>Ga0164241_10005050_pt1 | contig 12515 bp, 6 predicted proteins | sample OricomyardsoilBY_FD_108780 | JGI IMG/M metagenome (GOLD analysis project Ga0164241, IMG submission 108780) | Backyard soil microbial communities from Emeryville, California, USA - Original compost - Back yard soil (BY) | ecosystem: Environmental > Terrestrial > Soil > Unclassified | place: USA...
CGACCCGGTGCCGGCGGAGGAGCTCGAGAAGGCGCGCTCGTTCGCGAAGGGCCGCTTCGTCCTCGGGCTCGAGAGCCCGCACGCGACGATCATGTTCGGCCTCCGCCGCGAGCTCCTCGAGGGTGCCGCGGTCGAGCCGGAAGAGGTGCTCGCAGGCCTGGACGCCGTGACCGTCGAGGACGTCCAGCGGGTTGCGGCCGACATCCTGGGCAAGGATCTCCGGCTCGCCCTGATCGGGCCGTTCGACGACGCCGAGCGGTTCGAGAAGCTCATCGCCGCCTAGTCCAGGCCTTCACGGGCGGCGCGGACGCCACGCCGGTGAGAACAGCTCGGGGGGCATGTACACGGCGCGCCGCGCCGGCTCTGCTCACCACGCGACCTGGTCGAAGCCGATGTTGTCTCTGGTGCACGTCTTCCGGCCCGGGAGCGAGCCTCGCTCGCACGTCGCCGAGGTGAGCGGCTGCCGGATCGCGACCTTGCGGATCCGTCCGCCGGAGCTATCCATCACGTAGAGCGCCGACGACCTCGTACAGGCCGCCTGAGGCTGCCCCTTGGTGCACCCCGGCAACCAGATCCACGCGATCTGCTTGCCGTCGGGGGATAGGGCCGGCGGGGTGCCGACATAGCCGGGAGGTGTCAGATACCGGAAACCGGTGCCGTCCTCACCGATCACCGCGATCCGCTCCGAGATGTCGTCCCGGCGCGGCGACTCGTCCTCGTGGGCGAGCACGAAGATCCTTCCGCCGTGCCAAGCGAAAGGCCGGTAGAAGACGTTCGGCAGCTTGTGCAGAGCCGAGCCCGCGGGCAGGTCGTCGACCTCGGACTCCTCGATCTGCGGCGGGCGGTACAGCGAGCGGGCATTCGACCCGTTCGCGTCCATCACCGCGAGCTCGGCCCGCGAGCACCCGATCCCGACCGTCTTCGTCTCGACGAACTCGGGGCAGTCGCTGGTTCTAAACGTGCGGCCGAAGACGATGCGGTCGCCGCGCGGCGACCACGCGGCCGCGCTGACGTTGCTCTGGATGCCGTCGAGGCTCGGCGCCAGTACGCGGTAGCCGGCGCCGTTCGCGTTGAAGATCACGGTCCGCCAGGTGGCGCCGGACCCTGAGCCGAGCTGCCCCACCGCGGCGATCCGGCGGCCGTCCGGCGACCACGAGAAGCTGTTCCACGATTTCACCTGCGAGCCCTTCACCTGGAGCCGGAATCGGAGCACCGACGGGTCGCGCGGCCCGGAGTCGCAGTCGTTGACGACCTCCTTCGTCGCCGGGAGCAGCACGAGCGGCGCGCTCGGGTCAGACAGGTGGTTGAAGCCGCCGATCATCTGGCGGCCGTTTGTGGCCACCGGGTTGAGGGTGCACTCGTTGAGCTGCCGCCAGCCGGTCCCGTCCGGACGGAGCGCGTAGGTCGCATAGGAGTTGACGTAAACGATCGGACGCGAGGACGGGGCCGCCCCCGCGCCGGACGCGGCGGTGACGGCGACGAGCCCGAGGGCGGCGATCGCAGACATCCGCACCGCGCCGGACTGCCTCCCTAGCATCCGTACCCCTTTGCCTTCCAGGGGAAGGAGAACGGCTTCCGGATCGTCCGCGCTCCGTCGACCGTGATCGCGAGCGCTCCGTGGAACACCTTGCCGCATGCCTTCGTGTACTCCTCGTGCTCGTACGAGCACTGCACGTATGCCATCCCTCCCTTGGCCGCGGCGAGCTCCGGCCACTGCTTGGCGAGCCCCGGGTGCACGCGCGGCAGGTTCACGAGCATCGCCTCCGGCGCTCGGATGAGACCGGGACCGCCAGTGAAGGCCCCCGTGCAGCTCGCCCGGGTGACGCGGGGCGGGTCCCCTCCGCGGGTGACGGCGAACCTTACCGATGCGCCGTACCTCCCGATGCTGACGACAGGCCTGCTCACGACCACGGCCTTGGCCGAGGGTGCCGCCGGCTTCGGCTCGAGGTCGGCCGCACGTGTGAAGACGAGCCGGACGACGGCGCGTGCGGTCGTCCCCGACGCCTGGATCGGCGCCGAGAGCGTAAGGGTGCGCTCCGCGTTGCGTCCGCTCGACAGCTTCGCGAACACGTCGCCAGCGAACGTCGTGCGCGACTCGTGCCAGAACAGGTTGCTCGAGACCTGGCTCCAGTCGCCCGTTCCGCGTGTCCCGGACTGCCACTGCAGGATCTCGGTCGCGCCGCACGGCAGCGCCGGCAGCCTCGTAGCTGTTCCCGGCGCCCATGGAATCCAGACCGACGTGAGCGGCGCGCGGCTCGTTACGAACTTGAGTCCGATCCGGCCGTTCGCCTCGGCGGACTGGGCGCACGGCGGCGTCGCCCGATCGTCGCGGACTGAGACGACGGCCTTTCCGTCCACCTCAGCGTAGTCGCCCTTCGTCCCCGTGTAGACCTGATCCTCGCTCGCGTTCGCCCACACGCGGAACTCGGCCTCGAGGCGACGCTCGACCGTCACGTGCGCCCCGGTTGCAGGATCGATGGTGTCGCGCGTCAGCGTGTACGTCGCCTGCACCCGGTACGCGAAGCGCTTGCCGGGGCTCGCTGCGGACTTGGCCACCGCCGAACCCAACGTCGCGCCAGCCTGCCTGTGTACGCCGGCGATCGTCCGTTCGCGCGGCGTGTCCAGGCTCAGGACGTTGATCGACTCGCAGTTCTTGAGCTTGTCGCGGTTCGGCTGTGGCCCCCTCGAGCAGAAGTCGCTTCCGGCTCCGCCGTCCAGCTTGTTCCCGCCGGTGTCGACCTGGTCGCCTGCCGGGATAGAGCCTCCACCGTGCAGCGAGTCGTTTCCCCCTTCGCCGTACAGGGCATCGACGCCGCCGTGGCCCTCCAGGAGGTCGTTGCCCGGGCCACCGTGCAGCGTGTCGTCCGACGGGCCGCCACCGATCGTGTCGTCTCCCCCTCCACCGTCGAGCGAGTCCTTTCCGTTCTGACCGTTGATCGTGTCGTTTCCGGCTCCGCCGGACAGGGTGTCTTTGTCCGTGTCCGGGTAGCCGGGGCCGGCGATGGCCGTCTCGGTGCTCGCGCTCTCGTCTCCCGGCCGATCCTCGCGCTCGGACGAGACGACGGACCCCGAGGCGGTCACGACGTTGCCCGTCGGCCCGTACCCGTAGATCGTGTCGCTGCCGTCGCCGCCGTAGATCGTGTCGTTGCCGCCGCCGCCGCAGAGGACCTGGCCGGCCGATGCCGCGGGCCTCGTCTCGCCGGCTGTGGTACCGATCCAGTCGCAGCTGAGGTACGGCTTCAGGACCAGCCGGAAGGTCACGCTCTGGCCCGCACCGATCGAGCCGGCCGTACAGACGACCGTCGACGGGTGGAGAGAGGCGGTGCAGCTCGCTGGTGCACCGCCCTCGGTCTGGAGACCGTCCTGGTCGCCTCCGCCGCGGAGCTGCTCGGTGACGCGGACGTTGGTCGCGGTCGCGGTGCCGTTGTTCGTCACCGTGACGCGCAACACATAGGTTCCGCCGAGCTCCACGAACGTCGTCGATGCGACGTGGGTGAGCTTGAGATCCACGCCCGAGGGAGGAGGTGGTGCCGGGTTGACCACGGTCGTCGCGGTCGCCGAGTTGTTGCTCGTGTTGGGATCTGCGGTCGAGGACGACACCGAGGCGGCGTTGGTGAGGTCGGCGTCGGTGGTCGGCGTGACCCTGATCGTGGCGGTCGCGGATCCGCCGGCCGCGAGTGATGCCCACTGGCAAGAGACCGTGGTCGTGCCCGAGCACGTACCGCCCGAGCTCGCGGCCGCCGAGACGAAGGTGACCGTTGCGGGCAGCGTGTCCGTCACGACGACGTTGGACGCCGCGGTCGCCGACGACGCCGGATTCGCGACCGTGAGCGTGTAGGTCAGCTGCTGCCCGACTTCGACCGGATCCGGCGAGTCGGACTTCGTCAGCGACAGGTCGGCGGACGGCGGCGGCGCCAGGTTGACCGTCGTTTCGGCCGTGGCCGAGTTGTTGGACGTGTCCGGATCGATGGTCGACGACGACAGGGACGCGGTGTTCGTGACCGGGCCGCCGGTCGTCGGGGTGACCTTGATCGTCACCGTCGCCGACGCGCCCGCAGCGAGCGTTCCGAGCTGGCAGGAGACAGTCGCCGTCCCCGTGCACGAGCCCTGGCTCGCCGTCGCCGAGCCGAACGTCATCGAGCCCGGCAACGTGTCGGTCACTACCACGTTCGACGCGGTGCTCGTCGACGATGCGGGATTGGACACGGCGATGGTGTAGGTCAGCTCCTGACCGACCAGCACCGGGTCGGGCGAGTCCGACTTCGTCAGCCGCAGGTCGGCCGAGGGCGGAGGCGCCGCGTTGACCACCGTTTCCGCCGTGGCCGAGTTGTTGGCCGCATCAGGATCGGCTGTCGTGGACGACACCTGCGCGGTGTTCGCGAGGCGGCCGTCGGTCGTCGGGGTGACCTTGATCGTCACGGTCGCCGAGCCGCCTGCTGCGAGCGTCCCGAGCTGGCAGCTGACGGTGGTCGCGCCCGGGCACGGGCCTCCCGCGCTTGCCGTCGCCGAGACTAGCGTGACGTTCGCGGGCAGCTCGTCGGTGACCGAGGCTCCAACGGCTGCATCCGGCCCGGCGTTATGGACGGCGATGCTGTATGTCAGTTCCTGTCCGACCTGCACCGGGTCGGGCGAGTCGGACTTCGTCACCGAGAGGTTCGCGGACGGCGGTTTCGGGACGAACTCGTAGGCGCCGATGTCGCAGCGCGCGACACCGTTCAGGTCGCCGTCCTGTGGCCGAGGGGTCAGCAGCTGGTCGACGGGCGGGCAGTTCGCGTCGATCGCAGCATCGATCGCCCGGCTTCCCGGGCTGAGCGGTACCACCGGCCCGTCCGCGTCCACGTCGAGCCCGGCAAGGGCCTCGGTGGTGACGACGTCGCTGGGGTCGCTGCCGATGCCTCCGCCACCGCTTGAACACGACGCTCCGGCGCTGAGGTTGCCTCCCAAGGAGTCGATGCTCGCAACGCCGAATCCGCAGTTTTGGACGCCATTACTACCGACGACGGTGTTCACCATCTCCACGGTGCCGCCGTTCGGCAGGTAGAGCGCGGGAAGCACCCGGTCCGCGCGGAGGTTGTCGGCGATCGTCACGTTCCTGAGAAGAACGCGTGCCTGCGTCGCTCCCGAGTTGTTCCGGATCTCGAGGGCGTTGGCGCCGCCTGCATGGCCGATGTTTCGACTGAACGTGACGTTGACGAGATCGAGAGACGTGAGCTGTGCCGCGTCGCTGATCGGGCTGATCGAAGCTCCGCCGCCGCTCGCGTTGCTCGGCTCACTGCTTCCGGGCGGCAGGCATCCAAGCGGAGCGTTCGCCTCGATCGCCATGTAGCAGGCGCGGTTGTCCGTGATTGCCGCCCGCTCGACAAGGATCCGGCTTCCCGGGTACTCCTGCATGAAGATGCCGCCGCCGTTTTCGGCGGTGTTGCGGCTGATCACAACGTCCTTCAGCGTGATGGCATGGGCCCCCTCGCCGCCGAATGTGTTAAGTCCTCCGCCGAGCTTACGGGCGATGTTGTCCGCGATCGTCCCGCCCTCGATCGAGACGTCGGCCGTTGCCGACAGCCCACCGCCATTCGTTCTGGACGTGTTGCCTGAGATGCCGACCTCCCGGAGGAAAGCGCCGCCACCGAACGACGCTCCGCCGCCGGCTCCGGTGGCGCTGTTGCCCGCGAGGGTTAGGTTCTCCACATCGATCGAATGTCCACCGTCCGTCTGCCAGCCGCCACCCTCCGCCGCCGTGTTGTTCTCGAACGTGAGGCGTCCGAACGCGACCGTCGTACCAGGCTCGTCGATGTCCAGTCCTCCGCCTTGCTCGCCGGACGTGTTCCCCTGGAACACGACATCGGTCAGCTTCAGGTTTCCGGCCTCGACGTGGGCCCCGCCGCCGCCACCCGTGGCGGTGTTACCGGTCAGCCGCACGTCGCGCAGCTCGAGCTGTCCACCAAGGGCCTCGAAGTAGATCGCCCCGCCCTCGCTGGTGCCGACCGTGGGCGACGGGCTCCCGCCGCTCAGGGTGAGGCCGGACGCCTCGAGCCGACGGGCGGGAGAAGACCTCGCCTCGAGGAGGCGGTCCTGCCAGTTCGTGCCACCCTTCACGAACGTGACACCGCTTCCCGCTCCGACGATCGTCAGATCCTGTTCGACATCGAGATCGCCGACGGCATCGTCTGCGTCGTCCCCGGGAGGCTTCGCGATCGACAGCTCGTACGTTCCGGCCGGGAGCGTGATGGTGTCGGCATCCGTGCTCGCGTTCGCCTGCATCAGGGCGGCGCGCAGCGTGCACTGGTTCCCGTCGGCGTCGACGTCAATGTCGCACCGACCGTCCGCCAGATCAGGGTCCGGGACGTCGCTCGTCATGTTCACGGCAAACGGGTCGGCGGCGCTGATCGGCGCAGCCGCAGTCGCGCACACGATCGCTGCGACGGCTAGCGCGGACACGATCAGCTCACGCCTTCCCCTCACGTCACGCCTGATCCGCACGGTGACCCCTCCACTCGTCGCTGGCCGCATCGCGCAGATCGTCGCGAGCGACGTTCAACAACCGCTCAACGACCGCTCAAATTCGCCCGCCCGGGGGGCGGCCCCTGCGTCAACCGGTCCGCTTGAACGCGAAGCTGATCCGGCCGGTGGTGGTCACCGACACGGACGACGCCCCGACCAGCTGGCGCGTGCCGGCCAGGCTCGCGCCGAGCGTCACCGCCTTGCCGGCCATCAGCGCGGCAACCGGCGCGGGGTGCCGGAAGACACCGCCCTGCTTTCGCGGGGCGCTCTGCCAGAGCCTGACGTAGCCCACCGCGCCGAAGGGGAACGGCCGGTAGTTCCAGAGCTCCGGCCATGTCCCCACGAGGGTCGTCTGCGCCCCGTTGAACCACACGACGCGCTGGAACACTCCGCTGAGCCCGAACAGCGCCCGGTCGGCGACGGGGGTTCCCAGCGAGTCACAAGTCGACGGCAGTGTCGGCGGAGTCCCGAGCGCATAGATGCTCGCATCGAGAAAGTACGGCGCGCGAACCTGCTTCGTCGGCATGCGGAAGGATCCAGGCGCCACCCGCGCAGTCGCCTGGAAGTTCATCGGTCCACCGAGCTCCTTGCGGTAGTCGAAGGAGCATCCCCGGGCATCGGTCCCAGTGAGCCGAACCGCGTATGTGCCCCGGGGTGACGACCCCGGCCACGGGGTCACGAGGACCGCGTCCCGCCGCGCGTTCCACGAGACCGACACGCGGGTCGAGTACCGAAGCCGACCCGTGCTCCGAGCATCGAGCGAGCCCGTAGGGTCTCTCACCGTCAGCGTCCAGTCCGCCGTGACGGCGACGGTGTACCCGCGCGCAGCGGCGCCGGCCGAGGCTGCCGCTCCCAAAGACGCCGCGAGGCAGAGCGACGCACATGTGCAAACGAAGAGGACGGTCGATCTCATGTGCAGCTTACGTTGACCCGGGTAACGCCGACCCCGCGGATCCGGCGGTTGACGGGGATTACGTCATCTCCGACGCCGGTGTTCTTGACCGGCAACCCCATCGGGACGACTCTCTTGCAGTAGCGACTCGTGAGGTGCGCGCTGACGAGCACGACTTTCCCCACGGGATTGCCCCGTGCGATGAGGACGTCGCAAAACGTGACGCTTCCGCCCGTGGCGTTGCATGAGTTGGTGGGGTTGGCGACCCGCGGAAGCTCGGCCGCGATCTTGCAGATCTTCCTCGAGGATCCGGCCACCCTGATGCAGACCTTGGTCCAGCTCAGTGGCACGAAGCCGAGATCCGACTCGAACACGAACGTCACCTGGTACGGCGTGCCCTCCGCCTTCGTCGCCGTGGCGTTGGCGCCCCCGACGGGCGCGACGAGCGTCGCGCCCGCTGCGACGGACGCGCAGGCGAGTACTGCTGCGACCGAGCGCCGGCGAGCGCGTCGCCGCACCCTCGTCACGACCCGCACCTCCCGGCTCGAGCCGGGTGGATCCCACTTCGACGCATGCCTTCCGAGTGTCGCGGGTCAGGCTCAACAAACGCTCAACGCCGGCTCTGGCGACTTTGCGCCGATCGATGCATACTCCGACCGCTTGGACAGGCGGCAAGGGGTTGCGGTGGACTTTCGACTGTTGGGACCGATCGAGGTCGTCGGCGACGCTGGGCCGGTACGGCTCGGTGGCGAGAACGCCCGGGCGATCCTTGCGGCGCTGATGCTTCACAGGGCTCGCGCGGTCTCGTGGGACACACTCGTGCACGCTGTCTGGGAAGACCCGCCCCCGACAGCACGCCACGCCGTCGCCGTCTACGTCTCGCGCCTGCGCCAGGCTGTCGCCACCGCCGACGGAGGCCGTCAGAGGATCGTCACGCGGGGAACCGGATACGCGCTCGAGATCGAGCCCGAAGAGCTTGACGTGGAGGTCTTTCGCGCCGCTGCTGCGCGCGGGCGAGAGGCAATCGTCGCGGGGGACGGGGCGACCGCCTGGACGACGCTCGGAGACGCGCTCGACATGTGGCGCGCGACGCCGATGGCATGCCTCATGACGAGCCCGTTGATCGAGGCACGGATCGATCTCGAGGATGAGCGCCTCTCCGTTCTCGAGGACCGCCTCGACGCCGGGCTCGAGCTCGGTCTGCACCTCGAGTTGATCTCCGAGCTGCGCACGCTGACCAGGCAGCACCCAGAACGCGAGCGATCGTGGTCCGCGCTCATGCTCGCGCTCTACCGGTCCGGTCGGCAGGCCGATGCCCTCGAGGTCTTCCGCGAGGCGCGGACGACGTTGCGGGACGCCTTCGGCCTCGAGCCGGGGACGGCGATCCGGGAGCTCCAGCGGAGGATCCTCGACCAGGACCCGGCGCTCGAGCTCGCCCGGCCACGGCCGGCCGCGATCTCGCTCCCCTCTCCTCCATCGTCGTTCATCGGGCGTGAGCACGACCTCGAGGACGCGCAGGCGGTTCTCTCGGAGGCGGGCGCGCGGCTGCTCACGATCGTCGGACCGGGTGGGCTCGGCAAGACCCGCTTCGCACTCGAACTCGGCCGGCGGCTGGCCGGTCGCTACCCCGACGGAGTCACTTGGGTTGCACTCGACGCGCTCGACGATCCGGCCCAGGTCATCCGGCAGGTCTCAGTGGCATTTGGTGCCGACGGCGCAGCGCAAGATCCATTGGCCTCGGTCTCCGACGCGATTCGAGGGACGAGCGCCCTTCTCGTGCTCGACTGCTTCGAGCACGTCCTTGCCGCCGCGGCGGATGTGCACCGGCTGCTCGAGCGCGTTCCCTTGCTCCACGTGCTCGCGACGAGCCGCGAACGCCTCGGCCTGAGCGGCGAGCACCTCTTCTGGCTGCCGCCCCTGACGCCCGACGACGCCGCGACGCTGTTCGCCGCCCGGGCACGGGCGGTCTCGACCTCGTCGTTGCCGGACGCCGACGTCGTGGCGGAGGTGTGTGAGCGGCTCGACCGGCTGCCCCTCGCGATCGAGCTCGTCGCGTCCCAGCTCCAGCCGCGCACGCGCGAGGGGCTGTTCGCGACCCTCGAGCGGTCGCTCGACGTCGACGGTCGCAGAGACCCGACGACGCGTCATCGGACGATTCGCACGACCCTCGACTGGTCCCACGCGCTCCTCGACGAGGACGCCCGCTGTGTGCTGCGACGGCTTTCGGTCTTCGCGGGCGGCTTCACGCTCGAGGCGGCAGAGGGCGTGACCGACGCCACGCGTGCGGGTATCGAACGGCTCGAGTGCAAGAGCCTGGTCGCGCCACGCGGGGATCGAGGCCGCTACCGCCTGCTCGACACGATCCGCTCCTACGCGAGCGAGCAACTCGACGCAAGCGGCGAAGCGGATCTCGTCAGGGATCGACACGCGTCGTGGTTCACCGACCTCGCGCGGTCCATCGAGCCTCCGACATGGATCGATGCCAGCGCAGACGGGCATGCGGCCTTCGACGCCGACCTTCCCAACTTCCGAATCGCCTTCGAACACGCACTGGAAAACGCAGACGGGCGGTCGGCGGCGTCGGTCGTCCGCTCGTTGGCGCCGTACCTCTACTCGAAGGTCTCCAGACGAGACGGGCGCCAGTTGGCCAGGTCGACGCTGTCGCTCGTCGACATGGACCCGGTCGACCGCGGTCATGTCCTCTACTACGACGCGGCCATCTCGATGGACATGGGGCTCGCGGACGAGACGCGGGCGGCGCTCGCGGAGGCGGAGGCGCTGTTCGGAGAGGCCGACGACCCGCACGGATTGTCGATGGTCGAGAACCTCCGCTGCTTTCACGAGGCGAGCCTTGGCAACTACCGGGAGTCGCAAGCGGCAGGCGAACGAGCGAGCGGGTACGCACGTGACGCGGGGTCGGAGGCGCTCGACGAGATGGCGAAAGGGCATCTGGCCTTCGCGCTGCTCGGTCTTGGGGCCGACGCCGGCGCGCGAGACGAGGCGGCGCTCCTCCGATGCCTCGACCTCAGTCGGTCGGCTGTACGCCAGGCCGAGGCATCGGGCAATCCCTACGCGCTCCTCCTTGCGCACGGAAACATCGTCAGCCCCCTGCTGGAGCTGGGCGACCTGGAACAGGCTTTGACGCACCTTCGCCGAGCGGTCGAGCTCAAGCAGCTCCACCATTTCGACCTGCCGTACATGGTGATCGACGGCGCCGACGCAGCCTCCCGTTTCGGCGAGCACGAGACCGCTGTGCAGCTGCTCTCGTGCGGGCTCGTGGAGCTTGCCCGAAACGACGTCACCCTCCAGGCGTATACGTCGAGGCGCGCCGAGGCAATCCGCAGCGATGCGCGCACGGCCCTCGGGCCGCACGCATTCCGCGACCACGAGCGGGCGGGGAAGGCGATGACGGTGGCGGATGCGCTCCAGCTGGCGCTCACGCTCGCACCAGCGCGCTGCGCCCCAGTGTCGTCGCGCTGACGCTGCGAATGTCGGCCGAGAGACCGACGCTCGCGCCGCGACACCCGATGCTGCGTTCGGCCACGCGGACGGGGAGCGCGCCCGCCGACAAACGAACGAGCGAGGGAAGCCGTGGAGTTTCGAATTCTCGGGGCGATCGAGGTGATCGACGCGGATGGGCAGAGCCTGGCACTCGGCGGAAGCCGGTGTCGGGCGATGCTCGCGGCTCTCGCGCTCGAGCCCGGAACCTCTCTCTCGCGCGAGAGGCTGATCGACCGTCTCTGGGCCGCTCCTCCCGCGAGTGCGGCGCATGCTGTCGCCGTCTTCGCATCGCGCCTGCGGCACGTGCTCGGGCGACAGCGCGTCCGCTGCCACGGCGCCGCATACCGTCTCGAGCTCGATCCGGACGAGCTCGATCTCGCGCGTTTCCGGTTTCTCGTCCGCGTTGCGCGAGAGCACGTGGATTCCGGCGATCCGCGCGAGGCTGCGCGGCTGCTGGCGGAGGGCCTCGCCATCTGGCGCGGAGAGGCGCTCGCCTGCCTGAGCGGCGAGCCGCTCACGGCGGACGTTCGGGCCTTTCTCGAGGAGGAGCGGCTTGCGGCGGTCGAGACCGCGATCGACGTCCGCCTGGAGCTCGGCCAGCACCACGAGCTCCTTGCCGAGCTCCGCCGCCTGACCGACCTCCATCCGAATCGGGAGCGCCTCAGCGCCCGCCTGATGCTCGCCCTGTACCGCTGCGGCCGCCAGGTGGACGCGCTCGAGCTCTACGCCGCCGTCCGCGCTCGCCTGCACGACGAGCTCGCCGTCGAGCCGGGCGCCGAGCTGAGGGCCTTGCAGCGCAGGATCCTCGGACAGGACCCCGGGCTTGAGGTCGGGGGCGAGGCGACGATCGGCCGTTGAGCGCACGTTGAGCCGCCCGCGCGAACATCCAGCCGTCATGCGGCGCTCGCACCGGATGTCCTTGGCCGTGGTTCTCGCGGCCCTCTGCGTCGCGGCGATCACCGTACCGCCGGCGCTTGCAGGCCAGCGAGCCTCGGAGGTGCTCATCTGCCCCGGCACGGTCGACACGCGCCCGGGGAACCACAGCCGTCGTCCGCCGCCCAGGGACGTCATCGCCGTCTGGGTCGTCGACCAGAACAACTGCCTGCTCGCCGTGAAGGCAGTCGAGATCCTGAAGACCACCGACGGCTTCGCCTACTCCACTGCGTGCCCTGTCGACTGCGGGCTTCGAGGCAACTGGACCTTCGGCGACTTTCCCTCCGCGTCTTCCTGGTCGCCCGGTCACAACGGTCACCTCTGGTACCAGGTGACGATCACCAAAGCGGCGTACTTCGACGTCATCCACAACCGCGCGTTTGGCCGCTGCACCACGACACGGCGTTTCCCGCTGCGTTACACGAGCGCCGGCAAGAAGAACTTCATCCGCTACCGGTGTACAGCATGACGCGGGCTCTCCTCGCAGTACTCATGCTGTCCGCGGCCGTTCTCGCTGCGTCCTCCGGCGGTAGCGCGTCGACGAGCGGTCCTCTGAGCGACAAGCTCGTCATGATCGGCCCCTCGGACGGCGGAATCGGCGTCGTCGCGGTGTCGGTGACCGGGGGCGTCACGGTCGTGACGCCGAACTACGTCCCAGCCGAGTTCCTCGATCCCTCCCAGCCCACGGGCA
>Ga0164241_10005051_pt1 | contig 12514 bp, 4 predicted proteins | sample OricomyardsoilBY_FD_108780 | JGI IMG/M metagenome (GOLD analysis project Ga0164241, IMG submission 108780) | Backyard soil microbial communities from Emeryville, California, USA - Original compost - Back yard soil (BY) | ecosystem: Environmental > Terrestrial > Soil > Unclassified | place: USA...
TCCGGGGGAGGCTGGTAGGAGAGGACCAGGGAAGCGAAGTCGTTCATCGCCCCCGGTAGATCCGCCTCCCTCCCCAGGCGCAGCCGCTCGCGGGCGATTTCCATCAGCGCCCCGACGTGGGCGCTGGTCATTGCCGGCAGCAGCTCGACCTCGTCGCTGAACTCCAGCGCTGCCTCCATCGCGCGCGCTTCGAACTGCGCCGTCGCCGCCTCCAGCGGCACCAGACCCGCCTCGCCTACCGCATAGACGTCGATCAGACACATTCGCGCCGCCGCCGGGTAGGCGACGACCAGCTCGGCAAAGCCATTGGCGGCGGCGTGGACCTGCTCCGCCCAGGTGCCGCCGGTAGGTGTCATCGCCTTGATCGACTCGGACAGGATCGTTTCCGTCGCCGCGACGAAACAGGCCTCCTTATCCGGGAAGAGGCGGTAGAAGCTGTTGCGCGAGACCCCGGAGAGCTCGGCCAGGTCACTGAGCCGCGTTGCCGGGTAGCCGCGTTCGGCGACACTCGCCACCATCGCCCCGAACAGGCGGCCACGCTGGTTGCGGGCGACGTCCGCAGCGGGCGTCCCAGGACCGGGGCGCAGCTTGCGATCACGCAGCGACTCCGATGGGCCCCAGGGCGTGTCAACCATTCCCGCCGCGGACCCTAACGAGCCGTCCGTCCCCGTGTCTGAAGTCCATGTACAAAAATATACATTTCTCCATTAGACGCTAATTTCATCCTAAGTTTTCCCTATTCCCAAGCCATTAAGGGCACCCTATCACGTTTGAGTACGGTTCCGTCCTTCAATACCAGCCTTGACAAAATAGGAGCCAGTGCCTAATTTCTTGCCACCGTTTGCGACGGGACGCAGCTGAACAACTGGTCGCAGCGGGGGATAAGCCGGGAGGCCGCAGGGAGCGGCCGCTGGGAAAGGCTTCAGTCAGGGAGATGTATGGCTGTGAACCGGGAACTCAAAGCACCGCTGCCCGCTGCGTCGTACGGGATCCCCTTCCGAGCGCTCAACGCGTCGGACCCTCGAGTGAGCGAGCCAGGCGCTGCCGGAAGTGCCCTCCAGACGCAACTTGGCTTCGTCGGACTCGCTCACTCGGCGGTACCGGCGATTCCTGTAACCCCAACTTCCACCACCCATCGCACCACCACGATCAAGGAGAGCAAGTGAGACTCACGGCACGAATTGCAGCCACCTTCCACCGCTCGGATTCCGCCCGGAGCAATGTCGTTGGGGCTGTTGCTGTGCCTGGGGTCTCTCACGGCTCCAGAGGGAGTGGTGCGCCCTTGGCCCGCTTTCTTCCTCTCGGCATCCTCTGTGCTTTCGCCTTCTGCGCCAGCCTCGCCTTCGCATCGAGTGCTAGCGCTGCCCCGGAAGTCCTTTCGCCGGTGACGGTCTCCAAAGTTTCCTATACCTCTGCCGAAGTCGAGGGTGAAGTCAACCCCAATGGTCTCGGCGAATATGGCTTCGAATATTGCGTGGAAGGGGCCGACTGCAATGACGATGCCAACTGGACCCTCGTGGGAGGCTTCCCGAAGTTCATTTCGGGGACAGACCCGGTACTCGTCAAAGACGACCTAGCTGGTCTCAAGGGCGGGACGAAATACTTCGTACGCCTGTCTGTCTTCATCTTCTTCGGAGGCATGGCCGACCAGTCGGACCCGCCCAACCCCTCCTTCACCACGCTCGCCGTCGAGCCGCCGATCGTCACCGCTACTGACGACGCCTCCGAGGTCTTCTCGATTGCCGCAAAAGCCAGCGGCAAAGTAAAGCGTCCGGGCAACCCCGACCCCGCCTTCAACGTCACCGCTTGTCGCTTTGAATATGTCTCCGCCACCGACTTCAATGCCACCGGCTTCGCCAATGCCAAAAAAGCTCCCTGTGCCGAGGTTTCCGCTGAGAGTCCGATCACCGCGCCGGAAGAAGAAAAGGCAGTCAGCGCCCAGCTCGCTGGGCTCAAACCGGAGACCACCTACCACCTGCGCCTAGCAGCAGAAAACGCATCCCCCGATTCGGTCAGCAAAGAGGCCGCTCACACTTTCACTACGCCCACGGTCGCCGGCCCGACCGTTACCGCCGTGGACGACGCTTCCGAGGTCGGCTCCAACTCCGCCAAATTCACCGGAAAAGTGCAGCGTCCCGTCGGCGATGACCCCGGCCTGAACGCCAACTGCCGCTTCGAGTACATCAGCGATGCTCAGCTCACGATCAACGAAGGCAACGGCGACCCCGGTTTCACCGATGCCAGCTCGGTCGATTGCGAGGAGAACCCGATCACCAGCGCCGGCGAGACGAGTGTCGGTGCCAAGCCAGGGCTCTTCCCCAACACCACCTACCACCTCCGACTTGTCGCCGAGAACGCCGGCGGCACCGACGTCAAAGTAGCTACCAATACCTTCACCACGCTCGAAGCCGAATTGCCTGTCGTAACCATCGATCCTGTTGAGAGCGGCACTTTTACCACTGCCCATGTCACCGGGACGGTCGATGTCGACGATCCACGCCGAGATGCAGTGGGTCAGCTTCTATTCGACTATTCAACCGACAATGAGAACTGGACTGGCCTCGAAGTCCCGCAGCCGCGAGGTGCCGGGATTCATGCCATCGAACACACTTTCACCGGCCTGCAGCCTAGTACTACCTATTTCTTCCGCATCAGGGCCACCTACTCCACTGGTGGCGCTGGCCCCGCCGAAGCCAATGGAGAAATGGCCTTCTCGCCCGAGCCTAACCCGTCAATCACCACCGAACCACCATCGGCGCCTGCTACTGCCGAGGACTTCGGAGTCACCAACGTCACCGCCAATGGCGCCCATTTCTCCGCCATCGTCGATCCCAACGCCCCCGCCGGCCCGCTCAGCCGTTTCGCGAAAATGGCCTACGAGACCAAATGGCACTTCGAGTGTGCTCCCGAATGCAAGAACGCCAACGGCAACGTGATTGGCGGCACCATCCAAGGCGAAGAAGGCGCTCAGACCGTCACTGGTGATGCTAAACGCCTTGATGCCAATACGGCATATGAAGTCTCGCTGGTCGTCAGTAACGAAGGCGGCGGTGAAACCCTGATTCAGACCTTTAGCACCCCCCTTGTCAAGCCCACGATCAAAGTCGCTTCAGGCGGCTCTGATGGCAAAGGTGGCTACACCCTGCAAGCCACCGTCAACCCCAACGGCTCCAACGTCAGCGACTGCAAATTCGAATGGGGCCCCAACTCCGCTAACTACGCCTTCTCCGCCGATTGCTCGCCGCCGCCAGGTGACAAAGCCAAACCGGTCACCGTTGAAGCCCACCTCACCGGTCTTAGTCCCGGCGTCGTCTACCACTACAACCTCCTCGCCACCAACGCCGCTGGGACCGAACAGAGCGGTGATCAGGAATTCACTCCGACGCTTATAGAAGCGCCGAACTGTTCCAACGAACAGATCCGCAAAGAAAACAATTCCCTCTCTCTGCCCGAATGCCGTGCCTACGAGATGATCTCACCCGCCGGCAAGGAAGGCTTTGACGCGGCCTTCGTGAACTACAGCGATAACGGTAGCGTTCGCTATGCGTCGGGCGCTGGAGCTATCGCGAATTCTGGCCAGAGTGGCACCGACAATTCTTACGTAGCGACCCGTTCGGCAGCTGGTTGGGAGACGATTCCTAATCTCAACGGAGCTTCCGGGTCCTTGTTTGACGCTCCGTCTGAATTCTTGAGCGGCTACGGCACGCCAGCTGTGTTTCCGTTTGCGTATTCCAAAGACTTGCGTTCGACGCTATGGGCCGGCCCACGACGCGTTGGTCCGCCGAGGGAAAATACGTACCTCCGCGGTCCCGACGGCACCTTTACCCTTATTGGAGATCAGCAGGGAACCCCACCTGACGGAAGCAGTACGGGCACCATCCACCAGTTCTTTGTTGCGGCATCGGCCGATCTCTCGCATCTCCTTTTCACTCCAATCTTTGGAGGTAGTAGCAACGACCGCAAAACTCCGTGGGGCCCAGGCGTCTATGAGTACGTTGGTACCAATAATTCCGCGCCCCGGCGTGTCGACCTCGACAACGCTGGCAATCCGGCATCCGCTTGCGTAGGGCACAACGCCACTGACTTCGTCATCGGCAACGCCATCGGCCACGCAATTTCCGCCGACGGCAGCACGGTGGTGTTCACCGCCATTGGCGGTTGTGGCGGCGTCAGCCCACCCGTTGACGAGATCTGGGCTCGGGTTGACGGGACTACGAGCGTCGACGTCTCCGCGTCGAAGTGCAACCGGTCGGTAGGAGACCCCGACGGTCCCTGCAATGACCCTTCCAAACCCACCTTCGTTGCCATGGCTTCCGATGGCTCCCGGGTCTTCTTCACGACGGCCCAGCAGCTCGTTGATGGCGACACCGATCAGACCAACGATCTCTATGCCTGCGAGATTCCTGCCAACGCCTCGCCGGTCGGGAAAGTCAATTCCTGCACCTCGCTAAGAGAGGTCTCGGGGGCTAGTGCAGGAGCGGAGGTTGATTCTCCGGTCTATAACGTTGGCTGGGCCTTCGTGAGAAGTCCCGGAATCGTGAACGTGTCCGACGATGGTTCGACCGCCTATTTCTTTGCGAGGGGAGTTCTCGCGGAGAACAAAGACACCCTAGGGGAGCAGGCGGTTTCAGGTGATCGCAACCTCTACGTCTGGCGTCAGGATTCCTCTCACCCGAACGGGCAAACGTCTTTTGTCGGCAGGTTGCTGAGCAACGACGTCCAGGCCCAGGCGACTACGGACGGCCGCTATCTGCTCTTCGCCACGGCAACCCCCATGGTGGAGACCGACACCGACGCTGCTCGCGACGTTTACCGCTATGACGCGGGGACCAGAGAGATGGTTCGCATCTCGACGGGTGACTCAGGCGTTGGTGGAAATGCCCCTGGCGTCGACGCTGACTTTAGCGCGCCAGCGGAACATCACCCAAACACTGCCATCTCCGCCTCCGGCCAGAAGGTCGTCTTCACCACTGCCGAGGCGCTTTCGCCCCTCGACGGCAACGGTGAACCCGACGTCTATCTCTGGACGCCCGGCCACGTGTCACTAGTCACCACCGGGTCCGTTGGCGGAGGGGCCTTCGTAAAGGGGAGCATCGGCGGGACGCGGGTCGAACAGCCCATGATCAGCGATTCTGGCCAGGACATCTATTTCCAAACTCCAGGTGCCCTGACCCCGGCTGACGGCGACGACCTTGGAGATGTTTACACCGCCCGTGTTGGCGGCGGCTTCAGCTTCCCCAAGGTCATTGGATGTTCGGGTGAATCCTGCCAGCCTCCCGCTGCGGCTCCGCCCAAGCCTAAATACCCCGAAACCGAGAAATTGGGCGAGGGCAACCCGACTCAACCGAAAGGCTGCCCTAGAGGCAAGGTTCGTAAAGGCGGCAAGTGTGTCAAGAAGCCAAAGAGGTGCAAGGTCGGCAAGCATGGAAAGTGTGTGAAGAAGCCTGAAAAGCACTCCGGGAAAAAGCACCATGGCAAGAAAGCCGGTCATAGTCAGGGGGGTGGGAAGTGAATCCGCGGCGCCGTAGCAGAAACGACACTTTTACCGCGTACAAGGAGATTCCTCGCATGGCCAGCTTTCGCCGCCTTTCCAATGTCTTTCAGAGCCTCATCAGGGCAAGGGGGGTGCGTTACCCGCTGTTCGCCTGTCTATGGCTGATAGGCGCCGCGGTCGTGGCACTTCCCGCTTCTGCCGCTGAACCATTCGATTTTCAGAGTTTCAGCAATCGCACTACTGATGCCGCTGATGCACCTTACACCGCCGCTGGCGGGCATCCTGACCAGAATGCGACCGAGTTCAGTATCCGAGTCGGCCCGATTCCCGGAGGCGGTGTTATGACGTCGGAGACGCTCAAGGGCACCTACGTCAATCCGCCACTGGGGTTTATTGGCAACCCTGCTGCTGCTCCCCGGTGCCCGATCTCGAAGATTCCTCCGGGAGACGCGATAGTCGGGCAGGTTGACGATTCATGTCCGGCGGGTTCCCAGGTTGGTATCGCTGAGGTGCATCTTTCCGAAACGGGCGGCTTCTATGAGATTTACAATATTCCACCCGAACGAGGCTACCCAGCTCAGTTTGCATTTAAGATTGCAACGGTTGTTACCGTTCTCTCAGTCTTTCCCCTTCCGCGCAGCGACTCTTATGGCCTGACGGTCGGCACCCCGAACATCCCATCACTCGGGCCCTACTCGATTAGTATCAATTTATTCGGGATTCCTTCTAAACATGGTTCTGGGAGCGGTGAAGCGCCCTTCCTCTCCAACCCTCTTAACTGTTCCGAGGCCGCACCGACCTGGAATATTGCGATTGACAGCGCCAGGCACGTGGGCTCGGAGTTCGGGCCGGGCATCCCCGACCTCTCCGATCCCAGCTGGAAGACGGCAGTCGATCCAGCTCCGCCAGTAACCGAATGCAGCAGTCCTCTTCTGGCTCAGCAGTTCGCCCAGGCGGGTCTTGCCGTCAAACCGTTGAAGTCGGGTGGCGGCCCCGTCCAGGCCGATGCACCTTCAGGCCTCGCGGTTGACCTCGACTTTCCCCAGTCAAACGACCCGACCGACACCACCAACACCGACTTCAACCCCGATATCCCCCAGGCTCCTGAGCCCAAAGACATCACCGTCAAGCTCCCGGCCGGTCTCAGCGTCTCGCCGTCCTCGGCCGACGGCCTCGGCGCCTGCTCTGACCTCGCCTCCGACCCCGCCGGCGACCAGGTCCACTACGACAACACCAAACCTGTCCAGTGCCCGGGTTCGGCCAAGATCGGCAGCGCCACGGCGTTCTCGCCGCTCCTGGCCACCCATGACCCCGTCACCGACAAAGTCAATGGTGCCGAGCCGATCCCCGGCGATGTTTATCTCTTGAAGCCCCATCCCGGCGACCTGCCGATCGGTGGCGGCAATCAGGAGGGCAAGTTCCGCCTCCTAATCCAGCTCGAAAACCCGCGCTACGGGATCAACTTCAAGCTCCCCGGCACGGCGATCGCCGACAAGGACACCGGCCAGCTGACCACCGTCTTCACCGACAACCCGCAGCTACCGGCCAGCCACCTCACGGTCAACCTGAAGGCGGGTCCGCGGGCGCCGCTGGCGACCCCGATCACCTGCGGCAACTTCCAGACGACGAGCAACTTCGTCCCCTGGAGCACCCCGGGCACCCCGAACGCCAACCCGACGGCCTCCTTCGACGTTGGTTCCGGGCCAGGCGGCTCGGGCTGCGTGAGCAGCCCCGCCCGTCGTCCCTTCGCCCCGACCGTGAGTGCTGGCACCGAGAGCTCCAAAGCAGGTGCCCTCAGCCCCTTCGTCCTGCGCATCAACCGCAATGACGGCGAAGGGGAACTGAGCTCCCTATCGGCAACCCTGCCCAAAGGCCTGGCCGCCAAGTTTGTCGGCGTCCCCTACTGCCCCGAGGCCGCTCTTGCCGCAGCCGCAGCAAGGCCCGGCAAAGCCGAGCAGGCCGATCCCAGCTGCCCGGCCTCGCGCATCGGCAGCGTCACGGTTGGTGCCGGCCCCGGCACCAACCCGTTCCACACCAACGGCACCGCCTACCTCGCCGGCCCCTACAAAGGCGCCCCGATGAGCGTGGCCGTGATCACCCCCGCGGTGGCCGGCCCCTTCGACCTCGGAACCGTCGTAGTGCGCAACGCCCTCTACGTCGACTCCGAAACCGCCCAGGGCAAAGTCGTCTCCGACCCCTTCCCCAAGATCCTCGACGGCGTCCCGTTGAAGCTGCGCTCGATCGCGGTCCGCCTCGATCGACCCTCCTTCACCTTGAACCCGACCAACTGCGAAGCGATGGCGGTCAACGCCACCATCACCTCCACCGACGGCGCCTCCTCCAGCCCCTCGGTCCCCTTCCAGGTCGGATCCTGCAAAGGCCTCGGCTTCAAGCCGAAGCTGAAGCTGACCCTCAAGGGTGGGACCAGGCGAAGCGACTACCCGGCCCTGCGCGCGGAGCTGAACTACCCGGCGGGCAACTACGCCAACATCGCCAAGGCCGTGGTCGGCCTGCCGCACTCGGAGTTCCTGGCCCAGAACCACATCAAGACGATCTGCACCCGCGTGCAGTTCGCCGCAGACGCCTGCCCCAAAGGCTCGATCTACGGCTACGCCACCGCGACCACGCCGCTGCTCGAGCAGCCGCTCAGCGGCCCGGTCTACCTGCGGAGCTCCTCCAACCCCCTGCCGGACCTGGTCGCGGCCCTGCACGGCCAGATCGACGTCGATCTGGTCGGCAGGATCGACTCCAAGAACGGCGGCATCCGCACCACCTTCGACGCCGTCCCCGACGCCCCGGTCTCCAAGTTCGTGCTGACCATGCAGGGCGGCAAGAAGGGCCTGCTCGAAAACTCCAAGAACCTCTGCAGCTCGGTCAACAAGGCCGACGTCAAGTTCACCGCCCAGAACGGCTTGGAGCTGAGCTCCAAGCCGGTTCTGAAGAGCAAGTGCAAGAAGGCGAAGGGCAAGAAGGGCAAGGGCAAGACCCGAAAGCCCGCCAACCGCCTGCTGCCCCGACTCGGCTTCTAGCCCTCACAACCCCGGCCACGGCTCAGCCCTGAGGGGCTGAGCCGTGCTTTGCCGTGCCACCGATTTCCCTCCCAGTGCTCAAAACCAGTCACGCAGTAATCACAAGGAGAGCAGATGAATCATCAGATACCCAGTCCAGCTCAACCCCGTGGCAGGCGGCGACGCATGTCCGTTGGGCTTGCTTCCTTCCTGGCCATAGCTTCACTGCTGGCGATCGGCGTCGCCAATGCGTCCGCGGCGTGGTCGCTTCAGACCACCCCCAACCCCCACGCGACCCTCAACGAACTAAATGATGTGTCGTGTCTAGCCGGAGGGGAATGCTTCTCGGTGGGGAGCGTCGGTTCTCCTTCGGCGACGACGGCCCAGCGTTGGAACGGCACTGAATGGAAAACCCAGCCAACGGCGGCACTGCCGACGCCTCCGCTGGGTAGTACCGGGCACAGTCTCGTGAGCATCTCTTGTACCTCCACTACGGCCTGCACCGCGGTGGGCTACCAGACCATCTCCGGCGTGAAAAAAGCCCTGGCAGAGCGGTGGGACGGTGCTTCGTGGAAAACCCAAGAAGTACCGGGAAGCAAAGGGCCACTGCAGGCAGTGACTTGTGTCTCGGCCACGGATTGTCTAGCGGTCGGTCAGACCGGCGGCTCCGCGCGGTGGAATGGCAAAGAATGGAGTACTTCCACGGCTCCCTTTGTCTTCGGGACCCCGGAACAGGGGACTCTGAGCGATCTCTCCTGCACTTCCGCCAGTTTCTGTGTCGCGGTGGGAACTTACGGACAGTCCTCACTAATTTTCAGTTGGAATGGTTCCATCTGGACCTCTCAGACGTCCCCCACCGGGAGCCTCTTGGGTGTGTCATGTACCGCTACGTACGCTTGCACCGCGGTGGGAGTAATGTCCGGCCCAACGGGCACCCTCATTCCTCTGATAACGCGCTGGGACGGCACCAAATGGACTACCCAGAAAGCCGCCTATTCAGCCGGAGCAGAATTTGCTGGCCTCTCGGGAGTGTCATGTGCGTCTCAGACGGTTTGCTATGCCACGGGGGCGACTAGGTCGGGCCCCAACATGGAAACTCTGGCGGAGGTCTGGAACGGCACGTCCTGGGAAGTTCAATCCACTCCAAATCCTGTCGGAGCGGTCGCCAGCTTTTTCCGGGGTGTGTCATGTATCTCTATCACGGTTTGCGAGTCAGTTGGAGTTTCCAGGAACGGTGCGAACGTAACTACTACGCTCGCGGAGCGCGCCTCCTAGCGCTTCGAGTGCAGCAGGGGATCGTTTTAAGAGAACCCGCGGGAATTTCCCGCGGGTTCTCTTTCTGAGCCTGGCGGAAAGGCACAGTCTCTGATCTCAACGAGCGTGGCAGGCGCAATAGGGCCTCTATAAGGGAATTATTGGCCATTGTGGCGGCTTCGTCGGGTCGGGACGACCGTTAATGCACTTGCAAAAAAACGTGCTGATGCTTATCTTTTGGACGTGCCGCCAGGACGCGGCGGTTCCATAGCCAGCGACCGGGCCAGGGGCCCCAGGGTTCTTCGGAGGACTGGGAAGATGGCCGGTCAGGACAAGGGAGACATGAGTGCCGCGTAGTGCCGGGCTTGTTGGTCCGATCGGCAGAGCCGCGTTGATTGCGGCGAGTAGTGCTTTCTCACTCTTGGCGGTCGTGGCTGCGCTTGCGACGCCGGCGTTGGGGGCTTGCCCTAATGAGGGGTTTCGTACTGGGGCTTCCGCTGGGCTTCCTGACTGTCGGGCGTACGAACTAGTTACTCCGGGCCTGAATGGTGCCGCTCCGCCCGACTGGCCGGCTATGTCGGTCGAAGGTGTCCGTGCTGATGGTGGTGCGCTGGCGTTTGTTGCCGGAAGTGCGCCGCTCCAGGCCGAAGGCTCGAGCGCGACGGTTGCCACGGTGCTTGCCGGGCGTGGGGCGGTGGGGTGGAGCACTCGCAGCCTTTCGGGGCCGACGCCGCTGGCCAGCGGTACCTACTTCGGTGACGCCAGCTCGACCGGTGGGCTCTCCACTGATCTCACTCAGTCGGTGGTGTGGTCGAACCAGGCACTGACGCCGGCTGCTCCGGCTGGCACCAACCTCTTTCTGCGCCGCGCGGACGGCAGCTTTCTGGCCCTGACCAAGGTTGGTGCGCCCGCCTTCGGCCCCGGTGCCGCGCTGAGCGGGGCCTCCCGAGACTTCGGGCGCCTCTTCTTCACCACCACCGTTCCGCAACTCGATGAGGACCCGTTGCTGAACGGGAACACGTACGAATACTCGGCTGGGCAGTTGCGCCTGGTCCCGATTCTGCCGCCGGTGGTGCCGGACGGCCCTGAAGAACCGGTGCCGGCCGGGGGATCGCTGGCGCCGGGGGCGTTGCCCGCGGTGTCGGACGATGGGCGGCAGGTCCTCTTCAAGGCAACTTTCTTCCCGGGCCTCTATCTGCGCTCGGATGGGGCGAAATCGGTCGAGGTCTCGAAGCCGATGCCGGGCAGCTCGGACCCCAACCCGCCGGCGGAGGCGACCTCGGCGGGGATCTCCGCTGATGGGAAGGCCGTTCTGTTCATCTCTGCCAACGAGCTGACCGAAGACGCCAACACGGGTGAAAGCGGGGGAGTGCCCAACGATGCCGGGGCCGACCTCTATTCCTACGACGTGGCCAGCGGGGTGCTCACTGACCTCACGGTCGACACCGATCCGGCGGACGTCGCGACCGGCGCCGATGTGGAGGCTGTGCTCGGCGCCTCTCGCGACGCCTCCTACGTCTACTTCGTCGCGCGCGGCAAGCTGGCCGCGGGGGGGACCTCGGGCGAACGCAACCTCTACGTGGAGCACGACGGTGCGATCGACTTCGTCGCCACCGACCCCGAGGTCGGCGCTCACTTCTATGTCACCCCCGATGGCCTCCACGCCGCCTTCACCTCGACCGCGCGACAGGGGGCCTACGACAACGCCGCCTTCGCCGAGGCCTACCGCTACTCCTACGGAGGCGGGCTCGAGTGCGCCTCCTGCCGTCCCGGCGGCGAAGCGCCCAGTGCTGGCGCCTCGCTCGCGGGCCGCGCCATCTCCGACGACGGCACCTTCCTCTTCTTCCAGAGCGCCGACGCGATCCTGCCGACGATCCAGAGCGGGCAGGCCAACGTCTTCGAGTACAGCGGCGGCCAGGTTCGCCTGCTGACCCCGGGCGACGGGCCGGCGGCGCTGCTGGTCGGCGCCGGCGCCTCAGGCGAGGACGTCTTCATCGCCACCCACCAGGAACTCTCGCCGCAGGGCCAGGGCCCCGTCTTCGCGATCTACGACGCCCGCGTCAACGCCGAGGTGCCGGTTCCGAGCGTCCCCGCCGCGTGCCAGGGCGAGGGCTGCCGCGGGGCTTTGCCACCGGCGCCCGAGTTCCCCGGCGCCGGCTCGGCCAGCTTCGAAGCGCCCGGGCGCGTCTCCGCCCCCACCCTCAAGGTGGTCAAGGGGTCGAAGCTGCAGCTGCGGCTGATCGTCCCCGGCGCCGGTGAGCTGACGGTCAGCGGCCGCGGCCTCGGGGTGGTCAAGAAGCAGGCGACCAAGGCCGGCGCGACGACGGTCTCCCTGGCGCTGAAGCCGGGTGCCGAGCGCAAGCGCCAGAAGCGCGGGGTCTTCCGCACCGAAGCCGAAATCCTCTTCCGCGCCAGCGCCGACGGGGCCTCCAGGGCCAGCGTCGAACTCGGCTTCGAAGCCGGCGCGAAGCGCAGGGGTGCCAGGTGAGGCGCGCCCTGGCCCTGGTCGCGGCGGCTCTCTGTCTCGGTGCCCTTGCGGCGCCGGCCTCCGCCCGCGACCTCGAATTCCCGGTCTTCTCCAGTCCCGGACGCAACCCCGACCTCTCGCCCTCCAGCGCTCCGGGCGGGCGGCCCTTCGAGCTGATCAATGTCTTCGGGCTGAACCGCACCCCGACGCTGGAAGCGATCGCCGGACCGGCCGCCAACCTCCGCAACCTCGACGTCGACCTGCCGCCCGGCTTCGTCGCCAACGCCGCCA
>Ga0164241_10005052_pt1 | contig 12513 bp, 11 predicted proteins | sample OricomyardsoilBY_FD_108780 | JGI IMG/M metagenome (GOLD analysis project Ga0164241, IMG submission 108780) | Backyard soil microbial communities from Emeryville, California, USA - Original compost - Back yard soil (BY) | ecosystem: Environmental > Terrestrial > Soil > Unclassified | place: USA...
GCATGGTAAACCGTGAATCGGTTGACGCCATGGGACAGGTTGGCTATCCGCGCGGCCTTTCCGGGCATCCCCCGAAACTCAGGATTAGAGATCATGTCGCGCATTTGCGAGCTGACCGGCAAGGGCCGGCAGGTGGGACACAACGTTTCCCACGCCAACAACAAGACCAAGCGGACGTTCCTGCCCAATCTGCAGAACGTGACGCTGATCAGCGACGCGCTGGGCGAATCGGTCAAGCTGCGCGTTTCGACGCACGGCCTGCGCTCGGTCGAGCATAATGGCGGCCTCGACAATTGGCTGGTCAAGACCAGCGAGGACAAGCTGTCGCTCAAGGCGCGCCGCCTGAAGCGCGCGGTGCAGAAGAAGCTCGCCGCGGCGTAAGCCGCTTTCCGGTTCAAGGATGTGAAGGCCCGCCCCCGGCCGGGGAGCGGGCCTTTTGACGTGGCGATTCGTCGAGCCGGAACTTGAGCAGCAGCGAGCGCTGCAGCGCGAGCTGGTTGTCGTCCGAACAGAGCCACAGGATCGTGGCATCGCCTTCGCGCACCGCGGCGACGCCCTCGAAATTGTCGTGGATCAGCGGCGCGGCGAGCGTCGCGATCGGGCGGCCGCTGACCACCGCATCGGGGCGGATCGCGGCGCGCGGCACGATCGTCAGCACGTTCGAGAAATTGAACGGCAGCGCGAAGGCGCGGTTGAGCACCAGGATGTCGCCGTTGGGCAGCTCGGTCGCATCCGAGGGATCATAGCCCGCGGGCGGCACATAGCTGAAGCGCCAGCCGCGGCGCGGCTGCTGTGTCGGATCGCCGGAGAACATCAAGGCGACGCGGCCGGGCGCGTGCGGACGCGATTCGGTCTCGGCGATGACCAGGAATTGCCCCGAGCGCAGCCGCACCATCGATTCGGGACCATAATTGACCGGCCAGGCGGCCATAGCCGGAGGCGCGGCGTGCGCCTCGACACGGGCGAAGCCGCGATCGTAGCGCCAGATCTGGTTCCACGTCTCGAAGCCCACCCAGGTCCGCCCCGTCGCGGGATCGCGCGTCATCGATTCGCTGTCGCGATCGACCTTTCCCCAGCCGGAACCGGGGCCGCCGGGCAGTTCGCCGAAGCGGGGCCCGCGCGGTCGCCAGTCGCCGCCCATGGTGAAACGCAGCACGTTGCCGCCGTCGCTGAGCAAGGTGAACGCATCGCCCTCGACCAGCAGCGAGGAGAAGCCGCCGAACGCCGCGTCGCTGCTCTTCAGCTCGATCCCGCCGAGATAGGTCAGGTCGCCGATCCGGTTATGCGTGGGGTCGCGCGGGTCGAGCGCCACCTGCGCGACGCGCAGATCGGGGTCCGGCCCATAAAGCGCGAGCCGCTCCGCCCCGTCATAATCGCGCAGCAGGAAGAGCGGGAGCAGGAGCAACGGGCGGAAACGAAGGCGCACCGCGCCTTCCTAGCGCGATCGCCGCGCACCGGAAGACCCGTTCTGGCTGAACCGCCGATAACAGCCGCATTCAGCACGCGCTCAAGCCGAATCGGGCAAACCCTCTTTCACGGTGGCGATCCGCGCCGCCGGACAGATGTTTCGAAGCCAAGAGGAGACTTGAAGATGATGAGGAAGCTTTCGCTTGGCTGTGCCGCTCTTGCCCTGGGCGCCACGGCCCTCGTCCCCGCCACGGCGGAGGCGCAGAGCTATCGCGGTCATCACGGCCATGCGCGCTACAGCCAGTATGACGGCTATCGCTCGGGCTATGCCGATCGGTATGACCGCTATGATCGCGGCTATGACCGCCATGACTATCGCTATCGCGACAATCGCTGCGATTCGACCGGCGGCACGCTGATCGGCGCGATCGCCGGCGGGCTGCTCGGCAACGCGGTGGCGGGCTATGGCGACCGCACGTTGGGCACCGTGCTCGGCGCCGGCGCCGGCGCGCTCGCCGGCCGCGCGATCGATCGCTCGGACAATCCCGGATATTGCCGCCGCTGATCCAGCGGCAGGCGATCACGGTCCCTCGGGTAGCGTAACGAGGGCGACGGCCGGTCCCGGCTGCGACGGGGCCGGCCGTTTGTCGTTTGGGCGGAAGGATGCGGCGTGGCGGCGAAGCGCGGAAAATTAGGCGAAGGTTAGGGCAACGCCGTCGCTGCTCCAACCCAAAGGTCACACAAGGGTCACACTATCTCACCCTTCCGTCCGATGGGCGACCCGTCCGATCTCCAACCTGTCAAAGAGCCGCGCGGACGGGCCGGGCATGATCGGTCTGGCACAGGATTTCCAACATTTGAAGGCCCTCCATCCGGCACTTTGGGGGTGATCGAGCGCCCACGTCGAAAGCGGATGTGAGGACTCGCGAACGATGACACGGTGCCCTGCCCGAGCGTCTGCCCGTCCGCCGCCTTTGCCAAAGCGTGTGCCGCGTCTATCGCTGGCACCGGATGGAATGTGTAGCAATCTGTGGGAGTTCGTCATCATGAGACTGAGCAGGATCATCGCGGCTTCGGCAGTGCCATTGCTTCTGGGCTCTGCCAACCCGTTGGCGAACGAAAACGAGACCGTCTCGGGAACCCCGAGCGAGGGGCTGTATCGCTTGCCGTTCGCGGACGGAACGGACGTCCAGGTCTTCGACGATTTCACGAGCCATCGCCCGATCGGCCGGATCGATTTCTACGCCACCAATGGGACGCCGCCGTTCAAGGTCGGTGCTGCGGCCGCGGGCCGCATCGTCGCCATCCAAGACCAGTATCGCGAGCAGCAATCGGGCCGTGCCGCAAAGGATTGCCACAACAATTATGTCTGGATCGCCCATCCCAATGGCGAGTGGACCAATTATTCGCATCTCGCTTACGGCACGGTGAGCGGCAAGGCCGGGCTGAAAGTCGGCGATAGGGTCAAGGCGGGCACCTATCTGGGCGACGAAGGCGCGGTCGGGTGCGCGATGCTGAACCATGTTCATTTCGAAGTGGTCGTGCCCCCGAAGGAGCATCCGATCGACGCGGGCGGCTTCCTGACCGATAACGAAAACGGCAAGCGCGAGCGCCAGCCGCGCTTCTGCGATGTGCCCGGCGGGATCGCCCACAAGGGGAGCCTCTATACGGCCGCTCCCTGCGGCTGATCGTCGGGACCACCGCTGCTCGCGCCGCATTGATGGCCGTCAGCGGCATCGGCGACGGCAAAGCCGCCGCCGTCGGTCGGGTTCGGCTGGCGCCGACCCGCCGGCCGTGCCGGGCGCTGCGGCGCAGCCGCACCGCGCGCTTGCGGGCGTCGCCCGCGAGCGCGCTGCGCCCGTCAGTACATATGCTGCCCGCCGTTGATGCTCAGCGTCGAGCCGGTGACGAACCCGCCGTCCTCCGAGCACAGGAAGGCCACGCCGCGCGCGATCTCCTGCGCCTGGCCGAGGCGGCCGACGGGAATCTTGGCGACGATCTTCTCCAGCACGTCGGCCGGCACCGCCGCGACCATGTCGGTGTCGATATAGCCCGGCGCGATCGCGTTCACCGTCACGCCGGCGCGCGCGCCTTCCTGCGCCAGCGCCTTGGTGAAGCCGTGGATGCCCGATTTGGCGGCGGCGTAATTGACCTGGCCATATTGCCCGGCCTGGCCGTTGATCGAGCCGATATTGACGATGCGGCCCCATTTGCGCTCGCGCATGCCCGGGAAGGTGGCTTTCGCCATGTTGAAACAGCCGCCGAGATTGGTGTCGATCACCTCTTTCCACGCCTGATAGGTCATCTTCAGGATCGTGCCGTCGCGCGTGATGCCGGCGTTGTTGACGACGATATCGACCGCGCCGAGCTCTTCGGCGACTCGCGCGCAACCCGCCTGCGTGGCGTCATAATCCCCGACGTCCCATTTGTACGCCTTGATCCCCGTGCGGCCCGTGAATTCCTTCGCGCGCTCGTCATTGCCGGCGTAATTCGCCGCGACGGTGACGCCCATTTCCTTGAGCGCAAGGCTGATCGCCTCGCCGATCCCGCGTGTGCCGCCCGTTACGATCGCTACGCGTGCCATATGTTTCCTCTCCCAAGCTTCGGCTTCTTTGAACAGACGCTAGGCGGGAGCGTTCCACCCCGCAAGCTCGCGCGCAATGAGACTTTCGAGCATTTTCATGCCCGGCGCCGTGGCATTGAGGCAGGGCAGATAGGCGAAATGCGTGCCGCCCGCGGCAAGGAACTGCGCGCGGCCACGGATCGCCAGCTCCTCCAGCGTCTCGAGACAATCGGCCGAGAAGCCCGGCGCGACGATCGCGACCTTGCGCACGCCCTTGTCAGGAAGCGCCTCCAGCGTCTTGTCGGTCGCCGGCTCGAGCCATTTGGCGCGGCCGAAGCGCGATTGGAAGGTGATCGTCACCGCACGACCCAACGCCTCTCCCAGGAGCCGCGCGGTCTTGTGGCAATGACAGTGATAGGGATCGCCCAGTTCCAGCGTGCGCTGCGGCATGCCGTGGAAGCTGGCGATCAGCGCATCGGGCGCGAAATCGAGCGTGGCAAGACTCGCTTCGACCGAGTCTTTCAGCGCGGCGATATAGGCGGGATCGTCGTGATAGGGCGGCAGCGTGCGGATCGCGGGCTGCCAGCGCATCTCCGCGAGCGCGGCGAACGCCTTGTCGTTGGCGGTCGCGGTCGTCGCGGCGCAATATTGCGGATAGAGCGGGGCGAGCAGGATGCGCTCGCACCCGGCCGCCCGCAGCGCCGCCAGCCGCTCGGCGATCGCGGGCCGGCCGTAGCGCATCGCCCAATCGACCGTGACGCCCGGCCCGAACGCGCCCTGCAACGCCTGGGCCTGCGCGCGCGTGATCGCGGCGAGCGGCGAACCTGCGTCGCTCCACACCTGGGCATAGGCGTGCGCCGATTTCTTCGGGCGCGTGGTGAGGACGAGGCCGCGCAGGATCGGCTGCCAGAGGAGCCGGGGGATTTCGACCACGCGGCGATCGGAGAGGAACTCGGCAAGATAGCGCCGCACGCTCGGCGCATCGGGCGCGTCGGGGGTGCCGAGATTGACCAGTAGCACGCCGATCCTGGGCGCGGGGATCGCGGGGTGATGGGGGGGGAGCGTCATGTCGCCTGCCCCCCGTGCTCCTGCGAAAGCAGGAGCCCAGATCCGAGAACGATGCGCTTCGTAACCCTGGGCTCCTGCCTTCGCAGGAGCACCAATGAGGAGACAGCGATCATCATGCGCCGCTCGGATCGAGCGGGAGGGTGCGGAGCCGCACGCCGGTCGCGGCGCGCAGCGCGTTGGCGATGGCGGGGGCGACCGGCGGCACGGCGAGTTCGCTCACCCCGCCGGGATCGGCCTCGCTGGCGATCAGCTCGACGGTGATGTCGGGCATGTCGGCGAGCACAGGCAGGCCGAGATCGTCGAAGCCGCGCGCATCGGCGAGATTGTCGGTGAAGCCGGTGCTCGCGCCGAGCGCGGCGGCCATGCCGAACACCAGCCCGCCCTCGATCTGCTGCTGCACCACATCGGGATTGACCTGTCGCCCGCAATCGACCGCGGCGACGATGCGATCGACGCTGACGCTCTGGTCGTCCTCGACATGCGCCTCGACCAGCAAGGCGATGAACGAGCCGCGAAAGGCGTGGCAGGCGATGCCCTGCCCGGTGCCCGGCCCACCGCCCTGCCAGCCGCCCAGTTGCGCGGCGGTGGACAGGCAGCGTGCCAGCCGCGCATCGCCGCCCAGCATGCCGATGCGGAACGAGAGCGGCTCGGCCTGCGCCACATGCGCTAGCTCGTCGAGAAAGCTTTCGGTGAAGAAGCAGGTGTAGCTGTGCGCGGCGGAGCGCCAGTATCCGGTCGGCACGCCGATATCGGCGGGGTGGTGATCGACCGCATAGGCCGGAAAGCGGTAGAACGGCTCGGCGCCCGCCACCGCGAAGGGATCGCCCATGCCGGGAAGCGCGAGCGCGGCACGCGCGGCGCCGTCGTTGGCGAGCAGCCGCCCGGCCACTTCGTGCCCGGTGGCGGGCGCGGCGATCTTGGCGAGCCAGCCCATCACCTGACCGTTGGGCCCGAGCCGCGCGCTCATCCGCGCCGCGGCGGGCGGGCGATAGCGATCGTGAAGCAGATCCTCGACGCGCGACCAGACGAGCTGGACCGGCGCCCCCACCCGTTGCGAGAGATACGCCGCCCGCGCCGCCGCCTGATGCTCGAGCGCGGCGCCGAACGATCCGCCGACCAGCATCGGATGGACCGCCACGTCGCTTTCCGACACACCGATCGCCGCCGCCGCCGCTGCGCGTGCGAGGCCGGGCGCCTGGGTCGGCAGCCAGAGTTCGAGCCGCCCGTCATGCAGATGCGCGGTCGCGGTCATCGTCTCGATCGCGGCATGGACCGCGACGCCGACCTGATATTCGGCGGTGACCACCGCGGCGCCCTTGAACGCGGCGAGCAGATCGCCCTGCGCCGCCATCCGCTCGCCCTCGCCGTTCAGCGCGGTCTGCAGGGCGGTGGCGATCGACTCGCTGCTGGTGCGCCCGCCCGTCGTCTCGAAACGCGGGGCGAGCGCGTCGAGCGCGCGGTTCGCCGCCCACCAATTGTCCGCGACCGCCGCGACCCAACCGTCGGTGGTGACCAGCTTGCGCACGCCGCGCACGCGCCCGGCGGCGGCGCGATCGAGCGCGATCAGCCGCGAATCGCCCGGCGGCGCCTGGCGGATCGCGGCATAGACCATGCCCGGCAGCCGCACGTCGCCGGCGAAATTGGCCGAGCCGTCGACCTTGGCCGGCGCGTCGAGCCGCGGCGCCGACTGGCCGTAGAGGCGGTTGGCGTCGCCGCCGCGCAGCGGGAGCGGATTGGGATAGCTTTGCCCGACCGCCTCAGCAGCAAGCTCGCCGAAGCGGAGCCGATCATTGCCGTGGACGACGAAGCCGTCCGCGGTGGCGCAGGCGCGCCAATCCACGTTCCAGCGCTTCGCCGCCGCCTTGCACAGCATCACCCGCGTCGCCGCGCCGGCGATGCGCAGCGGCTCCTCGAACTGGCGCACCGAGGTCGAGCCGCCGGTCAGCATCAGCCCCGAGCGCACGACATGCGCGTCGCGCAGCGCTTGCGGCAGGCGCGCGAAGGCGCCCTCGAACACGATATTGGCGCCGAGCGGATTGGCGTAGAGCGGATTGAGCGGCGCGGGCTGCACCGCGATCGTGCGCCAATCGGCGCCAAGCTCGTCGGCGAGGATCTGCGGCAGCGTGGTGAACACGCCCTGGCCATGCTCGGCCTGCGGGATCGCGACGGTGATGTGCCCGTCCTCGGCGATCTTGAGCCAGGCGCCGTAGATATGCTCGCCCTTGCTCGCGGTGAGATTAGGGCTGTAGCGGCGCGGCCACACCGCCCAGGCGATCAGCAGCCCCGCGCCCGCGCCGCCGCCGATCAGCAGCGACCGGCGATCGATGGTGATGCGCTCCCGGGCCATGACCGCGCTCTATCGCGCCATGCCCGCGAGCGCCAGACGAGCCGGACCACCGGCGGGCGCCTGACAGGCAGGCGCCGATTGACGCGCGTCCTACGGCGTGAAACTGTCCGCCGGGTTGGCCCGGTCCGGGGGGAACAATGACCAGCAGATTGCGGGATCCCGCGACATTCGCCGCACTCGGCAGAATCGCCGCGATCACGCTCGGCCTGCTCGCCGCCGGAGCGGCGATGCGGGCGGTGATCTGGTGGCAGATGCAGCCCGGCGCGCATCGGTTCGCCGCGTTCATCCGCACGGTTCCGCCTTATGATGCGCCGGATGCGCGCATTGCCGTGGCGCTCGGAGCGATCGCCGCGCTGCTGGCGCTTGCCCTGCCCCACGCCGCGCGCCGGATCGCCCGGTTCTGGTTCGGCCTGGCATGCGTGCTCGCGCTGCTGGCCGGGATCAACGTCACCGCGGTCTATTGGCTGCGCGGCCCGGTCACCTGGCAGTGGCTCTATTATGCCGATTTCCTGCGCAGCTTCACCTCGCGCAGCGTGGTCGGCGCGGTGCTGACCTGGCAGGCGTTCGTCTTCGCAGGCGTCGCGCCGCTCGTCTTCCTGGCGGTCGACGCGCTCGTCGCGGCGGTGCTGCGATGGACCGGGCGCAAAGGCGGGGAAGGCGTCGCGCTGGCTATCGCGGCGATGCTCCTCGCCACGATCGCGCTGTACAGCGCCACGCGGCCCGCGCCCGTCATCCGCTTCCGCGGCACGTTCGCCAACCCGCTGGCCGAGTTCGCGGCATCGGGCTGGAGCAGCCTGCACAGCGGCTTGCCCGATCCGCGCGGGGAGGACGATGCCGACTATCGCACCGGCGCGGCGCAGCCCTCTCCGGCTGATCCCCGGAGGCGGCCACGCAACGTGATCCTGATCGTCATGGAATCGGTCGGCGCCCGCTTCGTGCTGGGCGGACAGGCGACGGCCCTGCCGAACATCGCCGCGCTCCGGCGCATGGGCAGGACGTTCACCGCGGCCTACGCCCCCACCGCCTCCTCCACCCGCTCGGCCTTCGCGATACTGGCCGCGCGCTATCCGCGGTTTTCCTATCGGCCCGAAACCTACACCTTGACCGATGCGCCGCTCGTCCTGTTGCCGGAACGGATGCGGCGCGCATCGTACGACACGGCATTCTTCATGGCGGGCGACTTCGCCTTCCAAGGCCTCGGCCGCTTCCTTGCGCAGCGCGGTTTCGACCGGATGGCCGATCTCGGCCAGATTCCGTGCGCGAGGCTGACCCGCGCGAGCAGCACGCGCTGGGCGCATGTCGATCACGTCTCCGATGCCTGCGCGACCGACGCGCTGCTGCGCTGGATCGCCGAACCGCGCACGCACCCGTTCTTCGCGACATTCTGGTCGATCGACACGCACTTTCCCTATTCGGCGGGGGCCGATGCGCCGGCCGACCCGGAGCGCCGCTACCTCGCGGCGTTGCGCAATCTCGACGGCCAGATCGGGCGCATCGTCGCGGCGGTCCGCGCGGCAGGAAAGCTGGACGACACGGTGTTCGTGCTGGTCGGCGACCATGGCGAGGCGTTCGAGGAGCACGGCAATTTCAGCCACGGCTCGACCATATTCGAGGAGGAAACGCACGTGCCGCTGATCTTCGCCAACCCGCAGCTGTTTCGCGGCGAGGCCGACCCGCGGCTGGCGAGCCTGATCGATATCGGCCCGACCCTCTTGGCGGCCAGCGGCCTGTCGTCCGAACCGAGCTGGGAAGGGCGCGATCTGCTCGGCTCGCCGAACCGCCGCCGGGTCTATCTCTTCGCCGCGCAACGCGATCTGATCGCCGGCTATCGTGAAGCCGATGCCAAGATCGTCGACAATCTGCGCTTCGGCACGGTCGATCGCTACGACCTCGCGCGCGATCCCGGCGAAGAGCATCCCCGGCGCCTGACCGGCAGCGCGGCGGCAACCGCCGCTCGGCATATCGCCGGCTGGGCGGAGTATCAGGAAGGGCTCTACCGCGCACATTGAGCGCCGCTGGCGCGCGGCGGAAACCACCGCTAGACCAACGCGATGATCAGAAAACTCCTGCCGTTCGCCGCCATCGCGCTTTGCGCCGCCGCTCCCGCTCCCGCTCCGGTCCATACCGATCCCGCACGCATGTCGGCGATCGTGAAGACGCTCGCTTCGGATGCCTTCCAGGGCCGCGCCCCCGGAACGCCGGGCGAGACCAAGACGATCGCCTGGCTGATCGCGCGGTTCAAGGCGCTGGGGCTGGAGCCGGGCGGGCCGCAGGGGCAATGGACGCAGCCGGTGCCGCTGGTCCACACGCGCATCGTCGCCGACGGCAAGGTCTGGCTGACGAGTGCCGATGGCGCGAAAACACTGCTCGCCATGGGGCCGGCGATCAACCTCACCACGGTGCGGTCCGATCCGGCGATCGCGATCCACGCCGCGCCGATGGTGTTCGTCGGTTATGGCGTGAACGCGCCCGAGGCCAAGTGGGACGATTTCAAGGGCGTGGACCTGCACGGCAAGGTCGCGGTGTTCCTGGTCAATGATCCCGATTTCGTGGCGCAGCCGGGCGACGATGCGGCGGGCCGATTCGGCGGGCGCCGCATGACGTATTACGGCCGCTGGACCTACAAGTTCGAGGAAGCGGCGCGGCGCGGCGCGGTCGCCGCCGTGATCGTCCACGATACCGACGCGGCGGGCTATCCCTGGTCGGTCGTCGCCGCCTCCAATGGCGAGAATTACGACATCGTGCGCGGGCCGAATGACCAGTCGGTGCCGCTGCAGGGCTGGATCGCGCACGACACGGCGGACCAGATGTTCGCCAGGGCCGGGCTCGATCTCGCAAAGTTGCGCGTCGCAGCGCGATCGGCCGCGTTCAAGCCGGTAGCCCTTCCCTTCACCTTCTCGACCGACCTCAAAGTGTCGGCCGATCGTATCCAGAGCGCCAACGTGCTCGCGAAGATCCCCGGCGCGAAGAAGCCCGGGGAGACCGTGATGTTCGCCGCGCATTGGGATGCCTATGGCGAGGGCCCGGCCGATGCGCAGGGCCGCACGATCCGGCCCGGCGCCAATGACGACGGGCTCGGTGTCGCGGGCGTGCTCGAGCTGGCGCGCGAATTCAAGGCCGGTCCGAAGCCCGATCGCACCATGGTGTTTGCCTTGTGGACGGCGGAGGAGCGCGGGCTGCTCGGTTCGGAATATTACGCCACCCATCCCGTCTATCCGCTGGCCAGGACGGCGGCCAATTTCACGATGGACATCCTGCAGACGGCGGGCCCGGCGAAAAACGTGGTGCTGGTCGGCAAGGGCAATTCGACGCTCGATGCCGCTCTCGCCAAGGCCGCCGCGGCGCAGGGCCGCACGATCACGCCGGAAACCTTCACCGAGCGCGGGCTGTTCTATCGCGCCGATCATTTCTCGGTCGTGCGGCGGGGCGTGCCTTCGCTGCTGCTGATGGCGTTGGGCGGCGCGCCCGACCTGAAGGCGGGCGGCAAGGCGGCCGGGCAGGCATGGCTCGACGCCTATATGGGCTGCTATCACAAGACCTGCGACACGTGGGACGCGAAGTGGGACTTGCGCGGCGCGGCGCAGGATGTCGATCTGCTCCACGCGGTCGGATGGCAGGTATCGCATGCGGGCGTCTGGCCGCAATGGAGCGCCGGTTCCGAATTCGCCGCGACCCGCGCGAAGTCCGCCGCGCAGCGGCAGTGATACCCTAGATCGCGCTGTCCTCGCTTGCGCCCGTTGCATCGACGGTAAGCGGAGCATCCTCGCCGCGATGGATGCGGACGCCGGAGACGAAGGTCGGGCGCGGCGCGGCGGCGGCGGTCGCAGGCGTAGCGACGGCGACCGCGGGCGCGAGACCGCGATGGACGGTCACGCCGCCCTCCTCGTCCGTTCCGCCGCGATGGACAGTGATGTCGGAGACGATCTGTAGCCCGTTCCCGCCGCTGGTCAGCGGCTCGGCGCCCGAATAGCGCTGGCGATAGGCGAGCGAGCGCTCCATCGCATTGGGCCAGCGATAGAAGATGTGCGCGCCGACCGTCGCGACCTGGACCAGGCTGGGCGCCCACCAGGGCGAGACGTAATTGGCGTGGTAGAAGGTGGCCGAGCCCACGGGCGCGTAGACCGTGCCGCCGAGCGCCTGGGTCGCGATCGTCCGCGCACGCTCCCAGGAGGCGGGATCGCGGCGCTGGTAGAGCGAGCCGTCGCAGGTGAAGGTGAACTGGCAGCCGGTGCTGCGATGCGAGCCTTGATACACCACACCGCACACGCTCGCCGGGAAGGCGCGGTCGCGCACGCGGTTGAGCACCACCTGCGCCACCGCGCGCTGGCCATCGACCGATTGCGAGCGTGCCTCGTAATAGACCGCTGCGGTGAGGCAATCGATCGCGCGCGTGGCGTCCTCGGGCGAGCGGGACGCGGCGAGGAACGGCGATGCGGGAGCGATCATCGGCAAAGTGAGATGGCCCGAGGCGTCGCGCATCAGATCGACCGGCACGTTGAGATCGAGCTGCTGGAGCAGGACCGGCGCGGGCAAAGGCGGCAGGCGCGCGGCAACGAGGCGGGCCTGCTCCGTCTGCGGCACGCACGACGTCGCGAGAACCAGCGCAGGCGCGGCAATCAGCAGCTGCTTGTACACCACCCCACCCGGCACCGTTGCGAACGGCACCGGATACGGCCGGAAGCCTTAGGACGGCGTTAAGACGCGGCGGCGGCGTATGCGGCGCGATATTCGGCGCGCAGGCTGACCTTGTCGATCTTCTCGGTGCCGAGCCGCGGCAACGGCGCATCGGCGAACCAGATCGTCTGCGGCACCTTGAACGCGGCGATCCGCGCATAGAGGAAGGCGCACAGGGTCTCGGCGTCGAGCGTCTCGCCGGGCCGGACATGGACCACCGCGCCGGGCACCTCGCCGAAGCGCTCGTCGGGCAGGCCGAACACCGCGCATTCGGCGACCGCCTGTTGCTCGTAGATCGCCGCCTCGACCTCCAGGCACGAGATATTCTCGCCGCCGCGGATGATGATGTCCCTCTTGCGGTCGACGATGACCAGCTAGCCCTCCTCGTCGCGCAAGCCGATCTCCCCGGACAGGAAATAGCCGCCGGGCGAGAACGCGGCCCCACCCCCCCCGC
>Ga0164241_10005053_pt1 | contig 12512 bp, 8 predicted proteins | sample OricomyardsoilBY_FD_108780 | JGI IMG/M metagenome (GOLD analysis project Ga0164241, IMG submission 108780) | Backyard soil microbial communities from Emeryville, California, USA - Original compost - Back yard soil (BY) | ecosystem: Environmental > Terrestrial > Soil > Unclassified | place: USA...
GATTCTATGTCATCGATACGTTTTCGAATCTCCTCTGCAGCGCTTTTGCTGTCTTCGTATTCCTTGTTGAGCTTCTTATAGACAGGCTCCAGATTGCCGCCGTCCACCGCCACAACGGATTTGAATTGCTCAAGTGCCGATGTGAATTGCTTTTCCCCGGATTTTTGCGAATCCCGCGCCTCTTCCACCCGCTCCACCAGAATATCCCGCTTATGGACACCGAATTTTTCCATGGTGTTGTAGTAGGCCGTCGAACAACCCGACAAAAAGGCGCCCATTACAAAAAGGACCAATATCTTCTTCATCACTTTCTCCAATAATTTTTATGCATGCCCGATCGAGCATACCAAGATTTCATCCTCAAGTGGCACAAACGCCTGTATGAGCTTACTGCGTTCGATGGGCCACCCACCGGTAAAATAACTGAATGCGGGCAATACGCAATGGTCGCTGTAAAAGGCAAATACCGGCAGGCGAAGCGTCCGCAATGTCAGGACGGGATGTAAGTGCCCGATAAAACAAAAACGGTCACTGGCAATGCGCTCGTGCGCAAATTCAAACGGGCCGCATTGCCAGGAAATGTCCTGCAGCACCAGTGGCAATCCCGCCAGAAAATGGCGGTTGGGGCGATCGTGGTTGCCTAAGATCACCCGCAACTCGGTATTTAACCGGTTACACCATTCGCAGATTATTTCACGCACGGCACTGGTTAAACCGCTGCGATGGTGCACAAAATCACCGAGCACCAGCAAACGCTGCGCGGAAGTGGCTGCCAGCATTTCCTCCAGACGCGCAAGATCATGCATCAATGTGTCTCCCGGAACCGCCAGACCCGCGCGCTGGAATGTCTGCGCTTTGCCCAGATGCACATCCGCCACAATCAGGGTTTGCTCCTCCCGCCAATAGATGGCCCGTTGCGGCAGCAGATCGAGCGTTTGATCAAGCAGATGCAATCGATGCGTTCCCTGAATATCTTTCATGAATTCAACGACCACTGCCTGGCCAGTTTTGCCACCCGCTCCGCGATGGTTTCGTTGGTCAGATGGGAGGACACGCGTTCCGTGAGCAGAGGAAATCCAAAAGGCGTGGGATGCGGCACCTGCCGGATCAGCAATTGGGAAGCGGCCAAACGCTGCAAAGTGCGTTGCAGGCGCGACTGTTCAAAAAATTGATCCAGCGCCTCTCGCTCGGCTTGGCGCAGCAGCAAATTTTCGGGTTCGTAGCGCTGAAACACATCAAATAACAAGGATGCACTCGCCTGGAGTTGACGCGCCAGGTGGCGCCTTCCCGGATAGTTTTGATTGACCAGTCCGGTGATGCGCGCAATATCCCTGAACTGGCGTTTGGCCATATTGCTGATATTCATGCTGGCGATGATATCGCTGGCCAAATTTTCAATGGTGAACAATTCCGGCTTCAACATCTGCTCATAAGGCAGAGCCTCGCGACAAAGCAGCTCAATGCCATAATCGTTTACCGTGAGCGAAAAACTGGCTTTTACCAACTGCGTAAAACGATACGCCAGCAGGGGTGCCAAACCTTCATGCACCAGGCGCCCTTCAAACGGGTAAAGAAAAAGATGGTGCCCTTCACGTGTCTGGCAGATTTCCACCAGCAGTTGCTGCGCGTGTGGCACGGCGGACACTTGTGCCTGTCGCTCAAGAATGGTCGCCACCGCAGTCAGCTCGGGCGATGGATTGTTCTTGGCATCCTGCGACAGGAGTTCCCGCAACTCCGCGCTCAGGGATTCGGAAATCGGCAGACGGCTGCCGGGCCATTTGGTGATGGCGTGGCTTTTTTTTCGGCTGAGGCGCACCAGCACCGTGTCGTCCTCTACACGAAACAATTCCAGGGTACGTCCGGAAAAAACAAAACGGTCGCCTTTTTTTAAACGACTGATAAATCCCTCCTCGATCATGCCCAGGCTTTTGCCGCGTAGGAATTTCACTTTCAGTTGCGCGTCGGAATTGATGGTGCCGATATTCATGCGATGCACGTGGCCCAGGCGCATTGTCGTGATGCGATAGATGCCCGCGTCATCCGCGGCAATTTTGTGGTATTCGCTGTAGGAATTTAAATTGGCTCCGCCGTGTTCGACCAGGGCCAATACCCACTGAAATTCCTGCCAGGAGAGATCGGCGTAGGACGCGGCGGTTTTAACCTCCTGGAATAATGCATCCGCAAGAAAGCCACCACCCGCCGCGCAGGACACCAGATGTTGCGCCAATACATCATAGGGTTTTTGCAAACGCGACCGCGATTCCACGTCGCCTTTCTGGATGGCGTTGCGCGTGGCGGCAAATTCGAGCAGCTCCAGTGCATGCGTGGGCACACAGGTGATTTCGCAGGATTCCCCAATCCGGTGATGCGCGCGGCCGGCGCGCTGCATGGTGCGCGTTATACCCTTGGGAGAGCCTATTTGATACACCCGTTCCACCTGGGGAAAATCCACGCCCAAATCCAATGACGAGGTGCACACCACGAGTTTCAACAGTCCGGATTTAATTCCGGATTCAACGAAATCGCGTGTGCGCTGATCCAGGGATCCGTGGTGCAGTGCAATCAGTCCGGCCCACTCCGGGCGTGCATCGAGAATTTCCTGAAACCATTTTTCCGCCTGATAGCGGGTGTTGGTGAAAATCAATGTGCTGCGTTGAATATCCAGGTCCGCGACCAGCTTATCGCGCATGGCAAGCCCCAGATGACCGGCCCAGGGAAATGCGTCGACGTGATCGGGCGTCAATGAACGCAAAAAAACCGGACGGTGAATATCCGCTTTAATAATGTTCGGCGCACGCCCTGTTCCGACCGCGAGCCGGGCGGAACCCGGTGGATCTGCAACAGTGGCGGACAGTGCCCAGGTTTGTAACTCGGGCGCAAAATTCCGCAGCCGTGCCAAGCCCAGTTCCAACAAAATGCCACGCTTGCCCCCGGCCAATTCATGCCATTCATCCATAACGACAAATCGGGTTTGCCGAAATTGTTCCTGCGTTTCCGGATAGGAAAGCAACAACGCAAAGGATTCCGGTGTGGTGATCAAAATCGGCGGCAGGCCTTTTTTCTGTCTGCGCCGCAATGAGGCTTTGGTATCACCGGTGCGGGTTTCGATGCGCACGTCCAACCCAAGATCTACACAGGGTTTTGCAATAGCCTTTTCCACATCGCGGCTCAAGGCGCGCAAAGGGGTGATATAGAGCAGCATCAATCCACTGTTTTGCGGTTCGGGATTTTCCAACAGCCGCGCAATTGCGCCAAACACCGCCGCATAGGTTTTGCCCGATCCGGTGGGGACGTAAATCAATCCGCTGTCGCCCGCGCTTTGCGCTTGCCAGGCGGCGCGCTGAAAAGGCAGCGGCTGCCAACCCTGTTCATGAAACCAGGCTCCAATACGCGACCAGGGATCCGGATTGGGTTGTGTGTCGGAAAGCGTGCGCCGGCGTGTCATGCGGTGGAAGATCCCTCCGACCCGGGCGCCGTCCGGATCAGGGATTTCAAATTATCCAGGGTATCGGCTTCCTGGTAGGGCTTATCCTCCCGCCAACGCTTGATGCGGGGAAAACGCACAGCAACACCGGATTTATGCCGGTTGGACAATGCGATATTTTCGAAGGCGAGTTCGAACACCAATTCGGGTTTGACCGAGCGCACAGGGCCAAACCTTTCCAGGGTATTGCGGCGCACCCAATTGTCCACGCGGTTGATTTCGCTGTCGGTCAGGCCGGAATAAGCCTTGGCCACAGGCACCAGTTCTTTCCCTTGCCAAAGTGCAAAGGTGTAATCCGTGTACAAATTTGCCCGGCGGCCGGAACCGGGCTGCGCGTACAGCAGAACCGCATCAATGGTGTAGGGATCGATTTTCCATTTCCACCAATCGCCTTTTTTACGGCCGACCTGGTAAGTGGAATTCCGCCGCTTGAGCATTAATCCCTCCACGCTCCGGGCGCGCGCGTGTTCGCGCAATTCCACCAGCGCCTCCCAAGTGGTGAATTCCACTTCGGGTGAGAGCGTCAAACGCGGGTCATCCGTTTGCTCAACGATCTTGCGCAATTGTTTTTTGCGTTCCAGCAATGGCTGTTCCCGCCAATCCACACCCTGCCACTGCAAAAGATCATAGGCCATGAAAATGACGGGATTTTCCTGCAGGATGGCACCCGCCGGCTTTTTGCGCCCCAGGCGTTTTTGCAGCGCCGCGAAATCCATGGGCGCATTGTTTATCCAGGCGAGGATTTCACCGTCCAACACCGCGCCATCGGGAAGGCGCTGAGCCAATTCCACCAACTCGGGAAATTGCTGCGTCACCAGCTCTTCGCCCCGCGACCAGATCAACACATGATCGCGACGATGCATGATCTGCCCGCGAATTCCATCCCACTTCCATTCCGCCAGCCAAGCCCCAGGTTCACCGAGGGATTCCAACGGTTGCTCCAATGGATACGCAAGAAAAAACGGATAGGGTCGCGGCACTTCCTCCGAGTGGCCCTCGGCGCTCAACGCTTGCTGAAAAAACTCAGCCGTCGGCTGCCAGGCGCCAATAAAACGGTGGGCCACTACCGCGGGGTCCAATTGCGCCACTTCCGCCAGCGCACGCAGAACGAGTGTTTTGGAAACCCCGACGCGAAATGCGCCGGTCAGGATTTTATTCAGAATAAAACATTCGTTGACATCCAGCAGACCCCACCACTGTTTAATGCGCTCGCCCTGTGCGGCTTTGTCATTTTGCGTCAGTGGCAAAATGTCCTGTTCCATCCAGTGTTGTAATGGGCGATGGTCCATTTGCGAACGCGCCTGTCCCACAAGCAACGCCACAGTCTCCGCCGTGTCACCCACTGTGTGGTAGGAATCCTTAAACAACCATTCCGGCATGGCCGTGAATTCCATTGCCCAGATTTGCAGATCGCGGGAGGAAATAAAGCGCTTCATCCTTTCACCGGTAAGAAAATAGGTTGCCCAGACGGCGTCCCCCGGAGGCACTTCACGAAAATAATCGACCAACGCTGCCACTTTTGCGTTGGTTGAGGTGGTGGAATCCAGTGCTTGAAAAAGCTCGACGAAACGCTTCACACCGTAACCCCGGTTTCCGTTTCACCATCGGATGTTTTATCTCCGGACAACGATGCTTCATCGCCAGAAAATAAGGTATCGAGAGATTGCGCCGCCAGACCCTGGTGACATAAATACCGCGCGAGCAGATCCTTGTAGCCGTGCGTCACGTAAATTTTTCGCGCACCGCTCTCACGCACCGTGCGCAACAGGCCGGGCCAATCGGCATGGTCGGATAAAACAAAGCCGCGCTGATAACCGCGTCGGCGTCGATGGCCACGCACGCGCATCCAACCGGATGCGAAACCCGTGGCGACATTTTTAAATCGTTTCATCCAAACAGAGCGGTGCGCGGAGGGCGGTGCGATCACCAATGCACCGGAGTAGGAATGGTCCTTGGGTAGATCCGTGGTGGCAATCGTCGGCAACATGTGCACTCCCTCGCTGCGGTAAATATCCGTAAGCGCTTCCACTGCGCCGTGTGTATAAACCGGTTCACTCGTCAAGCGAGTCAGTTCCGCCAGAATGCGTTGGGCTTTCCCCAAGGCGTAGCAGAATAATAATGAGGTCAGCCCCTGCTGGCGGTTGTCCATCCACCACTGGAAAATTTCCGCCACCACTTCCTCACCCGGCTGCCACTGATAGACAGGCGCGCCAAAAGTGGCCTCGGTGATCAGCACATCGCAGGGGACAATTACGAAAGCTTCGCAACTGGGATCCGCGCAACGCTTGTAATCACCGGTCACCACCCATACTTCGCCTTCCGCTTCGATGCGTACCTGGGCGGAGCCGCGGATATGCCCGGCGGGATGCAGAGAAATTTTCGCTTGGTTAAATTGGATGGTTTCGCCATACGCCAGGGACTGGATAGCCAGAGCTTCAGGCAGGCGATGTTGCAGTATCCGGGTGGAGGCGTTGCTGCAGTAATACCGCTGCGCACCGAGACGCGCGTGGTCGGAGTGCGCATGGGTGATCACCGCCCGTTCGACGGCTCCCCAGGGATCCACATAAAAATCCCCCTGGGGGCAATAAAGACCTTGCGGTCTTACTTCAATCAACTGCGCCATATCCGTCAATCGCCCTCTGCAATCTGTATGTGATGAATGCCAATTGCGGGCAGTTGTGGTCTGTGCGCCATCACGCGTTAACGGATTTACCACCCATAGGGTGTACTAGACTTTAGAGGCCGGTGCGGCATCCGTTATGCGCCATTCAGTGCGTCGCTTATACTGAGCCGCCTGTTCATCCCACCTGATCTTTTTGGACCGCCATGCCCCATCGCGCCTATCTCTTCTCCCTTCGTCTGGCCCATGCCCTGCGTGAATCCTGCGTGCAGGAACGCTATTCGGGGCCGCGTCTGGCGAAGGATCTGATGGCTGGTGCCACTGTGGGAATTATCGCGATTCCCCTGGCCATGGCGCTGGCCATTGCCAGTGGGGTGGCGCCGCAATACGGACTTTATACGGCGATCATCGCCGGGTTTTTAATTGCCTTGACGGGTGGCAGCCGCTTGAGCATTTCCGGCCCCACGGCGGCCTTTGTGGTGATTCTCTACCCCATCGCCCAGAAATACGGTTTGGGAGGGCTGTTGCTGGCGACGCTGATGGCCGGCGTGATGATGCTGGCCATGGCTTACGCGCGCCTGGGCCGGTTGATCGAATATATTCCCGAAGCCGTCACCCTGGGATTCACCGGCGGCATCGCGGTGGTGATTGCCACTTTGCAGGTCAAGGATTTATTAGGGCTTACCATCACCGAAATGCCGGAGCATTTCACTGGCAAGATCTGGCTGCTGGCGCAGCACCTGCACCAGACCGCCTGGCCCGCCGTGGCCATTGCAGGTGTCACATTATTGGTGATGTTGCTGTGGCCGCGGCTGAAAACGCCGGTGCCGCCACACCTGCCCGCCGTGGTGGTTGCCAGCCTGTTCGCCTGGGTATTGCAATCGCAGGGAATGGATGTCGCCACCATTGCCACGCGATTCAGTTACCTGGCGGCCGATGGTTCCGTGCAGGCGGGCATTCCTCCCTATATGCCAGAATTTATCTGGCCTTGGCTGCAACCGGGCCCGGATGGTGCCACGTTGCAACTGAGCTGGCCGCTGGTGATCGACCTGCTGCCGGCCGCTTTCGCCATCGCCATGTTGGGTGCCATCGAATCCCTGCTCTGCGCGGTGGTAATGGATGGCATGACAGGCCGCCGCCACAGCGCCAACAGTGAGCTGCTCGGCCAGGGTCTGGGCAATATAGTCGCCCCCTTTTTTGGTGGCATCACCGCCACTGCCGCCCTCGCCCGCTCCGTGGCCAATTTCAAAGCCGGTGGACAAACGCCGGTTGCGGCCATGGTTCATGCGTTGGTTGTCTTGGCGGGCCTGCTGGTGCTCGCCCCCCTGCTCTCCTATTTGCCCATGGCGGGCATGGCGGCGCTGCTGTTGGTCGTCGCCTGGAATATGAGTGAATTTCCCAAATCCCTGCACTTTATAAAATCGACGCCTCGCGGCGACATCTGGGTGTTGTTGACCTGTCTGCTGCTCACGGTGTTTTTTGATATGGTCATCGCCATTACAGCCGGCGTTTTGCTGGCCGCGCTTTTATTCATGAAAGACATAGCCGCGATGACGCGCCTGCAGGATATTTCCGACCGGGCCACGCTGCCGCCCGACTGGAAATTATTCCGCATTTCCGGCCCTTTGTTTTTTGCCGCTGCCGACCGCGTGTTTGGCGATCTCGCCCTGGCTTCCAATTCACTGCGCGGGCTGGTGGTGTCCATGGAATCGGTGCCCCTGCTGGATGCCGGTGGACTTTCGTCCCTGAACAAATTGATTGACCACTGCCACAAGCAACAAAAACACATTTATTTTTGCGACTGGCAATTCCAACCATTAAAAACCCTGGCAAAAGCCAAAGTGCAACCCATAGAAGGCATCAGCGCTTCTTTCCCCAATTTGCACGCGGCACTGCTTGCCGTGACGGAAATCGCTCCACCTCCCACGCAACGTGCGGCGGACATTTAAATCCATGGCGCTACCGGGTCTGATCAACGAAGTCATGTCCGGCGACCATGCGGTAATCCTGCGCAAGCTGCTGCAATTGCGACTGTTTGTGTTGAGCGCCGCATTGGCGATTCTGGCGTTGCTGCAAATGAATTCCAGTTGGCCGCTGAATTATCCCATTGTGGCTGCCGTAATTTTCGCGGGCATCGTCTGGTCGTTGTGGCTTTTGCGCACTGCACAGGCGCGCATCCGTGACGCCATGATTGCGCGGGAAATACTGCTGGATGCTTTATGGCTGGTGCTGGTGGTGTATTTTTCCGGGCGTACCGCGAACCCCTTCATTTATTATTTTCTGGTGCTGATCGCCATAGGCGCGACGATTTTCCGCCCGCGCATCGCGTGGATATTCAGCCTCGGCAGCATCGGTATTTATACCGGGTTTCTGGTCCTGGATATTCAGGACCATTTTGCGCACATGTCCAACGACTACCGCATCCACCTGCTGGGCATGTGGATCAATTTTGTCGGCAGCTCTCTGGTCACCTGTTATTTTGTTTCCAAACTGGCTTCCGCTCTGCGTGAACACCAGCAGCAGCTCAGCAAATTCCGCGAGGAAACCCTGAAAAACGAACAGCTGATCGGCATTGCCACCCTCGCCGCCTCCACGGTGCATGCCCTGGGCACGCCTTTATCCACGCTCACCGTGCTGCTGGGGGAGATCCGGAACACGGACAACCAGCAGGATATCCAGCTGATGCTCGCGCAAATCGAACGCTGCAAAACCACCATGAAAAAACTCTCACAGCTCGCGGAGCCCGAAGCGGAGCAGAATCCGGTGGAGCCAGTCGCGAGCCTGGCGGAAAACCTGCGCGAACATTACGCCCTCAGCCGGCCGCTGAAACGACCCGAGATCCACTGTGCGGAAAATTGTGCGGACGGCCGTCTTATGGCCAATTTTTTATTGCGTCATGCTTTGATCAATTTGATCGACAACGCTGTCCAGGCCGCTCATACCCAGGTGACCGTCGATTTCAACTGCGATTCAAATGAACTCACCATCACCATTGGTGATGACGGTCCGGGGCTCTCCAATGCCGGCGTGCGTCAATGGGGACAGCCGCAACGTTCGGGCAAACAGAACGGCTTGGGCATTGGCAGTTTCCTGGCAAACAGCACCATCGAAAAGCTCGGCGGTACGGTTGCAATCTACCGCCACTCTACCGATACTGCCGCACCCGCGCAGTCGGCGCCCCTGCTGACACAGGTGGTGGTCAAACTGCCGCTGCATAAGCTGCCGTTGCAAAAATTGCCGCTGCAATTTTCATAATTTTTTTGCGTTTTTAATATGCCGGAAAATATACCGCTGCTTTACCTTGAGGACGACGCCGCCCTGGCAGGCGCCACTGTTCGTGCCTTGGGCAAACGCGGATTCTCCGTCATTCATTGTGCATCCATGACCGCAGCGCGAAATATGTTGGACGAACATGCCTATGAACGCGCACTCCTGGACCTGCGGCTTGACGATGGCTCTTCCCTGGAATTGATCGACACACTGCTGGGGCGCTGGCCTGAAATTAAAATTGTGGTATTGACGGGCTACGCGAGCATTGCCACCGCGGTGCAGGCCATCAAAATGGGCGCCGTCAATTATTTAAGCAAACCGGCAGGTATCGAGCAGATATTGCGTGCCTTCGATGAAGGGGATGAGTTTCAAGATGCCTCCGTGGACGATGTTTTACCACTGCGCCGCCGGGAGTGGGAGCATATCCAACAGGTGCTGCAGGAAAACAATGGCAATATATCGGCCACCGCGCGCCAACTCAAAATGCACAGGCGCTCGCTGCAGCGCAAACTCAGCAAAAAACCCGTCGCAGAATAAGCCCCCAATCCATATCAAAAAAATCTATCCATAAATTACAAGCATCCATAATCACTAAGCTAGCCATAATTCACTATGTCTGATTACACTCCCGAAGATTATCGTCAGCAGCTGGACGAAAAACATCAACGAACCCTGGAGGAATTTGCCGAGTTTGGTATTTCGCAGCTGGATATATTTGCCTCGCCTTGGCAACACTACCGCATGCGCGCAGAATTTAAAGCCTGGCATCAGGACGATCAGGTGCATTACGCCATGTTCCGCACCGGCAATGGCCGCCAGGTTTATACACTCGACAAATATCCACCGGGATCACCTGCTATCCAGGCGCTTATGCCGGAGTTGCGCGAAGCGTTGAATGCGGACGAAATTCTGCGGCGTAAATTATTTCAGGTGGAATTTCTCACCAGCTCCACAGGTGAAGCCCTGGTGACATTGATTTACCACCGGCCGCTGGACCACACCTGGCAGGACCACGCCACGCAACTCGCCGCAAAACTGAAAATCCAAGTGGTGGGGCGCAGCCGTAATCAAAAGCGAATTCTGGAACGGGATTTTGTGCTGGAGGAATTCAAGGTGGATGGGCGATCTTTCGTCTATCAGCAACTGGAGGGATCTTTTACTCAACCCAATGCCGCGGTCTGCAGCCATATGCTCAACTGGGCAGTGGAACACAGCCGAAATTTTGGCGGGGATTTATTGGAATTGTATTGCGGCAACGGCAATTTCACCCTGCCGTTATCACGTAATTTCAAAAGAGTACTGGCAACGGAAGTGGCAAAACCCGCTATCCATTCCGCGCTTTATAATTGCCAGCTCAATCAAATTGATAATATTTCGTTTGTGCGCATGTCGAGCGAAGATATCAGCGGAGCGCTCAACCGCGTACGGGCCTATGAACGATTGAAAGACATAGATCTGACGAATTACGAATTTTCCACCGTGTTTGTCGATCCGCCGCGCGCCGGACTGGACCCTTTAACCTTAGGCCTGCTGCAAGGCTTCCCCAACATTATTTATATTTCCTGCAATCCGCAAACACTGCAGGAAAACCTGCGCACGCTCAGCGTGTCACACCAATTTACGCATTTTGCACTGTTCGACCAATTTCCGTTCACCGAGCATCGGGAGTGTGGGGTGATTCTGCATAAGCGTGTTTGCGAGAGCGCTTGAATATCCACTGCACGGCATCGTCCACGTAAGTAAACACCACTGGAATCACCAGCAGACTCAGGAAGGTCGAGGTGATCAATCCACCGATCACCACGATCGCCATGGGAGAGCGGAAGCTCGGGTCGACACCCAGGCCGAGTGCGATCGGCATCATGCCGGCGCCCATGGCAATCGTCGTCATGATGATCGGCCGCGCCCGCTTGCGGCAGGCGTCGAGAATGGCTTCCCAACGCGGCAAGCCGTGTTCGCGCTGGGCGAGGATCACGTAATCGATTAGGAGGATCGAGTTTTTCGTCGCTATGCCCATCAGCATGATCAATCCGATCATCGACGGCATCGACAGCGCTGTGTGGGTGAGGAACAGCGCGAGGAATGCCCCGGGGATCGATAGCACCAGCGCCACCAGGATGGTCACCGGCTGCACAAAGTCCTTGAACAGCAGCACCAGCACGACATAGATGCACAGCACACCGGTCAGCATTGCAAGGCTGAAGCTGTCGAACAGTTCCCCCATCGCCTCCGCATCGCCAACCGAGGTCTGGATCACGCCGGGTGGCAGGTTCTGTAGGCTCGGTAGCGCCAGCGCGTTCTTCTCCACCTCACCGAGCGGTTGCTGGTTCAATTCGATTTCGAAGTTGATGTTGCGCAGACGGTCGTAGCGGGCGATCTCGGCCGGGCCCGACTCGATGGACAGGGTCGCCACATTGGATAACGGCACCGGACCGCGGGCGCCAGGGACCGGCAGCCGCGCAATCAGGTCGAAATCCTGCCGCGCTTCAGGCGGCAGCTTGACGACCATCGGGACCTGGCGCTGGCTGAGGTTCAATTTCGCCAGCCCCTGGTCATAGTCTCCTGCGGTTGCGATACGCAGCGTGTCGGCGATCGCGGCGGCGGTGACGCCGAGGTCGGCGGCGCGCGCCGAGTCGGGCCGTACAATGAGCTCGGGCCGCACCAGGCTCGCCGTCGATGTCACCGCGCCTATGCCGGGGATGGTGCGCAGTTCGCGCTCAACCCGCTGGGCGTGCTGCGCGAGCACGCGGCCGTCCTCACCAGCGAGCACCAGCACATATTTCTCGCTGGAGGCGCCGAGACCGACCTTGATCCGCGCGCCCGGCAGTACCACCAGCGCATCCCGCAGCTGCTGTTCCAACTGCTGCTTCGACAGTCCCGAACGGTCGTTGCGATGCGTCATGTTGATGGTCAGCACCGCCTTGCGCACTTCCGCCACACCACCGCCGGCGAAGGGATCGGAACCCGCAGCGCCACCGCCGATCGCGGTGTACACCAGCTTGACGTGTTCGTTTTTCTGCACGATCGCGCGCGCCTGTTCGGCCAGGGCAAATGTCTCCTTGAGGGTACTGCCCGGTGGTAGCGTTACAGTGACCTGGGTTTGCGAGAGGTCGTCCGGCGGAATGAACCCGGTGGGCA
>Ga0164241_10005054_pt1 | contig 12511 bp, 8 predicted proteins | sample OricomyardsoilBY_FD_108780 | JGI IMG/M metagenome (GOLD analysis project Ga0164241, IMG submission 108780) | Backyard soil microbial communities from Emeryville, California, USA - Original compost - Back yard soil (BY) | ecosystem: Environmental > Terrestrial > Soil > Unclassified | place: USA...
AAAAAATTTCCAGGAACTTCCTGAAAAACCCTGATGCATTTGCTGATGCATTCTCTCGTGCATGGTTTAAGTTAACCCACCGCGATATGGGTCCTCGTTCACGTTACTTAGGTAATGATGTTCCAAAAGAAGAATTGCTATGGCAGGATCCAATTCCGGCTGTTGATTATAAATTGATTGATGATGCTGATGTGAAAGCTTTAAAAGCAAAAACATTGGAAGCAGGATTGACGGTTAGTGAACTGGTATCTACTGCATGGGCTTCTGCATCTACTTTCCGTGGATCAGACAAACGTGGTGGTGCGAATGGTTCACGCATTCGTCTTGCTCCTCAGAAAGACTGGTCAGTGAATAATCCTTCACAGTTGAAAAAAGTGTTGGATAAGCTGGAAGGCATTCAGAAGGAATTCAATGGTGCACAGAAGAGTGGTAAGAAAGTTTCTATTGCTGATTTGATTGTGCTTGCTGGAAGTGCTGCGATTGAAAAAGCAGCGAAAGATGCAGGGCATTCAGTTACTGTTCCGTTTACTGCAGGACGTGCAGACGCGACACAGGAACAAACAGATGTTGAATCAGTAAATTATCTTGAGCCGATGGCAGACGGTTTCCGCAACTACCGCAGAACAAAATCATTTGCTTCTACCGAAGAATTATTGATTGATAAGGCTCAATTGTTAACACTTACTGCACCTGAACTTACGGTATTGGTAGGAGGCTTGCGTTCGCTGAGCACTAATTTTGATGGATCGAAGCATGGTGTGTTTACGGCTACACCAGGGAAACTGACCAATGATTTCTTCGTTAACCTACTTGACATGAGTACTGCATGGAAAGCGGCAGATGACAGCAAGGAATTGTATGCTGGAACAGATCGCGCCACAGGCAAAGCCAAGTGGACAGCTACACGTGCAGATCTTGTGTTCGGTTCTAACTCTGAATTGAGAGCAGTGGCTGAAGTGTATGCAAGTGTAGATGCGAAGGACAAATTCGTAACTGACTTCGTTGCAGCATGGACTAAGGTGATGAACCTGGATCGCTTTGATCTGAAATAGTTAACGTTCATATTAAAAAAAAAGGTGGTCTCTTATGAGCCACCTTTTTTTGATTTGGTTTTTTGGGTGTTTGGTTTTTAAGGGTTAGGGCTAGTCTTAAATCCGGACACGGCATTTGCTGTGTTACTCCAGCCAAGCAGATTTTTTCCTTTAGGGGCATAGAACAAAAGTCCTGAAACAGAATCCACCAGGTACATTGGCTCCTCATCTTTACGTGCCAAAGGAATTTTTGATCCAATCGTTCCGGTGTCTTTATTTACTCCGACTAAAGTGGGTCTGCCGTCAATGCGTGTCATCATAAAAATATTATCCTGATTTTTTGCAGAAGCTTTCAGTCGATTTTGTATCGAGCCGAATTGTTTCAGGTTCATCACATATGCGGGATTTCCTACTGATGCAAATGCCTGACTTAACATGTCAAATTCATTTCGTCCTGAACTGGTACCATTTAGCGCTGTAGCTACCTGGTTACCAACTGATGCAATGGCAGTAACTTTATTCATTGCGTCCAGTGCATTAAAAATATTCTTTGTCACTGTAGAGTAAGTGCTAACTCCGGGAGTGTATAAGTTGAATTTAGTAGAACCATCCGATCCGATAAGGGCAATATTTTGTTCAGAATAGATGGCAATACCATCCTTGCGCACATCCAGGCTGCCAGGGATTTCATCACCCTGAAATTCTATTTTTGATTTATTAAGCTTTTTCCCGGTACCCGCTGTTTTGTCGATCTCATAAACATTATGATCTTCATCTGAATAGAAATAAAAACGGTCACTTGTGTTTAAGGAAACAATAGGTCTGTCTTTTTTAGATTGAACAGGAAAGGGAAATAGTGATTGATCCGATTCGAGGTCGAGTATATTCACCGTGCGATCGGTTTTGTACAATAATCCTTTTGGAACCAGCTCTATATATTGTACCTCACCGGCAAGGTTCACATTCTTTGGGAGAATGAATTTGCCATTGGCTACATCAATAAAATTGATTGAATTTTTTTCGCTCGATGAATTAACCATTACAACAGCAAGCCCTTTGTCGGTATATAAATAGTTTTTGATACCTCCATTGAACTTGATTCCGTCACCCCACAACTCTGCTCCGGTTTTTTCATTTACCATCTTAAGCAGACCTGTAGCTACAACGCCTTTCACATTGGAACTTCCAGGGCAAAGAATTAATCCCTTCTCATCGTAAATAATCTGATCAATAGGTCCGGAAGTTTTTACCGGGTTAGCCCACACAGGTTTTCCATCGTCATAGCTACACGCTGTGATGTATGCTGCTTTCACTACATAAAATTTATCAGGACCGGGAATGAGTTTCATGAAATTCATATCCACTTCCACTTTGATCATTTTGCCTTTGTTAGGGTCAGGTAGTTCGGCTTGCCAGGCAACTTGACCATTGGCAATCTGTACATCAAAAACGCCATTGGAAGTAGCAATGATCATTCTGTCATTTCCATGATTGATTGGACTACTCAATAACTTGATAGGTTCTTTGTTGGGTATAGTGCTACCCGTGAGTGCACTAAATTTATTAAGCTTGGAGGCAACTTTATTGTTCTCTCTTAATAAGTCTGCATTGCTCCAAAGCTTTTTTCCAGTCGTAAGATCAAAAAGCGAAATGCAGCGATCTCCATTGTACGTTCCACTCACCCAAAGGTGACCGGACTGAAGCAGATAGCCATGACCTTCTTCCTGGGTAATACCTTCCTTCGCGGCATCAATAATCACGTGACCGTCATAGGGATCAATGACTATAAGCGAACCAGTAGGCAATTTGAAAAAAGGTGTGTTGGGAATAAAATCGATACCTGAAACTGGCCGTGGAGCTTCGGGTGAAACAGTTGGATATTTCCATTTAATAGCTCCCGTTTGTGGATCAATACCAGATAGGATTGTGTAGATCTCTGTTGCTTTCGTGGCACCGTCTATTATTTCATTGTTTGCTGAAATGAGTGTGCCATCGGACGCAAGAGTTTGCCATTTGATTTCGGTTTTTAATGGTAATGACGTCCAGAGTGAATCTTTGTTTTGGGCGTACAAACCTGACCATGCAAATAAGGTCAGTGCACAGGAAATAATAAGTTTCATAAGTATGGGTTGTTTAAGTTGACTCATCAAAAATGAGCGCTTCCAAAACGATTGACATTAATTCGTGTAACAAAAGCATTAAACCATGTAACATGGGTTTAATGCATTGATAATCAATGAATTTTAAGAGTAAAAAATTGTTTTTTAAAAGAGGTGCTTCTTTACTTCACTTGGCGGAAAGCCAAATTGTTCGGAAAAACAGGTAGAAAAATAAGTGGGTGAATTGAAGCCAACCAGGTAGGCTACTTCCGAAACATTATAAAGTCCTTCTTCCAGCATTCGTTTGCCATGGTTCAATCGGATAGAACGAATATACAAACTGGTGGAAGTAGTAGTGAGTGCTTTGAGCTTGCGATGTAACTGCATCCTGCTCATAGCCATATCACGGCTCAAGTCTTCGATGCTGTATTCTTCTTCAGCCAAATGCAATTCAATGATTTCATTCAGACGATTAAAGAAGAGTTTCTCACGTAAAGGAAGTTCCTCCTTTTCTTTTATAGGTTCAGAATCAGTTACACTAAATTTTTCACGAAGTTTCTGCCGCTGTGCAATAAGGTTTTGCATGCGTACCAACAGTTCTTTAGTGTGAAATGGTTTGGCGAGATAATCATCTGCGCCTGTTTGGAGCCCTTCAATTTTACTTTCAATATCCGCTTTTGCAGTAAGCATGATCACAGGAATGTGACTTGTCTTTTCATCTTCTTTCAATGTACGACAGACATCGAGTCCGTCTTTCACCGGCATCATTACATCCGTAATGATCAAATCGGGGATTGCTTCAAGCGCTTTGGTAATCCCATCTTCTCCATTTACGGCAGTAATGATCTGGTAGCCTGACTGAAGTGAGCTCACTATGAAATCCCTTACTTCTTCATTGTCTTCAATGATCAAAATGAGCTGCTCGCTTTCTGATGTGATCTCGTTCTGAATCAAACTTGCATTCGCGCGGGCATCTTCCAGGTTTATATTCGCTTGTGTTGATTTTTGATAACTTATGTTTTGGTCATTTTTTTCAGCTTCCGGTATGGGAAGAGTGAAGTAAAATTCGGCACCCCCGCTGGCTGGATTATGAACACCAATCAGTCCACCACATATTTCCACCAGTTCTTTGGTAAGTTCCAATCCGATTCCACTTCCTGCGGTACTTCTTACTACTTTACCTGATTGATAGAACCGATTGAATACATAAGGAAGATCAGCTTCAGGAATTCCATATCCCGAATCTTTTACTGTTATCCGCACCGTGTCACCTGCCACTGTTGCAGTTACGTTGACGGATCCATTGGTCGGAGTAAATTTGAAAGCATTCGACAGCAGATTTGAAAAAATCTTTTCAAGCTTATCACGATCGAATCTCATGATCAATGAATCAGTAATACTATTAAACTTGATTTTAATATTTTTCTGATCTGCAATGGATTGGAAAGCAAACGTGTTGGCTTTTAAAAAAGGGATGATGTCTTCACTTACATAGTCAAGCTTAATGGCTCCTGCCTCCAGCTTACTCAGATCAAGTAATTGATTCACCAGCTTCACCAATCGGGAGGCATTATTCTTCACAACAATTAGCTGATTTTTATCATTTGTATTTTTTGTCTCACCGATCAGGTTTTCAACAGGCCCAAGGATAAGTGTTAGTGGCGTACGAAATTCGTGTGCGATGTTGGCAAAGAAGCGTGATTTCATATGATCAAGTTCTTTCAAACGTTCGGCTTCTTTATGTTCGTTGCTCACTTGTTCAGCAAGCAGTAAACGTCTTGCTTCTTGCCTGTCTTTAAAAATCCGGAAAGTGATGAGACCGAAAACGATCAAGATCAAAAGCCCTCCTATTAAAACATACTGAATCACATTTTTCTGACGAATAATAGAAGACTGAAGTTGTTGTTGACTGGTAAGTGTAGCAATCTCCTGTTCTTTCTTGTCGGTTTCGTATTTGGCTTGAAGGTTCTGAACTTGTTTACTTTTATCGGTATCCAGAAGGCTATCTTTAAGAATCGAATATGTTTTATAGTATTCCAATGCCTTTTGATGATTTCCCAGTCCTTCATAAATAGTGGACATTAAAAGGTTCAAGTCCTGACGCCTGCCCATGGATTTAGCCTCGTTCGCCATCTGTAATGATTTTTTAGCAAAATCCAATGAGAGGATATATTTTTTGAGTTTGAAATTAACTTCTGCCAGACCTTCATAGTTAGCCTGTACCGTGCTAACCACATTATAGCTGAGACTTTTTTGATAATAGTCAATTGCTTTGCTATAGTTTCCTTCGGCATTATAAAGTGATGCCAGATTGTGAAAGGCAATAGCTATTCTCCTATCCGATTTTAATTCCAATGAAATAGTCAATGCCCGATCGAGCATTTTATCCGCTTCATCGAAGCGCTTAAGGTTTTTCAGAATTACTCCATAGCCAGTCAATGCGGCAGCAATACTGCCGTTGTCCTCACTCGCTTCACTTACCTCTAATGCTTTTTGGTAATTCTCAAGTGCTTTCTGTATATCACCGATTTTAACATACATGGATCCGATTTGCTCATAATCACCAGCGAGACCTGCTTTAAAATCAATTTCTAAATCGACCTCAAGCACATTAATAAAGAATTGCACGGCAGTGGTGTAATCACCCAGGTTGGAATAGACGGATCCAAGATTGAAGTAACAATCTCCCAGATTTTGTTTACGCCCTACAGCCAGATTAATTTCTGCGGCTTTTTTGAAATTAGGTATAGATTGCGCGTACTGATTTTGCATGATCTGTAAAGTCCCCAGCATATTGTAGGTTTGAGCGCGTCTTCCTTGCAAGGCGATGTCTTCAAAGATCACCAGGGCAGAATCAAAATAGAGTTTGGATGGACCCAGTTTTCCGGTAATCGAATAAAATTCACCAAGACAAAATAATGCTTCGCCTTCACCTCTTTTGAAATGAGTTGTTCTTGAAGATTTTAAAAGAGTAATGAGAAAAGTCACCGCCTGTGGGTCACTTTTCTTCATCATCTTAAAGGCACTATCGAGATGAATGGCGATTTCAGTAGTATCTGATAGTGGTGTAGCTGCATATCCCCTACACGGAATAAGCCAAGCACCACAGCTAATGAACAGTAAAAGCAAATGCTTCATAGAACTGGCAATACAAAAAGCCTTTTAAGGTAATTCCTGGAGAGGCAACTTCCTAATGATGGTAAAATGGTAATTACCTGATGTGGCTAAAAATATATTTTAATTGCTCGATGCTAGAACCATCAAAATTTACCTCCTGACTTTTTTATTCTCCTCTTAAGGTTATTCCTCAACTATCTTTCTCTCAAATGTGATATATTAGCTGTCGGCACTTTGAATTAAACACTATGGTAAAATATCTGATTATCCTTTGTGCGGTTGTGCTAATACAAGTCGATGTGTTCTCTCAAACAGCACCTAAAAATTCTAAACAACCGAACATCATCTTTATCATGTCTGATGATCATGCCTATCAGGCAATTTCAGCATACGATAACAAATTGATCCAAACACCAAATATTGATCGCATTGCTGCCAAGGGTATGCTATTTACCAATGCATGCGTGGCCAATTCAATATGTGCTCCCGCCCGTGCAACGATATTGACAGGGAAGCATTCACATCTCAATGGAAAAATTGATAACCATTTTCCATTTGATACAACTAATGTTACGTTTCCACAGTTACTTCAGAAGGCAGGCTATCAAACAGCTATGTTCGGCAAGCTTCATTTTGGCAATAACCCAAAAGGATTTGATCAGTTTAGAATTCTCCCCGATCAGGGTGCTTATTACAATCCGGACTTCATTACTAAGAACGAAGGAAATATCAAGGTCGAGGGTTATGTAACAGATATTGTAACCGATATGACATTAAACTGGCTTCAGAAGGAACGTAAGTCCGATCAGCCTTTTATGTTAATGTATCTGCATAAAGCACCTCATCGTTCATGGTTAATGGCTGAGCGTCACCTGCAGGAATTTACCAGCAAAAAATTCCCAGAGCCTGCTACGCTCTTTGATGATTACTCAGGCAGAACTTCTCCGGCTGGCGAAGCAGAGATGAGTATTCTCAAGAATATGAGTTGGTCGGGAGATAATAAAGTGCTCCCTGAAGTAATGGAGGAACTTGGTATTCCGGAAATCGGGTTCGACAAGCTTCGATATAAATATGAAGTTGGCCGACTTAATCTGGCGCAAAAAAAGAATTTTGATAAAGCGTACAACCCGATTAATGAAGCATTTAAAAAATCCTATCCTACGATGACTGATGCAGAAAAGATGAAGTGGAAGTATCAGCGCTATATGCAGGATTACCTTGGTACAATTAAAGCCGTAGATGAAAATGTGGGGCGATTGCTTGATTACCTGGAAGCAAATAAGCTGATGGACAACACGATCATTGTGTATACTTCCGATCAGGGATTTTACCTTGGTGAGCATGGCTGGTTTGATAAACGCTTCGTGTATAATGAATCTTTTAAGACGCCATTGCTAATCGCCTGGCCTGGTAAAGTGAAGCCAGGCACTCGTTCGGATGAATTAGTACAAAATCTTGATTTCGCTCAGACCTTTCTTGATGCTGCAGGAGTTGCCGCTCCTTCGGATATGCAGGGTGAAAGTATGATTCCGCTACTCACACAGGGCAAATGGACAAGAGATGCTGTTTATTATCACTACTACGAGTATCCAGCTGAGCACATGGTGAACAGGCACTATGCCATTGTTACTAAGGAATATAAACTGATTCACTATTATTATGTGGAAGATCAATGGGAATTGATCGATCGCAAGAAGGATCCTATGGAAATGAAAAACGTGTATAACGATCCAGCTTATGCAAAAGTGAAAGCAGACTTACATGCACGCCTGGATAAACTGAGAGAAAAGTATAAAGACAATTCCATCTTAAGCCAGAGTTACATCGACAAGTTTATATCCGATGCTCTGGCCGGTAAAATATTCGGAGTTTCAAAAGATTTAGCCACTAAAGTGGTGGAGAGAAGAAAGGAGATCGAAAAGAAGTGATTGTTTAATTGTGTAATGTACCGACACCAAGCTGTCGTCATTTGTAATGGCGAACTTAGATGATCAAGATTTAAAATCCGGAAAGAATGATTACTCCAAAACATGCCTGAGATAATTCACCTGTCCAAGGTGATAATTTAAATGGAGTGATAACTGAATCAATACATATCGAGTGGAAGCGTTCGGCTTGTCAAAGAATATAGGGTAGTCTGCTTCCAAATCTTCCGGGGTGAGTGCACCAATGGTTTCGTTTATCATTGGAATAAGTTTTCCAATTCGGCTATTAACTCCTTTCTCTCCACATCTTTTCGAATAAATTCCTGATCGCGATTTCGAACATATCCGGTTTGTGCAAGTGAAGCTCCGATAAGAAAGTTTAATCCTCCTATAATATGTAGGACCAGATTGCCACTTGAGTTTTTTATAGATCCCTGAGTTTTCCAGATATTTTCTTCATTTTTGAATGAGCTGACTTCTTCAATCAGCTTGCGCATGTCCCGTTCATAAAAATTTGCTAATTCATCATTCAACATAGCGTAACTATTTACAAGCTAAATTAAATCATGTTGTTCGATCCATCGGTATGCTGTTCGACATTTGTAATGTCGAACTTAAGATGAACAGGATTTTAAATCCGTATAAGTAACAATTAAAATTAACTTGCAATCTTCACTGAGGTCATCGTCAACGATCCCGCCACAAGCTTATCATTGAAAAACACCACTTCATCTTTATTGTCCTGTAATCCCAGCGTGTAGATCAATGGATAATAGTGATCAGGTGTTGGGATAGCCAGTTTCGCAGCCGGTCCCATCGTTTCATAATTCATTAAAGGAGCATGATCTTTGGAACGGATTAGTTTTTTAAATGTCTCGTTCATTTCCTGTGCCCAGTCGTAACCATAGTTAGGAACATCCATTTTATCCCAGGCCACCATGCGAAGATTATGAACCATGTTTCCGCTACCCATAATTAATACGCCCTTCTTGCGTAATGCCTGTAATTCTTTGGCTAAAGAATAATGATAGCTCGCAGGTTTGTTGTAATCAATACTTAATTGTAATACGGGTATGTTAGCATCGGGATATATGTGTCTCACTACAGTCCATGTGCCATGGTCGAGTCCCCAGTCATGATCTAATCCAACATTGGTTTGTTGCACGAGCGCAGCTGTCTCTTTTGCAATCGTGGGACTTCCTGGTGCAGGATATTGAACAGCAAATAATTCTTTAGGAAAGCCACCAAAGTCGTGAATGGTTTTTGGATGTTCCATGGCGGTAATATGCGTGCCTTTGGTGAGCCAGTGAGCAGAGATAACAAGTACTGCTTTCGGTTCAGGAATTTCTTTGCCCAGCTTCTCCCAGTATTGACTGAATTCATTGTCTTCGATTCCATTCATAGGTGATCCGTGACCTATGAATAGCACTGGCATTTTAAAATCCTGTATGGGCAGACTATTATTTAATGTGTTCAGTTCCTGGAACGCGTTCATGCTTAGTAAACCTCCGGTTATGCTTTTTATAAATGTATTTCGATTCATTACCCTTCGAATCTCTTTAATAATAGGGTTTATTCCTAATTAATGTTTAAACATCTATTTGTTGAAAAAAGTGCCAACTTGCAGCCACGAAGAGCACCAAGACACGAGCACATTTCAGGTGCATTTGAATCTTAATAATTCTTCTTTGATATGATAATGAAATTATTTGGGCTAAAGCCCTGTCTATAGTTTGTATCAATTGCCAGGGGCTTAAGCCCTTGGCAATTGAAGTCCCTTCCTTATTGGACTTTAGTCCAACATGTTCACAGGAGTTATTTTCCTATTTTTATAAGATAATATGAGTTCACTGACAGACATTTTAGCGGGAATTGATTCACTCCAAAGTCAACTCGACAAACTGAAGCCTATGAAGGCTCAGGATGAAGAAAGGCTTTGGAAGAAATTCCGTTTGGAATGGAACTATAATTCCAATCACATCGAGGGCAATACGTTAACGTATGGTCAAACTGAGTTGTTGATAATGTTTGACAAGACCACCGGTGATCATGAAATGCGTGAGTATGAAGAAATGAAAGCGCATGATGCAGTCATTCATTTGGTTAGAGAATTTGCAAAAGATAAGGACAGAGAACTCACAGAAGCAGATATCCGGCAATGGAATAAAACAATTTTAGTTCGGCCATTTTGGTCTGATGCCCAAACACCAAGCGGTCAGCCAACGAAAAAACAGATTATTCCTGGTGAATATAAAAAAGAACGTAACTCTGTAAGATTACAAAACGGTGAGATGTTTCATTATGCTTCGCCAGAAGAAACTCCTTTGAAAATGAGTGATCTTATTACTTGGTACAGGGATGAAGTGAAAAAGAAAGAATTGCATCCGGTGCAACTTGCTGCATTACTTCATTATAAGTTTGTGCTCATTCATCCTTTTGATGATAGCAATGGAAGAACTTCACGATTGTTGATGAATTATGAGTTGCTGAGAAATGATCTGCCCCCTGTTATTATAAAATCGGCTGATAAAAAGAATTATTTATTTGCGCTTAACAAGGCAGATGTAGGTGATGTTGATGCTTTTGTTGAATACGTAGCAAATCAATTGAAGTGGTCCTTGGATTTAAATTTAAGAGCTGCAAAAGGAGAAGATATAGATGAAGTGGATGATGTAAAAAAGGAAGTATCTATTCTTAGCAAAAGACTTTCTGTTGAGAATAAACAGATTAAGCATCCAACAATTTTAAATGAAACGTTTAAAAAGTTTTCGAAAAATGTGTGGCTTCCATTGAAAGAAGAGTTATCTCAATTTAATGAGCTTTTTTCTGAAAGGAAAGAGTTTCATTTTGTAAACTATGCATCTGAAACTCACGAGAAAAAAAACGTTTTTGAAAGTCCATTTCTAAAATCAACAGGACCTACTAAAGTAAAAATATTTGGACTTGATATTTATGAAGATGATGTCGAGCAAATTGCATGGACGTTAGTAATGTATGGTCTAAAGGGAGCAAAAACAAATCATCAGATGGAAGTGAAGGCTCAATTGAAATTCACTATTGACAGTTATAGTGTTGACATATCAGTAGATTATAAAACATTAATGGATAAGTCATACAATTATGGTGACTTCATACTTGAAACAGATGTTAAGGATTTTCAAGCTCTATTGTCTAAGCATATTTTGAGCGAAATAAAACTCAGAATCAATTGACTCATGCGGCAGGGATAGAAGCGGAAAGCCTGCTTTGCGAATCCATTTTCCATTCTTTACGTGCTTTGCAGCAAAGCAGCTTGCAGCGGATAGCCCGGCCTTCAGGCTTAACCCAATTTTAAATTTTTAGTGTTTATTAGACAAGCCTGAAGGAGCCGCCCAAAGAATTTTTACCTTCGCTGTAACATACACGCCACCACACCGTCTTGCTTTTATAACAATGAATTTCGAAATGTTCGAAACCCGGGTATTACCTGCCAAAAACAAGCTTTTCCGCTTCGCTTTTCGTCTTTTGGGAAGCAGTGAGGAAGCCAAAGATGTAGTGCAGGAGGTATTTATAAAAGTGTGGAATGGCCGGGAGCAGATGGATGAGATTCAGAACATGGAAGCCTGGTGCATGCGCATCACCAAAAATTTGTCTTTGGACAGATTAAGGTCAAAGCAACGCAAGGCAACCGACCCGATTGAAGAAAGTTTTGACATTCAAAATGAATCGTTGTCGCCATTGGAAACAACAGAACTCACAGAAAGCATGAACCAGATTAATACGTTTATTGCTGCACTGCCCGAAAAACAACGGCAGGTAATTCACCTTCGCGATATTGAAGGGTATAGTTATAATGAGATCTGCGACATTCTGGAGATCGACATGAACCAGGTAAAAGTAAGCCTGTTTCGTGCCCGCAATGCCGTGAGAGAAAAACTAGTAAAGATGAATGCATATGGACTCTAAGCATATAGAGCTATTGCTCGAAAAATATTGGAACTGCGAAACTTCATTAGAAGAAGAAAAAGAATTGCGCGATTACTTTGGCGGAACAGGTATACCTGATCAGTTCAAAGAAACCAGCGAACTGTTCAGATATTTTGAAGCGGAGAAGAATAAATCATTGAATGAAAGTTTTGATCAAGCTGTAACAAAACAAATTCGTCAGCGTCAAGGAGGAAAGATCATTAAAATGTTTAGCCTGGTGCAGGTATCGCGAATTGCAGCGGGATTACTGGTAGTGGTGGCCGCTACTTACTTCATCCGGCAGGAAGTAAGAAAAGCGTACCCCGATCCGGTAGAAGACACATACAGTGATCCGAAGATTGCCTTCGAAGAAACAAAGAAGGCATTGATGATG
>Ga0164241_10005055_pt1 | contig 12510 bp, 11 predicted proteins | sample OricomyardsoilBY_FD_108780 | JGI IMG/M metagenome (GOLD analysis project Ga0164241, IMG submission 108780) | Backyard soil microbial communities from Emeryville, California, USA - Original compost - Back yard soil (BY) | ecosystem: Environmental > Terrestrial > Soil > Unclassified | place: USA...
GCCTTCGTCATCCCGACCATGGGGTGAGCGAAGCGCGCTTCCCCGCTAGAGGGAGACTCGCATGAAGATCGCCGCCGCCGCTGCCGCCTTGCTGGCACTCGCCGCCTGTTCGAGCAAACCGCTCGAATCCGCCGACAACAAGACGGCGGAGGTCGATGCCAACGAGGCGAAGGCCGATGCGGCGATCCAGAACATCGTCCAGGTCGACGGGCCGGGCGCGGTGGCGCCCGGGGTGCCGGTCAGCAAGCCGTCGCCCGAGCTCGACGATCCCGACGCGCTGCCCGTGCCGATGCGCGGACGCTGGGGCCTGACGGCGGCGGATTGCGACGTCAGCAACGGCGCGCCCAAGGGGCTGATGACGATTGCGCCCAAGACGCTCAAATTCTACGAATCGACCGCGACGGTGGTGTCGCTCGCCAAGGCTTCGTCTTATGCCGTGACGGCGGGCCTGTCGTTCGAGGGCGAAGGACAGAAATGGACCAGCGCCGAGACGCTGGCGCTGGTGTCGGGCGGCACCGCATTAATGCGGACCGAGCAATCGCCGGTGCATACATTCCGCTATCAGCGCTGCTAGGGGGCACCGCATGACCAACCAGTTCGACCTTACCGACGATCAGCGCGAGATCCAGGATCTCGCGCGCAAGTTCACCGCCGACCGGATCACGCCGTTCGCGGCGGAATGGGACGAGAAGCATCATTATCCCGTCGACGTGTGGAAGGCGGTGGGCGAGCTCGGCTTCGGCGCGATCTACGTGTCGGAGGAATCGGGCGGGATCGGGCTCGGCCGGCTCGAGGCTGCATTGATCATGGAGGCGATGGCCTATGGCTGTCCCGCGACCTCCGCGTACATCTCGATCCACAACATGGCGACGTGGATGATCGATCGCTTCGGCGGGCAGGAGATCAAGGATCGTTTCCTTCCCGATCTCGTCGGCATGGACAAGATCGCGAGTTATTGCCTGACCGAGCCGGGATCGGGATCGGACGCCGCCGCGCTCAAGACCAGCGCCAAGCGCGACGGCGACCATTATGTGCTCAACGGCACCAAGCAGTTCATCTCGGGTGCCGGCTATAACGACATCTATGTCTGCATGGTGCGCACCAGCGAGGAAAAGTCGAAGGGCATTTCCTGCCTGGTGATCGAGAAGGGCACGCCGGGTCTGTCGTTCGGCGCACCGGAGCGAAAGCTCGGCTGGAACGCCTCGCCGACCGCGCAGGTGATCTTCGAGGATTGCCGCGTGCCGGTCGAAAACCGCGTCGGCGCCGAGGGTGACGGCTTCCGCTTCGCGATGGCCGGGCTCGACGGCGGGCGGCTCAATATCGGCGCCTGCTCGCTCGGCGGGGCGCAGCGCTGTCTCGACGAGGCGGTCAAATACACCAAGGAGCGCCAGCAGTTCGGCACCCCGGTAGCCGATTTCCAGAACACGCAATTCATGCTCGCCGACATGGCGACCGATCTCGAAGCGTCGCGCGCGTTGCTCTACATGGCGGCGGCGAAGGTCACCGCGAACGCGCCCGACAAGTCGCGCTTCTCGGCGATGGCGAAGCGGCTGGCGACCGATAACGGTTCGTCGATCGTCGATCGCGCGCTCCAGCTCCATGGCGGTTATGGCTATCTCAAGGATTATCCGATCGAGCGTTTCTGGCGCGATCTGCGCGTCCATTCGATCCTCGAGGGCACCAACCAGGTGATGCGCATGATCGTCGGCCGGGACCTGACTCGGCAATGAGTCATTTTGGGAGCGACGCGGACACTCAAACCCCGGGCGTGACGGCGCTCTGGCAGGATGCGCTGACCGGCGTGTCCGAGGCGATGATGGCCGCCGCGCGCGCACCGCTGAAGGTCGAGGCCACGCGGCCGTTCGATCCCTTCGCCTTATTTCGCACCATGTCCGAATTCGCGCTCGGTCTCGGCCAGCGGCCGCAGCAATTGCTCGAAGTGCAATTGGAGGCGGCGCGCGAATGGGGCGAGTTCTGGGCCTCGGCCTGGGTGCCGCGCACCCCCGAGCAGCGCCCGCGCGACCGGCGTTTCGCCGCGACGGAATGGGAGGAAAACGCCTATTACCGCACGTTGCGCGATGCCTATCTGCTCGCGTCCAAGCAATTGCGCGATCTGGTAGCGCAAGGATCGGGCGACACGCCCAATCGCGCCATGATGAACTTCCTGGCCGATCAGTATCTCAACGCGGTCGCGCCGACCAACTTCGCGATGACCAATCCGCAAGTGATGCAGCGCATTGTCGAGACCGGCGGCGCCAACCTCGTCGCCGGCTTCGCGCATTTGATCGAGGATTTGTCTGTTGGGAAAGGCATCGTCCGCCGCCGCACGCAGGACAGTTTCGAGAAGGGCCGCACCATCGCCGCGACGCCCGGCGCGGTGGTGTTCCAGAACGACCTGTTCCAACTGATCCAGTACGATCCCGCCACCCCCGACGTGGCGCAGGAGCCTTTGCTCTACGTGCCGCCGCTGGTGAACAAATTCTACATGATCGACCTCCAGCCCAAATCGAGCCTGGTCAAATGGCTGGTCGATCAGGGCCGCACGGTGTTCGTCGTCTCGTGGATCAACCCGGACGAACGGCACCGCGATTGCGGCGTCGGGGATTATGTCCTGAAGGGCATCGTCGAGGCGCTTGGCGCGGCGCGCAAGGCTTCGGGCGCGGACAAGGTCGATCTGTTCAGCTTCTGCCTCGGCGGCACGCTCGTCGCGGTGGCTTTGGCCTGGCTGCAGGCGAAGGGCAGGGCGGGCGAGGTCAACACCGCGACCTTGATCGGCTCGATGGTCGATTTCGCCGACATGCGCGACTGGGCGGCGTTCGTGCATGAAGGCCATCTCGACGCGCTGGAAAAGCATCTCGAACAGCGCGGCTTCATCGACTCGACCGAGTTGCAGCAATTGTTCGCGGCGGTGCGCTCGAACGACCTGATCTGGTCGTCGGTGATCAACCATTATTTGCTCGACAAGGCCGCGCCGCCGAGCGACCTGCTTTACTGGTTCGAGGACGGCGCGCGCATCCCGCAGGCGTTCCTGAAGAGCTACAATCGCGGCCTGCTGTTCGCCAACGCGCTCAAGAGCGGCAGCGGCTTCACCGTCGGCGAGGTGGCGATCGATCTCGCGCGCGTGACAACGCCGGTGTTCCTGATCGCGCTGAAGGACGATCACGTTTCGGCGTGGGAAGCGGTCTACGACGGCGGCAAATTGTTCGGCGGGCCGATCACCTATGTGCTCGGCGGATCGGGGCACAATGCCGGTGTGATCAACCCACCGGCCGCCAACAAGCACGGCTTCTGGACCAGCGACGCGCGGCCCGCGACGGCGGCGGAATGGCTGGCGGGCGCGGAGAAGCATCCGGGCTCGTGGTGGCCGCATTGGGACGCCTGGCTTAACGCGCACGGTTCGGGTGAGCGCGTGGAGGCGCGCAAACCCGCTAATCCGATCGAGCCCGCGCCGGGCTCCTACGTTTCCATCACGCATTAGGGGGATCTGCGTGAATTTCGTGACCACCGACGATGTTCTGACTTACGCCGAGGGCTGCGCCGGGCGCATCCGGCTCGACCGGCCCAAGGCGCTGCATTCGCTCAATCTCAACATGGTGCAGGCGATGACGCGCGCACTGCTCGACTGGCGCGAGGACGACGATGTGCGGATCGTGCTGATCGATCACGCATCGGGCCGCGGTTTCTGCGCCGGTGGCGATGTGGTGACGATCGCCAGGGATGTGCCCGAGGGAGGGCAGGCGGGGCACGATTTCTTCTTCGAGGAATATCGCCTCAATCACCTGATGTATACGTATCCGAAGCCGGGCGTGGTGTTCATGGACGGCATCGTGATGGGCGGCGGCGTCGGCATCGCCTGCCCGTGCCGCTACCGCGTGGTGACCGAGCGCACCGTCTTCGCCATGCCCGAGACGACGATCGGGCTGTTCCCCGATGTCGGCGGCGGGCGGTATCTGTCGCGGCTGCGCGGCCGCGTCGCGCAATATCTCGCGCTCACCAGCGTGCGGATCGACGGCGCCGACTGTATCGCGCTCGGCCTCGCCAATTTCTATATTCCCTCGGACCGGCTCGACGCGGTGAAGGCGGAGATCTGCGCGACGCCCGAAAAGACCGAGTCGATCCTTGCCGGTGCCGCGGTCGCGCCGCCGCCGGCGCGGATCACGGCGCAATTGCCCGACATCAATCGCCTTTTCGCCTCGGACGATTTCGAGGCGATCGTCGCTGCGCTGGAGGCCGATGGCGGCGAATGGGCGCAGGCGACGCGCGCGCTGCTCGGCGGGCGTTCGCCGACCGCGTGCAAGGTGTCGCTCAAGATGCTGGTCGAAAGCCCCAGGCAGCTCCATTTCGTCGACGAGATGCGGATGGAGTTCGCGATCATGGCGCGGATGTATCGCGCGCACGATTTCGCCGAAGGCGTGCGCGCGCTGCTGATCGACAAGACCGGCGATCCGAACTGGTCGCCGCCGACCCCGCCCGAAGTGACGGCCGGGATGGTCGACGTCTATTTCCAGCCGCTGCCCGCCGATCAGGCGTGGTCGCCGCTGCCGCCCACCGCCAAGGGAGACTGAGCCATGGCCGAGTATGAGACGATCCTGGTCGAACAGCGCGAGGACGGCGTGACTTTGATCACGCTGAACCGGCCGCAGGCATTGAACGCGCTCAACAATCAGGTGCTGGGCGAGCTCAACGCCGCGATGGCCGCGTTCGACGCCGATCGCTCGCAAGGCTGTGCGGTGCTGACCGGCAGCGAGAAGGCGTTCGCCGCCGGCGCGGACATCAAGGAGATGCAGCCGCAGGGCTTCGGCGACATGTACGGCGACAATTATTTCGCCGGCTGGGAGCAGTTCACGCGTGCGAGGAAGCCGGTGATCGCGGCGGTCGCAGGCTTCGCGCTGGGTGGCGGGTGCGAGCTGGCGATGATGTGCGATTTCATCCTCGCCGCCGACACAGCCAAATTCGGCCAGCCCGAGATCAAGCTCGGCGTCGCGCCGGGCATGGGCGGATCGCAGCGGCTGACGCGCGCGGTCGGCAAGGCGAAGGCGATGGAGATGTGCCTCACCGGCCGCTTTATGGATGCCGCCGAAGCCGAGCGCGCCGGCCTCGTCTCGCGCGTGATCCCGGCGGCGGAGTTGATGGACGAAGCGCTGAAGGTCGCCGGCCAGATCGCCGGCATGGCGCCGCTCGCGGTCAAGGCCAACAAGGAAATGGTCAACGCCGCGTTCGAGACGACCCTTAATCAGGGCGTCCAGTTCGAACGTCGTCTGTTCCATGGGCTGTTCGGGACCGAGGATCAGAAGGAGGGTATGACCGCCTTTGTCGAGAAACGCCCGGGGAAATGGGTGGGGAAGTAAGGTTTCTTCCTCTCCCTTGACGGGAGAGGATAGCGAAGCTTGCGAGCTTGCTCGCTAGCGTAGCTTGGAGAGGGTGGGGCCACGAGCGGTGCGCTTGCGGCCACCCTCTCCAACTCCGACTAAGCCGCTGCGCGGCTAAGTCTCCGTATCCTCTCCCGTCGAGGGAGAGGAAGAAGAGGATCAAGCATGGCACGCGTAGCATTCATCGGTCTAGGCAATATGGGCGGCGGGATGGCCGCGAACCTGGCGAAGAAGGGGCACGACGTGCGCGCCTTCGATCTTTCGGCCGAGGCGTTGGAGCGCGCCAAGGCGGCGGGTTGCCTGCCGGTCGAAAGCGCCGAGGCCGCGTGTGACGGCGCCGAGGCGATTGTCACCATGTTGCCCGCCGGCAAGCATGTCGAACAGGTCTATGGTGAGAATATCTTCGCCGCCGCACCGGCTAGCGCGATCCTGATGGATTGCTCGACGATCGACGTCGCCACCGCCAAGCGCGTCGGCGAAGCGGCGCAGGCCAAGGGTCTGGCGATGGTCGATGCGCCGGTCTCGGGCGGGATCGCCGCGGCCAATGCCGGCACGCTCACCTTCATGGCGGGCGGATCGGCCGAGGCGTTCGCGCGCGCCGAGCCGTTCCTGGCCGACATGGGCAAGGCGGTGATCCATGCCGGCGCGAGCGGCGCGGGGCAGGCGGCCAAGATCTGCAACAACATGATCCTCGGCGCGGAGATGATCGCGACCTGTGAAGCCTTCCGGCTCGCCGAGAAACTCGGGCTCGACCAGCAGAAATTCTTCGACATCGCCTCGGTCTCGTCCGGCCAGAGCTGGTCGATGACCAGTTATTGCCCGGTGCCCGGCGTCGGCCCCGAGACACCCGCCGATCGCGAGTATCAGGGCGGCTTCGCCACCGGCCTGATGCTCAAGGACCTGCGGCTGGCGATGGAAGCGGCCGCCTCGGTCGATGCCGACACGCCGATGGGTGCCAAGGCGGCCGAGCTCTACGCGGCGTTCGCCGAGGCGGGCAATGCGGGACTCGATTTCTCGGCGATCATCAAGACGCTGTAGGCGCTTCACCGAGGCGGATCGTAAGCACGCCAAATCACGCCTCCCCGGCGAAGGCCGGGGCCCAGTTATGGGCGCTCCGATACTGGGCCCCGGCCTTCGCCGGGGAAGCGTAGATTGGTTCCAGCTATTGCCGATCCGGCGGAGGCGGTTCGTTGTGGATCACCCAGGTGTGATTCTCGACGATCAGCGCCGGGACGGGGTGGCCATTTTCGTCGCGCGAGGGCTTGAAGCGGAAACGTTGCTGGATCAGGCGGCAAGTGGTGGCGTCCAGCTCGGCATCGCCGCTCGATCCGGTGACCTGGCAGTCGCCGACGCGGCCATCGGTCTCGACCTCATATTCGACGGCGACCGTGCCGCCGATCCCGGCCTCGCCCGCCGCCTTGGGATAGTCAGAATCCTTCAACTTGCCGTGGACCAGCCGTGGCGGCGAACCGCCGCCGCCCTCACCATTGCCGAAGCGACCGCTGCCGGTGCCGTTGCCCTCGCCGCCCGCGCCGGTGCCCGGCCCCGGTACCTCGGCCGCGCCCTGAGAGGCTTGCGTGCCGGTGTTGACGACCGGCGCGACGACCACCGGCGGCGGCACGGGCAAGGGCAGTACCGGCATCGGCGCGACGATCTCGGTCGCGTGCGCGCGCAGATTGGGCGGCGCGGCGGCGCCCTCGGCCGCCTTGCTGCGCACGCGATCGGGCGGCGGAAGCGGGCGCGGCGGCGGGGGTGGCGGGACGACGCCGAACACCTTCAGCCCGGCATCCGCAAGCCGCGCCGGGAAATGCACCGAGAGGCCCGTTATCAGCACCCAGGCGAGCAAGGCTTGCAGCGCGAGCGCGCCGGCCGCGCCGGTCAGGCGGCCGCGCCGGCCCCGGCCGGGATAGCCTTCGTCACGCGGATCGGCCGTCGCTTCCATCGCCTCGTCTCATAGCGCTCGCGGCATGAACCGCCGCTGGCCGCGCTCCGTTCCGCCCTTTCCGTTCGCGTCAATCTATGCCAAGAGCGGCACCATACCCGATCTTCGATTCGGGATCCGATCAGGAGAGAATGCCATGGCGAGCGCCGCCGATCTCGAGTCTCCCGCCGACGCGCTGGATGGCTTCCGCGCGGAGGCGCGCGCGTGGCTGGCGGCCAATTTCCCGCCCGCGCTGAAGGGCAAGGACAATGCGCTGTCGGCGATCGACGGCCCGACCGATCTGTCGCCAGACGAAGCCGCGTGGAAACAGGCGATGGGCGACAAGGGCTGGGGCGTGCCGACCTGGCCGAAGGACTATGGCGGCGGCGGGCTGAGCCGGGCCGAGGCGCGCGTGCTGCAGGAGGAAATGGGCCGGATCGGCGCCTGGAATCCGATCGGCGGCATGGGCGTGATGATGTTCGGGCCGACATTGCTCGAATATGGCTCGGAAGAGCAGAAGAAGCAGCACATCCCCGGCATCGTCAAAGGCGAAGTGCGCTGGTACCAGGGTTATTCGGAACCGGGCGCGGGGTCCGACCTCGCCAGCCTCCAGATGTTCGCCGAGGGCGCCTCTGATTCTGGGAGCGACCACTATGTCGTCAACGGCCAGAAGACCTGGACCTCGGGCGGGCAATGGGCGGACAAATGCTTCGCTTTGGTGCGGACCGACAAGTCGCAGAAGCACGCCGGGATCAGCTTCCTGCTGATCGACATGACCAGCCCCGGCGTCGAAGTGAAGCCGATCCGGCTGATCTCCGGCTCGTCGCCCTTTTGCGAGACGTTCTTCACCGATGTGAAGGTGCCCAAGGCAAACCTCGTCGGCCGCGAGGGGCAGGGCTGGGAGATCGGCACGCGCCTGCTCCAGCACGAGCGTAACAGCCTGTCGGGCGGCGGCGGCAGCGCTGGGCGGATGCTCGCCGGCGAGCCCGTAAGCGCGATGGCCAAGAAATATCGCGGCACGGACGATCAGGGCCGCATCGCCGATGCCGATCTGCGCACGCGGATCGTGAAACACGAGATGGACCAGCGCGCCTTCATGCTCACGCTCCGCCGCGCGCAGGCCGAGGCGAAATCCAATCAGGGGCCGAGCGCCGCCACCTCGATCTTCAAGAATGTCGGCGCGCGCATCACGCAGGACCGCGCCGAGCTGGCGATCGAGATCATGGGGATGGCCGGACTGGGCTGGGACGGCGAGGGCTTCTCCGAGGCCGAGCTGTCGCAAACGCGCACCTGGCTGTGGGGCAAGGCGGTGTCGATCTATGGCGGATCGAGCGAGATCCAGAACAATGTGATCGCCAAGCGCATTCTGGGGATGCTGGATCACCAATAGCCTTTAACCCTCTCCCGCTTTCGCGGGAGAGGGAGGGGCCCACGAAGTGGGAGGATGAGGGTCTTCTTCTGCGTCAGGGAAAAGAAGAAGACCCTCACCCCGGCCCTCTCCCGCGAAGGCGGGAGAGTGGAGAAAGGGAATGAAGAATGGCCGTCCTCAACGAAGAACAGGTGATGCTGCGCGACATGGCGCGCGAATGGGCGGACAATGAATCGCCCGTCGGCGCGTTCCGCAAGCTGCGCGATAGCCATGCGGCGGCGGGGTTCGATGTCGCCGAATGGACCAGGCAGTCCGAAATGGGCTGGCCGGGCATCACCGTGCCCGAGGAATTCGGTGGCTCCGCATTCGGCTTCCTGTCGCTCGGGCTGGTGCTCGAGCAATTGGGCCGCAATCTCGCGGCATCGCCGCTCGCGGCGACCGCGGTGGCGGCGAGCGTGATCGCGATTTCGGACAGCGATGCGGCGAAGGCGGAATGGCTGCCGAAGCTCGCGACCGGCGAGGTGATCGCCACGCTCGCGGTGGACGAGGGGCCGGTCCACGATCCGGCCAAGATCGCGACCAAGGTGTCGGGCGGGAAGCTCACCGGTGACAAGGCGTTTGTCGCCGAGGGCGATGCGGCGGAGCTGTTCCTCGTCGCGGCTGAGGACGGGCTGTACCTCGTCGCCGACGGCGCGGGCGTGACCAAATCGCCGCGCCACATGGCGGATGCACGCAGCCATGCCGCAATCGGCTTCAAGGATGCGCCGGCGACGAAGCTCGGCGGCCCGGAACTGACCGCGATCGCGATCGATCGCGCCACGGCGGCCAATTGCGCGGAGATGCTCGGCATGGCCGAAAGCGCGTTCGCGCAGACCAACGATTATCTCAAGACGCGCGTCCAGTTCGGCCAGAAGCTCTCGATGTTCCAGGCGCTGCAGCATCGTATGGCTAAGATGTTCACCGAACTGGAGCTGATGCGATCGGCGGTGGAAGGCGCGCTGGAGGCGATCGACGCGGGCCGCGGCGGCGTCGATCAGGCGGTGAGCCTCGCCAAGGCGCTTGCGAGCGACACGCTCCACCTCGTCAGCCGTGAGATGATCCAGCTCCACGGCGGCATCGGCATGACCGACGAGCATGACGCGGGATTCTATATGAAGCGCGCGGCGGTGCTCCAGGCGATGTGGGGGAACGCCGCGTTCCACCGGGAGAGGTTCGCGCGGTTGAATGGGTATTGAGATCTGATCTTGCAGCTAAGGGAGGCTGCTTTCGCCCCAGAGGCGGACATTGCCTACGACAATGTCACCCCGGGCTTGATCCGGGGTCCCGCTTCTTCTGTTCTTGGGGGGATGAACGGGCGATCAGCAGGGCAGCTGGGTCTACATCATGGCCGATCGCTATCGCGGTGCGGTGTATGTCGGCGTTACGTCAAACCTGCCTGCACGCATCCCGCGTGGCGTGACCTGTTCGATCTTCTCGCCTAGCCAGAGAAGCGGGACCCCGGGTCAAGCCCGGGGTGACGAAGAAGTGGAATGACCGCTTCCCACCCCATCTCGGTCATGCCGATTTGTCGGATAGGGCCTAAACCAGCGTTTCCACCGCATCCCCGATCGCCGCGTAGATCGCATCAAGATCACCATCTTTGATGCAATAAGGCGGCATGACGTACACCGTGTTGCCGAGCGGGCGGAGCAGCAGGTTGCGCTCGCGGAAGAAAGCGAGGAGCTTGGGGCCGAGCGCCGAGAGATAGGCGCCGTTCGGATCGCCCAACTCCATCGCGGTGATCGTGCCGATGCGCCGCGCGTTGCTGATCTTCGGGTGCGTGGCGAGGGCGTCGAGCCGCGCTTGCTGGCGTGCCCCCAGATCGGCGATGCGCTCGCGCACCGGCTCCTCGCGCCAGATCGCCAGATTGGCAACGCCGGCGGCGCAGGCGATCGGGTTGGCGGTGTAGCTGGAGGAATGGAAGAACATCCGGGCGCGATCATCCGAGCGGTGCGCCTCGAAGATCTCGCCGCGCGCCATCGTCACCGCCAGCGGCACCGCGCCGCCGGTCAGGCCCTTCGACAGGCACAGGATATCGGGCACCACATTCGCCTGCTCGCACGCCAGCAAGGTGCCGGTGCGGCCCCAGCCGGTCATCACTTCGTCGGCGATGAACAGCACATCATGCTGCGCGGCAATCTCGCGCAGCATGGCGAGCACGCGCGGCGGATAGATCAGCATCCCGCCCGCGCCGAGGATCAGCGGCTCGACGATCAGGGCAGCAGGTTTATCCGGCGCGCGGCAGAGCGCTTCGAAGGCGTCGAGCGTCGCCTGCTCGCGATCCGCGTGCGGGAAGGGCAGGGTGTCGACGTCGAACAGGAGTGGCGCATAGGCGCGGTTGAACACGCCGCGCTCGCCGACCGACATGCCGCCGATCGTGTCGCCATGATAGCTATGCTCCATCACCACGATGCGCTGGCGCGGGCGGCCGGTATTCTCCCAATAACCGAGCGCCATCTTCAGCGCGACCTCGACGCTGGTCGAGCCGCTGTCCGAATAGAAAACGTGCGCGAGCTCGGCGGGCATGATCGCGGTAAGCCCGCGCGCGAGATCCTCGGCGGGCTGGTGCGTCCAGCCGGCGAAGATGATCTGGTCGAGCCGCTGCGCCTGCTCGGCGATCGCCGCCATGATGCGCGGATTGCGGTGGCCGTGCGTCGTCACCCACCAGGATGAGATCGCATCGACGATGCGGCGGCCATCCCGCGTGAAGAGCGCGGCGCCCTCGCTATGCGTGACGAGCGGGATCGGCTCGTTCAGGCCGTGCTGCGTGAAGGGATGCCAGACGGGCGAGGTCATGCGAAATCCGCGAGGCTGAAATTGGCAGCGAAGGCGGCGGCGAGCGTTGCGGGGGTGAGCGGATCGAGCCGGGGCAGGCGGCCGAGGCGGCGGACGGTGCCGACGCGGCAGATCGTGGCCTCGCTATCCTCCACCGCGTCACCGACGAACGCGATGCCGAGGATGGGCACATTGCGCGCGCGAAGCGCTTCGATCGTGAGCAGGCTGTGGTTGATCGTGCCGAGCGCGGTGCGCGCGACGATCACTGTGGGAGCGCCCCAGCGCGCGAACGTATCGGCGTAGAGCAAGTCGCCCCCCAACGGCACGAGCGCGCCGCCCGCGCCTTCGACGACGAGCGGGCCGTTGACATCGGGCAGCGCCAGCCGCGCGGGATCGATCGTCACGCCATCGATCTCCGCCGCGCGATGCGGCGAACATGGGGTAAGGAGGCGATAGGCTTCGGGGAGCAGCCGCGCGTCGGGCAGCCCGGAAAGACGCGCGACGCGCTCGCGATCCGAGCCGTCGTCGAGCCCGGCCTGCACCGGTTTCCAATAATACGCTTCTTCCACGCTTCCCCGGCGAAGGCCGGGGCCCAGTATCGGAGCGCTCGCAACTGGGCCCCGGCCTTCGCCGGGGAAGCGTCCTTGGGACGTGAGATAGGTATCCAACGCCCCCACGAGCGCCGCAGCGAAGACGGTCTTGCCGATATCGGTATCGGTGCCGGTGACGACGATCACGCTCATGCCAGCGCCTCCGCCAGGGCCGCGTCGAGGCCATCGATCGCGGCTTCATCGACGTTGAGCGTGATGCTGATCCGCAGCCGCGCGGTGCCGGGCGGCACGGTTGGCGGGCGGATGCCGCGCACGTCGAAGCCTTGCGCCTGGAGCGCGGCGGCGACCGCCATCGTGCGCGCGTCGTCGCCAAGGATCAGCGGGATGATTTGCGAGCCGCTCGCCGTCGCGCCGTGGCGAACGAGCTTCGCGGCAGCATAAGCGGACAAATCGGCAAGGCACTCGCGCATCTCCGCCCCTTCGCCC
>Ga0164241_10005056_pt1 | contig 12506 bp, 17 predicted proteins | sample OricomyardsoilBY_FD_108780 | JGI IMG/M metagenome (GOLD analysis project Ga0164241, IMG submission 108780) | Backyard soil microbial communities from Emeryville, California, USA - Original compost - Back yard soil (BY) | ecosystem: Environmental > Terrestrial > Soil > Unclassified | place: USA...
ATCGAGTTTGAAGTCCGTGCCCCGGACGTAATGCACCAACGCGCGCGCCTGGTCCACGAACTCGAAGGCCAGGAAAGTGAGCGGCGTCAGCAGCGCGAAGGGTGTGAGGCCCGTGATGATGCCCGCCGACACGCCGGCCTTGCCGCGCACTCTTCGTGTTAGCCAGCGGTGCAAGGGGAAGAGCAGGAATGCGAGGAAGATTGCCCAGGCCATCGAACCCGCGAACGGCTGCAGGACCAGCGTCAGGCCATACAGCACCAGCGCGGCCAGCGCGACGAAAAAGGCTTTTGTGTAAAACTCCACGTGCACCCTTAGGGATAGAGACCCAGGTTGGGTGCACTTATATATGTGTGGGAGCGGGCGGGTCTATAGCGGGGGAGGAGGATCGGACGAATGGATCGGCCTGGCTTCCCGCTGAAGCGGATAGGGCGAACGACGAATCGTCATGCGTCGATTACGCGGTCTACATAAGAGTTAGGCCGCAGACGCACGCAATTACAACGGACTAACTAAATGGCCGGCAACAAGACAAAACCTACTGCCGCAAACGTCAGGGACTACATATCCTCACGAGCAACCGACGCCCAGCGAGCCGATTGCCGGAAGCTGATGACGTTGCTCAAAAAGATCACTCAAAAGCCCCCGAAGATGTGGGGCCCCAGCATCGTGGGCTATGGCGCTTACACATATACCTACGAAAGCGGCCGACCGGCGAGGCACCTTTGGCCGGCTTTGCCGTGCGCGGTCGCGAGCTGGTGGTGTACCTGCTTTGCGAAGGCCCCCGACAAAGGGCGTTGCTGGCGAAACTGGGCAAACACAAGATGAGCAAATCCTGTCTGTATTTCAAGCAACTGGCCGATGTCGACCTGTCGGTGCTCGAGCAGCTCCTGGCCAGTTCGGTCGCCGAGGTAAAGAGGCGCTTTCCCCCCAATCCACAGGAGAACTGAAGCACTGCCATGGGTGAAATGCACGGAGCTTCCGTGTCTCGCATTCATCTGTGCCCCGCTGATCGCTTTCCCCAGCATGGCCGTCGCCGCCGCTGCTACATTCATGGCGTTACAGTTCTTCGGTGTTTCATTGCCTTTTTTGGCTTCGCGGAGGATTCGCATGGCCGTCATCTTTATCTTCGTCGCGTTCCTCATCATTGCGGGCTCGCTGGGGGCCATCATCAAACTCCTGACCGACATCTCACAAACACTGAGCCGGATCGAGGCCAACGCAGCGAGGAAGAATGACGACAGCAGATAAGAGCCCAGTGAGTTCATGATGAACATGCCGATCCGCCCGATCGTCCACGTACGTGCAAACGCGCAATAGCGAGACTCCAGGAATGCCCGCACCCATCTCAGGAAACGTCGCCAACGCCTCGAAGGACACCCGGGGCTGGTTCATGGGCCACTTCATGCCGGGCGAAAACAACCCGCTTCGAACCTCGGACCTCGAGTTGAAGTGGTACACGCACGCCAAGGGCGAGACGCGCGCTGATTGGGCGCCGGGCAATCCCGTCAAGACGCTGAACATTCTCCTGCGCGGTCATTTCGTGCTGCTCTTTCCGGACCGGGAGGTTTCGCTCGAAAAAGAAGGGGACTTCGTGCTCTTCGGTCCGGACATGCCGCATTCATTTCGCTCTGAACAGGAGTCGCTCGTCCTCACGGTGCGCTGGCCTTCGCAGCCGCCCGGCGGTTAGCGGCGGCCGATGGGGGCGAGGAAAATGAGGGGCGTTGAATGAGCGGCCTCCTTCGTTGGCTGCCAGGCCTGCAGATCCTGCGTCGATACGAAGCGTCCTGGTTGCCGCATGACATCGTCGCTGGTCTCGTGCTCACCACCATGCTGGTGCCCGTGGGCATCGCCTATGCCGTGGCCTCGGGCGTCCCTGGCATCTACGGCCTCTACGCCACCATTTTCCCGCTGCTCGCCTACGCGCTCTTCGGCCCCAGCCGCATCCTGGTGCTGGGCCCGGATTCCTCGCTCGCCGCGGTGATCCTTGCCGTCGTCATCCCGCTGTCGGCGGGTGACCCGGCCCACGCAGTCGCCATCGCCAGCATGATGGCGGTGGTCGCGGGCCTGTTCTGCATCTTCATCGGGCTGGTCAGGCTCGGTTTCGTCACGGAGCTGCTGTCGAAGCCGATCCGCTACGGTTACATGAACGGCATCGCGCTCACGGTCCTCATCAGCCAGGTGCCCAAGCTGCTCGGCTTTTCCCAGGAAAGCCACGGGCCGCTCCGCGACGTCGGCGGCATCAGCCGGTCGGTGATGGAAGGCCAGGTCAACTGGACGGCATTCGCAGTGGGTCTCGCGACCCTGATCGTCATCATGGTGCTGAAGCCATTCCAGAGAGTCCCGGGCATCCTGATCGCGGTGGCCGGGGCGACACTGGTCGTCCTTTTCCTCGAATACGATCGGACAGCCGCCGTGCAGGTGCTGGGCTCGCTCCCGCAGGGCTTGCCCTCGTTCACGATCCCGCACATCGAGTGGACGGACATCCGGACCATCGTCATCGGCGGCTGTGCAGTCGCGATGGTGTCGTTCGCGGACACGAGCGTGCTCTCACGCGCGTACGCGGCGCGAACGAAATCGCACGTGGACCCGAACCAGGAAATGGTGGCTCTCGGCGCGGCCAATCTGGCAGCAGGGCTTTTCCAGGGCTTCCCGGTCAGCAGCAGCTCGTCACGCACGCCGGTGGCGGAAGCGGCTGGCTCGAAGACGCAATTGACCGGTGTCGTGGGCGCCATTGCCGTGGCGCTGCTGCTGCTGTTCGCGCCGAACCTGCTCAGCAAACTACCCAACAGCGCGCTGGCGGCTGTCGTCATCGCGGCAGCCATCGGCCTCTTCGAGATATCCGATCTCAAACGCATCTATCGCATCCAGAACTGGGAGTTCTGGCTGTCGATGGCCTGTTTCGCGGGCGTGGCGGTGTTTGGCGTCATCCCGGGCATCGGCATCGCGATCGTGATCGCGGTCATCGAGTTCCTGTGGGACGGCTGGAGGCCTCACTACGCGGTGCTCGGCCGCGTGGAAGGCATTCGCGGCTTTCACGACATCAAGCGTTACCCGGAAGCGAGGTTCGTGCCGGGCCTGTTGCTGTTCCGCTGGGACGCGCCGCTGTTCTTCGCCAACTCGGAGCTGTTCAGCCAGAAGGTGAAGGAAGCCGTCGAGAACACGACGCAAACGGTGAAACGCGTTCTCGTGACGGCGGAGCCCGTGACCAGCATCGACGTGACTTCCGCCGACATGCTCGTGGAACTCGAGCAGAATCTTCGTGAGTCGGGCATCGAGCTGCGGTTCGCCGAGATGAAGGATCCCGTCAAAGACAAGCTGAGGCGCTTCGAGATCCTGGACACTTTCGGCGCGAGCAATTTCTACCCGACGATCGGCGCCGCCATCGATGCCTACCTGGAAGATCACAATGTGGACTGGAAGCCATGACAATTCCAGTGCCGCCACACCCTGGAGCCAAATGAAACCCTCTACTCTCGTCATCGGCCGCACGTATTTCCGTCTCACCTTCGCGGATCGCGATCTGACGATGCCGGGTGTCGAGCCGGTGATCTATCTCGGTGAAGTCGCGGACGTGGGAGGAACGCAGGGCTTCGTGTTCCAGGACACGTCTTCTTACGTTCAACACGGCTCGGGACTCGAAGGCGAAGAGCAGCACGAAGACATCGTGCTCTACTTCATGGCCGAATCGGATATCGGCGCGCTGTACACCGTCGAGGAACTCGCGGTCGAGATTTCAGAGTCGGCGCAACGCGCGGTAACGCAGAATCACCCGCAGCTCCAGCCGCCGCGCAGCACGTAATCGCGTTGCCAGCGTAGGTTGCGCACCGCACTCCGCCCTCGTCTGCGCGGGACCTGTTGCAGGCGGAGTCTCGCGCGTGTATCTCTCGCCCATGATCGCCGACATCGATGTTCGCCTCGCCACCTTGTCCGATGCGGCGGAGATCGCGGCCATGTCGCGCGACTACATCGAGCGCGGCCTGCCGTGGACGTGGACGGAAGACCGCGTGGCGCATTCCATCGGCGAGCCCGAGACCAACGTGGTGGTGGCCCGCGAGAGGGGCGCCCTCATCGGATTCGGCATCATGTTCCATGCCAGCGATGACGCGCACCTGCTGTTGTTCGCCGTGCGGCAAGCGCAGCGCAGGCACGGCATCGGCAGCGCCATTCTGCGCTGGCTCGAGGATTCCGCACGGGTCGCGGGTGCGAATCGCATCCGGGTCGAATGCACGCGGGAAAATGTGGCGGCCCGCAATTTCTACTGCGAGCACGGCTATCATGAACTCCAGATCAAGAAGAAGATGTACCGGGGTATCAAAGATGGCGTTCACCTGGAGAAGTGGTTGCGCGACAACGCCTGAACGCGCGTGGCGCGTGCTGGCGTACCTGCTCGTCGCGGTGCTGCTCACTCCCGCCCATCGCGTCGAGGCGCAGGCGCTTGCCCCTGACTACATCGATGAATTCGAAGGCAAGCCGCGTCTCTTCGTCTTCACCGACATCGGCAATGAACCTGACGACCAGATGTCGCTGGTGCGGCTGCTGGTGTATTCCAACGAGTTCGATCTCGAAGGGCTCATCGCGACCACCTCCACCTGGCAGAAAGAGAAGGTCCAGCCCGAGATCATTCACCAGGTCATCGCCGCGTACGCCAAGGTGCGGCCTAATCTCGAAAAACACGCCGCAGGCTGGCCGGATGCGGCAAAGCTCGACGCGATGGTGTCAGCGGGGCAACCAGCGTACGGCATGGCGGCCACAGGTCCAGTCAAGATGTCGCCCGGCGCGAGGGCGCTCATCACCGCGGTAGATAGGCAGGACACGCGTCCACTGTGGGTCGGCGTCTGGGGCGGCGCCAACACCTTCGCCCAGGCCCTGATGCACGTGCGCGCCACGCGCGATGCGGCCGGCCAGCAGGTCTTCCTGTCCAAGGTGCGCGTCTATTCCATCAGCGACCAGGACGACGCCGGCCCGTGGATCCGCCGGGAATTTCCAGCGTTGCATTACATCGTGAAGCCGAGCCCCCCGAACAGCAACGAATACGGGTCGGCCACCTGGACCGGCATCAGTGGAGACGAGTTCTATCGCAACTGCGAGGGCGCCGACCGCGCTACGGTGACCAACGATTGGCTTGACAAGCATATCCGCGCCAAGAGCGCATTGGGGCAGGCCTATCCTCGCTTCGAATTCATCATGGAAGGCGACACGCCGTCGTTCCTCGGGTTGATCGGCAACGGCCTCGACAGCTTCATGAACCCGAGCTGGGGTGGATGGGGCGGCAGGTACGCCTATCTACAACCCTACGGCGAGACGCGCGAGATCTGGAGCCAGGGCGGCGACGTGTTCCCGCGCGTGAATTCTCGCGACGCCGTGATGGGCGCGGACGGAAAACTCCATGTCTCCGACCAGGCCACAGTCTGGCGCTGGCGCAACGCATTTCAGAACGACTTCGCCGCACGCATGGACTGGACCGCGAAGCCTTTCGAAGCGGCGAACCACAATCCTCGGCTCACGGTGAACGGCAATGCAGGAACGGGGCCGGTGTTCATCGATGCGGCCGTCGGAAAGACGCTCGCGCTCGACGCCAGCGGCAGTGCAGACCCGGATCGCAATCAGCTCTCCTGTCGCTGGTTCCACTATCCCGAAGCAGGTTTCACACCCGGCGCGAACATGGCGGATGTGGAGGTTACGCGGGGCGAAACCGCGCAGGCGATGGTGAAGATCAAAGGCACCTGTCGGCCGGACTGGCTGCATACGAACAAGAACTGCAACAAGGGAATTGCGCACATCATCCTCGCAGTCACCGACGATGGCGCGCCGGCGCTCACGTCATACCGGCGCGTGGTCGTGAGGGTGCGTCCCGATCTCTTGCCGTAAGCGGACAATGCCGATGTCGATGAATGCGGAGTCGAGCTATCGGTCGAAGCGAGAGGCTCGACTGGATAGGAGTCAGCTCTGCGTCGCTGGAGCCGCATGGGCATCCACGACGGTCTTTGTCCGCGACGTCCCCAGGAACGACCCGATGATCACCAGCGGAAAGCCCACCGCCATGCCTATGGTGAGCGGCTCTTTCAGCACCAGGGCACCTAACAAGATGGCGACGGCCGGATTCACGTAGGTGATGACGGTGGCGCGAGCCGGCCCGACCTCGGCGATCAGCGAGAAGAACACGATGAACGCGGCAGCGGTGCACAACACGCCCAACCCGATGACGGACAGCACGGCTGAAGTACCAAACGTCGTCGGCCACAGGAACGGCGCAAACGGCGCATAAATGATGGTCGCCAGGATCAGCGACGCGGTGATGACACCAATGGCCGGCACATCGTTGAGCTTGCGGTCGATGATGATGGGCCCGATGGCGTAGCAGAGCGCGACGAAAATGGTGGCGGCCACGGCCGGCAGGTCATTCAGGTGGATGTCGAGGCCGACGAGCAGCGCCACACCGGCGAAGCCGAGCCCCAGGCCGAACAACCGCCGCGGCTCCAGCCGTTCATGGCCAAGGCGCGTGACGATGATGGCCGCGAACAATGGAACGACGGCGATGAGCAGCCCGGCGGTCGAGCTGTTGAGGCGCGTCTCGGCATGGCCGAGCATCAGCCAGGGCACCGTGATCTCGATGAGCGTGAACGCAATCAGCCATTTCCACTTCTTGAACGCAGGCGCCAGCGCCTTGCGATGCAGGGCCACGGGCAGCAGCAACAGCGCGCCCATCAGGGTTCGCGCACCCGCCACGACCAGCGGGTCGAACTCGCCGACCGCGATGCGGATGAGCAGATATGGCATGCCCCAGAGCAGGCCCAGCGAGAGAAACAGAATCCAGCCACGTTTTGACATCGCGCGATTGTAGAGAACGGGGATGGGGGACCGATAGCAAGGAGTCCTTGCCCGAGCACAACTAAAACTAATCGTCGCGGAAAGGGGTGAAAACCCGATGGCGGCGAGCGCGACTCAACCCGCCGGAGAAGCCGCGCGCGCTTCCTCCAGCGCCCAATCGACGAACGTGCGCACCAGTGGACGCCGGAAATGCGCGGCGGGCGCCATGAGGTAGTAGCTCCAGGGCGCGATCCAGGTTTCGCGAGTCACGCGCACGAGCTGGCCGCGTTCGAGCAGCGGCGCCACGTGAGGGGCGCGGCCGATGGCGATGCCGAGTCCTGCCAAAGCCGCGCCGATCAGCACGATGGAATCGCTGAACTGGGGCCCCCGGCCGACATTCGCGGTGGGGAGACGCGCGCGCTCGAACCAGCCCCGCCAGCCGAGCCAGGGCTGGTCGACGCCGGCGTCGGTGTCGTGAAGCAGCGGGTAGCCGGCCAGTGCGGCCAGCGTGTCGGGCACACATCCGCCGCGAAACAGCTGCGGGCTGGCGACCGGAAACAGCTCTTCGCGGGCCAGCAGCTCGCCGTGCAATCCCCGCCCCGGCGCAGGTGCAAACCGGATGGCGAGGTCGATGGCGTCACGCCTGAAATCCATGACCTGCCGCGACGTTCGCAGCACCACGTCGATGCGCGGCGCCCGTTCACGAAAACGATGCAAGCGCGGCAGCAGCCAGCCATTCGCGAAGGCCGCGAGCGTGGTGAGGGTGAGCACGCCGTCGGCGCGCTTGGCGCGTACGCGCGCGGTGGACTCGCCCAGCAGGTCGAAACCCGCGGACAGTTCGGGTAGATAGTCGCGCCCCTGGTCGGTCAGCGTGAGTCCGCGGGCCAGGCGCTGGAACAGCACCGTGTCGAGGTACTCCTCCAGCCGTCGTACCTGCTGGCTCACGGCGGCGGGAGACACGCGCAACTCGGTGGCGGCGGCCACGAAGCTGCCGAGCCGCGCAGAAGCCTCGAAGGCGCGCAGGGCATTGAGCGGGGGAAGTCGTCTTGCCATGGCAGAGCAAGAATAACTTAGCCTCAGCGAAAAGCCTCGTCTCTCGCGCCGACCCGAGCGCGGCTGGATACTCGTCGCCCAACACACATCGCGGGCCACGACATGCGTCTCTACGACTATCTCGACTCCGGCAATGGCTACAAGGTGCGCCTGCTGCTGGCACAGCTCGGCCAGAAATACGACTGGACCGATGTGGACATCGACCAGGGCCAGACCCGCACGCCCGAGTTCCTGCGGCGAAATCCGAACGGCCGCATCCCCACGCTCGAGCTCGACGATGGCACGAACCTGCCTGAGTCCAATGCAATCATGTGGTACCTGGCCGAGGGCTCGCGATTCGTGCCGGCCACGCAGATCGGCCGTGCGCAGGTGCTGCAGTGGATGTTCTTCGAGCAGTACAGCCATGAGCCGTACGTCGCCACGCCGCGCTACATCTGCCGCCATTTCCCGGCCGACCATCCGCGCCGCGCCGAACTGCCGGACCGTCTGGCCAAGGGTCGCGCCGCGTTCGCCGTCATGGAGCAGCACCTGTCATCTCGGCAATTCTTCGTGAACGAGCGCTACAGCATCGCCGACATCGCGCTGTACGCGTACACGCACGTGGCCGAAGACGGTGGCCACAACCTCGAGGCCTATCCGAACATGCGGGAGTGGTTAGGACGGGTGGCGGCGCAGCCGAACTACGTGCCGCTGCTCGCGCGCCCGAAATGAGCACGCCAGGAACGCACGAAGGATTTGCGCGGACACCGGAGCCGCCGTACTACGCCGTCATCTTCACGTCGACACGTACGGCGGTCGACGAAGGTTACGGCGCCATGGCCGATCGCATGGCCGAACTGGCGGCCCAACAACCGGGCTTCCTCGGAGTGGAGAGCACCCGCGATGCCGACGGTCTCGGCATCACGGTGTCCTACTGGGCCTCGCTCGAAGCCATTGCCGCATGGAAGGCGAATGCGGAGCACCGCATTGCGCAAGGGACGGGGCATCGCAAGTGGTACGAACACTTCGAGACCCGCGTGGCCAGGGTCGAACGCGCCTATAACGGCCCGCGTACGTAAACGTCGCCACTCGGCGACGTCCTTCAGTCCGATGTGCGTGGCAACTATTGGTTGTCGCGCGTTGTAACGATAGTCTTCCGGGCTTGTCATCGACTCGAGGGGACTCATGCGGTTTCTGTTCCTGAATTCCGCGCAGCGCCTTTCCGACCTTGCGCTCCTGCTGATGCGACTGTTCGTCGGGCTGTTCCTGGTCTTCGGCGTGTGGGACAACATCACCGACGCCGCGCGCATGCAGGAATTTGCGACGTTTCTCGGCGAGCACGGCTTCCCGAGTCCGAAAATCCTGGCGCCGGTCTCCGTTTACCTGCAGTTCGCCATCGGGCTGGCGTTCGTATTGGGCCTGTTCACGCGGTGGGCGGGCATCGCCTGTGTCGTCCATTTCATCATCGCCATCTGGATGGTCGACCGTTTTCTCGGTATGCGCGGCACTTTTCCGTCGGGCTGCCTGGTGGTCATCGGCCTGTACCTGGCCACCTATGGCGCCGGCCGGTTCTCCGTCGACACGGTCCTGAAAGCCAATGATCCGCCGAGGGCGGCCGGCGGCGTGCGGTTCAGGCGCTGAGGCGGGCGTCGATGGCCCGCAACGTCGAGATCAAGGCGCGCATCGAGAATGTCGGGCTGATGGTCCCGAAAGTGGCCGGCCTGGCCTCGTCCGGCCCCATCGAAATTGCGCAGGACGACACGTTCTTCAACTGCGTCACCGGGCGCCTCAAGCTGCGCGCCTTCTCGAATGACGCCGGCGAACTTATTTTCTATCGGCGGGCGAACCAGGCGGGTCCGAAGGAGTCTTTCTTCATACGGTCCCCCACTTCATCACCCGAGACGCTTCGTGAATCGTTATCGCTGGCCTACGGACAAATCGGTCGCATCCGCAAGTACCGCACTCTCTTCCTGGTTGGACGTACCCGCGTTCACCTGGACCGCGTCGAGGACCTCGGCCATTTTCTCGAGCTCGAAGTCATGCTGGAGGATGGCGAATCCACCGAAGTCGGCATTCGCGAAGCGGGTGAGCTCATGGATCGCCTCGGAATTCAGCCCGCGCAGCTGATCGACGGCGCCTACCTCGACCTGATGCTGGAAATGGGCGCGCCCCGCGCGTCCTGAAAAAGGGGACAGATCTATTTTTCGAAAAATAGATCTGTCCCCTTTTCTTGGGGAGAATGGCGACCTGATTCGGAGCGGGAGAGAACGCATGAAGCCGTCGGGCCTCGGACTTGCCATTGCCGCGCTCGCCTTCGGCGCCAGCACCGTCTATCTCGCGGTGCAACTCAATAACGAGCGTGCCCAGGCTGACAAAGTCGCCGAGTCCATGGCCGCGCTCAACACCCGCATCGCCGAACTCGAGAAGGCGCGTGATCAGCGCTTTGCCGCCAGCGGCGCGTTCGACACCGATATGCTGGCCCAGGACGGCATCCCCGTGGGCCCTCCACCGGCCCCGCTGCCCGAGAAAGGCGACGCCAGGTCGGACGCGCCCGAAGGTGCCGTTTTGACCAACGCGCCGATGCCGCCGCGCAGCGAAGCATTCGAAAAGATGATGCGCGCCAACCTGCGCGCCAATAACAAGCGCCTCTACGCCGACGTCGGCGAGAAGCTGGGCCTGGGCAAGGACGACGCCAACCAGCTCATCAACATGCTCACCGACCAGCAGGTCAGCAATTTCGGCCAGCTGCGCGACGCAAATATCACGGATCCCGCCGAGCGCCAGCGCCTGAGGGAAGAAGCGCGCCGCGAAGACCAGATGGAAATCGACAATTTCCTCGGGGCTTCGAAGGCCGCTGCCCTGCGCGAATACCAGGAAACGATTCCAGCGCGGCTGGAGCTGGACCAGCTGTCTCGCCAGCTGGAAGGCGCCGACGCCGTGCTCACCGAAGACCAGCAGAAGCGCATGCTCGCGGCACTCATCGAAGAGCGCAAACGTGTCCCCATGCCGCAGATGGCCGACAACGTTGCGCAGGAGGACTATGCCAAGGCATACGCCGAATGGCAGAGCGGCTACGACGAGCGTGTCGATTCGCAGGCGCAAATCATCCTGAACACCGAACAGCTCACGGCCTACAACGAATACCAGCAATGGCAGAAAGAGATGCGCGAGCAGATGGTCACGCGCCGCGGCGTTCGCGGCATACGCGGCGTGCCCGGTGGCAACGTCACGTTCATGAGCGCCGCCCCCATCATGGGCGCCACCGACGTAGCCATTGCCGTGGCCCCGCCGGCCGAGGACAAGTCCCGCAAGCCGCAATAGGAGCCGCCGTGAGTTCCGACGAACAGCAGATTCGCGAGCTCGTGGCGACCTGGATGTCGGCCACCCGGGTCGGCGACATCGCCACGGTGTTGTCCCTGATGACCGACGACGTGGTGTTCCTCGTCGCCGGGCAGGAACCATTCGGCAAGGAGCAGTTTGCCGCGGCTATGAAGCCGCAATCCACCGCGCCGATGCCGCTTATCGACGGCCACAGCGAGATCCAGGAAATCCGCATCTTCGGCGACCATGCCTACCTGTGGTCGAAGCTCCAGGTTGCGGTGACACCGCCGAACGGCGCCACCGTCCACCGCGCCGGCCACACGCTCTCCGTATTCAGGAAATCCGCGGGCCGCTGGCAGCTCGCGCGCGATGCCAATCTACTTTCACCGGTAAGGGTCTGACATGAACTACAAGGGAAGCTGCCACTGCGGCAAGGTCACCATCGAGGTCGAAGGGGAGATTGCGGGCGCGGTGTCGTGCAATTGCTCCATCTGCGCGAAGCGCGGCTCACTGCTGTGGTTCGTGCCTCTGGAGCAAATGAAGCTCACGGGTGAATCGGAGCTGACCACCTACACGTTCAACCGGCACGTCATCAAACACCGGTTCTGCAAGCATTGTGGCGTGCTGCCTTTTGGCGAGGCCACCGATGGCAAGGGCGTCGCCACGGCCGCCGTCAACATCCGTTGCCTGAACGATTTCGAATTCGACAAGGTCCCCGTGCACCATTACGACGGCAGAAAAGCCTGAGCCATCCCGACCGACTCTTCTATATATGCGCCGGTGTGGCCGGGTTCCTGGGCGTGGCGCTCGGGGCGTTCGCCGCCCACGCGCTCAAGGCGAGCCTGCCGCCCGATCTTCTCGCGGCGTTCGAAACGGGCGTGCGTTACCAGATGTATCACGTGTTCGCGCTGGTCGCGGCCGCGTGGGGTTGGTCGAGATGGCAAACGCGGCCGTTCGTGTTCGCAGGCTGGTTGTTTGCCGCGGGAATGGTCGTGTTTTCCGGCAGCCTCTATCTGCTAGCGCTCACGGGTGCGCGCTGGTTGGGCGCCATCACGCCGCTCGGTGGCCTGCCGTTTCTGATCGGGTGGCTCTGCCTCGCGTGGGGCGCCGCCATTAAAATCCGTTCATGATCTTCTACGACTACTACGCCGACGTCCCCGAGGAAACCCTGGGCGCATTCGTGGGCAAACAGGAACTCGGTCATTTCGTCACGGTGGGCGCCGATGGCCAGCCGCACATCGGTCTCTACCCATTCCTGTTTCTCGGTGACCGGGTCGAGCTTCATCTGCACCGCAATGATGAGCAACTGAACGACCTGCTCACGAACCGGAAGTGCGTGTTCGAAG
>Ga0164241_10005057_pt1 | contig 12506 bp, 8 predicted proteins | sample OricomyardsoilBY_FD_108780 | JGI IMG/M metagenome (GOLD analysis project Ga0164241, IMG submission 108780) | Backyard soil microbial communities from Emeryville, California, USA - Original compost - Back yard soil (BY) | ecosystem: Environmental > Terrestrial > Soil > Unclassified | place: USA...
AACACCGGATCGATGAACGAAAAGGCGTCCCCGATCAGCACGTAACCGGGTCCGGTCATGTGATCCGACGTGTAGGAGTAGTTGCCCGTGGCCCGGACCTCGCCGACGAGCGTCGCGCCCTGCATTCGGGACGCGGCGGCCGGCGCGAGCGCGATCGTTCGCCGAAGGAACTCTTCCGTCGAGCCGGTCCGCGTCTTCAGGTACTCGGGCCAGCAGACCGCGCCGACGCTCATGACGTCGTCGTGAAGCGGGATCATCCACATCCACCCGTGGTCGAGCCAATAGATGCTGATGTTGCCGCGGTCTGCGCCGGCACGTCGCTCGACGCCGCTGAAGTGACCGAAGATCGCCGCGCTCGAGTGCTCGGGGTTCTTGCGCTTCATGCCGAGCTTCTTCGCGAAGAACGTATCGCGCCCAGAGGCATCGACCACGTAGCGCGCGCGATACCGCCGCTCGACCTTCACGCCGTCCACCGTGAGCTCGACGTCCACTGTCGCCGCGCGCGGCGACCTCGACGGGTCCGGTTCGACGCGGACGACCCTCGCGTTCTCGAACGTGCGCGCGCCCTTGTCGGCCGCGTTGCGGAAGAGCATCTCGTCGAAGTCGCTCCGCCGGACCTCGTAGGCGTGCGGCGCGGTCGCGTTCAGCGCTTTGCTGAAATAGTAGGTTCGGTGGGACGTGTCGGTGGCGTACGCGAAGTCTGCGCCGAGCTTGAGGACGCCCAACTCGCGCAAGCGCGGCATGAGGCCGAGCTCCGCGATGACGGGCATGTTGCAGGGCAAGAGCGACTCGCCGATGTGAAATCGCGGGTGTCGATCCTTCTCGAAGAGGGCGACGCGGTAGCCCTTCTCCGCCAGAAACGTCGCAACCGTCGAGCCCGCCGGACCGCCCCCGATGACGACGACGTCCACGTGCTCGGTCTGCATCGGCGCACTTTGCCAGATCCGCAGCGGGTCGAACAGGCGGCCGCGCCGCCAGAGGTCTCTACTGCGCGCGCTTGACCTTGAACTCGACGCGGCGGTTCATCGCGCGACATCCCTCGTCGTCCGTCAGGCAGAGCTGCGCGGTCGCGCCGTAGCCGGGAGCCTGCATCGGCTGCTTCACGCCGCGTGTCGCGAGGTATCGAACGACCGCGTTTGCGCGGCGCTCCGACAGCTGCCGGTTGTGGTCGAACGAGCCCTGGTTGTCGGTGTGGCCCTCGACGATGAGCTGCGAGATCTCGGGATGCGTGTTCAAGATGTTCGCGACGGCGTCGAGCAGCGGCAGGCTCTCCGGCCGGATCTCGTCTTTGTCCACCTCGTACAAAATGTTCCTGGCGACGCGGATGCGATCCCCGTCGAGGACGGCGTCGCCCTCGGGCTGAACCGCCACCACGGGCGGCGGTGCCGCGACGGTCGGCGGCGGCGCTGCGCTCGCCTGCAGCTCGACCTTCGCCGAACCGCAGCCGATCGCGAGCAGAGCGACCGCAATGCCGACCCAAGGTCGGACGGCGATAATGCCGACCGAAGGCCGGACGGCGATAATGCCGACCGAAGGTCGGACGGCGATAATGCCGACCGAAGGTCGGACGGCGATAATTCCCCCCAAAAACGCGTATCGCATGAGCGGGGCCCTACCACGCCGGCGAAGAGCCCGGTAGCCCGACCGAGACACCGAATTGGCACATTCGCGGCGCGAATCGAGCATCCATGCCGCGCGCCCGATGGTGTATGCCCAAGCCTTAGGAGCGAACCATGAAGTCGAGCACGATTGCGATCCTTAGTTTGGCGCTGGTGGGTGGCATCACCGGCTGTCGAGGCGACGACGACACGACCTCGTCGAGCGCAGGCGGCGGAAGCACCACGAGCAGCACGGGTGGCGAAGGTCAGGGCGGGTCGACGACGACCATGTCGACCACGATCACGACCGCGAGCGGTTGTACGCCCAGCGGCGACGAGAACACGGTCGCCGCGTGTAGCGACAACATCGACAACGACTGCAACGGCTTCACCGATTGCAACGACTTCGACTGCGCCCAGGTCGAGGGCTGCATCAAGCCCCAAGAGGCGTCGAACCCGCTCTGCTCCGACGGGATCGACAACGACATGGACGGCAAGATCGACTGCGACGAAGACTTCTGCAAGACGATCGCCGCGTGCAATCGCGAATGGTCGAACGCGCGCTGCTCGGACGGCCTCGACGACGACGCCGACGGCAAGATCGACTGCGCCGACACCGACTGCCAGGCAGAAGGCATCGTCGTCTGCAACGGCGCTGTCCCCGCCGACCCCATGCCCGCGATGGCCGATTGGCCCACTCTCTCGGACGCCGCTTGCACGGACGGCATCTCGAACGACGCGAACGCGTTCGTCGACTGCGCGGACAACGCGTGCAAGGTCAACCCCGACGTCGCGTCCTGCAAGAACATCCCGCAGCGCGAGGGGACGAACGCCCTCTGCTCGAACGGCATCGACGACGACAAGGACGGCGTGACCGACTGCGCCGATCCGAACTGCGCCGGCGAGAACATCGTCGTGTGCGCCGCCGGCGTCCCCGTGGTCCCGCTCCCGGCGATGAACACGTGGAAGACCCTCGCGAACACGAAGTGCAGCGACGGCATGGACAACGATGGCAACACCTTCATCGACTGCGCCGATTTCTCCTGCTCGGCCAGCGGCGACGCGGACGTCTGCCCGGAGAGCAGCGACGCGACTTGCAGTGACACCATCGACAACGACGGCAACACCTTCATCGACTGCGACGACAACTCGTGCGCGCGCAACCCGACGATCACCGTCTGCGGTCACGAGCTGAGCTTCGCCGAGTGCTCGGACGGCCTCTCGGGCGACGGCAACCCGTTCGTCGACTGCAACGACTTCTCGTGCAAGTCGAGCGGCGCCTGCGTCGGCCTCCCCTGAGCGCGGACGCACGAGCCGGCCGCCAACCGCGGCGCGCTCGATGAGAAGAAGCCCCCACGTCGAAGGACGCGGGGGCTTTTTCGTGGAGCTCACCGAGAGGCGCGGCGAGCGTCGACGCTTTTTCAGACGTCAGCGCGTCACGTCGGACGCACAGCGAAAGCCGATCGTCTCTGCGCGCACCGCCGGAGTCTCGAAGCCGCCGAGCGCCGCGCGGGCGTAGCCGTCGTCGATGGCGTACCAAGACGCGCCGTGCGCCAAGCGCGCCGTCTTCTGAACGTGCACGCGAGAAGACGCCTCGGTCCATTCGCTGACGTTGCCGCCGAGATCGACGATCCCCGCCGCAGTCTTGTCCTTCGCGTGGTCGCCTGAGACGCACGTTCCGTCGCGCTTGCTCGGACGACCCCAACAGATCTCGTCCGAAGCGACGGGCGAGCCCCACGGCGTCGACATCGCCTCGCCGCCGCGCGCGGCCCACTCCCACTCGTCGCCGCCGGGTAGACGTGCGGCGCGCGACGCACAGTGACTCCGCGCCTCGTCGATCGAGACGCAGTTCGCGGGATGCTCGTCGCGCCCCTCTCGGCCCGCGTTGCAGTAGTGGCTGGCGATCCAGTCGTCGTCGACCGAGCCCCAGTCGGTGCGCTTCGAGAGCTGCGTGGTCTTGCGCAGCTCGGCGACGGTCACCTCGTGGACGTCCATGCAGAAGTCCGCCACCAGGATGGAGCGTCCCTTCTCGAGAGGCGTCAAGGTGCCGCCCGGGACGAGCGCCATGCCTTCCGGACACGCGCGCTTCACCTCCGAGGCGAGGACGGTCGTGGCGTGGGACGCGTCGACCTTCGCACGAAGAGCCGGAGCGTCGACCGCGTCCTTCGCCGGCGCCTCGACCGACCCGGCCGCATCTCCAGCCGCGTCTCCAGCCGGCGCGCCGTCCTCTTGCGACGCGTCGCGCTTCGACTCGCTGCACGCGACGCCGAAAGACGCGAACGTCGCCGCGGCGAGCACGCCGACGAAGAGCCGCCCCACCTCAGCGCTTCGCGACCGCGACATGGGTACCCTCCTCGAGATCGTAGGCGCACCGCGCGCCGACCATCTGGCTCGTCGTCGTCGGCGCGTCGTGCCGGACCTTGTCGGCTACCGATGTCTGACGCATGCGACGATCGACGCCGCCGATGTAGCAGAAGCCGCCGCCACGAGAGACCGAGTCTCCACCGCCCGCCGCGTCGGCCGTCCACTCGAACATCGAGCCAGCCAGATCCATGTGACCCCAGCGCCCCGCGCCGAGTGGACGCGATCCGACCGCAGGAATGTCGGCGAGCGAGCAGCTTTTGTCGCCGTCGCCCATGCAGTTGTAGATCGCCCGCTCCGGAGTCTGTTTCTCGTTGCCCCAGGGGAACTCGCGGTTCTCGTCGCCACCGACCGCCGCGTAGCGCCACTCGGCGTCCGTCGGCAATCGCCCGCCCGCAAAGTGGCAAACCGCGGCCGACGTGTACCAATCGATGAAGTTCTTGGGGAGGCTCGGATCCTTCGCGGACCAGGTGTCGTAGCGCTCCCAGCCCACGAGGGCGGCGCCGATCTGGGCGTGCCAGCTCTCCGCCCAACGGATCTCTCGACCCGCCGAGTCTCGACCGATGACGTCGTCGGCGTGGGGCAGCGGCGCCCCTGCTTCCATCCAACGTCGGACCCGACCGACCGTGAGCTCGTACTTGTCGAGCGAGTACGCACCGACCTGTACCTTGCCCGCGTGCGCGTCGTCGTAGGTCCCTGCCGGGACCGAGAGCCGCGTGCAACACGACTCGCCTTGGCAGAGGTCATCGGCGCGGCAGCTCGGATCGCCGTCGTCGTGCCGCACCGGCTCGAGGGCCGGCGCGGCGTTCTCGGGCGCCGCCCTGGCGACCTCGACCTCTTTCGAGGCCGTCGGATCGATCGCGACGGGCGTCGTCGTGGTGTTCCCCCCAGGTTCGAACGTGGTGCAAGCGATCCCGAGGGGCAGTGCAGACAGGCAGAGAAAAAGCGTAGGGATGGATCGCATCGTGCGACCGATCCTAGAGAGCGTCGATCGACTAGGCCGCCTTCTTGGCGGTCGCGCCGCGGCGTTTGGCCGCGCGAGGCGCGCCCAGGCCAGCGGCGATGGCGAGCCCCGGCAAGGTCAAGCGAACGCGTGATGCGTCGACCAGACCAGCGCGATCGAGATCATCCAACACCGAGAGGACCGTCGCCCGGTCGAGCTCGGTCAGCTGCATCAGTCGGATCACGGTCGCGTGGCAATCGCCCTGAGCCATATCGAGAAGCGCGAAGAGGACTCCGTGGTGCGTCGTGTTCATGACTGCACCCTTAAGCAGTGGCTGCGGATCTGTCCAGTTTCCTACGAGCAGCCGTGTCGCTTCGATAAGACCCTCGATAGTGAGTCCGGCACTCGCCAACTTTGCCCTCTTCGTCCCCTCTTCAAAGGAGGCCATCGAGCGGCGACGACTCCGATCCGTCGCTCAACTCCGGGATCGACGCGCGCGAGGCGTTCAGCTGGCGCCGCGGTCCCCGTTGACAACCGCCGGCGCCGGGTCCAAACCTTCGTACACGAAATGTTTTCGTCCGACCTTCTTTGGTCGGATATTTTCTGTCCGATCTCGGACGGTAGATTCGAGCCCGACCCATTCGATGAACCGGGGCCGCTAGCGGTGCCGGGGGCGGGCATCCAGGAGGGTCTCCACATGACGAGCGAGCTCCGCTTCGATGGTCGTGTCGCCATCGTCACTGGCGCCGGCAACGGCCTCGGCCGGTCCCACGCACTTCTCCTCGGCAGCCGGGGGTGCAAGGTCGTGGTCAACGATCTCGGCGGGTCGATGCACGGCGGCGGCGCCGACTCGACGCCCGCGCAGAAGGTGGTCGACGAGATCAAGGCGCTCGGCGGCGACGCCGTCGTCAACGGCGACTCGGTCGAGAACGGCGACAAGATCGTACAAGCGGCGCTCGACGCGTTCGGCAAGCTCGACATCGTCGTGAACAACGCCGGCATCCTCCGCGACGTCTCGTTCCAGAAGATGAGCGAAGAGGACTGGGACCTGGTCTATCGCGTCCATGTCCTCGGCTCGATGCGCGTCACGAAGGCCGCGTGGCCGCACATGCGCGACGCGAAGTACGGCCGCATCGTGATGACGGCCTCGGCGGCGGGCATCTACGGGAACTTCGGCCAGGCGAACTACGCCATGGCGAAGATGGGCCTCATCGGGTTTGCGCAAACTCTCGCGCTCGAGGGCAAGAAGAACAACGTCGTGGTCAACACGATCGCGCCCATCGCCGCCTCACGTTTGACCGAGACGGTGCTCCCGCCCGAAATCCTCGCGGTCTTGAAGCCCGAGGTCGTCTCACCGCTCGTCGCGTATCTCAGCCATGAGAAGTGTCAGGACTCCGGCGGCACCTACGAGGTCGGCGGCGGCTTCATGGCGAAGCTTCGCTGGGAACGCTCGACCGGGAAGACCTTCTCGAGCGGCCGACCCATCACGCTCGAGGCCGTCGACAAGGCATGGGGAGACATCTCCGGTTTCTCGAAGACGACGCACCCCGCGAACATCGGCGAGAGCATGCAGCCCGTGCTCGACAACGCGCAGAAGAAGAGCCGCGGCGGCAACGACTTCATCGATCTCGATCAGGCCTGGGGCCACGAGTTTCCCCCGGTCGAAGCGACCTACACCGCGCGCGACCTCTCTCTCTATGCGCTCAGCGTCGGCGCCGCAGAGAACCCGCTCGATCCGAAAGAGCTGAACTTCGTCTACGAGATGAGCCCTGGCGGCTTCCAAGGTCTACCGTCGTACGGCGCGACCTGCACCGTCACGGCGCTCATCGACGCGATCATGGCGGGCAACCAGGCGCCTGGGCTCAACTACGGCTTCGATCGCATCCTCCACGGCGAACAAGCCATCACAATGCACCGTCCGCTGCCCGAGAGCGGCAAGATGGTGCATCGCGCGAAGGTCAAAGAGATCTGGGACAAGGGCAAGAACGCGGTCGTCGTCATCGAGGTGAAGACGACCGATGGCGCGGGCGAGCCGCTCTTCGACAACGAGATGAGCATGTTCGTGCGTGGCGCCGGCGGCTGGGGCGGCGAGCGCGGCCCCTCGAGCGACGTCGGCACGCCGCCGAGCCGCCCCGCCGACAAAGTCGTCGAGCAGAAGACCGACCCGAACCAGGCGCTCTTGTTCCGCCTGAACGGTGACCGAAACCCGCTCCACGCCGACCCCGCGTTCGCGAAGAACTTCGGCTTCGACAAGCCGATCCTCCACGGGCTGTGCACCTACGGCTACGTCACGCACCACGTGATCGCCGCGATGAGCAACGGCGACGCGCGCTTCTTCAAGAGCATCCGCGCGCGCTTCGCCGACAGCGTGTTCCCCGGCGAGACGATCGTCACCGAGATGTGGCAAGAGGGCGACCAGATCATCGTCCGCGCGAAGGTCAAAGAGCGCGACAAGGTCGTCCTGTCGAGCTGCGTCGTCGAGCTCTACAAGGAGATCCCGAAGCCCAAGCCGAAGGCCGCGCCCGCAGCCGCCCCGGCGCCCGCGGCCGGCGGAGCACCCGAGATCACGAGCAAGCTGCTCTTCGACGTGATTGGCTATTACGTCGAGAAGAACCCGGACCTCGCCTCGCAGACGAAGACCGGATTCCAATTCAAGCTGACGAGCCCGGACAGCGCCTACTTCCTCGATCTCAAGAGCGCCCCCGGCAAGGTCGGCGCGGGCGAGCTCCCCGGGGCAGACGTCGTGCTCGAGCTCACCGACGCGAACTTCATCGCCATGTCGACCGGCAAAGCGAACCCGCAGAAGCTCTACTTCGCCGGAGATCTGAAGATCGCGGGCAACGTGATGGCGTCGCAGAAGCTCGAGTTCCTGAAGAAGATGGACGGGCCGAAGCTGATGGCCGAGATGGTCGCCGCGGGTCGCATCAAGGGCGGCGCCGCCCCTGCCGCGGCGCCCGCCGCCGATCCGGCCAAGCTCACGAGCGCCGACATCTTCGTCGCCATCCGTGACTACATCGAAAAGAACGCTGGCCTCTCCGGAGAGATCAAGACGGCGTTCCAATTCAAACTGACGGGGCCCGACAGCGCCTATTACGTCGATCTGAAGTCCTCTCCCGGCAAGGTCGAGGCGGGGACGCTCGCGAGCGCGGATTGCACGCTCGAGCTCTCGGACGACGACTTCCTCGCCATGACCACCGGCGCGGCAGATCCGCAGAAGCTCTACTTCGCGGGCAAGCTCAAGATCGGCGGCAACGTCATGGCCTCTCAGAAGCTGATGTTCCTGAAGAAGGTCGACCCGAAGGCCGCCGAGGCCGCGATCGCGAAGGCGCGCGCGGCAGGCAGCGGCGCGGCGAAGCCTGCGACGACTGCAGCGCCGAAAGCTGCCGCCGCCCCCGGGATCATGAAGGCGCTCGGCGAGCGCCTTACGAAAGAGCCCGCGCTCGGTAAAGAGCTCGGCGCGGTCGTCGCGATCAAGGTCGGAGACGCAGCCTGGATCGTCGACGGCACGAAATCCCCTGCCACCGTCACCGAGGGCGATCCGAAGTCGGCCGCCACCGTGCTGACGATCGCAGACGGCGATCTCGCGGAGCTCGCGAAGACGGGCGACGTGAAGGACGCGTTCCAGCGTGGCAAGCTGAAGGTCGCCGGCGACTACAAGGTCGCCCACCGACTGACGTTCCTCAAGGGCCTCGCCTGAGCGCCCGTCACCTTTCTCACGGCGACCGGACGCGCGAGGCGTCGCGTCCGTCGCAACGAAGATTTGTCGCACCGGAGGTATCGATATGGGTCGCAGAGTGAACGTAATCGGCGTGGGCATGACGAAGTTCGCCAAGCCCGGGGCAAGCGAGGACTACAACGTGATGGCGGCGCACGCGGGCAAGGCCGCGCTCGCGGACGCCGGAGTCGACTACAAGGACATCGAGCAGGCTTATGCCGGCTACGTCTATGGCGACTCGACCTGTGGACAGCGCGCGGTCTACGACCTGGGCCTGACGGGCATCCCGGTCTTCAACGTGAACAACAACTGCTCGACCGGTTCGACGGCGCTGATGCTCGGCAAACAGGCCATCGAGGGCGGCATCGCCGAGTGCGTGATCGTCGTCGGCTTCGAGAAGATGGAAAAGGGCGCCCTCGGCTCGAAGTTCAACGATCGCGTGAACCCGCTCGAGTTCCACGTAAACGTGATGAACAAGGTGCAGGGCTTCACTTCGGCGCCCCCTGCCGCCCAGATGTTCGGCGGCGCGGGCCGCGAGTATCAGTGGAAGTATGGCGCGAAACGCGAGACGTTCGCGAAGATCAGCGAGAAGGCGCGCAAGCACGCGGCGAACAACCCCCTCGCGATATTCAATCAGCTCCTGAGCGTCGAAGAGATCCTCGCCAGCGAGCCCGTCTTCGACCCGCTGACGCGCTTCCAGTGCTGTCCGCCCACCTGTGGCGCCGCCGCGGCGATCCTCGCGAGTGACGACTTCGTGAAGAGGAAGGGCATCAGCTCACCTGTCTACATCGCAGCCCAAGCGATGGCGACGGACTACGCCTCGAGCTTCGAAGAGGACTCGATGATCAAGATGGTCGGCTACGACATGGCGAAGAGCGCCGCCGACACGGTCTACGAGAAGAGCGGCCTCGGCCCGAAGGACGTCGACGTGGTCGAGCTGCACGACTGCTTCACGGCCAACGAGCTCCTCACCTACGAGGCGCTCGGCTTCGCGAAGGAAGGCGAAGCCGAGAAGTTCATTTGGGACGAGGACAACACCTACGGCGGCAAGGTCGTGACGAACCCGTCCGGCGGTCTCCTCTCGAAGGGACATCCCCTCGGCGCGACCGGCGTCGCCCAGTGTGCCGAGCTCGTTTGGCAGCTTCGTGGGCAAGCAGACAAGCGCCAAGTGAAGGACGCCAAGGTCGGCCTGCAGCACAACGTCGGCCTCGGAGGGGCGTGCGTCGTCACGATGTATCGACAAGCCTGAGCCTCGTCGCCGGTCACTCGCGGAGCCCCTCGAACGTTCGCGATTTGGGGGGCTCTCGGCGTTTGTGTCCGGCAGCCTGGCTCGCGGGTGTCGCTAGTTGTCGAAGTCGAGCGGATACTCGACTGTCATTCCCCCGTTGGGCGGTGGATCGAACCGGAGCTTCGCGAAAGCGGCGACGAGACACGTTTGAAACTCTGCGTCCGGGGCCGAGGCGCCCGCGAGCTCTGCCTTCGGAATGGTCCCATCGGGCGCGATGACAAATCGAACCGAGAGCTTGCCCTTGAGCTTCGGATTGCGCGTGAGCCCGCCTTCGTAGCACTGACGGAACCCGTCGAAGTGCGCGCGGACGGTCCCTTGGATGTGTGATTTGTAGTCCGTCCGTGCCGCGGTACAGCCGGACTCGACGATCGCCTTCACGGTCGAGCCCCCGGGCGCACAGACGCAGTGGCCATCGAGTGTCGCGGCGAGTCCGCGCGCGCAACACGCGACGGACGCGCCGCCCATATCGCACCACGCGTCGTTCTCCGCGACGCAGTGCCGACTCTTCCCCTCTTCTTCGCTGCAGCGGCGACCGAACGCGGCCAAATCGACTCCGGCAGACGACGACGCCGCCGGGGAGGCAGACATCGAGGCCTGCTTCGACACGGGCAGGTCGAGCTCGGCCTCGCGCTGGCGAGTCGCCGAGTCGTCGAGCCCCAGGATCGGGGCTCGCGGACCCGAGCCCATGAGTCTCGGCGGCGGCGGGACAGGTGTGACGATGGCGCCGTAGAGCCAATACGCGAAGATGGTAATGACGCCCGCGATCAAGAGGATGCCCCAAGGCGGCTTTCGCTCGGCGTCCGCGACGACGCCCCCACCCGTTGCGCTGCCAGTCGCCGCGCCGCCGTCCAGCCCGCGGATCGCGGCGGCGTCTTCGAGCGCGGCCCCTGCCTCGCGAATGGTCGGGAATCGGTCCGCGGGATCCTTCGAGAGCGCGCGCTCGATCACGCGAACCACGGCAGGCGGCGCGGCGGGCGCGAGCTTGCCGAAGTCACGATGCGCCTCGTGCAAGATGCTGCCGGCCATCGCGAGCGCGCTCGACGTCGTCGACCACGGTAGCTCGCCCGTGAAGAGCTCGAAGGCCGTGACCCCCCAGGAAAACTGGTCGGAGCGCGCGTCCACGGCGTCCCCGCGGATCTGTTCCGGAGACATGTACGCTGGCGTGCCGATGGCCGCGCCGCTTGCGGTCAGCGTGGGCTCGGCCGAGGTGGGCTCGCTCCCGTCGACGAGCGCACCGCTCGTCCTTGCGATCCCGAAGTCCAACACCTTCGCGACGCCGTCGTCACGCGCGACGACGACGTTGTCGGGCTTCACGTCGCGATGTACGAGGCCGACGTCGTGCGCCGCGCCGAGCGCCTGGGCGATCTGGACGAGCCAGGCGACGCGCGCTTCGTCGGTGGTGTCGGAGCGTCCGACTCTGGCACGCAGAGAGTCGCCGACGACGAGCTCCATGACGATGAAGGGTCGGCCATTGTGCGTCCCGACGTCGTAGATCCGCGCAGCGTTCGGATGCTGAAAAGCAGACGCGGCGCGCGCCTCGCGCTTGAAACGCGGCAGACTCGATCCGTCGGCGTCCGCGCGAAGAAGCTTCAGCGCGACCTCGCGCCCGAGCTCCTCGTCGAGCGCTCGGTAGACCTCGCCCATCCCCCCGGCACCGAGTGGCGCGACGATTCGATAGCGTCCGACCCGCGTGTCCGTCCCGAGCATGCGCCGGGCAGCTTACTTCTGCCTCAGATGGGCTGGGTGCGTTCTTTGCCGGACCAGCCCGATGAAACCGAGAGGACCGCCGCGGCGTCTTTGCTCATCCAGGTGCTCGAGAGCCCGATCCGGAGCGGGCGAATTCTAGCTTCACGCGGCCCCTGCGCCTGGCGGTTCACCATCTGTGGCATGGGAAAGGCGCTCTTGTCGTCGGCGTTGACGTCCTGCACGTCGAGCACCGTCTCGACGTGGACGATCGCGCTCGCCGCGACGCCCTTCTGCGCTTTCAAGTTGAAGACGACGGGACATGCATCCGAGCTCGACATCTGCTGTTGGCCATTGACCATCACCATCAGCGAGCCGAACGAGAACCGTTCCTTGTCGTTCTTCGTGCGTCGCACGAGGAACGTCATCTGATCGTCCGACTGCATTCCCCAGACGCGCACCTGTCCGGGGAGCTCTTTCACGAGCGCCATGTCGAACTTCTGAGTACTAATGAGGCGCACGCCTTGCGTCTCCGAGTCGACGTAGGCGAGCTTCACCTCGTAGGTGAGCTTGGTCGCCGTCTCGGAGACGATGCGCTCGCTCCGAACCATCTGCACCGACCCGTAGCCCGGAGATCCGTAGTAGCCCGCGCGCGCGTAGTTCTGAACGGTGGTGTTGGTGTTGAGGCTGCCCGACCAATTCACGTCGGTCGACCCCGAGGGGTACGCGTTAATGAAGCAGACAGGGGCGCCCGGCAAAGAGGTGCCCTGGTTGCGTGCGTCGCGTTGCTCTTTCGAGGCCCACACCATCACGTAGCGCGGCGCCTCTTTCATCTGAGCGAGGTGGTCGGGGGTCTCGACGAAGAAGCCGTCGACCTTCTCGTTCGCGCCGACGTTCTTCGGTGCTCCGACGCTCGTC
>Ga0164241_10005058_pt1 | contig 12502 bp, 10 predicted proteins | sample OricomyardsoilBY_FD_108780 | JGI IMG/M metagenome (GOLD analysis project Ga0164241, IMG submission 108780) | Backyard soil microbial communities from Emeryville, California, USA - Original compost - Back yard soil (BY) | ecosystem: Environmental > Terrestrial > Soil > Unclassified | place: USA...
CGTCGGCGTGCCACTCAATGCGGACTTCACCCCGATAGTCGCACGCGTAAAAGGCGTTACGAAGAAGATTTGTCCAGACCAACTGGATTTCATCGGGCCGTCCCTGAACAAATCCTACCGGCGACGGTTCCCATACCAACGTCAGTCCCCGCTTGAGATCGCCCGTGAGCAGGAGGGCCGCTGTCTCAAGACTCTCCTTTATGTCAAACGATTGAATTCCGCCCACGCCGTAAACTCGGGTTGTCGAACGAAGCTTAGAAACAAAGTTGGCGATCTTCTTCGCGCCCATTTCGACGATGTGGGCCGAAACCGCAAAGTCTGCAAGATCACGGGCAAACTCGGCGGCCCGAGTGACTTGGACGAGGGCCTCGGGCGAAGTCCAGGCATCGGGTAAGGTCTCACAGCCGAGAGAAGTCAGATTGTCGGCCAGGCCGTTCGGGTCGGGAGCCTGCAAAGCTGTGAGCCGAGACGTCAACTCTTCCCGAAACTTCCACGACCCCGCCGGAAAGGAAGGCTCCCCCGACCAGGGAACGCCTTGAAGCAAGGTGTCAAAAATCTGCCAGCCCTGGTCCGAGAAAGTTCGCAAGGCGGGCAGGTTTCTCTCCCGCCAGGATTGCAAGACCGACGATTGGGTTTCGTGAGAAGAAAAGATCGCCGCCAACGGCGTATTGGTCTCGTGGGCCACCTCGGCCACCAATCTGCCTAGATTCTCTGCGGTCTCATCGCGAACGAGCTCCCGGGCTCGGGCCCGGGCCGCCGCCTCGGCCTGTTTCGCTTCGCGGGAGAGTCGATTCATCAGCGAAGCCAACTGCTCTTGGAGAGTGAGTTCCACTAAACCAGCCTGCTCCGAGAGTTCCAGGACCGCTAGGCCGTACCAGACGTTGCCAACGACCAGGGGGAAAAGGCCGTAGGCCCCTTCGTCTGAAAAGGGAAACCACGGGTCGAGCGAAAAGATCTCGCGAGGAATGAGCAAGGGCGGCTTATTCACGGGGTCGGGAGAACACGTGAGGACGCGAAAGTAGTCGGGAGACGTGGGGAGCAAGACCCCCTCGGTCCATAAACACTCGTGCTCGACCGCCTCGCCGCCGGGACCGCAGACTTGCAGTATGGCGTACGATGGAATGCGCAGGCGATGAAACCAGGTTTGTAAAACGGCGGCGAGCTGATCCAACTGAGAGACCTGGTTCAGGTCCCGCAAAAAATTGTGCAGGTCGAACACTGTCCACTCAAATTCTTCCTTGGCGGCCTCGTGGAGAGAGACCATAGCCAACGCATCGTCGGAACCTCGAAGGAGAGGAAACCCATGAGGGTCCCAGGCCTCGGGAGGACACGAGCACGATTGGCGAATGACCAGCTCTGTTTCGCTCAGATGAACACTATCAACGTTTCTGCCCGACCGAAGGGCCTCGACGGCGTCCCACGCGCGCCGGATTTGAAGGTCGCGAGGCTGACGTACCGTGGTGAGCGACGGCCTGGAATATTGGCCGTGATCAATATCGTCGAACCCGCACACCAGGTGATCTTCAGGAATTCGCCGTCCGAGCTTTTGCAGATCCTCGATGATCTTGAGGGCGGCGGTATCGTTGCACGCGACTACGGCGTCAAAATTCGTACCGTTTTGGTCCAGAATATCTTGGCCCACCCGGGGAAGGCCATTGCGATCCCAGTCGCCCTTAACCAACCACGATTCCTCCAAGGCAATGCCGGCCCGCGAGAGTTCTTCGCGCCAGACCGTTTCACGCTCGTCGGCCTCATGGTTAGGCGACGGCCCACGGACGTGGACAATGCGGCGGCAGCCGTGGACCTCGATCAGATGCCGAAGAAGTTGGCGAAGCCCCGGAGCGTGATCGATTTGAACACAGGGGCGAGTTCCCAAGGGATTGGTAAGCGATACGAACGGCAACTGCGGCAACTCGTTGTTGAGTTTAGTCAGGTGATCCGCGGTGGCACGATGAAAGACCGTTTGTGAAACAATGGCACCGTCGATCAGCCGGGGGTTGAGGAGATGGAATACCGCCGGATGCGCCATGTCGCGCACGTTCAGGTCGTTAAAGAAGTTTCCGGCAATTAAAAGTAAGCGAGAATGTTTTTCTTTGGCCAAGGCGCAAATGATTTGCCAAGACTTTCGGTTGTACGTGGCATTCGGTTCGAGACCACGGTCAAGATAACCCATGGTAAACGAGGTGCCGGAAGCATCTTTGCGCATGATGGAGTTTAGACCCAATTCTTCCTGTGCGGGAAAAAACTCTCATCCGCGTCGCCGGAATTCCTGCGGCCGCTGCCCCGACACGCTCCTAGCCCTGCGAGAACCAGCGGACGACCCCGACGCGATTACGCCGCCCACTATAAATCATCCCGCCGTTCCAATATTCGAGCGCGGCAATCAGACTGTTTCCGCCATCAGAGTCATCGCTGTGCGGTCCTCGGTAACTCGCCATCGACAGAAAGGAATCGAAGTCCTGCTGAAAGAGCGCCGTTTGACGCTGACGAAAAAACTCGTTCCAGGCTTCAAGATTCTTGAACCCCGCACCCTCGTCTTCGACGATAAATCGGACTCGCTTTCGAAAGTCATACCAGACTTTTAGGATCTTTTTGGTATCAGAATGGTTTCCATGTTTGATCCCGTTTTTGAGGATCTCCGACAGTTGTTGTTCCAAGAGGTTTCCCTCTAAAAACAACTCGGGACAGTCTGCCAAAATTTGACTCGCGTACTGACGGACCTTGGTCAAATCGCTAGCCAACTCTACGTACCGCATCCCTTGGGCTTCAAAGAGTTCGTTTCTGTCGTCGACAATGAGCTTGCGAACAATGAAGAGATTTTGCACGTTTACTCCCAGGCCTCAAGGGCGGCTTCCGTATCAGGAGAAATCTTGAGCAGGGAGATGATATTGCTCATTTCCAAAACCTTCATAGGCGTTCCCGCAAGGCGGACAACTCGAATTTCGCCGCCGAGGCTGCGAGCCTTTTGAAGAATTCGAATCAACGCCCCTACCCCGGAGCTGTCCAAGTATCTCACCTTGCCGAAGTCGAGAATGGCTCGTGTCGTCCCGCTTTCCAATTTGCTTAAGACGGCGTTACAAAACGCGACGGTGGCGTAGAGGTCGAGATCTCCTTCAAGGACGATAATCACTTGGTCTCTTTTTCGACCCGGCTGAAATTGGATTTCCATGGTTCCTCCTGGCACCCGTAGGTTGATTTTGTCATGTTTGTTTTTGGTTAGGATCGCGTGAAAGACGCCCCGTTTCACAAAACTCTAACAACACGAGTTCAATTTTGTCGCGGAGGCCATCCATGACCACGCTCGTTCTAAATCAACCTGCCCCTTTATTCGATACCGCGCCGACTCTCCGTTGGAAAACAGTCCTTCCTGAAAAGGTTTACAGCTCCTCCCTTTTGAGGGTGGCCGAGAACTTCGACTTTGTCTCTTCCGACGACCGGGTAGTCGATTTGGCCGCTGCCTTTCAGAATGCTCCCGAACAAATGGCCGTAGGAGTTTGCGATCCTGAAGGCCGGGTTACCGGGGTGGTCACGAGGGTCCACCTCTTTGGTCTTTTAGGAAAACCTTTTGGCCGGGAAGTTCTGGGACGAAAAACTGTCGCCGATATCGTAGAACACGTTCCATCGTTTGACATGAACGACAACCTGTTTTCAACGGCCGAGTCTCTCCATGAATCGATGGACCGCTCGACTCTCCACTATTACCTTCTGACCGACACCGCCAAAACCTTCCGCGGGATTTTCTCGTCCAAAGATTTGTTGGCCTTCCTTTCCCGCATGACACAAGAAGACATTCGCCTGGCGGGCCAACTTCAAGAACGCCTCGTGAAAAGCCGCACCAGCGAGGCGGGCGAAGGTTGGTCGGTAGAAGCCTTCAGCCAATCGGCCAAGGGACTAGGAGGTGACTTTTACCACGTCATTCCATTGTCTGACGGTCGTCTCTTTTTTGCCCTGGGCGATGTCTCGGGCAAAGGAGCCGCCGCGTCGGTTTTAACCTCGCTCCTCTGGGGTATTCTTCAGTTTTACGACTACCGCAAGGGGCTCAGAAAACTCTTGGCGCAGGTCAACGAGGCGCTGATCCGCACGTTCCATTTGGAAAAGTATCTCACCGGTGTTTTTGGAATCTACCATCCGGAAAGACGAGAGGTAACTTGGGCCGATATGGGCCACGGACACGGTTGTTTAGTCCGTGAATCCAAAGCACGTCCATTGCGGTTTTCCGGGCCTTCGGGGGCGTCGGGAATGAACCTTCCGCTGGGAATTGACCTCGACTTAGACCCGCAGGTCTATCGGATTCGCCTCCAACAAGGGGACCTCATCTGCCTTTACACTGATGGTCTGTCCGAACAGGAGAACGCCGCAGGAGAAGAATTTAGCGAAACGAGGGTCGTTCGTACGGCTTGTCACCATTCGTCTCAACCCCAGGCCTTACCCGATATTCTTCTCAATGCGCTGATGAAGCACCAGGGCCGATTGCCCCGGCTCGACGACGTCACCTGGTTCCAATTACGGGCCGAATAACCCCGCCCCCACAAGTGAAGCTGTGGTTCACATTGACGCAAAGGCGACGCGGGAACCCCGATAGCCTAGCCGTTACCACAAATAATGAACCGGCTGGCGAATCCAAGTGTCGTAAATGGTACGGACCGCGTCCATTTGGTCAATGGTGAGCGAGGGAAGCGATGCGGCGGCGGTGTTGGCGTCGACGTGTTCGGTCTTCGAGGCACCAGGAATAACGGTCGACACGGCGTCAAACATGAGAATCCAGCGCAGAGCCCACGACGAAAGGGGAAAATCGTCGTGGAAGGCTGCCTTGAGGGCTTCGACAGCGGCGAGGCCTCGTTCATAGTCCACGCCCGAAAAGGTTTCGCCCTTGTCGAAGGCCGCGCCGTTGCGGTTGAAGTTTCGATGATCGTCGGCACCAAAGGTCGATTCGCGCGACAAGGTGCCCGTCAATAACCCGCTGGCGAGAGGAACTCTCACGATGATGCCTACGTCGCGGCGGCGGGCCTGTTCAAACAACAGTTCCGCAGGACGCAGACGAAACATATTGAAGATGACCTGAATCGTCGAAACAACCGGGTAGTCCAAGGCCTTGAGACCCTCTTCGATCTTTTCCACGCTCACGCCCCAATGGCGAACCTTTCCTTCACGTACCAAAAGCTCTGCCGTTTCGAAGAGCTCAGGGCGGTAATAGACTTCGGTGGGGGGACAGTGGAGTTGAACCAGGTCGAGGGCTTCACAACCCAGTCGTCCCAGACTTTGGTCGACAAACTTACGCAGAGCTTCGGGGGTGTAGCCTGCCGAAACATGGGGCTGGATTTGGCGTCCGGCCTTAGTAGCTACGCGAAAACGACCGGGATAGCGCTTGAGAGCGCGGGCCAAGGCGCGTTCGCTCTGTCCATCGTTGTAGACATCGGCCGTGTCGACGAAGGTGATTCCGTCTTCAACCGCACGATCGACAATCCGGTCGGCCAGCGCGTCGTCAAAAGGCTGACCCCATTTTCCGCCCAACTGCCAGGTTCCCAGGCCCACTTCGCTGACCTGCCAGCCGGTCTTTCCTAAGATTCGGTCTTTCATACACCCTCCTGCTGGCGTCGCACTTCGTAGAGGAGGATGCCGGCTGATACAGAAACATTGAGGCTATCAAGCTTGCCCCGGGTTGGAATCGCAATCACGTGGTCACAGGTTTCTTTGACAAGGCGGGAAAGTCCCTTTCCCTCGCTTCCCAACACCAGAGCGACACGGCCTTTTAGGTTCGTTTTGTGGACAGGGGTGCCTGCACTGTCGGCACCGTAGATCCAAAACCCTTGGTCTTTCAAGACGCCCAGCGCACGGGTCAAATTAGGGACGACCGTGTGAGGAACCCAAGCCACGGCACCGGCACTCGACGCCGAAACCGCCGGAGTGTCCGAAGCCGAACGACGAGCCGGCAAGACGACGAGGTCGGCCCCAAATTGGTCGGCCGAGCGCAGAATAGCACCGTAGTTTTGCGGATCTGTCACGCCGTCCAGCAAGACGACCAACGCCGTTTCGCCGGTCAGCTGAGCCACTGCTTCTTCAAAGATAACCTCACGGAGTTTACGCCCCTCGGGCAACAGCAAGACGGCCCCGCGATGCTCACGTCCGGCCTTTTTGCTCACCTCGGCGTCGGTGATTTCCAACACAGCGACGCGGGCGGCCCGAGCCAATTCAACCAGCCGTTTTACACGGCCTTGCTGCTGAGAAACGTAGAGTTCGATCCCATCGGGAGGGTCTTTGAGAATCTCTTCCATACCATGGAGTGAGGTGACGATTTCGGACATTTAGTCCTCCTGTATGCGAAGAACGACGTTGGTCCCCCAGCCTTCGGCCTCGAGTTGAGCCAAGACTTCGTTGAGCCGGGAGCGAATCGTCGTGTGTGTCGTTAAAATTAAGGGGACGAGAGTCTCGCCCGTAGAACCGGGAACTTCCGGTTGAAGCACCGACGCGATGCTGATGCCTTTTTTGCCGAACAGACCGGCAACCTGCGCCAAAACGCCTGGCCGATCCGGCACTTTGGTTCGCACGTAAAAGCGTGACTGCGAAGCCTGACTTCCCAAGAGCTCGACCGCTTTGCCCAAAAAGGGGTGCTCGGCGCTGGGAACTCGCCCGCGCCCTTCGGCCAGATCGAGTAAATCCGCCAAAAGACTCAGCGCGGTGGGATTCGGCCCCGCTCCTTTTCCCGATAAGAGGGTTTTCACCAAAAAGTCGCTTTCCAGTAAAACCGCGTTGTCTTCCATTCGGATCGACGCCAAAGGATGCGCTAAAGGCAAGAGAACCGGCCCCACCTCGGCATCAAAACCTGCGGCGGTTCTTCGGGCCGACGCAATGAGCTTGATGCGGTAACCCATGGCCTCGGCCTGACGAATATCTTCAAGTTCGAGCGATTCGATTCCCGCCGTGGGAACCTGCCGAAAGTCGACATAGCCGCCAAAGGCGAGCGTCGCCAAAATACCGGCCTTGCAGACCGCATCCTTTCCTGAGACGTCGTATTCCGGGTCCGGTTCGGCAAAACCCAAGCGCTGGGCGTCGACTAAACATTGGGCGTACGTGGCGCGCTCTTCACTCATGCGGGTCAAAAGGTAGTTGGTCGTCCCGTTAACAATACCCTCCACCGTGTTCAGGCGGTCGCCGCGAAGAGCCTCGGTCATGGTTCGAATAATGGGGATGCCGCCGCAGACGCTGGCTTCAAAACCAAGGCAGACGCCGTGCTTTCTCGCCAGCGCAAACAGCTCGGGGCCGTGTTCGGCCATGAGGTTTTTGTTGGCGGTGACCACGGATTTACCCGCTTTCAAGGCCGAGGAGACGACCAACAGCGAGTCGGTCACTCCGCCCAAAAGCTCGACCACCACAGAGACCTCGGGATCGTTCCACAAATCAGAGGCCTGGGTCGTTACGGCGATTCCCTCAGGAAGTCCGGGACGAGACTTGTTCGGATCGCGTACTAGGACTGTCTTTGCTCTGAGGAGTTTTCCCGCCGATGTTGTTGAAAGCAGGCGAAGCAGGCCGGTTCCGATATTTCCGGCACCCGCCAACGCGATAGTAGTCATGGTCAAATCCTTCACAATGGTGCTGATCTTACTCTGTTAAGGGAAACTCAGCATAGACCTTGGAACCTTGTTCAACCTGCCATTTCTTGACAAAGGCAAAGTCCCCTCCTATCCTCGGCATCGAGGAGCCCGCATGATTTCCATTCCCGGCCGCTACGGTGCCATCATTCAAAAGATGGTGGCGAGCTCACAAAAACAGCATGTCGTCACCGAAGACAACGTATGGCAGGAAGGCAACGTCGTCAATCGAAACCTCTTTTGGGGTATTGTCGAAGACCTCATGCTTCCCGGGAGCTCTGTTGAGGGATTCGACCATTTGCTCGACCTCTGGAAACGCGCTCAAGCGGGTGAGTCCTGCCTTATTCTGAGCGAACACTATTCCAATTTTGATCTTCCCTGCTTCATTAATCTCATTGAAAAAGCCCCTGAACCAGGGCAGGCCATTGCCGATTCGATCCTGGCTATAGCCGGATTCAAACTCAACGAAGAAAGCCCCGTTGTCCTCTCGTTTACCGAGGCGTTTAGCCGCATCGTGATTTATCCGTCGAGGTCGATCGAGGCCCTGCCCGACAGCCCCGAAAAAGAAGCGGAGCTCAAGGTCGCTCAAAAGATCAACATGGCCGCGATGAAGGCACTTTCGCGTGCCAAGACGACGGGAAAACTCGTGCTGGTTTTCCCGTCGGGAACCCGCTACCGGCCAGGCCACCCCGAAACCAAAAAAGGCGTCAAAGAAATCGATAGTTACGTGAAGGGCTTTGACAACATGGTGTTCGTGAGCATCAACGGCAACACGCTCCACGTGACCAGCGACGGCTCCATGGTTGACGACCAGGCCCACCGCGACGTGTTGATTTACGGCGTTGGCCCGGTGCTTTCGTGCTCCGAATTTCGAAAGAACGCCCAGGCAGATTGCCCCGAAGGCGAGGACAGCAAACAATTTACGGTGGACCGAATCATGAGCGAGTTCGATGTTCTTCACCAAACCTACGCCCCTCTTCGTGACGAACGTTTAGCAAAAGTCGCAAACCTCGATAGGGGCTGAGGTGTCAGCTTCGCAGGAAACCGGCGGCGAACCAGACGCGGCCGCCGGGAACAAAGCCCAAGCGGTTGAGTGAGGTGTCGTAGCGGCGGTCAGACCAGGGTGTGACAAGCATCAGCGACATGGCCGCCGGTAAATTATTACGGAGGGCTTCCAGAAGGGTGGTTCCCAAACCAAGACTGCGGGATTCGGGGTCGACATACCACAAGAAAACCTCTCCAACCTGGCCGCCGCCCACCGTGCTTTTCCAGGGACGAACCCAGACTACCCCCGCCCATTCGGATTGCGGGTTTTCGGCCACCCAAAAGCGGTCGCCTTCTTCGAACTTTCGCCCTCGGCTAAAATAGTCTGAAAAGTCGCGCTCACTCCCGACCCCGAAAACCTGTTCGGCCGCTTCACGGCACGCTTCGCTGTCCCACTCTTGCAACCGGCCGGTCTCGCTGGGCAAGCCTTCCCGAATAAAAAAATCACTGGAAACCAGCGCGCCGTCTTCGAGACCCAGCACCGGTTCTGCGGGATCTTCAAAGATCACGTCAGGCCATTCGTCGATCCACTCCCGAATCCGCTCCTCCATAAAGCGGCGCTTAAAGCGGAGCCACTGACGATACAAGAGCTCCCGAGGTTTCAAAACCAGCTTAAAGCGGCGAAACACTCCTTGGCCCGCGTCCAAAACGGCCCGAAGCTCGGCCTGAACAATGGGGTTGCGCAGGGTATCGCCAAATTCCCTCATCATCTTAAAGCCGTCGGAGCTGGACCACGACGGAATCGGCAAGACGGGAGCCTCGTCGGCGCAGGTGTTTTCGTCGGCACAGACTTCGACCTGACGCGTGGCGAGATTGATGACCGAGAAGTTATCCTGGTCTTCCATCGCAAAGAGAATTTGATCGAGCAAAGTGGGAGTCAGCGGCAGGGCCATGCCGGATAGTCTAGCATGAGCCTTCCTCTCCGTGGAGAGCCGATTGATTACTTCCTTACGACTTTAAGGGACAACGAGGGGTGACTCCGGCCTTGACCCCAAGGGCCAAAACGTCGAAAATACGGCGATCCCATCAAAGAACAAAGGAGCGAAATAATGAGCATTATAGAAGAAGTCAGAGCGCGTGAAATTATAGATTCCCGGGGCAACCCCACGATTGAAGTTGACGTTTACTTGGAAGACGGGGCCTTTGGCCGCGCTGCCGTTCCCTCGGGAGCCTCCACCGGCGAACACGAAGCTGTGGAACTGCGCGACGGTGACAAGACCCGTTTTCAAGGCAAGGGGGTTCTTAAGGCTGTTGAGAACGTGAACACCGTGATTGCCGACGAAATTGTGGGCATGGACGCCGTGGACCAGGTCGCTCTCGACCGAACGCTCATCGAGCTCGACGGTACCGAAAACAAAGGCAAGCTCGGTGCGAACGCCATTCTCGGCGTGTCGATGGCCGTAGCCAAAGCCGCCGCCGAAAGCGTCGGGCTTCCCCTTTACAAGTACCTGGGCGGCATGAAGACGACCCTTCTCCCCACCCCGATGGCCAACATCATCAACGGTGGTAAGCACGCCGACAACAAGATCGACTTCCAAGAGTTCATGGTCGTCCCTTACGGCGCTGAAAGCTTCAAAGAAGCCGTGCGTATGACCAGCGAAGTTTTCCACGCTCTTAAAGCCCTGCTCAAGAAAGCCGGACACAACACAGCCGTGGGCGACGAGGGCGGCTTTGCCCCGAACCTCGACAACGAAGAAGCCCTTCAGTTTTGCGTAAAGGCCATTGAAGCCGCCGGCTACAAGCCTGGTAAGGACTTTGGGATCGCGCTCGACTGCGCCAGTTCAGAGCTCTTCGACGAAGGCGGCCGCAAGGGCTACAAATTCTGGAAATCGAACCCCGACAAATTGTTCAGTACCGACGAGATGATCGAGCTCTACACCAAGTGGATCGAGAAGTACCCCATCATTTCCATTGAAGACGGCTTAGACCAAAACGACTGGGAAGGTTACGCCAAGCTGACCAAGGCCTTGGGTCACAAGATTCAAATCGTTGGGGACGACTTCTTCGTGACTAACCCCGTACGGCTGGCTAGCGGAATCGAAAAGGGCGCGTGTAACTCGATTCTCGTCAAAGTGAACCAAATTGGTACCCTGACCGAAACCTACGAAGCTGTGTCGATGGCCCAGCGCGCCGGCTATACCTCGATCATTTCTCACCGCTCGGGCGAGACCGAAGACGCGACCATCGCCGACCTGGCCGTGGCTTGGGGCATGGGACAGATCAAGACCGGTTCGATGAGCCGTACCGACCGCGTGGCCAAGTACAACCAACTGATTCGTATCGAAGAAGAGTTAGAGGGAACGGCAGAGTATGCTGGCCGTGATGCTTTCAGCTCAATCAAGAAACGCTGAGTGAGAGTTGCCGTTCCCGGGGTCCTCGCCGCAAGCGAGGGCCGGGGACTTGGCAGAGTATGCTGGCCGCGATGCTTTCAGCTCAATCGTCAAAAGGCATCCTGCGGGATGCCTTTTTATTTGTCTTGGAATGCAAGGATTCCAACCTCCTCAAAGGCTTGCCATCGTTACCATCTTTTCGTATTCTCCCGGCGTTACCGACCCGCTAACGAGGTACCCCATGGAAGACCCCACTCAAGAACTGCAACACCACCTGCAGGAAGAAGCCCGCCACACGCACGACCCCAGTTTGATGAAGATTGCCCTTACCTCGGCAATCATCGCTGTTTTGGCGGCCATTGCGTCGCTCCTGTCGGAACACCAGGTCAACGAAGCGCTCATCTCTCAGCTTCAAGCTTCGGACCAGTGGGCGTACTACCAGGCCAAAGGCGTCAAACGAAGTGTGCTTGAGTCGGAACTCACCGTGTTGAAAGCCGTTGGCAAAACCACACCGCAGGAACAGTCGGCACTCGAAAAGAAATTGGCTCAGTACGACACCGAGCAAAAGCTGATTTCCGAAAAAGCAACAGCGGCTCAGGAGCGTTCTGAGAACGAGCTTGGCGCTCACAAAACTCTGTCGTACGCAGTCACCTTGTTGCAGGTGGCCATCGGCTTGTCGGCCGTCTCGGCCCTGACGCGGCGGCGCTGGCTGTGGTTTTCTAGTATGGCCGTGGCGGCCATCGGACTAGGTCTCTTGGCCTGGGGCGTCCAGATCGTTTTTTTCGTTTGTGATACACCTTTGATCCAACGAGGTTAGTTCTATTCAGACTGAAAAATCACTCTCTCCCTTAGCGGCCGTAACCGTTTTCCCGATTTTGTTGGCCATTAGCGTTTCGCATCTGCTCAACGACACGTTGCAAAGCCTCATCTCGGCCTCGTTTCCCATTTTCAAGTCGTCGTTGAATCTTTCGTTCGCGCAGATTGGTTTCATCACTTTCACCTTTCAAGTCACTGCCTCACTCCTTCAGCCCGCGATCGGAATGCTGACTGATCGCAAACCCCAACCTTACTCGTTGGCGCTGGGGATGACGTCCACACTACTCGGCCTCGTCCTTCTTTCCTTCACTCAAAGCTACGTTCACCTTCTGATTGCCGTGGCATTCATTGGTCTGGGGTCGGCGGTTTTTCACCCCGAGGCTTCGCGGGTCGCGCACCTGGCAGCGGGGCCCCGGCGCGGTCTTGCTCAGGCGGTCTTTCAGGTAGGAGGAAATCTGGGGGCGTCGTTGGGACCGCTCCTGGCCGCTTTGGTCATTACCGGGCGAAGTATTCGGTACAACCTATGGTTTGTCCCCCTGGCTCTGATTGCCGTCCTTTTATTGGCGTGGGTGGGACGATGGTATGGCAAGCGTATCAAGCGGCCCCACGTTCCCCAACACCTTCACAATGAAGCCGACGAATGGAGGCTCACCCGACGCGTCCGATTCTTGGCCTTGGCAACCTTACTCGTTCTGATGTTCTCGAAATTCTTTTACATGGCGAACA
>Ga0164241_10005059_pt1 | contig 12499 bp, 9 predicted proteins | sample OricomyardsoilBY_FD_108780 | JGI IMG/M metagenome (GOLD analysis project Ga0164241, IMG submission 108780) | Backyard soil microbial communities from Emeryville, California, USA - Original compost - Back yard soil (BY) | ecosystem: Environmental > Terrestrial > Soil > Unclassified | place: USA...
CGCCTGGTAGTCGGGCACGCCCGGCTCGAAGATACGACTGGTAGTCGCCGTCGTCGACGGCAGCAGATGCCGCGCCAGCTCGTTGATGTCGCGAATCGGCTTCAGCTCTTCGCCGAGCAGGGCCACCTCGTCGTCGCCGCCCAAGTCACCGGTGGCGATCATCTCGATCAGCTTCGCGAACGGCACGTGCTCGACCACCTGCCCGTCGGTGCGCTTGAGCCGCGGGCCCAAATCGACGGCCGCCGCCTCGGGACGAGGCGCGACTACCGACGTCTGACTGGCGCCACGCACGGCCGGCATGGCGCCGCTGCTGCGCGTGCGCACGGCTTGCATGCGCTGCACCGAATCGCGAACCTGGCCCTCGATGCGCTTGGCCAGCTCGCTCGAATCTTTGGCCCATAGCACCCACTCGGCCAGCGTCTTCTTCAGCTCTTCCGGGCTGGGACGCTCGAACGGCGCCAGCGCCCGCGCGAGCTCGCCGGCGTTGGGGTAGCGGTCGTCGGGATCGCGCGCCAAGCCGCGCTCGCACACGGCCAGCATGCCCGGCGGCAGGATGCCCGCCGCGCGTCGCATCGGCTCGATGTTCACGTCACGGATCGCCAGCAGCACCGCCAGCTGCCCGCTGCCGGGAAACACGCGTTCGCCGATCAACATTTCGCCGAATACGGCGGTAAGCGCGAACAAATCCGCGCGATGGTCGGAGGGCTCACCCGCCACCTGCTCCGGTGACAGGTAGCCGAATTTGCCCTTCAGGCCACCGCCGCTGTTCTGGGTCGGCTTCATGCGGTGCTCGAAGCGGGCGATGCCGAAGTCACCCAGCTTGACCGAGCCGTCGCTCGACAACAAAATGTTCGAAGGCGTCACGTCGCGGTGCACGATGTGCAGCACGTTGCCTTCGTTGTCGCGCGCGCCATGCACGGCCGTCAGCGCCTCCGCGACCTGCCGCGCGATGTGCGCCGCCAGGCCCGGCGGAAAACGCCGCTGCTCGGACTCGGCGCGCCGCAGTAACCGGTACAGGTCGACGCCGTCGACGTACTCGAGCGCCAGGTACGGCTCTTCGCCGACCATTCCCGCGCCGTAAACGTCGACCACGTTCGGATGCTTGACCGCGCGGTGCAGCTCGGCCTCTCGCTCCAGGGCATCGAACTCACCGCCCTCGCGCACCGAGCGAAGCAAGCGCTTCACCACCAGGTGTGCGGCGGGGGTTGTGCCGAGCTTGGGGCGAGCAAGAAACACCTCCGCGCTGCCTCCAACGGCGATTCGCCGCTCGAGCACGAACGGCCCGAATGGTTGCGGCGCTTTGGCCTTGTTGTCCTCCGGCACGACACTCTCATTATGCAGGCGAAAACAAGGCCGCGGCGGCCCGAAATGCGGCCGCTTCAGTAAGCGGCCGTTTGCGCGGGAAAATGGCCACGGCCGCGCTATACCAGGCCCGTGTTTCGCCCATCTTCCCCGGCCGCGCTCGCGTCAGCCGTCCTGGCCGCGCTGGCCATTTCGGCCAGCTCTGCCGTGTCAGGTTGCAAATGTGGCTCGGAGCCGACCAGCGCGACCCCGGGCGCGCCCTCACTGCGCCTGTACGTCATGTCCAGCGTCGCGGGTGCGCTCGAGCCCTGCGGTTGCGTCAAAGACATGCTGGGCGGCGCCGATCACGCTGCCGCTTACGTCGCTTCGCAAGCCGGCGCGGCGCCCAACGCGCTGGTCGTCGGCGCCGGTCCCATGTTGTTCTTGAACGCTCGCCCCGACGCCGCGCGCGACACCCAAGTCAGCTTCAAAGCCGACGCTCTGGCCGATGCCTACAAGGCGCTGCACCTGAGCGCGTGGGCGCCGGGCGCCAACGACTGGCTCTTGGGTGAGGCCGCGCTCACCGGCTTGGTACAGCGGTCGGGCGCGACGCTGCTCGCCGCAAACCTCGAGAGCGGCAAGCTTGCGCGCACCAAGCTCGTCGAAATCTCGGGCATGAAGGTCGGACTTTTGGGCATCAGCTTGCCGCTGGTGAACGGCAAAGCCCCCGCCGGCGTCGAATTTGGCGACGCGGCCGCCGCCGCCAAGAGCGGCCTGGCAGAGCTCGAGGCGGCCGGGGCCGAGCTCGATATCTTGCTGGCGGCCATGCCGCGCGGCGAAGCGTTGCGGCTGGTCGAAGCCCAGCCCGGCTTCGAGGTGGTGGTGTTGGGTAAACCCTTCGACGAAGGTGAAGCCAATGATCCGCCTCAATCACCGACTTTGATCGGCAAGCCGCTCGTCGTCGAAACGCCCAATCATCTACAGTCACTGGGCGTCGTCGACCTGTACGTACGCGGCCAATCGTTCGACTTTGCCGATGGCAGCGGGCTCGAAGCGACCGAGCGCAAGCTCGAGATTGGCCGGCGCTTGCGTGAGATCAAGGCTCGCCTCGAACAAGGCGGTACGCCCGCAGATCTGGCGAGCCTTTCAAAAGACCAAGCCAACCTGCAGGCAGAGCTCGCCAAGCTGCCGGAGGCCAAGCCGCCCGCGCAGGGAAGCTTCTTCCGCTTCCAGTCGGTGGAGGTGACGGAAAAGCTCGGCGCCGACAGCGCCGTCGCGGGTCACATTGCTGCGTATTATCAGCGCGTGAACGATCACAACAAAGAGGCGTTCAAGGATTTGGCGCCCCCGCCCCCTGCCGAAGGCCAAGCCAGCTACGTGGGTATCGAAGCCTGCAGCAAGTGCCACACGTCACAGCGTAAGTTCTGGGACCAGACGTCACACGCGGCCGCGTACGCCACGCTGTCGAGCCAACACAAAGAGTTCAATCTGGACTGCGTAGGCTGTCACGTCACCGGCTATGGTAAGCCGGGCGGCACCACCGTCACCCACGTCGAGAACCTGACCGCCGTGCAATGCGAAGTCTGCCACGGCCCCGGCTCCAAACACGTCGCGACGCCGAAACAGAAAGACCTCGTGAAGATGCCGGGGCATTCATTTTGCGCGTCCGAGTGCCACCACCCGCCGCACGTGCATCCAGGTTGGAGCGCCGACGCGGCCTGGCCGAAGATCGTAGGGCCTGGTCACGGCATGCCCGGCGGCTAGCAGCTAGGGCGACGACCGCCGCCAAGACACCGGGCGGAATAGCCGGGCGCCAGTTGGAGAAACCCGGTTCGCCACCAGAACGAGCACCACTTTTGCGATCACGGCGTCGCGGGCGGAGGCGGTACCGGCACTGCCAGCGCCGCCAAGCACTCGTAGGCGGCGTATTTGTAGGAGTCGCTGAGCGTTGGGTAGTTGAAGACCATGTCGATGAAGAGGTCGACGGTGCCGCCGAGCTGAATCGCAGTCTGACCGATGTGCACGAGCTCGCTGGCGCGCTCGCCGATCACGTGGACGCCGATGATTTTTCGGTTTTCGCGGTTGACGACGAGCTTGGTGATGCCTTCGAGGTCGCCGGTGATTTTGCCGCGCGCGTTGTTTTCGTAGAGCGCGCGTCCGGAGACGTACGGAATCCTTTTCTCACGGCAGCTCTCTTCGGTTTCGCCGAAGCTGCTGCACTCCGGGATCGTGTAGATGCCGTAGGGCATCGCCTGCGCGACCTCTTTTTTGTAAGAAAAGCCGAAGGCGTGACACACCGCGACCCGGCCCTGCTCCATCGACACCGACGCCAAAGCCGGAAAACCGATCACGTCACCGGCCGCCAAAATATGCGGGGCTTTGGTGCGAAACTGCGCGTCGACCTGCAGGTAACCACGTGAGTCCGGCTCGACGCCGACGCTCGACAGGCCCAAGCCTTGCGTCGCGCCGGTGCGCCCGGCCGCGAACAAAAGCTGCTCGGTCACCACCTTGGCGCCATCGGCGAGCGTGGTCTCGACGCCGCCCGAGCAGCGTTTGACGGTCGTCCACTTCTGCCCCTGCAGTAGCGTGATCCCCGAGCCGACCATGGCCGACTTGAGCCGGGCGACGATCTCCAAGTCCAAGAACGGCAAAATTTCGCTGCGGGCGTCGACCAAAGTGACGGCCACGCCCAGCGCCGCGAACATGCTGGCGTACTCGCAGCCGATCACGCCACCGCCCAAGATGGCCAGCGACGTTGGCAAGGTGTTGATGTTGAGCACCTCGTCACTGTCGTGGATGAAGTCGTCGGCAAAGTCGATGTCGGCGGGGCGGTGTGGCTTGGAGCCGGTCGCGATCAAGATGAAGTCGCCCTGAATGCGGCGCGAGTCGCCGCTGCTCGTGATCATCACGGTGTGCTCGTCGATGAGCTGGCCCCGGCCGTGAAAATACGTGATGTGGTGGCGCTCGAAATTTTGGCGAAACGAGCGCGCTTCGGCGGCCGCGATCGCGTTCTTGCGCGACATCAGCCGCGGCACCGTGGCGCGGGCGTCCAGCTCGACCGCGACCCCGTACAGCGCGCGCGCGCGGTGGCCGGACAGGTAGAGCGCGGTTTCGCGCAAAGTTTTGCTGGGCAGGGTGCCGGTGTGCACGGCCGCGCCGCCCGGCTCTATCTCGCGCTCGATGACGGCGACGCGCTTCTTGAAGTACGCCGCTTGCGCCGCCGCTTTCTCCCCCGCAGGGCCTGCGCCAATAACGACCAAGTCGAACCGTTCACCGTCGCCCTGAGTTGACACGATCGCCGAGCATACTCGGCCCGCCACCGCCTGTGAGCGCAAACTTTGTTTTGCCCGCCGCGCGCGACGCCCCATAATCGCCGGGGAATGCACGTACACCTGCCCGAGGCGCTGGCGGCACGGCTCGGGCTTCGCGCTCAGACCCGCGCCGGATCTGACGGCCCCAAGAATCGGCCGCGGCGATAGCTGGCCAACAGCGTGATCGCCAACGCCACGTAGCTGACCCCGGCCACCAACCACACATCGGTCAGGCTGCGGTCGGCGGAGAAAAAGACCCAGGCGCTGGCCGGCAGTTGCACCGCCAACAGCACGCAGCCGTCCAGCAGCAACGCACGCTCGGGCACCCCCGCGCCCTGCATGACCGAGCCGAGCACGATGCCGATGCCGAGCGCCACGTAGGTCGGCGCGACCCACGCGAAGTAGCTCTGGGCGATGGCCAGCACCTGCGCGTTGCGATCGAAGAAGCCGACGATAGACGCGGCGAACGCGACGTAAATGATGGAGAGCAGCGCCATCATGGCCGTATTGTAGAGCGCGGCCCAGTAGCCGCTCTGTTTGGCGCGCGCCAGCTGAGCCGCGCCCAGGTTTTGGCCGACGAACGTCTGCACGGCGCTGCCCCAGCCGATGCTGATGAACAAAGCCATGGTTTCGAAGCGAAACACGATGCCGAGCGCAGTCGTCGCGCTTTGATCGGTGGCGGTGGTGAAAGCGCGCGCCACCAACGCGTGCGTCAGCAGCATGGCGCACATGCGCACCACCAGCTCGGCACTGGATGGCCAGGCCAGCCGCAGCACCTGCATGATCACGGCGCGGTCTGGCACGAGCGCGGTGGCTCGCGCCAAAAATCCCAAGCGCTTGGCCGCGAAGAACGCCAACGGCAACAACACGAAAGCGCGCGCCAACAAGGTGGCCACGCCGGCGCCGAACAACTCCAGTCGCGGTACGCCCAACGTGTGCGACAGCGGGGGACCCCAGGCCAGAAAGCCCGGTGCCTCACCGGGGCCGTACACGAACAGGACGGCAAAGAAGAAATTGAGCAGGTTGCCCACTAGGAGCAGAAATACGGGCGTTTTAGCGCTACCGACCGCGCGCAACAGACTGGCGCAATGAAGCATGAGAAACATGGTCACGCCGCCGCCCATCACGACCGACAGGTAGTCCGCGCCGCGCTCGGCGACTTGGCCCTTCACTCCGATCACGCTCGTGAGCAACGTACGAGCACCGAGCCCGCCCACCAGCGCCAGCACGATGCCCAAACCGAGCACCAGTAACCCGGACTGCCAGGCGATGCGACGCGCTTCGTCTTTGTCACCCCGGCCCCAGGCGCGACTGACCATGCTGGCGGCGGCGACGCTGATGCCGTAGCTGATGATGGTGCCGAGCGCGGCCAACTGGTCACAGATGCCGATGGCTCCCAGCGACGGACCCGACACGTCGCTCGGCAGGCGCGCGATGATGTAGGCGTCGACCAGGTTGAAGGCGGTCTGCAGTCCCATCCCGAGCCCCAGCGGCGCGCCGAAACGCAACACCTCGAGCGGTAGCGGACCGTTCAAGATGCGTTCGGTGCGTTGATCGAGCGCGGGTGCGCTCACGGCGCGTCGGCTCCGGCCTTCACGGCGGCCGGGTCACGTTCGCGCTCGAAGCAGCGATCGGGCATTTTGCCTTTTTTTCGCAGGAGCTTGGTGCGCTCGACGAACTTGGCCGTCACCGGATCGTGGTAGCCGCTCGGCCGCGCTTCGTCGGCGGCCGGGTAGTGGGCGGCGATACGGCTCATGAACAGCTCGCGCACGTATTTGCCGACCAACGACGCCAGCATTACCAGCGGCGCGTGGGCGTCGGCGTCGCGCACGAAGCGCAGCCGACCCAGCTTCGGGAATTGGTACGCGCTCTCGGCCTGGCCTTCGACGATGGTGGCGTGCAGCCAGCCCGCGAGCGGGCCGAAGAACTTTGCGTACTCCCCGATGCCGCCGACCTTGCCGCACACTGCCTGCACGGGCGCGCCGGCGCGCTCGCGTAGCTGGAGCACGAGCCGTTCCATCGCGTGCAGGTCACTCACGAATCGGTTGATGCCGCGCTCGCGGTTTTCGTTCAGCTGCGCCGTGCACACGACGCTGGTGCGGACCTCCAAAATGCGCACGCCGCGCTTGGCGAAGGTGAGCAGGTGGGCTTTTGCCCGCGCGCGTTGCTCGGCTTCGGCGCTGAACGTCTCGCGCCCGACCGTCCAACACATCGCGTGCGCGGCCTTGGGGCAGGGGGCTTGCAGCTTGCTCGACCCCTCGAGCGAAAGTTGCTCGAACAGCGCCGCGGGCGAGCCCGCTCTATCGCCGGTCAGCGCGCGGGCCCAGGCTTCGCCGATGCCCACGTCGGTGTGGGTCATCAGGCGTTTCGAATCGTCCAAGTCCTCGCGCATGCGCTTGGGCAGCTTGCGCGACAAAAAGCGTTCACCCTCGTCGCTTGCTTCGGCCAGGACCGCCGTCACGATCATGGGACCGAGTCGCGAGCCGAGGCCATTCTCATCGGCGCCGATGTGAAAGGTCGCCATCAGCCGCCCGACACCGGCGGAATGAGCGCCACCACCTCACCGCCGCGGAGCTCCCGTGAGCTTTCGGCGAACTCTTCGTCGACCGCGATCCGCACGCTCGCCAGCCGTCCTGCCAGCGCACCATGTCGCACCTCCAACACGCGCAGCAGCGCTTCGACGCTCGTGGGTAGGCTAGGTAGGCTCACGCTCTCTTCGCCCGTGCCGGCCAGATCGCGCAGGGCCGCGAAATACAACACCGAAACTGCGAGTGGGGCGGCGGTACCCGTTTCGACACTGGCCACGCTTTGCCCCTACCATCAGTCGTTCGCGGCGTCTCTCTGCTCGCCGGCTCGATCGCACAAACCTTGCCGCCTTCCTTCCGCCTGCCAATTCTGTCGCTCTCGTGCTTGGAGCTTGCCCTATGATATGAGTTCCGATCGAAGGAGCACGAAATGGCGGAGGAAAAACCGAAGCTTGGCCGCGACGTGTACATTGCCCTGGCCGCCGTAGGCTGGGCCGACGGCAACCTCGACCAAGAAGAGGCCGACGCCATCGTGCGCACGGCGCTGGAGGAGGGCCTAGACATCGCCGAGATCGCCGAGATCGAGGCGGCGACCAAGGAGCGCGTCGATCTGGGCGTCATCGATCGCAAAGAGTTGTCCAAAGAGGACCGACTGTTCGTGTATGCGGTGGCGTGCTGGCTCACGCGGCTCGACGGGGTCGTCAGCGCCGCCGAGTCCGAGGCCCTCGACCAACTCGGCGGAGCGCTCAAGATCCCGGAAAAGCCGCGCCGTATCGTCGACGGTATCGCCCAAGAAATCGCCAACCGTGGCGACGACCGCCCGTCTCGCTACGATTTGCACGGTTTGCGACGCGCAATTGGCGATCGGCTGAAATCCGCTCAGGCGAAAAAGGACGGCGAGTAGGCGCGCCTGGGAGCCGGGGGCGTCGTGCCGCCGTTTGTCGCACATGAACGCTTAGGGCCCTTAGCTTTGTACGGCTTGCGCCGTTCGTTGCGGTGAGGCCCGCCCGAGAAGCATGACTGCCGCCGTCGCCCAGCGAGCACAAGCACCAGGGAAATCGCCGTTGTCGGTGGTTGCCCTGCAGATCGTGCGCGAAGCGTTGAAGCCCGACGTTTCGCCTACGGATCTAGCGAAGCTGGCCGAGAGCGATCCTGGCTTCGCGATGCGCATCATCTCGATGGTGAACAGCTCCGCCTTCGGCTTCAGCCGCAAGGTCACGGACGTGCGCCAAGCGACGGCGTTCATCGGAGTGCGAGGGCTCCGCACCCTGGGGCTGTCGCTGGCCGTCTCGGACATGGTTCCGGCGGGTGCGGACGGGCAAACGTTGCTCGGCAACTCGCTGCGCCGTGCGGTCGCCGCACAGATGATCGCCAAGAAGCTCGGCCAGCGCGAGGTCGACGAGTACTTCACGGCTGGTTTGTTCCTCGAGGTCGGCTTGCTGGCTCGAGCGCGTGAAGATCTGGCCGCGGCCGCTCGCGTCGCGCGCCTACCCGCGATGGATCGCGTAGTGTACGAGCGCGCCGAGCAGGGCACCGATCACGCGGTGCGCGGCGCTGACTTGGCCAAAGCCTTCTTGCTACCGGCGGAGCTGATCGAGGCCGTGGCTCTGCACCACGACCCGATCATGCCCGACGCGCCGCTGGCCAAGGTGGCGTGGGTGGCCGAGCGCGTGGCCGCGGTCTGGGAAGGCGGCGACGTGCCGGCGGCTCAAGCCGAAGCCGCGCGAGCGCTGGTGGCGATCGGGATCGCCGACCGCGACGTCGCCGAGATTCTCGAGAAGCTACCGGGCCTGGTCACCGACGGTGGCACCGCCTTCGACCGCGAAGTGGGGCCCCAGCAGGGGGTCGATCAGCTGCTGCTCGACGTGAGCCGCGGCTTGATCGAGATGAATCAGAGCTACGAGCAGATGGTGCGGCGTCTCGAGACGTTGCTGGGCGAAAAGGAAGAGCTCAGGAACAAGCTCGAAGAGGCCAACAAGGAGCTGATGCGTTTGGCCAGCACCGACGCGCTCACCGGGCTGCCCAACAAACGCTCGCTGGAGCAAGCCATCGCGCGTGACTTGGCGCGGGCCGATCGCGACAAAACCTGGTTGTCGCTGGTCGTGGTCGACGTCGACCATTTCAAGAAGTTCAACGACGCGTATGGTCACGCCACCGGTGACCTGGTGCTGCAAGCCGTGGCCAAGGCGCTGTCGCGGCATCTGCGCGCGGGCGACCTGGCCGGTCGTTACGGCGGGGAAGAGTTTCTGCTCGTGCTTCCCGGAAGCAACATGATCGGCGCGCGCATCGCGGCCGAACGGATCAGGAAGGCGCTCGAGTCGACCGTCGTCGACACCGAGCACGGCCCGCTCAAAGTGACGGCCAGCTTTGGCGGCGCGTCCGTGTGCGGCCCCGCCTGTGGTGGCACCCGGGACTCCGTCTTTGCTCGCGCTGACGCGGCGCTTTACGAAGCCAAGAATTCTGGTCGCAACCGGGTCGTGATCGCCGATCCCGCCCAAGCGCCGGCCGCGGAATAGCGACGGCCGCGGGCTCCGCCGTAGACGTCGGAGCGGCTCGTCGATAGTCCAGGCGCTGGCTCGGGCACGTTTACGGGCCCGGGCGCGTGATCCGAATTCAGCGACACACCCTACGCCAGCAGCTCGGTCTTTGCGACGGGGTAGCCGTCTGGTCGCCGGACCGCATAAGACAGCGCTAGGACTTCGACCAAGACCGTTCGGTAGACGACGTGGACGTCGTCGACGTCGATGTCTTCGGCGTGGGCGTCGAGCGTGGCGTCGATGTGCTCGTGCACGAACGAGAGCACGTGCGGCTGCTCCATCGCAATGACGTCGTCACTGTCGAGCGACTCGGCGGGATCGGCTCGGCGCAGCTCTTCATCCAGGGTCAATAGCTCGTCAGTGGCGGCAAGCTGCTCTTCGGTGACTTCGTCGAGGTGGTTGCCGTGGGCCTTCTCGAACGCGAGCCACAGGGTCAGGGCCAAAAAGTAGCCGAGCGCGAGGGCGGTCTCGTCGAGCGGGCGGCCCAGGGCCTCCGCGACGTGGCTGGCGAGCGCGGGTTGTGCGCGCTCGAAGCGCTCGAACGCTTCGTCCAGCTGGCTGCGCGCCTCTTCGTCGTCGTCGGCGAGGCCCTCACGCACGGTTTCTAGTGCGTGCTGCGGCACCCCCGCGTACGAGGGGACCGGGCGAATGGCGGAGCGTCGAACCCACACGGTGTTCTGAAAGGTCTAGCATGCAAAATCGAGCGTGGAAACTCGACCTCTCGTAATGGCGTCGCACGAGTCGTTCTTGGCGGTCGCGCATCGTGCGTGTAAGTAGGCAAGCCGCGAGCCACATGCCAATCGAGAGCGAATTAGACGAGCCGAGGCCGTTGCCTCCGCAAAAGCGATTGATTTCGCTTGGGCGTGCAATTGCGCTTGGGCTAGCCTGTTTACCCCTGCTGCTGTTCGCGCTCGCTTTCGCGCGATTCGTCAACAGTCCGCGTGTGATCGGTGGCCTCAGCGTAGGTGCGGTCCAGGTCGGCGGTTTGCCTGCCGAGGAGGCCAAACGGCGGCTCGCCGAGCGCGCCCGCACGCTTACGCGCGAGCAGTTGCGCTTGGAGCTGAACGGCAAGAGCGCGCTCGTTCCGATAGCCGAGCTGGGCATCGAGCTTTCTGTCGACGCGTCCGTAGCCCAGGCGCTGGGGGTGGCCCGGAATGGAGGAGCCCTTTCGAACGGGCTACGCTACTTGCGCTCGTTCGCCAGCGTCGAGCAGCTGCCGGCGGTGGTGCGCGTCGATCGCGCGCGCTTCGGAGCGGCTCTGCAAAAAGTCGAAGGCGAGCTGATCGACGACTTGCCGCGGCTGGGAAGCATCGTGATCGAGAACGGCATCGCCCGCGCCGTGCCGGCCGCGCCGGGGCGAAAAATTGCGGTGGACGCGGCGTTGGCTGCTTGCACGGGTGCGGTGGCGTTCGGTCAAACGGGTAAAGGCGTGGCTCTGACGGCGCGCACCCTGACCCCCTCGTTGGCGTCCGGCACCTTGGACCGCGCGCTCGCGCTCGCGACACGCGTGTTGTCTCGCCCCGTCGTGCTCGAGACGGAAGCTCGCCGCTTGGAGATCGCTCCCGCCGAGCTGGGCGCGTTGCTGCTCAGTCGGATTCAGGGCCAAGAAGTCGAGCTGGTGCTCGAGCCCGAGCGCCTCGACACGTGGCTTTCCACGCAGCGCCCGCGCTTGGAGGCACCCGCTCGCGACGCCAGCTTCGAGGTCTCGGCCCAAGACGAAGTGCGCGTCGTGCCGGGCGAAGCGGGGGTGCGGCTGCACGGCGACGCCGTGGCCAAGGCGTTGTGGGCAGCCGCGCAGACCGACGAGCACCACGGCGCGTTGCCGCTGGCGCGCGAGCCTTTGCCAGCGCGCTCCATCGAGCACGCCGACGCGCTCGGCATTCACAAGTTGGTTGCCTCGTTCACGACCCGACACCCGTGCTGCCAGCCGCGCGTCGAGAACATCCATCGCATCGCGACGCTGCTGGACGGCTTGGTGGTCGAGCCGGGCCAGACGGCGTCGCTCAACGCCATCGTCGGACCGCGGACGCAGAAAAATGGCTTCGTCTTGGCGCCCAGCATCGAAGATGGCGAGATGATCGATACCGTGGGCGGCGGCGTCAGCCAGTTCGCGACCACGATGTTCAACGCGCTATTTCATGCCGGCTACGACATCATCGAGCGCCAGCCGCACACGTACTGGTTCCCTCGCTACCCGATGGGTCACGACGCGACGCTCGGGTTGCCACGCCCTGACCTCGTGTTCAAGAACGATAGCGCCGCCGGTCTGTTGGTGAAGACGAGCTTCACGAAGACGACCATCACCGTGAAGCTGTACGGTGACACCGGTGGTCGTCGCGTCGCCTCGGCGGTATCGGAGCGGCGCGACATCGTCCCGCCCGCGCTCGAGCTGTTGCCCAATCGCGATGTGCCGCCCGACGAAGAGAAGGTCAAAGAAGGCGGCATGATCGGCTGGAGCGTGATCGCATCGCGCACGGTGACGTTTGCGGATGGGACGAAGAAGGAAGAAAAGCGCAAAGTTACGTACAAGCCCAAGCCGCGCCGCGTCGAGGTGCACCCGTGCACGATTCCGAAGGGCGAGCCGGGCGCGACCGGTGAACGCTGCCCAGAGCCCGAGCTCACCGAAGAACCTGCGGCCGAGCCCGCCGCGGCCCCCGCGGAGACGCCTTAGGGCCCGCGAATGGCTAAGTCGGTCGAAGATCGTGGTCGGGGCGCCCGGATGGCGAGGCGCGACGAAGGCCCATACTGCAGTATGTAACCGAGGAGCAACGAATCGCTTCCCGCTTTCCCGCCTTCCGTCGATTCCTGCTCGCTCGGCTTGGCCTTGGGACGCAACGGTAGCTTC
>Ga0164241_10005060_pt1 | contig 12499 bp, 11 predicted proteins | sample OricomyardsoilBY_FD_108780 | JGI IMG/M metagenome (GOLD analysis project Ga0164241, IMG submission 108780) | Backyard soil microbial communities from Emeryville, California, USA - Original compost - Back yard soil (BY) | ecosystem: Environmental > Terrestrial > Soil > Unclassified | place: USA...
ACCAGGCGACCGCGACTTCGGCCCCGAGCAGGCCGACACCTTCCGCCGCGACCTGCATCCCGACCTGCGCGCCGACTACGTGCTCGCCAACCCGCCCTTCAACGACTCCGACTGGTTCCGCAAGGACGACGACGTGCGCTGGCAGTTCGGCGTCCCGCCCAAGGGCAACGCCAACTTCGCCTGGGTGCAGCACTTCATCCACCACCTCGCGCCGCAAGGCATGGCCGGCTTCGTCCTCGCCAACGGCAGCATGTCCTCCAACCAGTCCGGCGAAGGCGAGATCCGGCAAAAACTCATCGAGGCTGACCTCGTGGACTGCATGGTCGCGCTCCCCGGCCAGCTTTTTTATAGCACGCAGATCCCCGTCTGCCTCTGGTTTCTATCTAAAAACAAAGCGGGAGCGCGCACGCCGAGCGCGACCGGTCCGAAACTTCGCGCCCGCAAAGGCGAGACCTTGTTCATCGACGCGCGAAAAATGGGCACGCTCATCGACCGCGTCCACCGCGACCTGACCGACGCCGACCTCGAAAAAATCGTCGGCACTTATCACGCCTGGCGCGGGGACAACCTATTGCCCAAAGCCTCTCGCCCCTCGCCCACGACATCGGCCTACGCCGATGTCGCCGGCTTCTGCAAATCCGCCACCACCGCCGAAATCGCCGCACACGGCTACGTCCTCACACCCGGCCGCTACGTCGGCGCCGAGGAAGTCGAGGACGACGGCGAACCCTTCGAGGAAAAGATGCCGCGCCTCGTCGCCGAGTTGAACGCCCAGTTCGCCGAGTCCGCGAAACTGGAGCAGACCATCAAAGCAAACCTGAGGGGGCTGGGTTATGGCGGGTGAATGGGAAACTCTGCCAGTCGCTGAGGCTCCGCTAGAGATCATCGACGGCGACCGAGGCGTAAACTATCCGAAGCAAGAGGACTTCGGGCCGTCTGGTGATTGTCTGTTCCTCAACACGGGAAACGTCACGACAACCGGCTTCAATTTCGCTGACCGCAGTTTCATCACGAAGGAAAAGGACGCCGCCCTCAGAAAGGGAAAGCTGAAGCGCCATGACGTTGTTCTCACCACACGTGGGACCGTTGGAAATGTCGCGCTCTTCGATGACTCAGTTCACTTCGAGGATGTTCGCATCAATTCAGGAATGGTTCTGCTACGTGCTGACCAATCAAAGTTGTTGCCGAGGTTTCTTTTTCAGTTCGTCCGCTCACCGCTTTTCAAAGAGCAGGTCGCCGCGCTGACCACGGGAAGCGCACAGCCACAACTTCCGATTCGAGACATTCGGCGCGTCGAAATCCCACTCCCACCCCTCGCCGAGCAAAAAGCCATCGCGGCGGTGCTTGGGGCGCTGGACGACAAGATCGAGTTGAACCGGCGGATGAACGCGACGCTGGAGGCGATGGCGCGGGCGCTGTTCCAGAGCTGGTTCGTGGATTTCGACCCCGTCCGAGCCAAACTCGACGCCCGCCAACCCACCGGCCTCGACCCCACCACCGCCGCCCTCTTCCCCGAACATCTGGAAGACTCGGCCCTCGGCCACACGCCGAAAGGCTGGGAAGTCCGCAGCCTCGACAAGACCGCGCATTACCTCAACGGCCTCGCCCTCCAGAAGTATCCGCCCGGCGACGGCCCGACACTTCCGGTCATCAAGATTGCCCAACTGCGCAAAGGGGACTCCGTCGGAGCCGACCGTTGCAACGCCGGCCTGCCGCCGGCCTACATCGTCCAAGACGGCGATGTGCTGTTCTCATGGTCAGGCAGCCTCGAAGTCGAACTCTGGTGCGGCGGCCCCGGCGCGCTTAACCAGCACCTTTTCAAAGTCACCTCACCCGAGTTTCCGAAGTGGTTCTACTATCTCTGGACGCTTTACCACCTCGACGAGTTCCGCCTCATCGCCGCCGACAAAGCCACCACGATGGGCCACATTCAACGCGGGCACCTCAGTGCCGCCAAAGTCCTCATCCCACCGCGCCCGTTGCTCGACGCCATGACGCGCACCATGTCGCCGCTCATCGACCAAATCATCGCCAACCGCACCCAATCCCGCACCCTCGCCACCCTGCGCGACACGCTGCTGCCGAAGCTGCTGAGCGGGGAGTTGAGCGTGACCAATCTTTAATCGCATGCCGACACTCCAGCTCAGTGCCACGCGTTTTATTCAGCCGATGAAGGTGGGACGAACGGGTGCATTGTTGATTGAATGCGAGGACGCCCACGGCCACCTGCACGAGGTTGTCGTAAAACTTCGCGGCCGGGAGATGACCGCCAAATCGCAACTCGCGGAATTCGTCGCTGCACAGCTTGCAGCCGATTTGGGGCTGGAAGTTCCCATGGCGGCGATTGTCGATATTCCCGAAGGATTCGAGGCTGTTGTGTCGGCCCCAGCGGCGGTTGCCGCGATCATGGCAAGTCCAGGAGCGAATTTCGGCTCAGTGCATCTTGGACCTGGCTTCACTCTCTGGCCGGCCGAGCGCACCCTGATTGGTGCAATGCGTGATCAAGCCGCAGTCGTCTTTGCTTTCGACACCCTCGTTCAGAACCCGGATCGACGCGCGATAAACCCGAACCTCTGGGCGCGGTCCGACACGATCGGAGTTTTTGATCACGAACAGTCGTTCATGTTCCTCTATACAACCATCCTCGGAGATCCTCCGCGTCCGTGGGCAGTCGCCGATCAAGCCGGCGGATTCAGATTTCTCGAGCAGCATGTCTTCTATCCCGAACTGCGCGGCGGCGTCGTCGATTTGGACGGATTTGAGGAGCGGCTCGGAAAACTCACGAAAGGCCGAATCGCTGGCTATTTCAAAGCGGTGCCTAAAGAGTGGCGCAGCGGCCACGATCTGTGCGAAATGATCGCTGCCTATCTCGGTGAAGCCCGCAAGGAACGAGCCAAGCTGATCGCATTTCTAAAACACATCCTCCGATGAAAACTGCCTATAGCTCCGTGACTTTACGCTACGTGCACGACGTCGTGACCGGCGAGTTCGCCAATATCGGTGTCGTTGTGTACTCGCCCGCGCAGAGAGCGTTGCGCGCACGCTTCACGACCTCCTATGAGCGTCTCAACGCTATTTTCCTCAAAATTGACCATGCGCATTTCCGAGCGATGATTCGGTATCTCGGCAATCGCTTCGAGGAAATGGCCGCTGAACTCCGCGATGCGCTTCAGCTGACACCGGTCACCGGCCTCACGGACCTTGTGCAAAAGGTGCTGCCTCGCGATGACAGCTCGCTTCAGTGGTCGGAAGTCAGCGGAGGATTTACCGGGAATCTGGAGCAGACCACGAAGGAACTTTATGCGCGCCTGGTGGAGCGGTACGAGCGAACCACCGAGCAACAGAGCCGAAGTGACGAGGATATCGCTCGCCCATTTAAAACGCGCCTCGAGCAGAAAAACCTCACGCCGAAGGTCTGTGAGAAAAAAATCACCGCGAAGGATTACGGCTACGAATTCCAATTCGCCTGGAAGAATTCGGTCTGGCATCTCTATGAGCCGGTTTCCTTCGATCTGATGAACCCCAAAAGCATCATCGAGAAAGCGAATACCTGGCTAGGACGTGGCGTCGCTCTCCGGGACTCAGATGAGCGATTCAAGCTCTACCTATTGCTTGGAGAGCCGACGCAGCCAGATACGCGTAAGGCATTCGAACACGCCCAGCACCTCTTGGAGAAAATCCCCGGAGAAAAAAAACTGATTCGAGAAAAAGAAATCGACGCGTTCACAGAAAAGGTAGCGGCAGATATTGAACAACACGACCGAGCTTAATCTGCGTGAGTCTGAACGAATCCATCGTCGAAGACGCGGCAGTCGGATGGTTCGAGGAATTGGGCTACGCTTCTGTGCGAGGGCCGGACCTCGCGCCCGGTGAACCTTCTTCAGAGCGCGAGACGTTTGGGGACGCAGTGCTGGTGGGTCGCTTGCGCGAGGCCGTCCGGCGGCTGAACTCGGCCATCCCCGAGGAGGCGCGGGAGGACGCGTTGCGCAAAGTGCTGCGGGTGGCGACGGGCTCGTTGGTGCAGACCAACCGCGCCTTTCACCGAATGCTGCGCGACGGAGTCGATGTGGAATACCCGCGGCCCGATGGCTCGATCAAAGGCGACAAGGCGCGACTGGTGGATTTCGAGGACGTAGAGCGCAACGACTGGCTGGTCGTGAACCAATTCACCGTGATCGAAGCGCAGCACAACCGGCGGCCGGACGTGGTGGTTTTCGTGAACGGCCTACCACTGGCCTTGATCGAATTAAAGAACGCGGCGGATGAAGACGCCGACATCTGGGCCGCGTATAAACAGCTCCAGACCTACAAAGCGGAGATCCCGTCGCTCCTCCAATACAACGCCGCGCTCGTGGTGAGCGATGGCCGCTACGCCCGCGTCGGTTCGCTCACCGCTAACCAGGAGTGGTTCAAGCTCTGGCCGACCATCGACGGCAAAGGCGACGCACCGGCGGGCACTCTGGAGTTGGAGACGCTCATTCGCGGTGTGTTCGAGCGGCGGCGTTTTCTCGATCTGCTCCAGCACTTCATCGTCTTTGAGGAAGATCCGGACTCGGGCGCTGCGAATAAGATCATCGCGGGCTATCACCAGTTTCACGCGGTCAACGCAGCTGTCGAAGAAACCGTGCGCGCCAGCGGTCTCAACGGACGCGATCAAGTCGGCGAGTCCTCCGGCACTTACTGGGCCGGGCGTATGCACGATGGAAAACCGGGCGACCGTCGCGCCGGCGTCGTCTGGCACACGCAGGGCAGCGGGAAAAGTTTCACCATGCTGTTCTTCGCCGCCCGCGTTATCCGCGAGCGCGCGATGCAGAATCCGACCCTTATCGTGCTAACCGACCGCAACGACCTCGACGATCAGTTGTTTGGGCAGTTCCAGCGTTGCCACGACATCCTCGGGCAGATGCCGATGCAGGCAGGCGGACGCGAGGAACTGAGGACGCTGCTCAATCGAGGCAGCGGCGGCGTGATCTTCACGACCATCCAGAAGTTCCTCCCGGAAAAAGGCACAACCATGGCCGAGCTGAGCCGGCGCGAAAACATCGTCGTCATCGCCGATGAAGCGCATCGCAGCCAGTATGGTTTCGCGGGCCGGGCGAATGACGAAGGTGAGATGCTGTATGGTTACGCCGCAAACCTGCGGACGGCTGTGCCGAACGCGTCGTTCATCGGCTTCACCGGCACGCCCATCGAAAAATCCGACGCCAACACGCGCGCGGTCTTCGGCGATTACATTTCCATTTACGACATCCAGCGCGCCGTCGCCGACAAAGCCACGGTGCCGATCTATTACGAAAGCCGCATCGCCAAGCTGGCGCTCAACGCCGCCGCACTGCCGAAGATCGACGCCGAGTTCGAAGAAATCACCGAAGGCGAAGAGCCGACGCGGAAAGAGAAACTCAAAACCAAATGGGCCGCAGTCGAAGCGCTGGTCGGCGATCCGAAGCGCATCGCGCTCATCGCGGCCGATCTCGTCGATCATTTCGAAAAACGCGTCGAGGCGATGAACGGCAAGGCGATGATCGTCTGCATGAGCCGCCGCATCTGCGTCGATCTCTACGACGCGCTCATCAAACTCCGTCCCGAGTGGGCCAGCGCAAACGACGACGATAGCGAAGCGGAGAAAAACAAATCCTACGTCGCCAAAGTCATCATGACCGGCAGCGCCGATGACGGCCCCGAATGGCAGCCGCACATCCGCACAAAGGACAAGCGCCGCCAGCTCGCGAACCGCTTCAAGGATAGCAAAGACCCGTTCCGCATCGTGATCGTGCGTGACATGTGGCTCACCGGTTTCGACGCGCCGTGCCTGCACACCATGTACGCCGACAAACCCATGCAAGGCCATGGCCTCATGCAGGCGATCGCCCGCGTGAACCGCGTCTTCCGCGATAAGCCAGGCGGCCTCGTCGTTGATTACCTCGGTCTAGCCGATCAGCTCAAGCAAGCGCTCATCACGTACACTGAAAGCGGCGGCCAGGGCAGCCCGACCTTCGATACCAAGCAGGCCATCGCCGTGATGCTTGAGAAACACGATGTCGCCTGTGATTTGATGCACGGTTTCTCGTGGGACAAATGGATCACTGGCACACCCGCTGAACGCCTCGGCCTCATTCCCGCCGGACAAGAGCACATCCTCGCTCAAGCCGACGGAAAGAAACGCTTCGTCCAAGTCGTCGCCGAACTCTCCCGCGCCTTCGCACTCTGCGCCGCCACTGACGAAGCCACGGAGATCCGCGACGACGTCAGTTTCTTCCAAGCGATCCAAGCCGTGCTCAACAAGCAGGGCGGAACCAGTCAGAGAAGCCCGGAACAAATCGACGCCGCCGTGCGCCAGCTCGTGTCCAAAGCGATCACGACGGACGGCCAGGTGATCGATGTTTTCACCGCCGCCGGACTTCAGAAGCCCGACATCAGCATCCTCTCCGACCAGTTTCTCGCCGAGGTCCGTGGACTCAAACACAAGAACGTCGCCGCCGAGCTGCTGGAGAAATTGCTCAAGGACGAGATCAAGGTCCGCTCCAAACGAAACACCGTCCTCAGCCGCCAGTTTTCAGAGATCCTTCAACGTTCACTCAACGCGTATCGCAATCGCGCCATCTCCACCGTCGAGTTCATCGAAGAGATGATCAAGATGGCGAAGGACCTGAGCGCCGCCGACAAACGCGGCGTCGATCTCGGACTGAGCGCGGAAGAAATCGCCTTCTACGACGCCCTCGCCGCCAACGAGAGCGCCAAGCAAGTGATGGGCGACGATAAGCTCCGCGTCATCGCGACGGAACTCGTCATGCAAGTCCGCAAGAACGTCTCTACCGACTGGACGCTTCGCGAAGGCGCGCAGGCCAAGATCCGCGTGATGGTGAAACGCATCCTGAATAAATTCGGCTACCCACCCGACCTCCAAGACGCCGCCGTGCAGACCGTCCTAGCCCAAGCCAAACTCCTCTGCGCCGACTGGGCGGTGTAACTTTTATTCCAATGGCCATCCCCACCTACGATAAACTTTTCCGCCCGATTCTCGACATCGCCGCACGCGAGCCGATCACGCGCACCTCAGCAAATGAACAGATGGTTCGTCTGTTCAAACTGACGCCGGCCGAGATGGACCAGAAGCTAGCCAGCGGAGGATCGACCATGCGCAACCGCACAGGTTGGGCCATGACGTTCCTCACCAAAGCGGGATTGATCGAAAAGGTGGCGACGAAAACCTATCAGGCGACGTCTCGCGGTCGCGAGTTCCTGAAAACGCATCCACAGGTCATCACGGTAGCGGATCTTGAACAAATTCCCGGTTACGAAGAGGCGTGGGAAGCTGGTCGCCAGAAACGTCAGGCAAATGCCGCCGTTCGTTCCTCGCCCGAGATATCGCGAGCTTCACCGTCCGAAACTCCTGACGAGATCATCGAACGTCAGGTCAATGCAGTGAATGCGGTCGTGCGCGACCGTTTGCTGAAAGCGGTGCTCGATCAATCTCCAGAATTCTTTGAGCGCCTCGTCCTGGAGGTCCTTCAGGCAATGGGCTACGGCGGAAAACTGGCCGTCGCCACTGAACATCTGGGACAAAGCGGCGATGAAGGTATCGATGGCCGTATCAATCAAGATGCCCTAGGCTTGGATCAAATCTTGGTGCAGGCAAAGCGGTATGCGCCCGGAAACACCGTTGGCAGGCCGGCCATTCAAGGATTCGTCGGATCGCTCGCAGGCCAGGGCGTGAACAAGGGCGTTTTCATAACCACAAGCAGCTTCGCCGACGGGGCTCACGACTATGTCCTGCGAGGATCCAGTCTGAAAGTCGTGCTGATCGACGGCGAAATGCTCATCGATCTCATGATCAAGCACGGCATCGGCGCCCGCGTGGCCCGCAAATACGAAATTCACGAACTCGATCAGAACTATTTCGAAGAAGGCGAATGAGCACAATTTCTACAGCGCAAGCATTCAAGCGCCCCTCTCTTTGAGCTCATCGTCCGTCGGCTCGATCATATCGAACCGTGGGGCACAGCGACCGACGCCCGCCCGCCACGCTCTCCATCCATGACGCCTACCCTGAAAAAATTCTTCCTCCTATTGGCGATCACTTTTCTCAGCGCGTGTAATCCCGCGACCATGATCGAGCAATTTGCCGATGATGCGAAGGAGCAGATCGCGCGAAATTACATTCAACGGCTGATCGATGGAGACGTCGTCGCTTTGGCCGCGGAGCTGGACCCGTCCCTTCAGTCCGGGGACGTCATCGCGAAGCTGGAGCAGGTCAGATCGTTTCTCCCCAAAGAGCCCCCAACAACGACCAACTTGATCGGCTATTTTGTTCAATCAACGTCGTCGAGTACCCAATACAACCTCACCTACCAATTTGGCTACGGCGCGAAGTGGGTGCTCGCCAATGCCGCGTGGCGTGAGCTTCCCGATGGCCGCCGGGTGATCGTTGGCCTGACTGTGCAGGTCCTTTCGCAGTCGCTGCAAGAGACGAACGCCTTCTCCTTCAAACACGCGCGCCTGAAGCATTATCTGTTTCTTTTGGCCGTGGTCGCCGTGCCGATATTTTCTGTCGTGACGCTGGTCGTCTGTATTAGAACCAAACTGCCAAGACGCAAATGGCTGTGGATCCTTTTCATTATCGTCGGTGTATTGAAATTGTCACTCAACTGGACGACCGGGCAGGTCGGGCTCACTGCGGCCTATCTGCAATTTTTCGGAGGAGGCGCGTCGGCCGCCAGTATCTATTCACCGTGGATCCTCTCGTTCTCGGTGCCACTCGGCGCGATCCTTTTCTGGGTGAAACGAAACCGACTCCGCAGGGAAATCTCTTCCCTTCCAGCGATGCCTCCGCCGCTCCCCGACGCCAACTCCTCCGTCGTTAGCTGAGCCAGACTGAAAGGCGGAATCACTCCGGGATAATAGGTCGAGCGGCGAACCATGATCGCCGGCGGTGCGTCCGCGCGAGCAGTTGGCGCTTCACATCTCCGTTAAACTCCGGGCGTAACTACCGCAAACGCCTCCATTTCGCCCGGCTCTCTTTGGGTTAGAGTGAGGCCATGAACCGGCTCTCTTCGTTCACGAATTCCGAAACGATGATCGTTGCGGCCTGGCTTGGGGTGATCGTGGGAATCGAATGCCTGGTGCGGATCGTTTTGCGACGGCTGATTGCCGAGCAAAAGCGGCGCGCGAGTTCCCCGGATGACGAGTTGGTTGCCGTGCATTGGCTTCGTGCCGCAATCGGACCGCTGAGTTTTTTATTGTGGTTTTATGGAGCCTACGCCGTCGGCTGGCTTCTCACCAGGCAGTATGGCGATCTCGGGGACTGGTTGGCATCCGCGTTGTCGGCGGCGAAAGGTCTGGGCGTTTTCTGCGCTGGCACGTGGTTCTTTTTTAAAGCGGCGCGTTTAATCGACGTGCATTTCCAGCGGGCCTCCGCGCGCACCGCCGGTCGCTTCGATGATATTGCGCTCCCGCTTTTCGGGAGCTTGCTCCGCCTGCTCGTACCCGGCCTGGCTCTCTTCCTTCTGCTGCGGCTTTGGCCGATGGGGCCCGCGCTGCTCCATACGTTTCGAAAAATCATCGCGGTGTTTTTAATCATAGGCGTCGCGTGGCTGTTGCGACGCGCGGCTGCGCTGAGCGAGCAAACGTTGATCGGTAATCGGCAGACTCGTGACCTGACCCGCCTTGAAGACCGCGCAGTGATCACCCGGGTGCGTATGCTCCGGAAGATCATCGTCTGCTTGATAACTCTTTTCGCCGTCGCTGCCGTTTTAATGCTATTCGAGGAAGTACGCGATATTGGCAGAAGTCTGATCGCTTCGGCCGGAGTCGCTGGAATCATTATTGGGTTCGCGGCGCAAAAAAGCATCGCGAGTCTTTTTGCCGGCTTACAGATAGCGCTCACTCAACCGGTGCGTATCGGCGATCAGGTTAAAGTCAGCGGCGAGGTAGGCTTCGTCGAGGAAATCACCCTCACCTATATTGTCGTTCGGATCTGGGATCTGCGTCGTCTCGTTCTTCCCATCGCCTACTTTATTGAAAATCCGGTTGAGAACTGGACGCGCAGATCAACGGATCTGCTGTCCGCATTCACCATCAGGGTCGACTATTCGATGCCTGTACAGCCCCTCCGCGATTACCTCACGCAGCTCGTGAAAAAAGCGAACGCGTGGGATGGCAAAGTCTTCGCCGTGCAAGTAACCGGTGTGGACGAACACAGCATGGAAATTCGCGTGCTCGGGAGCGCGTCGAACGCCGGCAGCTCCTTCGACCTTCAATGTTTCCTGCGCGAAAATGCGATAGCGTTTATTCACCAAACGTATCCCCAGTGCCTTCCCAAGGCGCGCGAAGAGGGCAAGCCCATCTCGACGTGGTCACAATCCGAAGAACTCCTGCCGCGGGACTTCGAAAGAATTATTAGAACCCAACATGAAAACAAAACTGAACCAGCATAACCCTCTTTCGCTTGGCGATCGCTTTGCTAAATTTGCCCGCGTCATTTCCAGCCTGTTTTCAAGGCCGGCCACTTTTGTCGCCGCCATATTGTTTGTCGCGATATGGGCGTTCAGCGGGCCGCTCTTCGGATTCTCGGAGCAGTGGCAACTCGTTATTAACACCGCGACGACTATAGTCACCTTCCTCATGGTGTTCGTCATTCAGAATACCCAAAATCGCGACTCCACCGCGATGCATCTGAAGATCGACGAACTTCTCCGCGCCATGCAGGGCGCCCGCAACCAATTGATCGACTTGGAACGCGTTTCGGAAACCGAACTTCAAAAGTACGCCGACGAGTTTGCGGCAATCCATCGCCGCTATGAAAACGTCGTAGATCAGCGGCAGGGCAAAAAATTGCCCGAGCCAGCCGAACCGGCCGACACATCTGCCGCATGAGTCAGCTTCGGGAAATCGCCACGCGAAAGGTCCGCTTCACCGACGTAGTCGCGCGGTGCGGCACGCCCTCGGTGCACCTCAAGTTAATCGCACCAGCTCGCGATGCGCGGCTCAAGCACGAGGAATCGCGCGGCAAAGTCATGAGCGTGCATCAAGCGCTTCGCGGCGGGGGCGCCGATTATGGCAGCGTGGGAATTTCCAAGGAGAATACAGCGCAGATCTGGATCTTCCCGCGTTCTTTGAACCGTTATCGCGACGCGCGCATTATCGGTATCAAATACGAGCTTCTTAAAAGTGACCCTGCCGCGCCGTCTCAGAAGCGACTTCGTCGGGAAGAGAAAAAACAATCCGGCAAACAGTCCAAGAAAGCGGCCCTCGCGCCGGGCCCTGCGGTCGATGATGCCGGACACGAGGACCATCCGCACGAAAACCATTCGCACGTCGCGGCGTCCGCACCGCCTATCAGCTTGGAAGTAGTCGGCCAGGAGCTCCGAAAACTTCGCCGGAAGCTCGGCGGAAAGCCCCTCGAATCCGCGCGGAAGTTTATCGATGAACTAGTCGATCGTATTGATGCGCAAGCCGACGGTTCATGAACATTTCATTTCGATATGGAAACGCTCAACTATCTACAGTGGCCGGCCATGGCCGTTAGTCTCGTCGCCGCCTGGCTCGTGGCTTCTCAATCTAAACGGAAGCGAAGACATGGCTTCTGGTGGTTTTTAGTAAGCAACGTGCTTTGGATCGCCTGGGGCTGGCCGGCACACGCATGGGCCGTCGTCGCCCTCCAGATCGGCCTCGCGATTTTGAATTTCCGCAGCGTCGGCAAAAATACCCCCGCATCCTCCGAGCCGCACTGAGTCCCGAGCTTGATCGAGGCACCCGAAGTCCTCGGCGCGCTTTTTCGGCGGACTCAACGTGGAGTTCAACCTACTTGGTCAAGCGCCAGGCCGTAATGCCGGTTTTTCACCGTGACCGCCAGCGTCCGCAGTCCCCGCAGAAATAATCGCACCGCGCCCGAGAGACTCCACGCGATCAGCAGACCGGCCCAGGAAAGAACAACGTCCTCCCACTCCGCTTGGCGCCCAGGCAAGCCCAGTTGCACGAGCTCCACGAATGCCGCCAAAAATCCCAGCACGACCATCGCACCGACACGCTGAGGAAACCGGCGCAGCGCGATGAGAAACGGAATCGCCAGCAAGAAGAACGCAGGAACGTTGCGCATCTGACCATGCAGGTCGCACCACTGGCTGACCTCTGACGGGATCCACCAGACACTCGCCAATCGGCCGGTCGGGCGGAGTGTGAGATAGCCGCCCGCCACCAAGCCGGCACACCCCACGGGCCAGCACGCTTCGCGCACGCGCGCGAGTCCGCCATCGAGAACGCGTGCAAGGCCGCTCATGACGACAAAACACGACCTTTGGCCGCGCCGGATTTCGGGCTGGAAAGTTCCGCCATCGCTATCGTCAAAAGGTCACTCGCACGAGGATGCATCGGCTAGTTAACGGCACCGATGGCCACGGCTTAAAGCGCAGTTAGCGCGAGAAGCCGCGGCATCCGCCCCAACCGGCGCCAGGCACCGCTGCTCGCCTCATCCGTCTGCGCATCCGGCGAGCCCCGCTTGCGT
>Ga0164241_10005061_pt1 | contig 12499 bp, 10 predicted proteins | sample OricomyardsoilBY_FD_108780 | JGI IMG/M metagenome (GOLD analysis project Ga0164241, IMG submission 108780) | Backyard soil microbial communities from Emeryville, California, USA - Original compost - Back yard soil (BY) | ecosystem: Environmental > Terrestrial > Soil > Unclassified | place: USA...
GAACGGCACCCGCGTCGGCCCGGTCCTGGTCAACCTCCGAGCATAAGCAGACCGCGGCGCACGGAGTTGGATCCGATTGATGCGCCGCGGTCTCATCAGCTTCACCGGTGCGGAGACGTCCTGGTCGTCCAGAGTCAGGACTTGCTAGCCTGAGGAGACAGACAGAAGTACCACATGGTGCCTTCTTTCACCTTGTGATCGATTCGCCTTGTGGTTGTTAGCGCAACTGTTGGCGATCTTTGTCCTGTCCATCAGGAGCTGGATCCTGTCGTTGCCGTTAGCACCCGTTGTAAGCGTGCGTCTTTCGTGACGAGAGTCGAGCGTTGGAATGCCAATTTGGTTGCGTTGACCGTCGTTGATGGTGAGTCTGACTGGTTTGCTTCGGCAGGCTGTTCAGGTTCTCCTGATCTTGGTTGCCGTAGTCACGGTGTTCTATCCGGGGCTTTTGCCGCTCGTGGTTGCGATGTCGGCTCTGCTGTTGCGGATTCGGCGCGCGTAAGCGCGAGACACAGCAGCCCGACCCTTGTGGTCGGGCTGCTGTGCTTCAGCCCTCCACAAGCTTGATCGCGTGGGACGCACCGGGACTTGTGAAGGCCAGGAGGTCGTCGGCCTCACGTTCGATGGCTTGCCAGGTTGCCTTGGGGAGGTTGGTGATGGGTTGGATTTCCAGGGTGGCGGACTTTTTGGTCGGCTGGGTTAGTTTCCAGAGGGCTGTGGCTCGGCCTTGGTGGAGGGTGGAGCCTCGGGTGAGGACCTCTTGGAGGGTCAGGCGTTGGCGGGTGGCCGTGTCGATCCAGCGGGAACGGTCGGCGTGGGAGAGGAGGAGGTTGTCGTATTCGGGGAGGAAGCGGGTGGGCGCTTCGGTGTCCTCGTCGGGGAGCGTGATGTGGGGGAGGTCGTAAAGGGTGCGGCCTGACTCGGCGTCGGTGTAGGTGCGGAGGTCCAGGCGGTCGAAGACCTCGGTGAGGCGGGTGAGGCCGGACCAGGTCTGGGCGTCGGCGACGGAGGCCGGGCCGTAGGCGGCGAGGTAGCGCAGGACGAGGGTGTCGACCGAGGGGTTGGGGTCGACGGGGGAGTCGAGCCAGAGGTCGGCGGTGGACATGGCGGGGTTGCCGCCCTTGCCCCAGATGCCGCGGGGTGGGGTCTGGATGGTGGGGAGCAGGCAGCGTACGGCGTGGGCCAGCGCGGCAGGTTCGCGGTCGGGCCAGAGCGGGCCGAGGTGCTCGCGCAGTTGTACGGCGGTCGCCGGGCCGGCGGCCATGCGGTCGATCCCGGCCTGGAGTACGGCGTCCATGTCGAGGCCCTCGAGGCGGTGCCGGCCGTACGTCATGTTCTGGAACACCTCACGTTCGAGCCGCGGCTGGATCAGCGGCCGGAACGCGAGGAAGTCGCGGCTCGACATCAGGTGGATCGTGGCCCGCATCATCGAACCGCGGACCGCCTGCCGCTCCTCGATCAGCTTGGCCAACTCGTCGGCCTGGAACCCGTTCAGCCGCGTCCACAATCCGACGTACGGCGCGAGTGGTGACTGGGCCTGCATGCCGACGAGATGCTCGATCGTCTCCAGCGCGGTCGCGTCCCGGCGCTCGAGCAACCACTGTCGCTCGAGGGTGGCGCGGTTCTGAGCTTGCAGACTCAACTTGGTCATCGGGATCCTCCTCTGCGGAGGTCCAACGCTAGGAGGGCAAGCGGTCAGGCTCGGTCCTCTACTCGCTACGACTTCCGATGGTCATCGTATGGCCAAGGCCGGCGACGAAGCTGGTGAGGAGTCGCTGGCCAAGAGGCCACAGACCGAGATCGCTGTCGGAGTTGATGTGGCCTTGGCGGCCTGTGGTGATGAGAGGGACGGCCCAGTTCGTGGCGAGGCCGGCCGCGGCTTCCACGGTGCAGTACGGGTCGTCGTCGCTGGCGAGCAGTACGGCGGGGAGGCGTAGGGGACTGGCCTCGAGGTGGGCGAAGGTCGAGAGAAGCGCGGCCGGGAAGGTGGGTGCGCATTGGTCCGGTGGCGCGACCATGAAGACCCCACGTACGTGCGGTGCCGCACTTGTGGTCAGCCAGTGAGCGGTCGCGTAGCAGCCGAGGCTGTGCGTGACGAGGACAACGTCGTCGTCGGCGTGCTGACGGACCGCGAGGTCGATCGCGGCGGTCCAGTCGTCGCGGTCGGGGTGCGTCCAGGACGCCGGTGCGATGCGGGTCGAGTTGGCGAGCCAGGCGGATTCCCAGGCGGACTGCCAGTGGTTGTGATCGGAGCCGTTCAGGCCTGGAACGATGATGAAATGCATGAGACAGCTCCCATTCGGTGGTCAGAGATGGCACCATCATGAGGCTGGTCATTGGCAAGGAGGCGTGTCAGCTGATGGATCAAAGGCAGATGAACGAACCGAACACGAATTCATTGGATGCGATCGACCGGGAGATCCTGGCGCTACTGCAGACCGACGGGCGATTGAGCGGTGCCGAGATCGGGCGGAAGGTCAACCTGTCGCAGCCCGCGGTGTCGGCGCGGATTCAGCGGCTCGAGCGGTCCGGCGTGATCACCGGCTACCAGGCGATCGTGGATCCCGCGCGGGTCGGACTCAACATCCACGCGACGGTGCGGGTTCGGACTCTGCATGCGCGAATCCCGGAGGCGCTCGAACTGTTCGCCGGTCTCCCGGAGGTCACCGCGACGTACCGGCTGACCGGTGAGGACTGTTTCCTCCTCGACGTCCACACGCCTGACGCCGGAAGACTGGAGCAGGTGGTCGACGCGATCGGCCGTCTCGGTCCGATCAGCACCTCGCTTGTTCTGCGCAACTACCCGGCCAAACCGCTGGCGACCGGGTGAACGCGGCAATCGGCCCGGTCTCATCCGGTGGGTGACAGGTTTTCCCTTGCCGGGGCGGAATGACGGGGAGTTTCGCTTCCCAGCAGGTGCCGGGGCGAACTAGGGTCTCGACGGATCGTAGTGGTTGCATCACGCAACACGATCGAGTTCGTCGACTGTGGGAGGGAACGTATGACGAAGCGCCGCAAGGCGGTGGCAGCGGTCACCGCCGGACTGGCCACCATCTCGCTCGGGCTGTCCTTCACCAGCGCCGCGGGGGCAGCGCCGGAGGCCACGACCCTGGGCAACCTGAAACTCATCAAGACGAAGACGTCGCTGCTCGGCAAGCACTACTGGTACCAGCAGACGTTCAAGGGCCTGCCCGTCGTCGACGGGTACTACGCCAAGCACGTGACCACGTCGGGTGTGGTCGAGATCGCCGACGGGCGGGACGCCGTACCGGCCGATCTGGACGTGTCGGCGAAGGTTCCCGCGGTGACCGCGACCACCAACGCGAACAGTGTGGTCAGCGCCCGCGCGGCCCGGTCCCGGATCGCCGGCCCGGGTAAGGACGCCGTACCCGCGCCGACCGCGACGCAGGGCGGCGCCCAGCTGGCGGTCATCGGCGGCCCGAACGCCCGCCTGGTGTGGAGCGTGACGAGCCGGTCGAGTGAGGGTGTCAGCCGATCGCTGGTCGATGCCGACAGCGGCTCGGTCGTCGCGTCGAAGGTGATCAGCCACAACGTCGACGGCCGCGGCTCGGTGTTCGACCCGAACCCGGTGGTCAGCGAGCAGAACGAGCAGTTGACCGACCAGAACGACAAGAACCAGGACGCCCTGTTCCTGGCGCAGAAGAACGTGATCCTGCGCAACCTGGACGGCTCCGGCAAGCTCAACGGCAGCTACGTGAACATCGCCGAGGCCAAGGGCGGGCTCGCGCAGAGCAAGAACAACGTCTTCGTCTACCAGCGCGCGAACAACAAGTTCGAGCAGGTGATGGCGTACTACCAGGTCAACCAGGCCCAGGAGTACATCCACCAGCTGGGCTTCACCGAGGTGAACAACGAGTCCCAGGACTTCTCCATCAACACGTTCGCGGGCGACAACTCGTTCTACGACCCGTCGACGGACGTGATCACGATGGGCGAGGGCGGTGTCGACGACGCCGAGGACGCCGAGGTGATCTGGCACGAGTACGGTCACGCGATGCAGGACGACGTCGTCCCGGGCTTCGGTGCGACGCTCGAGGCCGGCTCGATCGGCGAGGGCTTCGGCGACTACTGGGCCGTGACCATGTCGGTGCCGGTCAGCAAGGGCTTCGAGCTGCCCTGCGTGATGGACTGGGACGCGACGTCGTACACGAGCACCGAGCCGCACTGCCTGCGTCGTACCGACGGCACCAAGACCACGGACGACATGGTCGGCGAGGTCCACGACGACGGCGAGATCTGGTCGCGCGCACTGTGGGACATCCACCAGGCGCTCGGACGGACCAAGGCCAACAAGGTGATTCTCGAGGCGACGTTCTTCTACGACCCGGACACCTCGTTCGCCGCCGCGGCCCAGGACACCGTGCAGGCCGCCCGGTTGCTCTACGGCAAGGCTGCCGCCAAGCAGGTGACCGACGCCTTCACGGCCCGCAAGATTCTCTAGCACCATCACCAGGTCGTGCGCCCATGGCTACTGTGGGCGCATGACCTGGAGTACGGCGGACATTCCCGATCTCACCGGACGACGGGCGCTAGTCACCGGCGCCACCAGCGGCCTGGGGTACGAGACGGCGCTCGAACTGCTCAGACACGGCGCCGAGGTGCTGATCGCGGCCCGCAACCCGGAGAAGGCCGCTCAGGCCTCCGACGATCTCGCCGGCGGGTCGGGTCGCCGGCCGATCGTGGTCGAGCTGGATCTCGCCGACCTGACCAGTGTCGAGAAGGCCGCGGACGAACTCACGAAGACCTCCGACCGGCTCGATCTGCTGGTCAACAACGCGGGCGTGATGGCACCGCCGTACCGGCAGACAGCGGACGGCTTCGAGCTTCAGGTCGGCACCAATCATCTCGGCCACTTCGCACTGACCGGACGCGTGCTGCCGCTGTTGCTCAAGGCGCCGGCGCCTCGGGTGGTGACGGTCAGTTCCTTCATGCACAAGACGGTCCGGGGGATCGTGGAGGAGGACCTGCGCCGCCCGGCGGCCGGCTACCGGAAGTGGGACGCGTACGGGAAGTCCAAGCTCGCCAACCTCCTGTTCATGCTCGAGCTCGACCGCCGTGCCCGGGCCGCAGGCGTCAATCTGCTGAGCGTCGGCGCGCACCCCGGCTACGCGTCCACGCACCTGCAGGCGGCCGGCCCGGAGCTGGCCGGTCAGCAACACATGGTGAGGCTGATGGGCATCGGGAACCGGGTGCTCGCGCAGTCCGCCGCGGCCGGAGCCTGGCCGAGCCTGTACGCCGCGACGTACCCCGACCTGCGCCCCGGCTCGTACGTCGGGCCAGGCTTCCTCGAGTACCGCGGCAAGCCGAAGATCGTGCTCCCGAACCGCATCGCGCAGGATCCTGAGCTGGCCGAGCGGCTGTGGGAATGGTCGGTCGAGGCCACCGGCGTGCATCCGGCACTCACCGTGCCGAGGTAGTGACACAGCGGGATCTTTGTGGTTACCTTCCGGTAATTTCCGAGGCCGGAGGTCACCCGTGCGCAGACTCGCAGCCGCCCTTGCTGTCGCTCTTGCCGTTGCCCTGACCCTGATCACCGTCGGTCCGCGCGCGGACGCGAATCAGTCCGCAGCGGGCTTCAGTACGTCGTACCAGCGCATCCCCGGCGCCGATGGCATCGGGATCGGGGCCGTCGTGCTGACGCCGACAGGCCAGGGTGATGGGCCGTTCCCGCTCGTGGTGATGCCGTCGAGCTGGGGCGTGCCGAACGTCGAGTACGTCGGTCAGGGCGCGAAGCTGGCCACAGCCGGGTTCCAGGTCATCTCGTACTCGAGTCGCGGCTTCTGGGACTCCGAGGGCGGCATCGACATCGCCGGTCCGCCGACGGTCGCCGACGTCACCGCGGTGATCGACTGGGCCGACGAGCACACCCCGGCCGACATCGGCCGGGTCGCGGCGGTCGGGATCTCGTACGGCGCCGGGACCTCGCTGCTCGCGAGTGCGCACGACCCGCGGATCAAGGCGGTCGGCGCGATGAGCGGGTGGGCGGACCTGATCGCGTCCCTCGATCCGAACGACACGGTCACCCTCCAGTCGGTCGCCGGGCTGCTTGCCCTGGGCAACGTCACCGGCCGGCCCGGTCCGGAGATGGCGTCGTTGCAGACAAAGTTCGTCACCGGTGACTTCGACGGCGCGATCGCGGAGGCGAAACAGTTGGCGCCGGTCCGGTCGGCCGCGACCGTGGTGGACCGGATCAACGCCAACCGGCCGGCGGTGTTCCTCGCGAACGCGTTCGAGGACTCGATCTTCCCGCCCTCGCAGTACACCGACTTCTTCACGCGATTGACCGGCCCGAAGCGGCTGCTGCTCGCGCACGGCGACCACGCCACGCCCGAGGTACCGGGCGCGATCGGGCTGCCCAACGAGACTTGGGACGAGCTCGTCGCCTGGCTGCGGCACTACTTGACCGGCGCGGACAACGGCGCCGATGCAGAGGCGCCGGTTCAGCTGAAGTCGCAGCGCGGCGTCTGGCGCGGCTACCCGGACTGGGCTTCGGTCGGACACACGAGTACGTCGTACCTCACCAAGCCGACTGGATTGTCGCGGACCGGCGGTCTCCAGACCAAGGCCTCGACGGGGTGGATCAGTGGGATCGGTGCGGGCGTTCCGACGCTCGCGGACAGCGGGGTGGCGCTCGTTTCCGGCGCGCTGCAAGGGCTTTTGTCGATTCCGATCGGCGTCGCGACTCCGCTCGTGGACAGGTCGTTCGCGGGTGTCTGGTCCGCCCCGGTCTACACCAGTGGCGCCGTCGTCAACGGCACGCCGAAGCTGCACCTGACCGTGAAACCGTCCGGTCCGCGCACCTCGCTGTTCGCCTATCTGTACGACGTCAACGCCCTCGGTGTCGGATCGCTGATTGCCCACAAACCGTTCACCTTGCGCGGCGCGACACCCGGCAAGGCGGTGCCGATCGACCTGCGGCTCGAGGCGACCAGTTGGGAGGTTCCGGCCGGCAACCACCTGGTCCTCGTGGTGGACACGGTCGACCCTCGCTACCTCGGCCGCAGCGTTCTCGGCACGTCGGTCACCTTCAGCTCCCCGGCAGGTGGTCCGTCGTGGATCAGCATCCCGGTGGCCGCGTGATGACAACAGCCTCACCGCGAATGTTTGATTCTGCGCGAGCTCTTGCGTTTCTGTGGTGATAACGCTGTCATGGGAACGCCTTTCTCCGCCCCGAAAGGAGAGCTCCCATGCTCAAGCTCGTCGCCGCGACCGTTCTCGCGGCGTCCGCGATCCTTGTCCCCACAGCACAGGCCGCTCCGGAGTGGCACGTGGGTACGCCGCCGCTCAGCACACCGTGGACCGGCGATGTCTCGCCCAGCAACGCGCTGCCGGAGTACCCGAGACCCCAACTGACCCGCCCGGAGTGGCGGAACCTCAACGGGCTCTGGGAGTTCGCCGCCGCGACCCCGGGTGAGCAGCCGCCTGTCGGCCGGACGCTCGCCGAGAAGGTCCTGGTCCCGTATCCGATCGAGTCGGCGCTGTCCGGCGTACAACGGCACGAGGACCGGATGTGGTACCGCCGGACCTTCACCGTTCCGGACAACTGGAAGGGCAAGCGGCTGCAACTGCACTTCGGCGCGGTCGACTACGACGCCAAGGTCTGGGTGAACGGCCGCCAGGTCGCCACCCATCGCGGCGGGTACGACGGATTCGACGTCGACGTCACCGATGCCCTGCACGCGAGAGGCCGGCAGGAGCTGATCGTCTGGGCCGAGGACCTGACCGACGAGACGTTCCAGCCGATCGGAAAGCAGCGCGAGGTCGGCGACCACGGCATCTTCTACCAGGGCAGCTCCGGCATCTGGCGCACCGTCTGGATGGAGCCCGTCAACGTTGCCTCGATCAACCGTCTGCAACTGACTCCCGACCTGCCGGGCCGGACTCTCAAGGTCACAGCCGACACCTCCGGGCCAACCGGGCTCGACGTCGAGGTCACGGCGTACGACGGGAAGCGGGTGGCCGGCCGGGCCCTCGGAAAGGCGGACGCCGAAGTCCGCGTACCGATCCCGAATCCGAAGACCTGGTCGCCGGACAAGCCGTTCCTCTACGACCTCGAGGTCCGCCTGATCGACCGCGACAAGACCGTCGACGAGGTCGGGTCGTACGCCGGGATGCGGTCGGTCGGCCTGCAGAAAGGGGCCGACGGCAAGCTCCGGATGGCGCTGAACGGCAAGATCCTGTTCAACCTGTCCACGCTGGACCAGGGATTCTGGCCGGACGGACTGAACACCGCGCCGACCGACGAGGCGCTCAGATTCGATCTGGAGCAGCACAAACACCTCGGCTTCAACACCGTCCGCAAGCACATCAAGGTCGAGCCGGATCGCTGGTACTACTGGGCCGACAAGCTGGGTCTGATGGTCTGGCAGGACATGCCCGCGTCGAAGACGGACGCGATGCCCGAACCGTGGCGGACCCAGTTCAAGGCCGAGCTGCACGAGCTGGTCGAGGAGCACAAGAGCTTCACCTCGATCACGGTGTGGGTACCGTTCAACGAGGGCTGGGGTGAGTGGGACCAGGCCGAGACCGGCCGGATCGCCGACTCGGTGAAGGTGCAGGACCCGTCCCGCCTGGTCAACGCGCACAGCGGGATGAACTGCTGCAACTCCAAGGGTGACTCGGGTCGCGGCGACCTGATCGACCACCACGCCTACCTCGGCCCCGCGACGCCGGCGCCGGTGGGCGAGCGCGCCGCGGTGGACGGCGAGCACGGCGGTTTCGGTCTGAAGACCCCCGACCACATGTGGTTCGGCGACGGTTTCGCGTACGAGATGACGCCCGACTCGGCGACTCTCACCCGCCGGTACGTCGAGAACCAGCGCGATGTACTGCGATCCGCGAAGCAGTGCGGGATCAGCGGGTCGGTCTACACCCAGATCACCGATGTCGAGGGTGAGCTGAACGGTTTCTTCACCTACGACCGGCAGGTGCCGAAGATGGACTTCGCCCAGGTCCGGACGATCAACCAGGAGATCATCGCCGGCGCGGACGGTACCGGAACCGGCGGCCCGGACCCCGGTCCCGGCAGTCCCGGCCCCGACGGCATCCACTTCTACCCGCTGGACGGAACGACGGAAGATGCCGTAGGCAACAACAATGCGACGCTGGTCGGCGGCGCGATCTTTGCCCCGGGCAAGAACGGGCAAGGCGTTGCCCTGAACGGATCCGGGCAGTACGTCGACACCGGTGCGGCACTGTTGGACACCAGCGGCAACTATTCCGCGAGCGCATGGGTCAAGCTGAACAAGGCCGACGGTGCCTTCCAGACCGTGGTCAGCCAGGACGGCGACCGGGACAGTGCGTTCTTCCTGCAGTACTCGGGCCAGGACCAGCGGTTCGCGATGAGCTTCACCGGGCTCCGTGCGCTGTCGCCGACAAAACCGAACCCGGACCAGTGGTACCACCTGACCGGCGTACGGGACGCGGCGAAGGGTGAGCTGAAGCTCTACGTGGACGGCGACCTCGTCGCCGCCAAGAGCGCGTGCAGCCTGGACTCGACGTCGACCGGGAACACGGTCATCGGACGGGCCAAGTTCGGTGGCAACCAGGTGGACTTCCTGGACGGGACCGTCGACCAGGTTCACGTCTACGACCGCGCGCTGACCGATGCGGAGGTGCGCACGCTGTACGACTCCGGCCGCTAGGTGGACGCTGGGAGAGTGGCAGGCGGGTTCGAGATGCGAACTCGTCGCACAGCCCCGATCCTTGTAAGTACTGCCGGCCCAGGGAGGTGACAGTGCGATGGCCGCTCCCAGCCATGCGCTCGCGCCGACCTCGCTGAGCAGGTTCCGGCCACCCCGCTTCGGGCTCGGCGGTTCGCAGCTCGGCGAACCGCCGGGGCCCGACGGGGACGTGACCGCGATCGCCACCGTCGACGCGGCGTACCAAGCCGGCATCCGGTTCTTCGACACCTCGCCGGCCTACGGCGAGTCCGAGCGACGTCTCGGTGCGGCGTTGCGACGGCGGCCGCGGGGACAGTTCCTGGTGTCCACGAAGGCGGCCGGTGCGGACGCGGGCGCATCGGTGCAGGCGAGTACGGAACGGCTCGGACTCGAGGTCGACCTGGTATTCGCCGTGGACGAAGCCGCCTGCTCCGCACTGGACGAACTGCGGCGCCAGGACACGATCAAGGCCTTCGGAATGGCGTCGGGGGACTGGCAGTTGCTCGATCGGCTGGTGCGCGACCTCGACGTGGACTGTGTGTTGCTGGCCGGGCAGTACTCGTTGCTCGACCAGTCCGCGACGCCACTGCTGGATCGTTGCCTGGCGCGTGGAGTGTCGGTGATTGTGTCCGGCGTCCTGACGCCGCAGGTACTGCAGGCCGACAAGCCGAGCGATCCTGCCGGGATCCGGGCCCGCCGACTCTCGGCGGTCTGCGAGCGGTACGGCGTTTCGTTGCCGCAGGCAGCACTCGCCTTCCCGGCAAGGCATTCCGCGGTGACCTCGGTGCTGATCGCGGCCGCCAGTCCGGCCGAGATCCGCGCCGACGCGGCCCTGGTCCGGCAGCCGGTGCCGGCCGAGCTGTGGCAGGATCCCGAGCTGCTGCGATTGGTATCCTGAGGGCAGGATCCGCGGTCTGCGGTTCCCCGGACGAGTGGCGTCGTACCCGGTCCACGACAAAGACGACGCCCGCCCCAGGAGGGGCCACTCCGATGCATGCCATCGACATCCTCGAGATCGCCGGCGCGCTCACCGTCCTGATCGCCTTCGCGGCGGCCCAGGCGGGCAAACTTCTTCAGCGCACCGTCACCTACCAGTTGCTCAACCTGCTCGGCGCCGGTGTGCTCGCGGTGATCGCCGCGGTCGAGTCGTCGTGGGGCTTCCTGCTCCTCGAGGGGAGCTGGGCGGTGATCAGCCTGATCGGCCTGATCGGCCTCACCCGCGGCCGCGAACCGGCCGCGCACTGACCCCTGGCGCCTAGAACTTGTCGCCGGGGTCGGGCGTTCCCGTCGGGCTGCCGGTGCCCGGAGTCCCCGACGGGATGCCGGTCGTCGGCGGAGGCGTGCTCAACGTGGGAGTCGGTCCGGTCGAGCCCGTGTTCGGCGGCGGGGTCGTCGGGGTGACCGTCACCGTCACCGTGTTGCTCGGCGTCGGGATGACCGGCTCCGGCTCCAGCGGTTCGGCGTTGCGGAACAGCAGCCAGGCCAGGAACACGGCCAGCGCCATGATGACCGCCATCGTCACCAGCGCGAAGATCAGCGCCCAGCGCGACGCCGGACGCAGGATGTTCGGCCACGGCAGCGGCCAGATCCGGAACAGGCCCGGGCGCCGGCGGCCCTCCCAGTAATGCCGGAACTCCGGTCCGCGCAGCCGTCCGGTGTGGGGGATCCGGTCCATCAGGACCGCCGACAGCACCTCCTCGCCGTGGCGTTCCGCGATCAGCCGCTCGTCCGAGGCGGAGCTGGATCCGTCATCGGTCCGGATCGGGCCGAGCGCGACCCACAGCGCCAGGTCGTCGTCGTCCGAGTCGTTGTGCGCCAGTACGGCGGCCTCGGGCAGCTCGTCGACCGCGAACACGAACCGCTCCCGGGCGGCCGCGTCGTCGGCCGACCCCTCGGTCATCATCGCGACCACGGCGTCCTGGCCGGTCTCGTCGCTGGCGGCGTACAGGTAGCCGGCCGCGTTCGCGCCGAGCCGGCCGCGGAGCCAGAACTCGCCGACCCGCGGCGGGTCCTCCGGCTGCAGCGGCAGCGCCTCCGGGATCACCCGTGCAGGCGACTCTGCCGGCGTGTCCGCCGACCGCGCCTCAGTTGGTGATTCCGTCGCAGTCATCACCCCAATCCCACCACATCCTTGGTAGCACTGTCGCCACACCCGGACCCTCACCCGCTGTAGCCGGTGTGTGGACAGGGTGCGGACAGGCGTGCGGATTTGAGTCGTTGGGGAGGATGAGAGGAGGACCTGGTGGGCCGTGAGCGCGGGGGACCCGGGGATCTGATGGAATGACCGGTGTTGTGAGTGCGTCGAGGCAGCGACACGGCGCGGAGTTGACCACGGTCCGAGCGTGGACCCCGGAAGGACAGGCATGACCGAAACCACTGTGCCGGCTGGATCGGTGGCCCAGCAGTCCCGGCTGATCGGCGAAGCCGTCACCGAGGTCAAACGGGTGATCGTCGGCCAGGAGCACATGGTCGAGACGTTGATGGTCTCCCTGCTCGCCAAGGGGCACTGCCTGCTCGAGGGTGTGCCGGGCGTCGCGAAGACGCTGGCGGTGCGGACCTTCGCCTCGGTGGTCGGCGGCACCTTCGCCCGGATCCAGTTCACCCCGGACCTGGTCCCGTCGGACATCGTCGGCACCCGGATCTACCGCCAGACCCGGGAGGCCTTCGACATCGAGCTCGGCCCGACCTTCGTGAACTTCGTCCTCGCCGACGAGGTCAACCGGGCGCCGGCCAAGGTGCAGTCGGCGATGCTGGAGCTGATGGCCGAGCGGCAGGTGTCGATCGGCGGCCAGACCTTCCCGATGCCGAAGCCGTTCATC
>Ga0164241_10005062_pt1 | contig 12498 bp, 11 predicted proteins | sample OricomyardsoilBY_FD_108780 | JGI IMG/M metagenome (GOLD analysis project Ga0164241, IMG submission 108780) | Backyard soil microbial communities from Emeryville, California, USA - Original compost - Back yard soil (BY) | ecosystem: Environmental > Terrestrial > Soil > Unclassified | place: USA...
GGGGCTGGACAGGCGGACATCGACGTGCGTGGGGCGCAGGTCGATGTTCGGCGTCGCCACCTCGGCGATGGCGTTGACCAGCGTCACGCCGACCGCAAACGTTTCCGTGCGCAGGCGGGTCTGCAGGCCGCCGAGTAGGTAGGTCCAGCCGCGCAGTTCTTCGTCGGCGATCTGTTGTCCGGTCAGTCCAGCCATACGTTCATCGTCGCAGGACTTTGTCCAGCCAGTCGAAGCTGCGGCGGTGGTAGGTGGCCCGGCCGGACATCTCGCAGTGGCCCGTCACGTCGTCCGCGGCGCCGAAGGCCACGAACTCCTTCGGGCACCGCAGCCGGTCGGCGAACGTTTGCGCGGCGGCACTGAGGTCGTCGCCGTCCGTGTCGCACACGAACGTGGGGCAGCGGATCAGGTGCTCGCGGCCCTTCAGCGTGTAGTCGGGGGCCATGGCCAGGAACGCCATCGGATCAGACACCCCGTGCACCAGCAGGTTGCGACGCAGTGCCCAGCCGGCGGTCGGCTTCGTCAGCAGGTAGTCGAGCGCGCGGGTGAGCGCCGCACGGGCCAGCCCGCTTCCGCCGCGCAGCACCCCGGGGATCCGCGCGGCCGCCGCGTCGAACAGGTCGTACGGGCCGCAGTCGGACACGCACGCGGCCAGGCGGTGCTCGGCGGTCGCCGCGCGCGGGGCGAGGTAGCCGCCGAAGCTCCAGCCGATCAGCGCCACCGCGTCCGGGTCGACCTCCGGCCTGCCCAGCAGGTGGTCGACGACGGGCGTCACGACGTTCTCCCAGTCCGGGCGGAACGGCAGGCCCTGGTCGAGGAGCACCGAACCCTGGCCGGGACCGTCGAACGCGAGCACGTGGTAACCGCGCGCGAGGGCGGCCGCGCCGTTCGCGAAGTACAGCTCCTCGACCGTGCCGTCGTAGCCGTTCGTCAGGATCACCGTCGGGCCGCGGGCCGGGCCTGCGCGGAAGAAGTAGCCGGGCAGCGTGGTGTCCTCGTACGGGATGTCGACGGCCTCGGGCGGGTTCGCGAGCAGCGCCGCGCCCGCGCGGAACGCCTCCCGCTGCCTGGTCGTGCTGTGCCGCAGTCGCTCGTCGACCGGGGCGCGCAGGTGGAACAGCCCGGCGGTCCGGTAGTAGTTCGACGCCCGCAGGTATCCCTCGCGCGCGCTCGCCACTTGCCCGGCCTCGGCGCTGCGGCGCGCGGCCGCCTCGGTCCGATCCGCGGTCGCCAGCCATTCGCGGTACCACCGGTCGAGGTCCGTCTTGCCGATCCGGGCAGCGGTGCCGAAGCACTCGCCGATGTCCGCACCGCCGTGGCGCGCGTAGGCGAGCGCGCGCACGAACTGGGCGTCGAACAGCTCATCTCGGAAGGCGAGCCCCACGTCGGGGAGTCGGCACCGCCCGCGCCGGCGTTACCCGACCGACCGGGTCATCCGGATCGCGTCGCGGGACTCGGTGCCTGCCTGGTGGTGGGCCCGGACCGTGCCGCGCTCGGCGAAGCCGCAGCGGCGGGCCGTGGCCAGCGATGCCTCGTTCCACGGCTCCGCGAACAGCTCCAGCTCCGGATAGCCCGCCGACGACGCCCAGTCCACGAGCACCCGCAACGCCCGCGCGGCCAGGCCGCGGCCCCGCGCCGCCGGGATCAGCCAGTACCCGATCGACGCGGCGCCGTCACGGGGCCACAGGCCGATCTGGCCGATAGCCGCCGACGGCGCGCAGATCACGAACGAGTAGCCGAGCCCGGAGCTCGCGCGGTCCCACTGCCGCTCGACGTACGCCCGGGCGGCCAGCTCGGTCGCGTCCTCGGGAACGGTCGTGACCTGGGGGATGTACGGGTCCGCGGAGGCCGCGACCACCGCCGGCACGTCGTCGAGGGACCACCGGCGCAGCACGATGGCACCGGAACTGTCGCCGGAACGCAGGGTCGGGACCTCGAACACGGCCGGGCGCCGTCAGTCCATGCGGTCCCGCATGGCCGGCAGCGCGAACTCCCGCACCGCCGAGAGCACCTCGCGGGCCAGCGAGTCGAACGGCCTGCCCACCTCGAGCTCCCACCAGAGCTCGCCGATCGGATGACCGGCGACGGTCACCAGCTCGCCGATCGGCGCCTGCCACCCGCTGTTGCTCGTCTCGCTGTTACTCGTCTGAATCGGCACGGGCTTGCCCGAGTACGGGCGAACCCGCAGCTGGGAGGCCCACTCGTCGCGGGAGATCACTCCCACGTGGACGGTGAAGCGAACCGCTCGGGCGGTGAACGAGCGGGTCTGCTCGACGACCACCTCGCCCCAGTGCCGGTTGCTCTCGATGCGGAAGCGGCGGCCGACGCCGAAGAAACCGAGCGCGCGCAGACCCGGGGCCAGGTTGCTGTCGACCATGAACCTGAACCACTCTTCGGCGTTGCGCTCGAGTTCGGACTCCACAGTGCCACCAACAGTAGCTGCCCGGCCCCGCAAAGTGTTAAGCGTTCGCTATGCCGATCGGGCAGAAATCTCCTTCATGAATGGCGTCACAGTGAAGCCCTCCCGTCGTTCCTGAGACAGAGACGTCAGGAGGACGGGATGCCAGTGAGTACGCAGCAACCACCGGCCCGCGCGACCGGCACGATCGGCGTCGCGCTCATCGACGGCACTCCGCTCGTCCGGGAGGGGCTGTCCTCGCTGCTCAACCGCACCGCCGGGGTCCGCTTCCTCGGCTCGGCCGAGGCCGCGAACGTCGGGCTGCGGTTGTGCCAGCGGCTGCGGCCCGACGTCGTCCTCGTCGACGCCGCCCTCGACCCGCGCGGCCAGCTCGCCCACCTCCTGTCCTCCGCGTCCGGGAACATGCGGGTGGTGCTGCTCATCGACGACGCCCGGCGCAACGCGCAGTACATCGCGGGTGCGCTCGCCGCGGGCGTGGCCGGGGTGATCCGCCGCTCCGCGCAGCCCGCCGACCTCCTCCGCGCGATCCAGGCCGCCCACACCGAGGGCCGCTACCTCGACCCGCTGCTCGCGCCGACGCTCGCCGCGCCCACTGCCCGGCCCCACCCGCAGCCCCGCCAGCCGCTGTCCCGGCGCGAGCTCGAGGTCCTCGAGCTGATCGCGGACGGGCTGGAGAACCAGGCGATCGCCGACCGGTTGTACGTCTCGGTGGAGACCGTCCGCACGCACGTCAAGAGCATCCTGCGCAAGCTCTCCTCGCGGGACCGCACGCACGCGGTCGCCATCGCCTTCCGCTCCGGGGTGCTGACCGTGGAGCAGCAGGGGTCGAGGCCCGCTCGCGACTGACCTCGCACCGCTCGTGCGGCGCCGCCCGATGTTGTCCAATCGAAGCAGGATCCAGACGTTTCCTTGCCGGATGCTACCGGCAAGTAATACGCTGATGTTACTGCCGAGTAGGGGACCACAGACACGGGGAGCGACGACATGGGCCACTACCGAAGCAACGTCCGTGACCTTGAGTTCAACTTGTTCGAGGTACTGAACGTCCAGGATCGCCTGGGCAAGGGCGTGCTCGCCGAGGCCGACGAGGAGACCGTGCGCGGTGTGCTGAGCGAGCTGGACAAGCTCGCCACCGGACCGCTGGCGGACAGTTTCACCGAGGGCGACCGCAACCCGCCGGTGTTCGACCCGAAAACCCACTCGGTCACGCTGCCCGAGTCGTTCAAGCGCGCCTACCAGCAGCTGTGGGACGGCGAGTGGTGGCGGCTCGGCCTGACCAACGAGCTCGGCGGGTTCGGCCTGCCGCCGTCGGTGCAGTGGGCCGCCGCGGAGCTGATCCTCGGCGCGAACCCGCCGCTGTTCATGTACCTGTCCGGGCCGAACATGGCGCAGGTCCTGCACCACAACGGCACGGAGGAGCAGCGCCGCTGGGGCCAGTTCATGATCGACAAGGGCTGGGGCTCCACGATGGTGCTCACCGAGCCCGACGCCGGCTCGGACGTGGGCGCCGGCCGCACCAAGGCGATCCAGCAGGACGACGGCTCGTGGCACATCGAGGGCGTCAAGCGGTTCATCACCTCGGGCGACCACGACATGTCCGAGAACATCGTGCACATCGTCCTGGCCCGGCCGGAGGGGCACGGCCCGGGCACCAAGGGCCTGTCGATGTTCATCGTGCCGAAGTTCCACTTCGACTCCGAGACCGGTGAGCTCGGCGAGCGCAACGGCGCCTACGTCACCGGCGTCGAGCACAAGATGGGCATCAAGGTCTCCACCACCTGCGAGCTGTCGTTCGGCCAGCACGATGTGCCCGCGAAGGGCTGGCTCGTCGGCGAGGTGCACAACGGCATCGCGCAGATGTTCCAGATCATCGAGTACGCCCGCATGATGGTCGGCACCAAGGCGATCGCCACGCTCTCGACCGGCTACCTGAACGCGCTGGACTACGCCAAGGAGCGCGTGCAGGGCGCGGACCTCACGCAGATGCTCGACAAGTCAGCGCCGCGGGTCACGATCACCCACCACCCCGACGTGCGCCGCAGCCTGATGCTGCAGAAGGCGTACGCGGAGGGCCTGCGCGCGGTGTACCTGTACACGGCGTCGCTGTCGGACCAGGTGTGGACCGGCGAGGGCGACGACGAGTCGCGGGAGCTGGCCGCGAAGGTCAACGACCTGCTGCTGCCGATCGTCAAGGGTGTGGGCTCCGAGCGCGCCTACGAGCAGCTGGCCCAGTCGCTGCAGACGCTCGGCGGTTCCGGCTTCCTGCAGGACTATCCGATCGAGCAGTACATCCGCGACTCGAAGATCGACTCGCTGTACGAGGGCACCACGGCGATCCAGTCGATGGACTTCTTCTTCCGCAAGATCGTGCGGGACAAGGGGCAGTCGCTCACCTACCTGGCCGGCGAGATCTCCGGGTTCATCGAGCGGGAGAGCGGCAACGGCCGGCTCAAGGAGGAGCGCGCGCTGCTCAAGCAGGCCCTCGAGGACGTGCAGGGCATGCTGGGCGCGATGATCGGCCACCTGACCAACGCGCAGAACGAGCCGGACAGCGTGTACAAGGTCGGCCAGCACACTGTGCGACTGCTGATGGCCACGGGTGACCTGATGGTCGGCTGGCTGCTGCAGCGGCAGGCCGAGGTCGCGATCGCCGCGCTGGACGCCGGCGCCTCGGGCCGGGACAAGGCGTTCTACGAGGGAAAGCTCGCCGTCGCATCGTTCTTCGCCCGCAACGTGCTGCCGGAACTGTCCGCCGGACGCAAGATCGTCGAGGCCGCCGACAACTCGCTGATGGAGCTCGACGAATCGGCGTTCTGACCACGAGGTGTGACAATGGCGGATCGGTGGTATCTGTTGGACACCACCGATTCGCCAAGGAGCAGCTATGTGGTCCGGTTACTCGATTATCGGCCTGCTCATCGCGGGCATAGTCCTGGGCATCCTGGGACGGCTGTTCGCACCGGGTCAGCAGAAGATCCCGTTCTGGCTGACCATCCTCGCCGGCATCGTCGGCGCACTGATCGGCAACTGGCTGGCGTCCGTGTTCGGCGTCCGCGAGACGTCCGGCATCGACTGGATCCGGCACATCTTCCAGATCGCGGCCGCGGCCGTCGCCGTGATCATCGCGGCGTCGCTGTACGGCCGGTCCCGCACCCGCGCTTGACCTGACACCACAGCGAAAAGGGCTCCGGCACCCCGCCGGGGCCCTTTCGCGTCAGCGGGCCGGTTTCCCCGGCTTGCAGACGATGGTGGGGTGGGAGTTGTAGCGGACCGTGCGGGTCTTGCGGGAGACCTCGGCGCCGGTCTTGGCGTCCTTGACGATCCGGGTGTCGCTGGTGGTGAAGCCCTGACCGCCCTGGCTGGCCCGGCACTTCGGGTCGGTGCTGGTCTTCGTCTCGGGCTCGGTGTAGTCGGAGCGGCCGCCGGTGACCGACTCGACCTCGTAGAGCTTGGTGCCCCAGATCTTCACGGTGATCGACGACGACGTCCAGATGGTCTGGATGGCGACACCGGTCTTCGACTCGTTGGCGAAGCTGATGTCGATCACGCTGCTGCCGTCGTGGTTCTGGAACACGGTCGCCTCGCGCGCGGCGGGGTAGCGGCTGATGTAGTAGCTGTGCTCCTTGTGGCCCGCGTCGGTCATCGCGGCGAAGTACGCGGCGTTGTAGAGCGTGGTGGCGAACTGCGAGATGCCGCCGCCGACCTCCCGGTTCGGCACGCCGTTCTCGATCACGCCGGCCTCGACGTAACCCTGCGCGGCGGTGCGCGGACCGGTGTAGCCGTTGAGGCTGAAGGTGTCGCCCGGCTTCACGATCGCGCCGTCGACCTCCTCGGCGACCGTGCGGATGTTGACACCGGAGTCGCTGGCGAACCCACTGGTGGTGAACTCGCCGATGACCTCCTTGATGCCGAGCTTGTTCGCCGCGGCGGTGGTCACCTTCGCCGGCTTGGCCTTGTAGGTGGCGGTGAGCTCGCGGTCGTCGGTCTTCTTGAGCACGTCGAGCAGCGGCGTGAGGCTCTTGTTCCAGTCAACGCCCTTGCCGTCCACGGATGCCTTGACGGTCGGCGCGCCGCCGCTGAAGACGATCTCCGCGTCCTTCCCGTCGACCTCGGTCGACTTGAGCTGCGGCCCGACCGCGCCGACTACCTTCTTCTGGTCGATCTTCGCGGTCAGCCCGCCCTTGCCGTCCGGGCTGAACGTGAGCGCGCGGGCGATGGCCTTCCGCTCGAGCCGCGCGTCCTTGCCGTTGCCGTGCACGACGACCGGGCCGGACACGGCGGGCTCGGCGACCTCGGCGATCGCGCGGCGCACGCCGTCGGCGGTCGTCTTCACGGCGGTGTCGCGGACGGGCAGTTCGACGGTGTCGGCGGTGGCCCAGTTGTCGATCAGGGCCTGCTGCGCACCGTCGGTGTCGAGCTGCTGACCGTTCCTGGGCTCGACGGCGACCGGGGTGACGCCCTTGAACGTGACGCCACCTTCGACGGGTTCATGGCCCGCCTTGTCGCGTAACGCGTTGACGGCCTCGGTGAGCGCGGCGCCGTCGGTGGCGGTGGCGACGCCGACCTCGTTGCTCGTGAAGAACGAGATGACCCGGGTGATGGGGTTGATCGGCTGGTCGCCCGCCAGGTCGAGGGTGCCCTGCCAGTCGACGGACAGGCCCGCCTCGGCGGGGTTGAGCTTCGTCTCCACGTCGCCGATCGTGACGTCCACCGGCTCGGTCTGGCGCGGCCCGAGCGTGTTGCGCAACGCCTGCTCGGCGTCGGTGCGGGACTGGCCACCGATGTCCACGCCGGCGACGGTGGTCCCGCGGGGCACGTCACCGCCGCTGGTGATGAGGTCGACGGTGTAGAGGAGGGCGAGCGCGCCGAACACGGCGCCGCCGATGATCGCGGTCCGGCGCAGCCGGGACTTCCTCCCGGGCGCCTTGATCCGGACGGTGGGCTCGTCACCGGGCGCGTACGCGGGTGGCGGGACGGGCCTGAGCACGTCGGTCTGATCCGCGTGCGACTGGGGCCACTGGTAGTCCACGGTCGCCTTATCCCCTTTACAAGTACAGGCCAGTGCCGTGTTCGGTTCGCTCGCTGGCGATCGCGTGGAGGTCTCGCTCGCGGATCACGAGGTAGTTGCTCCCCTTGACCTCGACCTCGTACTGCTCGTCCGGGTTGAACAACACCCGGTCGCCCACCTTGACGTGCCGCACGTTGATGCCGGCACCGAGCACGTCACCCCAGGCGAGCCGGCGCGCCATCTGCGCCGTGGCCGGAATGACGATGCCCCCGCTGCTGCGCCGTTCGCCCTCCTCGGGAGTCAGCCGCACGAGGACCCGGTCGTGCAGCATCTGGATCTCGAGTTTGAGCTCTGGCACCGACGCATGTTAACCGTCGTGCTTGTCCGCTCCGCGAAGTGTCAGGCCCTTGCGCCGGTTGGCGGCTGCCAGTCAGCGCCGAACGGCGGTCTGCTTCCGGGCCTCGCCTGCCGAGTTCCCCGGCCCGGCTCCGACGATTCATCACAATCGCCTGAGAGCGGGGGGTCCCCCTGAATTTCACGCTACGCCGGGGGTCTGACACGTCCGGCGCGAGCGCCTGAGAGCGGTGGACAACGTCCCCGGGGGTCCCCCCGATTTCCACGCTACCGGGCGGCACCGACGGAAACGGGGCTCGCGGGCGCCCTGTGGATAACGAACCCGATTGAACGGTCCGTTCAATCGGCAAGGGGAGCCCCTGATTTCAACGCTACCGGCGCCCGCCGACACTCCCGGCGCGAGCGGCTGACAACTGCCTGAGACCTGTGGACAACTCGCCGGGGGACCCCCGGTTTCAACGCTACCGAGGGGCACCGACGGTTTCAGGCGAGGCGGCCGCTGCCTGTGGACGGCTCGCGGCGGCCGTCGGGCGAGTAGCGGGTGCGGACGGTGAACGCCTTCTCCGACGGGCCGTACCGCCGCAGGTGGCGCAGCCGGGCCAGGCCGTCCTCCACCGTGGGTTGCGTGCCGGCGGGCACCCACCACAGCACCGTGCTCGGCTGCCGAACGCTGTCGAACCAGCGGTGGCGGCGGCGCACGAAGCCGCCGTGTGCGCTGCGGTAGGTGTAGTCGTGCAGCGGCTGGTACGAAGTCCACACCGACAGGTTCAGCACCAGGCGCTCGTCGTCCGACACCGGCACCCGCGTGCGCCACACGAAGCCCGGTGCGCGGTCGGCCAGGGCGTTGATCCGCTCGACCGCCGATGCGTACTCGGCGACCTCGGGCGCGGACGGCGGGTGGCGCAGCAGCGACAGGTTGGCCTGCGCCAGGTGGAACACCACCCCGGCAGGCTAGCTCGACCGGCGCAGCATCCGGGTCACGCCGGCGGCCACCGTGGTCGCCAGGATCCAGCCGGCGGCGATCAGGCCCGCGGTCACCCACTGCGCCGCGCCGTGCAGCTGCCAGCGGTTCTTGAAGCCGAAGTCCACGATCGGCACCAGCTGGTCCACGGTGAACAGGAACGGGTTCCACGCCAGGTGATCATCCGAGTTCGCGACCGGCGGCGCCGGCTGGGTGGCGAAGAAGATGGTGCCGAGCACCGCCAGCAGGATCAGCGACAGCAGCGCGCGCATCGGCTTGTAGCCGTAGCCGACGAGCAGCCGCTGCAGCCAGCTCCACATCCGCACCAGCGGCCCCAGCACCCGGTAGCCCTCGGCCAGCGCGTTGTACCGCCAGCGCTGCTTCTCGATCAGCACGGTCGACGCGTGCTCCTCGTTGCCGCCCGCCCGTAACATCGCGGCGAACTGGTCGTACGGGCCCGGCCGGTAGCTGCCGCCCATCGCCTTGCGCAGCTGGCGCAGCCGCCGCACGATCTGCGCGTCGTCGTCCAGCTCGACGGGCACGGCAAGCGCGTCGTAGCGGAAGTCGTCCAGCTCGATGTGCCCGGTGGCGTCCCAGAACTTGTCGTTGTCGCGCAGTGAGGCGCACCGCGCGTGGCGCAGGCTGACCCGGCCGCGCGGCGGCACCGCGACGTCCAGCCGCAGTTCCTGGGTGATCAGCCCGAACGCGTTGATGGCCATGCCGTTCAGGCTCGACCCGACCTCGGATCCCTGGAAGTTGGTCTGCCTGCCTATCTCCGCGCGCCGGATGCGGATCTCGCCGTGCGCGGAGAACGCCTGGTTCTCCCGTTCCCCGATGGCGCACACCAGGTCCCGGCCGATCTGCGCGGACCGCAGGTCGACCGACGGCTTGAGCGAGCGGTCCCGCCGGTAGCGGCCGGGCCGGACGAACCGGCTGGCCCGCAGGTCGAGGTTCGCGCCGATCGTCGTCTCGGGCAGCAGCACCGACCCGAACACGGTGACCCCGCGTGCGTCGAAGTTGCCGCCAGTGTTGAACCGGCGGCCCTCCACGATGTCGCCGCCCCGGTTGCTCAGCACCGCGCCGTCGAAGATCACGCTGCCCCGAGCGGACACGTCGACCACCCGCAGCTGCCCGGCGATCTTCGCGTCGCGGGCGTCGATGCCGCCGTCGACCTGCGAGCCGTCCAGGTGCAGCGCGCGGTACGAGTACGGCCCCGGCGCGGCGTTCCCGGTCACCTCGGCGAACGGCTCCGCGCCGTCGGACAGGTCGATCTTCGCGCCGGTGAGCCGCATCGAGCCGCCGATCCGCGAGTTGACCATGCGGACCGTGCCGGTCGCCTCGAAGCCGCCGTCGAGCTCGACGTTGCCGGACACCTCGCAGCGGTCGGCGATCAGCGTGACCCGCGGGTCGTAGAACCGCTCCTGGCTGCGCTCGCGGTTGGCGCTCTCCTTGGCCGGCACCAGCATTGCGCCGCGCAGCGAGAAGTCGCTGTCGATGCGCGCGCTGGGCAGGTACAGCCAGCCGGTCGCGGAGAATCGGCGCTTGCGGCTCGGCACGCACTGCAGGTTCCCGCCGACGTGCAGGCCGTTGCCGTCCAGCGCGAAGTCCTCCGGGTTGTGCAGCACCGCGCCGGCCAGGTTGACGTTGCCGCCGGTGCGCACGCCCGGTAGCCGCAGCTGGCCGTTGACCTCGATGTTCGGTGCGAGCAGCGCGCCGTCGAGCTGCAGGCGGTCCGCGTGCAGCGCGTAGCCCGACGGGTTGTCCAGCCGCGAGTCGGTGAGCTCCAGCGTGCCGGAGATCTCCGCGTCGGTGAGGTCGAGCCGCCCGCGCACCCGGGTGCCGCCGATGAACCGGATGTCGTTGTCGCTGTAGAGGTTGTGCCCTTCCAGGCCGGGCAGCCAGCACTCGTAGAACTCGCAGCCGTTGAGCTTGGTCTGCCGCAGGTCCGGCGGCGAGTCGAAGCGGCAGCGGACGAACTCCACCAGGTGCGGGAACTCCACGGCCCGCAGGTCGACCACGCCGACGATGTAGCTGTCGGTGAACCGCAGCACCGGCGGCGTGGTCGCGCGGCGCCGGATCAGCCCGCCCGTGCCGGGGGCGAAGTCGAAGATCTGCCGGACGACCTCCTCCGCGGCCACCGCCGCCCAGGCGGGCGGTTGCGCGTCGAAGGGGTCCAGCCAGCGGCCGGACCGGTCGTCCTCGGTCATCGATTCACCCCCGTGCGCACGCCGAAGATCATCCCACGGCGCCGCCGGGAGCGGTCCCTACGTGAGCACCTTGCCCAGGAACGACTTCGTGCGCTCGTGCTGCGGGTTGGCGATGACCTCGCGCGGCGCGCCGTGCTCGACGACCACGCCGTCGTCCATGAACACCAGCGAGTCGCCGACCTCGCGCGCGAAGCCCATCTCGTGGGTGACCACGACCATCGTCATGCCGTCGTCGGCGAGCTTGCGCATGACCGCGAGCACCTCGCCGACGAGCTCCGGGTCGAGCGCCGAGGTCGGCTCGTCGAACAGCATCAGCTTCGGGTCCATCGCGAGCGCCCTGGCGATCGCGACGCGCTGCTGCTGGCCGCCGGACAGCTCGCGCGGGTAGGCCTTCGGCTTGTCCGCCAGGCCGACCCGCTCGAGCAGTTCCATCGCCCGCTGCCGCGCGGTCGACCTGCCCTGGCCACGCACCTGGACCGGCGCCTCCATCACGTTCTCGCACGCGGTCATGTGCGGGAACAGGTTGAAGCGCTGGAACACCATGCCGATCTCGCGCCGTTTCGCGGCCACCTCGCGGTCGCGTAGCTCGTAGAGCTTGTCGCCCTTCTGCCGGTAGCCGACGAGCTCGCCGTCGACCCACAGCTTGCCCGCGGTGAGCTTCTCGAGGTGGTTGATGCAGCGCAGGAACGTGGACTTGCCCGACCCGGACGGGCCGATCACGCACATGACCTCGCCGGGCATGACCTGCAGGTCGATGCCCTTGAGCACCTCGAGCCTGCCGAAGTACTTGTGCACGCCCTCGGACTTGACCATCGGGGTCGTGGTCCGCCTGTCGTCGGTCATGCCATCCCCTGCTTCGGCCTGCCGAACCCGAACAGCCCACCCTGCCGCGCGGGCAGCGTGCCGCGGGAGTACCGGCGCTCGATGAAGTACTGCGCGACCGACAGCACCGACGTCAGGACCAGGTACCAGATGCTCGCCACCACCAGCAGCGGGATCTGCTGCAGGTTGCCGCCGTAGATCAGCTGGACCTGCGTGAACAGGTCGCCGACGGCGATGACGCTGGCGATCGAGGTGGTCTTGAGCATCGAGATCGTCTCGTTGCCGGTCGGCGGGATGATCACCCGCATGGCCTGCGGCAGCACGATCCGGCGCAGGATCTTGAGCCGGCTCATGCCGAGCGCCTCGGCCGCCTCGGTCTGTCCCTCGTCCACGGACAGGATGCCGGCGCGGACGATCTCCGACATGTAGGCGGCCTCGTTCAGCCCGAACCCGAGCACGGCGCCCGCGAAGATCGGGATCAGCAGGTTCGAGTCGAAGTAGACGAACTCCGGGCCGAACGGGATCCCGAGCGAGAGCACCGGGTACAGGACCGCGATGAACGACCAGAAGATGACCTGCACCAGGACGGGGGTACCACGGAAGAACCACGCGTAGAGCCAGGCGATCGTGGAGACGATCGGGTTGCGGGACAACCGCATGATCGCCACCACGATGCCCAGCACCACGCCGATGACCATGGCGAGCACGGTGAGCTCGATGGTCACCCACA
>Ga0164241_10005063_pt1 | contig 12497 bp, 12 predicted proteins | sample OricomyardsoilBY_FD_108780 | JGI IMG/M metagenome (GOLD analysis project Ga0164241, IMG submission 108780) | Backyard soil microbial communities from Emeryville, California, USA - Original compost - Back yard soil (BY) | ecosystem: Environmental > Terrestrial > Soil > Unclassified | place: USA...
ACGAGGGCTGCCTCAGCTTCCCCGGCGTGACCGAAGAGGTGAAGCGCTCCGCAAAGGTCACCGTTCGCGCCACGGACCGCGACGGCAAGCCCTTCGAGCTCGAGGCCGAAGGCCTCCTCGCCGTCGCCATCCAGCACGAGCACGACCACCTCGAGGGCGTGCTCATGATCGATCACCTCGGCGTATTGAAGAAGCGCATCGTGCAGCGGCGCATGCAGAAGCAACGCGCCGACGCGTAGCGACCGTCCTGGCGCGAGATGCCGCACCGACCTCCCGGCTCGAGACGGGCCGCATCGCAAAGCGATGGGCGGCCGCCGCGCCGTTAGGCGACCGCGAGACCTCGCAGCGCACACACAAGCGGGACAACCTCGCGGCAACGAGACCTAGCGACACGAACGCACCGTCGCGACGCTTCCTGCCCACGGCGGACCGCGCTCGCCGCAGCTACTCGCGATCGCGTTCGGGAAAGACGATGGGGCCGGAGATGTAAGCGTCGCGCCCGACGACTTCCCACTGGGGGTCGACGATGCGCGGGGCTTCTTGCGGCGTGTCAGGCCCGGCCCAGTCGACGGCGCCGGGACGGCCTCTCGGCCCGAGCAGGATGGGCGCGACGAAGGCGTGGAGTTGCTGGACGAGCCGAGTCGCCAGGACGCTGCCGGCGAGCTCGGCGCCGCCCTCGACGAGCATCGAGACGACGCCCATCGCGGCGAGCTGGCGAAGCGACGACTCGAAGTCGACGCGACCCTCTGCGGTCGCTGCGACGCGGAGCACCTCGGCGCCTTGTGCGACGAGCGCGGCTTCGCGCTCTTCTGGCGCCTCCAACGTCGTCAAGATGATGAGGGGGTACTCGGACGCCGACGCGACCAAGCGGCTCTCGAGCGGCAAGCGCAGCTGCGAGTCGTAGATCACGCGACGCGGCGCCGTACCCGTAAAATCCGGGTCGCGCACCGTGAGCATCGGATCGTCGGCGAGCGCCGTTCCGATACCGACGGCCACGGCGTCGGAGAGCGCGCGCAGCTCTTGAACCTTTGCGCGCGCCTCGGGTCCCGTGACCCATTTGGAAGCGCCGGTTCGCGTCGCGATGCGTCCATCGAGCGAGAGCGCGAGCTTCAACGAGACGAACGGCATGCCCTGCGTGATGAACGTAGTCCAGGGCTCGAGCAGAGCGTGGCATTCGTCACCGAGCACGCCCACCTCGACCTGGACGCCCGCGTGCTCGAGCTTGATGGCGCCACCGCCCTCGACGTGCGGGTTCGGATCGCGCACACCGACGACGACGCGCGCGACCCCCGCCGCGATGAGCGCCTCTGTACATGGGCCGGTTCGACCGACGTGGTTGCACGGCTCGAGCGTCACGAAGACCGTGCCGCCCTTTGCGCGCGCGCCAGCCTGCTCGAGCGCCGCGATCTCTGCGTGCGCGTCCCCTGCCCGCTTGTGGAAGCCCACACCCGCGACCGCGCCATCCGCGTCGACGACGATGGCGCCGACCGGCGGATTCGGAGAGGGTTGGCCTTGGCGCGCCGCGGCGAGCGCCTGAGCCATGTGGGCCTCGTCCTGCGCGCGCGCCTCCTCGTTCGACGAGCCCGTCACGACGTGCTCCCGTCGGTCACGGGGCGGCGCGTCGCCTGGGGCGGAGGTCGGGGATCGGTCTCGGGGCCGGAGTCGTTGGCGAGGGTGTCGGGCGCCGCGTCGAGCTCCGGCGCCGACTGGCGTCCGAGCTCGAGGCGTCCGAGCTCGCGTGCGAACTCGTCGATGTCGCGGAAGGATCGATAGACGCTGGCGAAGCGCACGTACGCGACCTCGTCGAGCGCGCGCAGCCGATCCATCACGAGCTCGCCGATAGCGCTCGAGGCGACCTCGCGGGACTCTGCGTCGACGAGCTCACGCTCGAGCGCGTCGGCGATGCCCTCGATGGCGTCTGCGCCGACGTTGCGCTTCTTCAGCGCGACGCCCAGGCTCCGGACGATCTTGTCGCGGCTCCACGGCTCTCTTCGGCCGTCCTTCTTCACGACCGTCGGGAGCGCGTACTCGACGCGCTCATAGGTCGTGAAGCGGCGCGAGCACGCCTCGCACTCACGCCGTCGCCGAATCACGTCGCCGCCGTTCGATGCCCGCGAATCGATCACGCGATCCTCGGGGTGTGCGCAGAACGGGCAGTTCATGAGAGAAGGTCAGCCCACGAAGCTCGACAGAATCACGGTCGCGTTCGTCCCGCCGAAACCGAACGAGTTGCTCATCGTGTGCTTGACCGTTCGCAGACGAGACTCGTGCGGGACGAAGTCGAGCGAAGGGGCCTGCGGATCAGGCCGATCGAGGTTCAAGGTCGGCGGCACCACGCCGTTCTGGATCGCCAGCGCGCAGAGGCCAGCTTCGACCCCGCCTGCACCGCCGAGGAGGTGGCCCATGGCGCTCTTCGTCGAGCTCACCCAGAGCTTCGACGTCGAACGGGTCGTGTTGGGCTGACCGGTCGTGAGCGCGCGGTCACCGAACACCTTCGCGATGGCGCGCGCCTCTTCGACGTCGCCATGCGGCGTGCTGGTGCCGTGCGCGTTCACGTAATCGATGTCGTCCGCCGACAGGTGCGCGTCGTCGAGCGCCTCTTTCATCGCGCGCTGCGCGCCCTCTCCATCGGGCGATGGCTTCGTCAGATGGTACGCATCGCACGACGCGCCGTAGCCGGTGACCTCGGCGTAGATGCGAGCGCCGCGTGCCTTGGCGACGCTGAGTGCCTCGAGGACGAGCACGCCACCGCCCTCCGAGCAGACGAAGCCGTCTCGGTCGACGTCCCAGGGTCGGCTCGCGCGCTCTGGCTCTGCGTTGCGACGCGACAGCGCGAACATCGCGCAGAAGCCGCCGATTCCGAGCGGGGTGATGGTCGACTCGGAGCCCCCGGCGAGCATCATCGGGGCGCGCCCGCGACGGATCCATTCGTAAGCTTCACCGACGGCGTGCGCGCTCGAGGCGCAGGCGCTCGTGTTCGCGTAACTGGGACCGCGCAGGCCCAGCATCATCGCGACCTGGCCCCCCGCGAGGTTCGAGATGACGCTCGGGATGAAGTACGGGCTGATCTTCGAGGGCCCCTTGTCGCGGAGCGTGATCGAAGACTGATAGAGCCCCTCGAGCCCACCGAGACCGACGCCGAGGAACGTCCCGGTCTTCTCCATGATCTCTGGCGAAGCACCGCCCGCTCCGGCTTCCGCCGAGGGCAGCGAGAAGCCCGCGTCCGCCCACGCGAGCCTCGCCGAGGCGACCGCGAGGTGCGAGAAGCGACACATCTCCTTCAGCTTCTTGCGCGGGATGAACTCCTCTGCTGAGAAACCGGGGACTTCTCCGGCAAAGGTCGTCGGAAAACCTGCGGTGTCGAACGCGGTGATCGTTCGGATGCCGCTCTTGCCCGCGACGACGTTCGCCCAGGTCGCCTGCGTCCCTACGCCGCACGGCGTGACGAGGCCGATACCAGTGACGACGACTCGTTCGCTCATGTCCACTTCACGCGAGATCGGCGTCGCCCCCCGAGTCGGCTCATCGCCGACCGAGAGGCGCGCCGCGCGAGACCCGCTCACTTCTTCGCGTGCGTCTCGATGTAGTTGATCGCGTCCTGAACGGTACGGATCTTCTCCGTGTCCTCGTCGGGGATGTCGATCTCGAACGCCTCTTCGAAGGCAAGCACGAGCTCGACGAGCCCGAGCGAATCGGCGCCGAGATCGTCGATGAACGTCGACTCGGGCTTGATGTCTTTCTCTTCGACATCGAGCTGCTCTTTGATGATGCGCTTCACCTCTGCGGTGACGTCGCGACCTTCCGCCATGATCTCCTCCGAAACCCCCGAGAGACGCTCTCAATGGGTCAAAACCTAGGGCGCCCTACTAGCCTAGTTTGTTCTCTGGTGCGAGCAGCTTTACGGGCTCACATCAGCATGCCCCCGTTGACGCGGAGCACCTCGCCAGTGATGTACGAGGACTCTTCCGACGCGAGGAAGAGAACCGCCGCGGCGACCTCTTCCGATCGACCGGTTCGCCCGAGCGGGATGGCCTTCAGCATCTCCGTCTTCGCGGCCTCCGGGATCTGCGTCGTCATGTCGGTGTCGATGAAGCCGGGGGCGACCGCGTTCACCGTGATGCCTCGCGAGGCGTACTCGCGCGCGATGCTCTTCGTGATGCCGACGAGCGCGGCCTTCGTGGCGGCGTAGCCTGTCTGCCCGCCGTTGCCCATCTCGCCGACGATGCTCGAGAGGAACACGACGCGTCCCCACTTCTGACGCATCATCGTCTTGATCGCGGCCTTCGCGCTCGCGAGCGCGCCCTTCACGTTCACGTCGAAGAGCCTGTCGATGTCCTCTTCTTTCAGGCGTAGCAAGAGACCGTCGATGGCGATGCCCGCGTTCGCGACGAGGATGTCGAGGCGTCCGTGGCGCTTCGCGATCTCTGCGACGGCGGCCTCGGTCGCAGCCATGTCGGCGACGTCGAAGCCGACGGCCTCTGCGCGCCCGCCGGCAGCCTCGATCGCCGCCACGGTCTTCTTCGCCTCTTCCTCGCCGCGTACGTAGTTCACGACCACGAACGCGCCCGCGCCCGCGAGCGCCTCGCTGATCGCGCGCCCGATGCCTCGCGAGCCCCCCGTGACGAGGGCGACCTTGCCGTCCAACCGAAACATCTGCTCTTCCTATCTCGTTCGCTGTTCAGAGAAAATGCATCGCGTGTGTGACGCGCGGGAGGCGAGTGCCGTGTCGTCGCCGGCTTGCGATCCGCCGCTTCCAATCAGCCGAGCTGCGCCGGTAGCGACTCGACGCCTTGGCGATCGGAGACGCTGACGACGCGGATGCGCTTGTCGATGCGCTTTACGAGCCCGGCGAGGACCTTCCCCGGGCCGATCTCGATGGCGACGGTGACGCCGAGCTCTGCGGCGCGCTCGATCGATTTGATCCATTGGACCGGCGCGTCGACCTGGCGCACGAGGAGCTCTTTCACGCGATTGGAGTCGTCGTTCGGCGTCGCGTCCACGTTGGCGATGACGGGTACGCTCATCGCGCCGAGCGAGACCGACTCGAGCTCACGAGCGACGACCGCGGCGGCAGGCTTCATCAGCGCCGAGTGAAACGGAGCGGAGACCTTGAGCGGGATCGTCTTCTTGCCGGCTGCGCTCAGGATCTCGCTCGCCCGCGCGACCGCAGCCGCGGCGCCGGCGATCACGATCTGACCGTGCGCGTTGAAGTTCGCTGCAGACACGACGCCTGCGCTCGACGCCTCGGCGCAGGCTGCGGCGATGGTCTCTTCGTCGGCGCCCAGGACGGCGGCCATCGCCCCGGCTCCAGCAGGCACGGCGGCCTGCATCGCTCTGCCGCGCGCGCGGCAGACGCGGACCGCGTCGTCGACGGTGAGCGCACCAGCGGCGACGAGCGCAGAGTACTCACCCAGCGAATGGCCGAGCGCGACGGTCGGAGCGGGGAGCGACGGATGCGCTTCGCGAATGGCGGCGAGGATGGCGCACTCGGTCGCCACGAGCGCCGGCTGCGTGTTCTCCGTGAGCGTCAGCGTCTCGAGCGGTCCGTCGAAGCAGAGCGGCGAAATTGGATCGGAGCCCGCTGCCACGAGCGCCGCATCCGCGCGCTCGAAGATGGCCTTTGCCGCAGGCCATGCGGTCGCCACGTCGCGCCCCATCCCGACTTCTTGAGAACCTTGTCCGGGGAACAGCCACGCAATCTTCATCGTGCTCATCTCGCGCTCGAAGCCCCGTACGAGCGGCTTCGGCGAAGCCCCACGGCGAGGTTTAGGGGAACGGTGAGTTTCAGGGGAACAGTGAGCTCAGGGGAACAGTGAGCTCAGGGGAACAGTGAGCTCAGGGAAACGGAAGGCCGCCGCCGAGACCGAAGCCACCGCCGACGCCGCCCGCCGGGAAGCCACCGCCGGCGCCGCCGGAGAGGTCGCCGCAGACACACATGCCGCCCTGACACATGCCGATCTGACCCATCGGGAAGCACTGGACGATACACGCGGTCTGGTCACAACCACCGCCAGTCGACGACGACGCCGTCGTCGGTCCCGCCGTCGTGGTCGGTCCACTCGTCGTCGTCGGCCCGCTCGTCACGGCGTTCGTCGACGTGGTCGTGTTGGTCGTGCTCGTCGTCGAGTTCGTCGTGCTCCCCGATGCATCGGAGCTCGAGGTCGAAGCGCCACCGGTGCCATCGTCTGCGGGCGAGTCCGACTCGTCCGGCGTGGCACACGCAGCCACGAGAATGAGACACGAGACCAACGCACTGAGATGACGAAGTGATTGCATGCGGCCCTCCACTCGAGTGGATCGCGAAGTAGTCCCGTCGCACCGCGAAAGACAGAGAGAACCGCAGCAAGACGGGCAGAAACTCTGCGACGCATCGCGAGGAGCACGCGCGCAAAGAACGGCGCTCTGCGTCACGCGGCTTCGTGTCGCACTCGCGACTGCCTGATACCGCGCCCCATAGATTCTGATGGGTCGCGGTACTCAGCAAAATTCGACGTCCGAGCCCGAGCGATCGCCATCAGGAGGTTCCTCCCATCCCCCTCGCTCCGTCGCGGGGGTGGGAGGAACCGATCGAAATCACTGGGGCGACTGCCTGGTCAGGTTCGGACGACGACGCTCAGACGCGAAGCACGCCGGCGCCAAACGACAGACCCGCGCCGAGCGCGAAGAGGAACGTCGTGTCGCCCTTCTTGATCCGTCCGTCGCGAATGCCGCGGTCGAGCGCTATCGGGATCGACGCGCTCGAGGTGTTGCCCAGCTCTTCGAGCGTCAAAACGAAGCGGTCCATCGAGACGCCCAAGCTCTCCGCGACGCTCTCCAAGATGCGGATGTTCGCTTGATGCGGCACGAACCAATCGATGTCGCTCGCGGCGAGGCCGGCCTCTGCGAGCGTCGCCTTGGTGACGTTGCCCAGGTGACCGAGCGACGCCTTGAAGACGTCCTTGCCCACCATCTGCATCTTGTTGCGGCTCTCGGCGATGCTGCGCGCCGTCACGGGCTCGCGCGTGCCACCGACGGGGATCGCGATCGCGTTCGCGTGCGTTCCATCCGTGTGAAGTCGGATGGGACCGATCGAGCGCGGATCCGACTCGTCGACGCGCTCGATCACCGCGGCCCCGGCCCCGTCGCCGAAGAGGACCGCGGTCGTGCGATCGGACCAGTCGACCACGCGCGAGAGCAGCTCTGCCCCGACGACCAGCACGCGCTGCGCGCCGCCCGTCCGGATGAAGCGGTCGGCGACGTCGAGCGCGAACAGGAAGCCAGCGCACGCGGCCGCGATGTCGAACGCCGGGACGCCTGGACGAAGGCCGATCTTCGGGGCGAGGTGCGAAGCGCACGCCGGAAGCGGCGTGTCGCCCGTGAACGTCCCCACGATGCAGAGATCGATCTCGGAAGCGTCCACGCCGGCGGCCTCGAGCGCGCGCCGCGAGGCGAGCGCGGCCATGTCGCTCGTGGTTTCGTCTTCGGCCGCGATTCGCCGCGCACCGATGCCGGTGCGGCTGCGGATCCAGTCGTCGCTCGTCTCGAGGAAAGGCTCGAGCTCGCCGTTGGCGACGACTCGAGAAGGTAAGTAGCTCCCTGTGCCCGCGAGAGCGCTCTTATACATCGGTGACGAGCGCCCTCTGGCCATGGGTACGCGGCTCGACCAGAGGCCGAGCCGTCGAAATCAGCGACCTTTCGGCTTCAAGCGGGGGTCTTGACCGCGACGGCCTTCTTGCCTTTGTAGAAGCCGCAGGCTCCGCAGGCACGGTGCGGACGAGTCGCCTCGCCGCAGTTCTGGCACGCGATGATCTGCACCGGCGTGACCTTGTCGTGGTTCGCGCGACGCATGTCGCGCTTGGGGGGAGTCTTCTTTCTCTTCGGGACGGCCACGATCTCTCTCCTTCAACCAGGCACGCACGCGCGCGCGCCTCACTTCTTGCCACGACTCTTGATGCTGGACTGAATCTTCGGCCGAGCTTTGCTCTTTTGGCGGGCAACGCGGCGCACGTCTTTCACCGATGGCCGCCGAGCAGCGGCGTTGTCGGCTTCTCCCGCTCCGGGCTCGGAGCCACCGGTCAACAGACCGCGCAGCACCGCGAACGGGTTGGGTCGCTCGGGGTCCCAGCGTTCGGCCGGGGCGTCCGTGCTTGAATCCGAAGACGTCGCTTCTTCGGGCAGGTCACCCGAGGAATACTCGGACGGCGCGATACCCGGACAGTCCTCGGAGCACAAGGGAAAGCTCGGCAGCTCGAGGAGAATCGCCTCGCGGACGAAGGGGTCCACGATGACACGCTCCCCGTCGTACTCGTCGAGCTCGGCCTCTTCCGAGGCAAACTCGTACTCCTCGGGGCGGGCGCGGCTCGCGGCGGCGCGGCTCGCGGCCGGACGGGTCGCGACGCCCTTCGCTCGGGCCGCGCCGGCCTTGGCGCGCCCGTCCCCCGCGCCGGCCTTCGGCTTCAGAAGGAGCGCGATTTCGGTGCGAACGTCGACCGGGACCGGCTTCAAACACCGCGCGCACGGGACCGAGACGGTCGCCTTCACCTTGCCGTGGACGACGATGTCGGCCTTGCCGCTCTTCGAGAGGCGCCCGACGAACCACCCCGACTGCTCTGCGTGCGCGGACGCGTCCTCTACCTGGGCGGTGATCCACTCGGGGAGGAGCTCGACCTCGAGGCTCATCCCCGAAGTGTCGATATCGTTCGCGGCAACGTCGATCGCGGGCAACACGGCGGACCGCGGGCTTTAGCGCCCCCGCGGGCGACTTGCAATGAGAAGGCGCTGGGCCGCGCATACGGTGAAGGCGCCAGCACGGCCTTCGTAGTAAGCGCGAGCGATGTCACCGCCCAGGGAGCCGCCGAGCCCGCGCGTCGTCGCGGGGCTCCTGTTCCTGGTGACGGTGATCGGGTTCTTGGCGGCCGCCGACTCGGCGACGCTGGCGAAGCACACCGCGTACGACCACTACGCGCTCCTCGCAGAGGGTTGGCTTCACGGTCGCACCGATCTCGGCGGCCCGCCCCCGGGGTACACCGAGAACAATGACTTTGCCGTCTTCGAGGGCCGGTACTTCGTCTCGTTTCCGCCGCTCCCCGCCGTCCTGATTACGCCGCTCGTCGCGATCTCGGGCTCTGCCGCGGCGACGCGAGACGGTCTCTTCTTCATCTTCATCGCGGCGCTGGCTCCGGCGCTCTTGTTTCTCGCCCTGGACCGCCTCGCGAAAGAGGCCCTCTCGGCGAGGACCTGGATGGAGAACGCGGCGCTGGCGGCGCTCTTCGGCTTCGGCACCGTGTACTGGTTCAGCGCGATCCAGGGCACGGTGTGGTTCGCCGGGCACGCTGTCGCCGCGGTCGCGACGATCGGCTTTCTGCACGCGAGCATCGGCGCGCGGCGCCCCGCCCTCGCCGGGCTCATGCTGGGGCTCGCCGTCGCGACGCGACCGTCGCTCTTCTTCGCGATGCCGCTCTTCGCGCTCGAGGCCGTCCGCGTCACGCGGCGCGCCGACGCCCCGATCGCGGCGTTGGCGCGCCTCGCGCTTCGATTCGCCCTGCCGCTCGCGGTCGTCGGCGTCTTGCTCGGCGCGTACAACTTCGTCCGCTTCCACGATCCCTTCGAGTTCGGCCACCGATTTCTCGACGTGGTCTGGCGTCCTCGCATGGAGCGCTGGGGCCTGTTTTCGGCCCACTACCTCGGCCGCAACCTCGGCGTGATGCTCGCGAGCACGCCGTTTCTCGGGGTCCCGGGCGCGCCGTTCGCCATCTCCGGTCACGGCCTGGCGCTTTGGATCACGTCGCCGTTCTACGTCTGGGCGCTCGCCCCGCGAAGCATGCCGGGCCCCACCCGCCTGCTTCATCGCGCGCTCGCGCTCACCGTCGTCACCGTCGCGCTCGTCGACCTCGCCTACCACAACACCGGATGGGTCCAGTTCGGGTACCGCTTCTCGAACGACTTCGCGCCGTTCATCTTCGCGATGCTCGCGCTGGGGCGCAGGAAGCTCGGCGTCGGATTCGGCGTCTGCGCGGCGCTCGCGGTCGCGGTGAACCTCTTCGGCGCGCTCACCTTCGCGCGTCCCGCATATGCGCGCTTCTACGTTCCGGCCTCGTTCGACACGTATTTCGAGCCCGATTTGCGCCCGCCGCCGTCGCGCTGACGCGCCACTCGGTGTATGAGTCGATGAGCTGGAGGGCTTACATGCTTCGGTCGCTTTCTTTGCACGCAGGGGTCTTGGGTCTCTTCGGATCGCTCGCGGTCCTCGGTGGATGCAGCGCCGACACGACGCTCATTTTCGGGGACGGCGGCGGCGGCAGCGGGTCGACCACGGACGGCTCCGGCGGCGACGCCACGAGCTCGGGCGGCGGCGTCACGACGACGACGAACGTCGGCGGCGGCGTGCTCACCGTCCCGACCCAGTGCGGCGACGGCGTCCTCGACGTGAACGAGGACTGCGATGGCGCGAACCTCGGCGGCAAGGACTGCACCGACCTCGGCTACCAGAGCCCCGAGGGCCTCGCGTGCACCGCGGGCTGCCTGCTCGACCCGGCGGCGTGCCAAGCCGAGTGTGGCAACGGGCTCGCCGAGCCCGGCGAGATGTGTGACGGCGTCGACACGGCCGGCTCGGACTGCACCGACTACGGTTTCGGATCGCCCGGCACGCTCGGCTGCCTCCCCGACTGCAGCGACCTCGATGCCACGAAGTGCATGGCCTCGTGCAACGGCGTCCTCGAGCCAGGAGAGGACTGCGACGGCACGAACCTCGGCGGCTCGGACTGCACCGACTTCGGCTACGTGAACGCGGCGGGTCTCGCCTGCTCGGCGTGCGCGTTCTCGACCACGGGCTGCTCCGCCGTCTGCGGCAACGGGGCGATCGAACCGGGAGAAGACTGCGACGACGGCAACGCGATGCCCGGTGACGGCTGCTCGGCGACGTGCACGACGGAATCCGCGACGGGCGACACGTGCGCGTCGGCGATCACGGTCTCGCTCGCGCTGGGGACGGTGACCGTCACCGGCGACACCGTCGGCGGCGGATCCCACGCGGGCACGAATTGCACGGGTGCCGCCACCGATCGCGTCTACGCCGTCACGCCCTCCGCGGACGGCTACCTCACCGCGCGGCTGCCGCGCTCGCTCGCGAGCTACGACAGCGTCCTCTACATCTCGACCGCGTGCTCGGAGACGGCGAACGTCGGGACGCGAATCTGCGCCGACAGCTACGACAACGCGAGCCCCACGCCCTTGAAGGGCGGAGAACTCCTGTCGTTGCCCGTCACGCAAGGCACGACGTACTACCTCTACGTCGACGGCTACTTCGTCGGCGACACCGGCACGTACTCTCTCGAGCTCGATCTCTCGAACGGCCGCAGCTGTAACGATCCGGTGCCGCTCGTGCTCGAGCCCGGCACGCCGATGACCGTGCTCGGCAACGACACGCTCGTCACGCCGACGACGGCCGGCTCGTGCGGCGGAAACCCGGGCGACGAGGTCTACTACTCCGTCCAACGCACCGCGGCCGGCTCGCTCGGCGTCGCGACGATCGGCGGCGAGACGAACTACAACTCTGTCCTCTACGCGCGGACGTCGTGCACCAGCACGATGGCGGCTTCCGAGCTCGCGTGCTCCAACGGCGACGGCAACGCTGGCGAGAACATCTCGCTCAACCTCCAAGCGAACACGCCCGTCAGCGTGATCGTCGACGGAAGCCAAGCTGGCGGTGGCAACGCGTTCGGCTCGTACGGTCTGCGCCTCACGCCCTGAGGCGCGCACCCGAGCGACGCAGCGCGACGGCACCCACCAGGCATGCGAGGGCGACCAGCCCTCGCTTCGACGCACCGCCACCGAGGTCGCACGCACAGCCGCGTGAAGCGGCCGGTGCGTTCTCGGTCTGCGTGTCCGAAGTCGCGGACACGTCGCGATGGGCCGCGGCGCTCGCAGCGGCGTTCGAAGGAACGACGCCCGACGCATCAGCGCTCGAAGCAGCGGCGTTCGAAGCAGCCGCGCTCGAGGACGGCGTCGGCGTGACGACGTGCTCGTTCGACGAAGCGTCGGCAGTGGGCGCGCAACGCCCGCGTGTCTTCGTCAGGAGGAAGTCCAGCGCGCGATTCTGCTCGTCGCGTGACGCATAGACTCGCCACTCGCCGGCGTGGTTCTTTCCGGGCAACAGGTGAAAGTCGATGGCGTGGCCACAGCGCGCGAGCGCGGCCTTCGTGTCCATCGCCAAGTCGAAGAGCGGATTCTCGTCGCCCATCAGATAGTAAATCGGCGACGGACACCGATCGCATGTGCCGCGCGGCGGCATACCGCCGCCTGCGATCGCGAGGGCCGCGAAGGTCTCGCTCCACGAGCCTGACACGTAGCCGAGATAGGAGCTGCCGCCGGACCACCCCGCCAGGTACCGCCGCTCCGGGTCGACGCCGAGCTCGGCCGTCACGCGATCGACCTCGCCCGCGAGCCACTGCGGCGAGCCGGCCCAGCGCCACCAGCTACCCGTCGAGCAACCCTCGGCGCGCGGACACTTTGGCGCGAAG
>Ga0164241_10005064_pt1 | contig 12496 bp, 13 predicted proteins | sample OricomyardsoilBY_FD_108780 | JGI IMG/M metagenome (GOLD analysis project Ga0164241, IMG submission 108780) | Backyard soil microbial communities from Emeryville, California, USA - Original compost - Back yard soil (BY) | ecosystem: Environmental > Terrestrial > Soil > Unclassified | place: USA...
CTCTTCAAAAACGCTTGATTTGCAGCCCCAATAATCTATCTGGGTAGATTGGCCAGATTAAAAGATAAGGCAGTGAAAAGGACAAAGATCAAGGATTTGTTGCAAAACGGACAACCAGGCACTGAAGTACTGGTGAAAGGCTGGGTACGTACCAAACGCGAAAGCAAAGGCGTCGCATTTGTCGCGGTAAACGACGGTTCTATCATCACCAATATTCAAGTTGTGGTCGATGTCCCGAATTTCAGCGAAGATCTGATCCGTCTGATAACAACTGGAGCTTGTGTGTCGATTAAAGGAACCTTGAACGCTTCTATGGGAAAGGGGCAGTCGGTCGAAATCCAAGCCTCCCAAATTGAGGTGCTAGGCGAGGCCGATCCTGAAAAATATCCTTTACAGCCTAAAGAGCATTCGCTGGAATTCTTGCGTGAGATTGCCCACCTCCGTATGCGGACTAACACGTTCAGTGCCATCATGCGTTTACGCCACGCCATGGCATTCGCTGTACATAAGTTTTTCAACGACAGGGGCTTTGTGTACCTACACACTCCCATCATTACCGGTTCGGATGCAGAAGGAGCAGGCGAAATGTTCCGCGTCACCACCTTAGATCCTGTCAAGCCTCCGCTGACTGAAGATGGAAAAGTGGACTACAAACAAGATTTTTTTGGAAAAGAGTCCAACTTAACCGTATCTGGCCAGTTAGAAGGTGAACTGGGCGCAACTGCATTAGGAGAAATTTATACGTTTGGGCCTACTTTTCGTGCAGAAAACTCAAACACGACTCGACACTTAGCCGAGTTCTGGATGATCGAACCGGAGGTGGCATTCAACGAGTTGACAGATAACATGGACCTCGCTGAAGATTTTCTTAGATACTTGGTAGGTTAGGCGCTTGACAACTGCAAGGAAGATTTGGAGTTTTTGGACGGCAGATTCAAGAAAGAGGAAGAAAAGAAACCACAGCTTGAGCGTTCAGAATGGGGACTGTTAGAGAAACTGCGCTTTGTAGTGGACAACCCATTTGAGCGTGTTACCTATACAGAAGCTATTACCATTTTAAAAGACAGCAAACCTTTTAAAAAAGGCCAGTTTAAATACCCTGTAGATTGGGGAACTGATTTGCAGTCGGAGCACGAACGCTATTTGGTCGAAAAACACTTTAAGAAGCCTGTAATCCTAACTCACTATCCCAAAGCAATCAAAGCCTTCTACATGAAGCAGAGTGAGGACGGTACCACGGTAAAAGCAATGGACGTGCTTTTTCCTGGCATCGGCGAAATCATAGGCGGTTCTCAAAGGGAAGATGATTTGGCTAAACTAAGCGCCCGTGCATTGGAAGTTGGCATCCATGAAGAAGACCTTTGGTGGTATTTGGACACACGACGCTTCGGCAATTGTCCACATGCAGGATTCGGTTTGGGCTTTGAGCGTCTTATTTTATTTATCACTGGCATGGGCAATATCCGAGACGTAATTCCTTTTCCACGCACTCCTAAAAACGCTGAGTTCTAATAATGTAAGGAAAAGTGGTAAATATCCGCAACTACGTACCCAGATTGCCGTAATTTTACCTATAAGCCTTTTTTAACGCAGTTTCATGTCATTTACATCGAAATACCTTTTACTTCTCTTTTTATTAATCCTAGGCATCGTCAACAAATTCTCCCAAAAACGTGAGAATCAAGCTGCCATCGCACAACTTAACATTCAGGTACAGGACGATCGCCGCCAAGCGACTCCATTTTCATTTACCCAATTCAGCAAATAAATCGCAGCTAAAAACAAGGCTATTTTCATGTATCCACATGTAGGCTTTGAGGCTAAGAAGTACTATTTAGCTTCTTTTTCATTCTGGTTTACTCTCATCTAATCAGAAAATAAAAAGTTGGCATTAAAAATCAAGTAAGGATACCACCATGCCCGTTTTGTGGCATAAAGTTTTATATGCATTTAATGTTCGCCTTTCTGGAGTGGCGTCGGTTTTAACGCCGAAATGCCTGAGAGAATATCCATCGAACTTGAACTGGGTAATGCCGGCGAAAGAAAAGGAAAGGCCAACCGAGAGCCCCGTCACAAGCGGGGCTTTTCGTTTGGGTGGTTTTATAAAATGAAGAGGAAGCTGAATGCTTGGGCGCTCCGCCAAGCAATGTCAATTGCTCGGATTAGCAGACTTTTACTGTTGCCTAATACCGGTACTTCTCTTTCCAGAGTTGCTTTAAGCGTTGGCGCATTTCATTTTCCCTTGCATTGTTTCCAGGATCATACAAAAGTGTCCCAGATAGCTTCTCAGGAAGAAATTCTTGGTTTACAAAATTGCCTTCAAAGTCGTGAGAATATTGGTAGCCCTTCCCATAGCCTTGTTTCTTCATCAAACTTGTAGGTGAATTGCGCAGATGAAGGGGCACGGGCTGATAGCCCGCGTCCTGAACTAGCTTCTTTGCATTTTTAATGCCAACGTACGAGGCGTTACTCTTGGCAGATGCCGCCAGGTAAGTGACTGCTTGCGCCAATATGATTTCTGATTCTGGATATCCGATCATGTTCACCGCCTGGAAACAAGAGGTCGCGATCAATAAGGCATTTGGATTTGCATTGCCAATGTCTTCACTTGCAAGAATTAGCAATCTTCTGGCAATAAAAGAAACGTCTTCACCCCCTTCAATCATGCGCGCCAACCAATACAGGGCGGCGTTGGGATCACTTCCTCGTATGGATTTGATAAAGGCGGAAATGATGTCGTAATGTTGCTCGCCATTTTTATCGTAAAGGGCCACATTCCGTTGTGCAATCTCCTTTACTAAATCATCGGTTATCTCCTTCCCCTCTTCCAAAGAGTTCGCGACCAGCTCCACGAGATTCAACAGCTTTCGCCCATCGCCACCTGATAATGAAAACAATGCCTCGTATTCTTTCACTAACAGGTTCTTTTTCTTCAACACCTCATCTTCCTTCAAGGATTTGTCCACCAACAAACGAAGGGCATTCACATCCAATGGATTAAGTACGTAAACCTGACTTCGTGACAACAAGGCAGAAACCACTTCAAACGAGGGGTTTTCCGTCGTTGCTCCCACCAAGGTAATGATGCCCTTCTCCACGGCACCCAAGAGAGCGTCTTGCTGTGATTTGTTGAATCGATGGATCTCGTCGATAAAAAGGAGCGTCTTTGTGTTGTATTTGGCACGCTCGATGATCTCTCGGACCTCTTTTACCCCTGCACTGATAGCACTTAGTGTGTAAAATGGCAGGCCGATCTTTTCTGCGATCAATTGGGCCAAGGTAGTCTTCCCAACTCCAGGTGGCCCCCACAATATCATAGAGGGCACATTCCCTGCATCCAACATTTTACGAATTACCCCTTTTTCACCGGTCAGGTGTGGCTGGCCCACATATTCGTCCAACGTGCGGGGACGCATACGTTCAGCAAGAGGAGAGGAAGCTAACATAGTGTAAAGGTAATTGTTTGCCCTACTTGGTTCAAAGTTCAATGTTTAAAGTTCAAAGCCTGGGGATTAGTCATTCTTGCTGAATGAAAGGCCTGTTTAAAGGAAACTACTAAATTTAACGTGTAATTTTAATGCCATGAAAGCAAATGCCATCACCTTTGTCTCTGCCATCTTACTCACTTTTGGTTACTCAACAAGCTATGCTCAAGAAGTGAAAAAAGCAGCAAAAGAGGTAGGAAAAACATCCAAAGAAGCCGGAAAGAAAGTCGGAAAAACTGGGAAAGAGGTAGGCCAAGAAGTGGGGGAAGATGGGAAAAAAGTTGGCAAAGAAGTTGGCAAGGAAGGGAAGCATGTGGGAAAAGAGGTGGGTTCGGCTGGAAAAAAGATAGGCAAATCATTTGCGGATACTTGGAAAGATGCGACTAAGAAATAGCTCAGAACTGTAAATAATCGACTATTTTCTCCCATTTTTCTTTATCAAGCATTCCAATGGACAACATATCCTCTGCCTTCTTGTACTCACCGTGTTGTTTTCGATAGTTAACAATCACTTTTGCTAGTTTTCTGCCCACGTAAGAATGGCCTGCCAGTTCCTCTTCCGAAGCCAAATTGATCGGAATTTTCTTGCAAGGTGTTGTCAATTCGAATTTTTCCCAATTGGTTTTTACCACCACACTGTCCAAGCCATAGACTTCGAATAGTTGTTCTTTACGTGCGAAACCACCCAACTTATCTCTGAACTTGATGATCCTTTTGGAAAGTGTATTCCCAATTCCATCGATCTTTTGCCAGTCCAAAGTGTCTGCCGTATTCATATCGATGGAAAACGCTTTGTAGACACGTTTGGACTGAGTAGACTCCGGCCTAGCCGCATAATGTCCTTTTCGCTCGGTACTGTCAGGCAATTGGATATAGTCTTTCAATTGCACAAAAAGGGTTTCTGGCATTCCATAAATCCTGCGCAGATCACCTTTCACTTTGAACTTGCCTCCTTTGCTGCGATATTTTACAATGCGTCTTGCCAAGAACGCTGGCATTCCCATTTGCATCAATTCCGATTCCTCTACAATATTTGGATCAAATAGAAACGGCTTTACTGCGACTACCTTGCTTAGATTGGAAGAAACCTCCATCACTTCAAGCAAGCTGTCGGCTTTTAATTCTTGAATAGTAAACTCGATCGGTTCTGTTTCAGGTCGTAATATGCGGTAAAGAGCCGGGATAGTAAAAATAACCACCAGAAGAACACATAAAGCGAGAAATCCCTTTGATTCTTTCGCGGTAAATCCAAAATAGTGGCGCAACCAAGCCTTGATCATGTCGAAATAAAATGGGCAATAGGACGAATAACGCCCTAATATATCACCCATTTTTCATCCTACACAATTAATTCTTGACAGCGACTTGTTTGGCCAAAATATCGATTCCTTCTTCGAAACTATGTGGCTGATAACCCAATTGATTTACTGCCTTGTCAATGATAAAGCCCGTTTTGGGCGGTCGTTTTGCAGGTTGTGTGAATTTTGTCGAGTCGGATTCCACAATAAAACTTTTGTCTAAGCCAAAGAAATCAGCGGTCTTAATCGCCATTTGGTAGGGAGAGAGGAAATCTTTCCCAGAAATATTGAAAATACCGGTTGCCTCTTTCTTTAGTATCAGGAAACAGCCCTCAGCTAGGTCCTCTGCCAATGTGGGTGTACGCCACTGATCGTTTACAACTTGAATGGTCTTCTTTTCCTCCAAACTTTTCTTGACCCAAAGCACGATATTGGAACGACTCATGTCATCGGCAATGCCGTATACCAACACTGTGCGCGCAATGGACCAACGTAGCTTGCTTTTCATAAGCACACGTTCTGCCGCTAGTTTGCTGCTCCCATAATAGCTGATCGGTTTTGGAATGGCCTCCTCATCGTAAGGGCCACTTTCCCCATCAAATATAAAATCAGTACTGAGGTGCAATAAGAAGGAGTTATGCTTTTGGCAAGCTTCCACTAGGTATTCCACGGCACGTACATTCAGTTGCCAACATTCGTCCTTCATGGTCTCACACTGGTCCACATTGGTCATGGCAGCCGAGTTGATCACATAGTCGGGCTTAAACTTTTCCATCACCATGTCCACATCCTCCTTGTCGGTGATGTCTAGTGAATGGTAGGTGTACCCAATTTTGTTGCTCAGTCTGTTATCCCCGCGCGAAGTGGCAATTAACTCGTACTCGTTTTGCTTAGAAACCAGTTCCACCATTTTTTGGCCCAAAAGCCCATTAGCACCTGTAAGAAGTATTTTCTTTCCCATTACCTATCGTAGTTAGTACAAGTAGCAGCTAGTGTATTCGATCATAAACTGCACACTAAACTATGTACTCTGAACTTAATATTTATACCCGTAAAGTTTGGTGATTTTTTTCTTTTTCAAAAGTTTGACTGTTACGGTTATCTTAATATCCTTCGTGGGTCTGTCCCTTCCATCCTTGGGTTGTTCGGCAATTTTCTCCACAACAGGTATTCCCGAAATCACTTGTCCGAACACGGTGTAACTCTTGTCCAAAAAGTGGCTTCCCTCTTTGCTTTCTACAATGTAAAACTGACTCCCGCTGGACTCCTTCTTCGGATTTACCTGATCTCCCATCCTGGCCGCTGCCACAGCACCTTGCACATGAGTAAGTTTGTCGTTGAACTCGGCAGGAATTGTATAGCCTGGTCCACCTTGACCGTCGTTGTAAGGTAAACTGTCCTTCGAATTTGGGTCGCCGCCTTGAATCATAAACCCGTCGATAATACGGTGGAAGGTGGTGCCGTTGTAAAAGCCTTCATTTGTCAACTTAAGAAAATTCTGCTTGTGTAGAGGTGTCTCGTCAAACAGCACTAGCTTGATTTCCCCTAATGAAGTGGTAACGGTGACCACTGCATCTTTCTTAGAAGGTTTGGTTTTAGCTGCCTCTTGGGCAAACAGAAGTTTTCCGATAAAGAGAAAAACAACACAAAGGAGTCTCATGCGATCAAATTAGGAAGCGAAAATAAAAGGAAAGTACTTGATTGTCCTACTCTTCCTTATTAAGAATATACACACCCATATAAATGGTACGGCTTCCCACATAGGGGATTCGCTATTTCACGCAACGATCAGAATGGCTTGTAAAGCCACTCTCGCTCCTTTTAATGTGAATTGGCTAAGAAGGGATGTGAATTGCAAAGAAAGAAAAGTGAGGTTCGCTAGAAAGAAAATCACTTACCCGACAAGGATATCGACTTGATGATCGAAGAAATATGAATTGACAAGGCGCACAAACGACTAAACAAGGAAGGAAAGTCACTTAGCTAGGAGGCGAAGTGACTTGGCAAGGAAGAAATGTGACTTAGCAGAAAGGAAAATGAGATTCTCTCCAATGCAGAAGAGATACAATTCTGTTTTTAATTCTCAAACACATTGCCATATACCTCTGTCAAACCTACGGTGAACTTAATATTCGATATCGTCAATTGATCATTTAATGTTTTGTATTCTGACAGTGTCCATTGGCCTTGTTCGTTTTTACAAAATCGCTCTACGAACACCTTTTCGCTGTCTATTAAGATATATTCTTCCAAAGAGGGTATTCCGCGATAGAGCGTAAACTTTCCACCTTTGTCATAATCCCTTGAGCTTGCGGAAAGAATCTCCACAATCACCTTGGGATTAAGTAGCGTATCGACCTCTTTGTCTAAGTACTCTTGCTTGCCGCACACAATGCTCATATCTGGGTAAGTATACAACGTGTTTTCAAGCAATGCACACGCATATCCCTCCCGAATAGATTGCACTTCTTGCCTTTTAAGTGCCCACCAATGCCTACAAACAGATTTGAGAATAAAGATTGTGCTCTTTGCTCGCACCTGACATGGCAAACACTTCCCCTCGAAAGAACCCATGCTTCGTAGTTGCCACTCTTTCTGAAGCCAAATAGGCTTCTTCACTTATTATCTCTTTTGGTTGTCCGGCTCCCATTCTGCCATATTACTATCAAGTGAAGTTACGAACATCGAGGATAATATAAACGTTTGCTCTTTCTACAGCTTATCCAGCTCCCCTTTCACAAATTCCATCAATTCACTGATGTATTCTTTGGAGAAATTGAATTGGATCCCTGCCGTAGCATAGATTTCTTTGATCGGTTTGGTGTATCCAAGCGCCAAGGCTGCCAAATAGTTCTTCAGGCCTTCCTCCGAATTCTCTCTGTAGTTCTTCCAAACGGCTACAGCTCCCAGCTGGGCAATGCCGTATTCGATGTAGTAAAAGGGCACTTCATAGAGATGTAATTGCTTTTGCCAGACGTTGTCTTTGAAAGATTGTAGGCCATCCCAGTCTATTTGCTTAGAACTAAAAGAAGAATGTATCTTGTTCCACTCGGCTTTGCGCTCTCCAGTTGTATGCACGGGATGTTCGTAGATCCAATGCTGAAATTTATCGATGGTGGCCACCCAAGGCAATGTTTCGATGATCTGTTCCAAATGTTGGCGCTTGGCTCGCTTCAACTCGGCCTCATTAGGAAAAAAGATGTCCCAGTGATCCATGGTAATTAGTTCCATGCTCATGGAAGCCAACTCGGCTACTTCTGATGTAATTGCCCTAAAACTGTTAAGCTCCAAATCCTTTGTCAAGACCGAATGCACGGCATGCCCCCCTTCATGCAGAATGGTGATCATATCACGAAAATTGCTGGTAGCGTTCATAAAGATGAAGGGATAGCCTGTTTCCTCCATGGGATAGTTATAACCGCCTGGCGCTTTGCCCTTTCTCGATTCCAAGTCAAAGCGATCGAGCTTTTTCATTTCCCGCAGGCAATCTCCTAGGAAGACGTCGAGCTTGTCGAAGCATTGGATGGTTTTTTCCAGTAGATCTTTTCCGGTCTCAAATGGCTTTAAAGGAGGCTGCCCACTTTTGTCGACACTTAGATCCCAAGGTTTTAATTCGGCCAAGTTCAATTTTTCTTTCCTGTCCTTCGCCAATATGTCCAGCAAGGGCACTACCTCACTCTGCACTGCCTGATGAAAAGCGAAACAGTCTTCCTTGGTATAATCAAATCGGCCCATGGCCACAAACATGTAGTCGCGGAAATTGATAAAGTCTGCGTTTACGGCGACATGGTGGCGGAGGCCGATCAGCTTATTATAGAGCTCGTTCAACGCATCAGCATCTTTCAGTCTTCGGTCGTTGATTTTATAGTACACCTCTTCCCTTTCGGATCTGTTGGTGCTTTGAAGCTTATCGGCCGCTTTTTGTAGGGTCACTTCTTGTCCTTCTATCTCAACCGTCATGGCGCCTACCATTGCACCGTATTTTTGGGATTCTTGTGAGATTTCTGATAGGATGGGCACGTTGGCTTCCCGAAAGACCACAATATTTTTCTCGATATTTCGAAACATGATTTCGTATTCTTTGCCAACCAACTCTTTTCGAAAGGGCGAGGCCAGGGCTTTCTCGTCCAACTTATTAGAGATGGGGGAGATTTGTGGTTCTATTTCAGAAATGAAATAGGTATACGCCTGCACCTTTTCTTCATTGGCCGTATCGCATGTCATGCGCACGTAACGCCAGGCCAAATCTTCCGAAACTACTGATTCCAGTTCGCTACGATCGCGCAACCATAGTTGGTAATCGGGGAGCGTATCAATAGATCGGCCAAGCAAGTTCTCAAAATACCATTTTAGGTCGTCCCAAGTTGTGATATGTAAATCTTGTGCAGTGAAAGTGCGCATGTTCGAGTTCAGAGTTTAAAGTACTGAGTGCAGGGGCTCCAAAGTACAGGGTTCGGAAGGATAGTTCAAAATACAATGGTCAATAGTCAAAGAGAGCTCATTTGCCCTTGTCCTATCAAAATTAGCAACTATTCACTCAGCGAATGAACTTCAGGTAAAGATCCTCGACCTTTTTTCTGGCCCAAGGGGTTTTACGTAAAAACGTAAGGCTTGATTTGATGCTTGGATCCACATTAAAACACTTGATGTTGATTCTTTCCCCTAATTCCTGCCAACCAAAATGGTCGACCAAGTGAGTGAGGATGGCCTCTAAGGTTTTCCCGTGCAATGGGTTGTTGGGCTGCGAAATGTCCATATGCGAAACTAGAAATTTTGATTGCAAGTCACTTTACCTAAAATTGGCCATCGAAACTAGTTGAATTTGTTTAGACACGATTAAAAACTAATCATTTTCGAGACAACATCCCATTAAGTTTCACGTTCTTGTTTTTAATTTGGATTTCAAGAGAGCTACAGCAAACACATGCGGAATTATTTCATCCTTTCCTTCTTTGTCTTCTTGTCTTTTATTGTTCCTACTCATTCGCAACATGAGTTAAGCGCCACGCAAATTGTACGGCGGATGTTGACAAAAACAAAGGAAATTACTGCCCTTTCTTATACTATGAAGAAGCAAGAAAGGATCAAGAACACAATGCCTTCTCAGGTCACCGAAGTAAAGATGACCGAACATCCTTTTAAACTTTATCTCAAACAATTAAGTCCTCAAAAAGGGCTGGAAGTATTGTATGTTCAGGGGGTGAATGGAAACAAAGCGGTAGTGAACACCAACGGATTTCCTTGGGTAAACGTGAACTTGGACCCAATGGGAAGTACCATGCGCGAAAATCAGCACCATACTATTTTCGAATCTGGATACGAACATCTCATGTCTATCTTGGAACACTTGACAGCCAAATACCACAAAGAATTGGAGAGCATGGTGGTCAAGTCTGGCCCAGTGGAATGGGACGGACATACTTGCTGGGTCATTACTTTACAAAATCCGCATTTTAAGTATGAGCCCTACGTGGTAAAACAAGGGGAAAACCTCCTCACCATCGCGAAAGAACGTAAACTGAGTGAACACATGATCTTGGAAAAAAATAATCTTACCGACTATCTGCATGTGCCCGCAGGAAGAACACTTTTAGTCCCTAATGATTATTCACCTAAACTGGAATTATATGTCGACCAGCAGCGCTTTATTCCCTTGGTGATGAAGGTATACGACGATAAAGGGCTGTACGAGTACTACGAATATTCGGACGTGGTGATCAATCCTAAATTCTCGGAACAGGAATTTACAAAAGACAATCCTGACTACGATTTTTAATCGGCTAAACTAGCTCGCCATGGCTAGCTCTACCTCTACCTTTTTTGTCTGTCCAAGCTCTTTCAATTTCCTAATGTGAGAGGCAAGGGCTTGACCAAAAGTAGGCTGTACAAGATAGGGTATCCCGTACTCTTTGGCTGTCTGCTCCACAATCGGTGCAATTTTAGGATAATGGATATGGCAAATAGAAGGAAACAGATGATGCTCCACTTGGAAGTTGAGCCCTCCTGCGTACCAAGTAAGAAACCTATTGTGCGGTGCGAAGTCTGAGGTGGTGAGCAACTCATGTACTGCCCAGTTGTTTTCGATTAGTCCATCTTCAGGCAGACCTTCTTCTTCAGTACCCTCTACGATATGTGCCAATTGGAATACCACGCTCATAATCAATCCTGCAACAAAATGCATACTCAAGAAACCAAGAACAGTTTGCCATACAGCAAAACCTGAGATCAAGACAGGGAGAACGATACAGCAAAAGAGATAGACCGACTTTACGGCAATCATCGTGGCCATCTCTGCCACAGGGTTAATGTTGTATTTTTCCATATACCCCACTCTATTGTACCTCACCAATTGGCCAAAACCTTTGACAAATTTTGAGATGGTCATCAAACCATAAAAGAAAAAGGAATGGATATGTTGGTAGTAATGGATTTTGCGCAGAGGGCTGTATTGTGATAAACGAATCACACCCTTGTCTGCAATGTCTTCGTCCAACCCGTCCACACTCGTGTAGGTATGGTGAAGTACGTTGTGCTGGATCTTCCAGTTAAATACATTGTCCCCCAGCAAATAAATGGTATTGCCCATCCACTTGTTCAGCCATTCCTTTTCCGAATATGATCCGTGTACCGCATCATGCATTACCCCCATGCCAATACCCGACAATCCAATGCCCATTATAACGGTGAGGGCCAAGGCCAGCCACCCATCCATTGGCACCGTCAGGATGCAAACAAAGGGCACAATGTACAAAGCAAGCATAATCAAGGATTTAACGATCAGACCTGTATCTCCTTTGGTCGAGATATTGTTCTCCTTGAAGTAATTGTAAACGTTCTTTTTAACTGCTACTCCGAATTGCTGGTGGGCTGTGTTGGTGCACGAAAATTTCGTGGGCTTCATCTGTATACTTATTTACGGAAATTGACGGCCTTTCCAATTGGCCCGTCTTTCCCCAAATTGTGGATTTCAAATATAACGGTATTTTTCAAGACTTTATGCGAATAATCATGTAATTAGACGCAAACCCCGAGACAGGTCTTTTGCTTGTGTCCGTTTCTTTGGAGAAGATACGGCATTGCCCCAAATGGGGTTACCCTAAAAAAATGATTTAAGTAATAGCCTTCGTTTTCTGCGAAAACATCCCAAATTTGCACCCGATTTTCCATGTGCCCATAGTTCAATGGATAGAATTTCAGATTCCGGTTCTGAAGATGGGGGTTCGAATCCCTTTGGGCACACTTTTGGAACCAAGGCTAAAATTAGAGGGCTATAATCTCTCTAGCTTTTGCCCTTAAGCCTTCTGCTTTAGCTATAGAGTTGCTCATAATACTCCCGCACCATTCTGTCTGAATCAAATTGAGGATATACGTCCCTCATCGCATTCTTCTGGATCTGCAACCATTTTTCAGGCTGGTCATAATAAAGCGGGACCACCTGACTCTCTAGGATATTTAACAAACTTTTGTAATCCTGGTCGTCCTGTTGTTGGATAGGCAAGCTTGCATTGGTGTCAATCACGAAACTGTTTACTCCATGTTTGGCAAATTCAGGAATCCAACCGTCCATGACCGAAACATTCACGCAAGCATTCATAGAGGCCGTCATTCCACTTGTTCCAGAAGCCTCCCTCGTAATCCTGGGCGTGTTTAACCACACATCAGAACCCTTTTTCAGTTTTGCTGATAAGGCCAGCTCATACCCCACCAAAACAG
>Ga0164241_10005065_pt1 | contig 12494 bp, 8 predicted proteins | sample OricomyardsoilBY_FD_108780 | JGI IMG/M metagenome (GOLD analysis project Ga0164241, IMG submission 108780) | Backyard soil microbial communities from Emeryville, California, USA - Original compost - Back yard soil (BY) | ecosystem: Environmental > Terrestrial > Soil > Unclassified | place: USA...
CGCTCGACCAGCGCCTTCGCGAATGAGGCCTTCGAGGCGGTGCCTCCCACGTCATTCGGCGGAAAGCTCAGGAGATCGCCGGAGAGTGTAAAAAGCTCCTCCAGCGAGAAGAGCCGCTCGAGCTCACCGCGCACGATGTCGATGGACATGATCTTCCTCGGGGTAGCGCCGCCGACCGGGCGGGGCGCGCGATGCTACACCAGAGAGCGACCTCGTCTCAGCGCTTCTTGAACTGGAAAACGACCTCGCTTTGACGCACGAGGCCAAGGTCGTCCCGTGCGATGCGTTCGACAGAGGCCGGGTCGTCGCGGAGGTTCTTGACGTGGGCCTGAAGCTCGTCGATCTCGCGCTGCATGTCGCGGTTCTCTGCGTCGACGCCGGCAAGCTCGCGCTGGAGGTTGCGCAGGCGCGGCAGGCCCTCCGGCGAGAAAATCATCAGCGGGGCGCCAATCAGAGCCAGGGCGAGCACCATCACCGGCAGCACGCGCTCGGCGAAGAGGGTGAGGCGCTTCATGGGGGAGCTATGACATGGGCTCTCCGTGCCTCGCCAGTTTTTGGCGCGGCCGCACCAAGTGACCGGCGACGCCTGCGGCGGCGCGCGACTATGATGCCGCCGTGACGGTCGAGCTCGCACGTCGGCTCATGAGCGGCGGCGCCGTGCAGGCGCGAGACATCGAGGCAGCGCTCTACCTGAGCGTCGTTCGTGGCGTGTCGCTCGCTCGCGCCCTCGTAGATCGCGGCGTGCTCTCCGAGCGAGAGCTCGAGGAAGAGCTCTCTCGGCGGGCAGGGGTCCCGCTTCGCCAGGTGAGCCCGGCACCCGATCTCGTAGCGAAGCTCCCTCCGGGGATGTGTCGCATGCTCGCCGCCGTGCCGTTGCGGGTCGACAGCGCGGGCGTCGTCGATCTCGCGGCGATCGATCCGCTCGATCTCCACGCCTCGACCGAGTTCAGCTTTCACATGGGCTGTCCGGTGCGCGTGCAGCGCGCCACGATGAGCGCCATCGAGGAAGCGATTCGCCACCTCGAGCTCGCAGAGGGGGCGTCCGCGACGCGCGCGCGAAGGCGAACGCCGGCGTCGCCGCACGGCGCGCCCGACACCGTGCCGCCTTCGCCGCCGCCACCTCCGTCGCTCGAAGAGGTGCCGATTCCGCTCGTCAAGATGGTCGGCGCGCCGGCGCTGCCCCGCCCCATCCCGGTGAGCGAAGAGCCGGTGCGCAGGCCCGAGCTGCCGCGCCTCCCGCTCGGAGAGCCCATCGACGAGGCGAGCTCGCCCGCGCCTCGTCGCGTCATGTTCAGGAGCGCCCCCGATGTTCCGGCGGTCTCCTTTCCTTCGGCGCCGCCTCCGGCGCTCGGCGCAGATGACGAGCCCATGCCGCCTTCGGGGCGCATGCCCGCGTCGCTCAGTGAGATCGGCCCCGAGTACTTCGCGATGGGGGTGGACGCTCGCGCAAACGTTGCCGCGTCGCACCCACCCGGGATCGACGAGGAGCCCACGCCCATCGACGACCTCAGCCCCGAGCTCGCCGGCCCGGAGCCGATCGCGATCGCGCGCTCCAAAGAGGCGGGGTGGTCGCCGACGCTCCCCGAGCTCTTCGATCTCGTCGCGCGCGCCACGAACCGCGACCAGCTGCTCGACTTGGTGCTGCGCGCGGTCACGCTGCTCGCTCGCCGCGGCGCGATCTTCGTCGTGCGACGCGGCGCCTACCAGGGCTGGGCTTGCAACCCGGCGTTCGGCCCCGAAGATGATCTCAAGCAGGTCGCGATCCCGACCGAACAACCGAGCATCCTCGCGACCGCCAGCGTCACCGGCTATTACCTCGGACCTATCCCGACGACGCAGGGCCACCAGCGCTTGCTTCACGTGATGGGGGCGGCGAGCGCGGACGTCGCGGTCTACGTCGCCAAGATCAAGGGGAAGCCCGCGATCGTTTTGGTGGCAGACGAGCTCGACGACACGCTGCTCGGTACGCGAGCGCTCGGCGAGCTGGCGCGCCGAACGGGAGAGGCTCTCGCCCGGATCGTCGCGGGTCGCCAGCACGCGGGCTGACGCCATAGGTCGACCGGCGAGGGCCGACCGACTCGGCTGGATTGCGCGATCTCCTGCGCGCTGACGCTTCCGTCGGACGACCGTTTATCGCTACGCTGCGCTTCATGTCGCAAACTGCGTCCCGCTGGCTTGGTGCGCTGTCGCTCGTCGTCTTCGGAGGCGCGACTGCGCTCGCCGCGCTCGCCTGCGACCCAGGAGACGCCGGCACCACCGACGGTGGGACGACGGGCACCGTGCAGAGCGACGTCACGTTCCACAAGGACATCGAGCCGATCCTTCAGAGGTCGTGTCTCGGGTGTCATCGCGTCGGTGAGATCGCCGGCTTCTCGCTCGAGAAGTACGACGACGCGAAGCCGATGGCCGCGCTCATGGCCGCACAGGTCGAGACGCGTCTCATGCCGCCGTTTCACGCGGCCGACACCGCCGACTGCAAGCCGACCCACGGCTTCAAGGACGATCCGAGGTTGAGCGACGACGAGGTCGCGCTCTTCAAGGCGTGGAAGGAGGCGGGCGCACCCGAGGGAAATCCGGCCGACGCTCCGCCACCCTATGTCGCCGAGGACCAGGCGCTGCCGAACAGCGATCTCGATCTCACCGCGAAGACCGCCGAAACGATCGAAGGCGGGAACGACATCTTCCAGTGCGTCGTCTACGACCCCGCGCTCACCGAAGACAAATGGCTCGACGGCATCAACATCGTCCCTGGCAATCGCAAGGTTGCTCACCACGCGCTGATGTTCCGCACGCCGCGCGCCGATGCCGCCGCGCTCTCGGGAGGTGCAGAGCGGTTTGATTGCTTCGGCGCGCCGCCAGGCGATCTCGTCGGCGCGTGGGCGCCGGGCGCGACGCCGCTCGTCCTACCCCCCGATGTGGGCTTCCAGATGACGACCGACGACGTGATCGTCGTGCAGATGCACTACCACCCAACGCTCGATTCCTCGGAGGTCGACCAGTCGACAGTGCAGTTCCGCTACATCGACAGCGAGCCCGCCTGGAGCTTCCAGTTTGCGCTCGTGGGCAACGCGGGCTCCGCCGGCCAAGGCCTCCTCGCCGATCCAGACGACCGTGGAATGCCCGAGTTCCGGATCCCGGCCGGATCGAAGGATCACGTCGAGGACATGGCGTTCACGGTTCCCGACACGGCCGGCTTCGATGTCCCCGTCCTGCTGGTCGGGACGCACATGCACTACGTCGGCTTCGATGGTCGCTTCTCCGTAAAGCGAGCGAACCCCGGATCGAACCAGCTCGCCGACGAATGCTTCGTGGAGACTCCCAACTGGGACTTCAACTGGCAGCGCGGGTACATGTACGACACGCCGATCTCCGAGCTGCCGACGATCGCGACCGGCGACACGCTCCAGGTTCACTGCGAGTACAACAACACGATGGGCAACGTGTTCGTTCAGGACGCGCTGAAGCAACAGGGCCTCGCGGCACCAGAAGACGTCTATCTGGGAGAGACCACGCTCGACGAGATGTGCCTCGGGGTGCTCGGGTACTTGCTTCCCAACTGACGTTGATGGGAAAAGGCGGCTCTCACAGGAGTCGCCCGTGTCCTTCGCACCTGTTTACCCTCGTTCGTCGTCGGCCCTCATCGGCCTCGCCCTGATCTTCGGTCTCGCTGGCTGCAGTAGTCACGAGCCGCCGGTGGGGAGCGCGGATGCGTCCGGTCCGTCGGGCGGACCCGCCCCCGTCGCGACCGCTCCGCCCGTCGCGAGCGCGATCATTCCCGCGAGCTCGGAGCCAACCGCATCGACGGACGCGGACGCGGTCGCGTCGGCCAGCGCGACCGTGATCGCGTCGGCGTCCGCTGCGCCGAGCGACGCACCGCTGCCCGACGTCGAGGTCAAGAACATCGGGATGCACATCGGCGGCGGTCCGAACGACGCGGTCACGAAGGGACCCGTGAAGCGCAGCGTCGAGCCTCACTTCGACGAGCTGCGCGCCTGCTTCGCGAAGGCGTCCGACCCGAAGAAGGGGGGCGACGTCTCGATCGATCTCCACATCGAGCGCGAGGGCGGCAAAGCGAAGCTCACGAAATACCGATCGGCCATCACCGGCGACGGCTTCGAGGACTGCGTGAAAGCAGTCTTCGAGAGCATCGATTTCGAGAAGCCGAAGGGCGGCACGACGAACGTCAGCTACGGCCTCGGCTTTCGCACGAAGCACTGACGCTGAGCGCCCCGACGCGGGCGGCAAAGCCCCGTCACGGCAAGGAGAGCAGCGCGATTGCCGCGTCGGCCTTGCTCTTGTTCATCGTCAGGACGCCGCCATCGAAAGTGAGGGTCGCGTCGCCGGACATCGAGCCGCCGACGGCGATGGAATACGGAGCTCCGGTCGAACCGGGGTCAGCGTCGAGCGCACTGAGCGTGTAGGTCCCGGTGCTGCTCGTGTCGAAGAGCGCGGCGTGGCGCGTGCTGCCGTTTTGGGGATTGAGCTGGAGCAGAAACGGCCGCAGTCCCTCTGCGAGGAATGGATTCGGACACCCGAGCGCGACGGCAGGCGGCGCGAGCTCTCCGAGGATCATCACGTCCGTCCCGAGCCCGACCATGGCCCGAGGCACGATGACGCTGGTGTCGCCGTAGGTCTTGAAGACCGCGCTCACGCCGGTGTTGTCGAACGCCGCGACGAGCATGTCGTCGGTGCCGTCCGTGGTGATGCCTTTGTCGAGGCCGTCGACTTTCAGTGTGCCGCGAAGGGTCGCGAGCACGATCGGATCGTCGTCGACGACGACGAGGTCGATGCCGTTGATGGGCCCATCCGAGTCGAGCGTGTGAACGGAAACGAAGGTTCCGTCCGCGGTCAGGCGAAAGAGCAGGACGTGGTCGCCCTCTGCGATCCCCATAGGATGGCTGGCGAAGGTGCAGCTACCCGAGCTGAAACCGGCCGAGTTGTTCGCGAGCACATAGATGTCGCCGTTGCTCGCCGTCGCGACCGCCCGAATCTCGGCGTCGCCGACCGAGCAGATGAGTAGGTTGACCCAGGTGTCGACGCCCGTCGTCGTGTCGAATCGAGCAGCGAAGCCCGCCGAACCGAAGTAGTCCGTGTAATAGGTCGTCGAACCGACCTTCAGATCCGCGCCGAGGAAGCGACCACCGACCAAGACGCCGGCGCTCGTCGACACGAGATCTCGAATCTCCACGGTCGAGGCGTCCAGCGTGCGTCCCCAAACCTTTGCGCCCTGCGTGTCGAGCGCCGTCACGTAGCCGAACGTGTCGTTCGTGGTATCGGGCAGGCTGTATGCGCCGAGCGCCCCAGAGCCAGAATAGGTGCCGCTGACGGCGAGCTTGTCACCCGGGAGCGCGGCGATTCGCGACACGGCGATGCTCTTCGTCGCCTGGCCGGAGACCGCATATCGCAGCGCGGTATCCGCGAGTGACTTGCCCGTGAAGCTCGCGACGAAGACGCCACGCGCCACGCCTGGGGAAGCGTCGGTCGCCGCGGGGAGCTGCCCCCCACCGAGGTTGAGCGTCGACTCGTACGGGCCGGCGAACGACGTGGAGGTCGCATCGATCGCGACGGACGACACCTCTTGTCGCGTGTCGCCGTCGGTCTTCTCGTCGCCGAAGAGATGGGCGTCCGTCCGCTCGATGTCGTGATCCCAGGTCAGCTCGCAAGCCGCGGGTGTGCTTCCGCCCCCTGCGCCACCGCCGCCGTTGCTGCCCGTCGTGGTCGAGGAGCCTCCGCTGCCCGTGCCGCCACCGCCGCGGCCGTCACCGCTCGCGGAGAACTCCCAGCTATAGCAACCCGTCGTGAGCAAGACCGGCACGAGCGCCGCGAGCATTCCACGCGGCAGGGCGGACCTCATGGTCCGATAAGAGCGAGTCGTCACCGCAGGGTCAAGCGTGGCGCGGCCGAGACTCGTTGCGGCGCGAGACCCTCAGAGCCCGAACGCGTTCGAGACCTCTGCGTTCTTCTTCACGTTCGACTGCTGCTGACGCGGCGCGGGTGCAGCGCCGGCGGGGGGCGCGGCGAACCCACCCGAGGCGCGCGTCAGCTCCGCCTCTTGCCTGTCGAAGCTCTTGTCGACCTCTGCGGCGAAGGGCTCGTCGGCGGCGGTCTTCGCCTTCGCGCGGGCGCTCGAGAGGACCTGCGCCTGCGAGTCGAGACGTTTCTGTGCCTCTTCGCTCTTGCCCAGGCCGAAGAGCGTGTTCGCGTCGCGGAGGGCGGCGGCCGTCTCGGAGCGCTGCACGCGATCGACGACGAGCGCGTCGAGCTCGGCGAGCTTGCTCTTGTCGTCTACGGCGAGCACCGCGAGCTTGCCGGAGACCTCGCTGTCGGTGTTCGCCGCCAAGTCGCGGAAGGTGACGCGGACGTTCGCGAGCGCGAGGGCCGTGCTCGGTTCGCCGCGCGGGACGCGAACCTTCACGAGCACGGTCTTCTGCTCGCCCTTCGAGAAGCTTCCGAGCGGGACGGTGATCTTCGACCCGGAGCGACCGAATGAGCGGTCGAACACCTGCACGAGCTCGACGCCGGGCGCGAGGTCGAGCTCGGCGACCGCGTTCGACGCGACGCTGTCCGTCAGCGTCGCCGCCTCTGCCTCGAAGACGCGGGCGAGATCGCGATCGCTCTCGACGAAGTAATGTCTGCCGTTCGAGCCGGCCGCGATCGCCGCGAGGATCTTCTCGTTGTACTCGAGGTCGACGCCGATGGTCGTGATGCTGACGCTCTGGCTCTGGGCGCGCTGCGCGAGGTTGCGAAAGCCCGCGACGTCGCGGATGCCGTTGTTCGCGTCGCCGTCGGAGAGGACGATCATGCGCATGACCGAGCCCTGCGTCGCGCCGGGGGCGCGGCGAAGCTCGTTTAGACCTTCCTCGATGCCGCACGACACGCACGTATCGCCGCCGAGCTGAATGTTGCGGATCGCCGCGATGATGCTGCTCCGGTTCGAGGTGGTCACGGTGGTGATCGGTACGACCGTCTCGACGCGGGTGTCGAACGCGACCACCGAGACGTTGTCGCCGTCGCGTAGGCGATTGACCGCGGCGACCGCGGCCTGCTCTGCGTTCTCGAGGCGACTGCCTCGCATCGAGCCGCTCTTGTCGATGACGAGGGACATGGCGACGTTCGGCGTCGCGCCAGCGCCCGAGGAGTCTCCGTCGAGCTGGAGCATCAGATAGGTGTCGTCTGGTGATGCCGCGAGGATGGTGGGGCTGCCGACGCGCGCGTCGACGGCGACGGTCTTGCCGCCCGTGAACCGAGAGGGCGACTTCTGATCGGAGTCCGCCCCCTGGCCGATCGGGCCGCTGTCTGCGTCGCCCGAGGTCTGCTCGCGCGCGACGCTCGTCTTTTGGTTGAAGCCGCCTTCGGGCGTGACGGCGAACACCGCGCCGCCCGCGAAGAGCATCCCGAGGCTTGCGAATAGACCGAGTGTCGTCGTCTTCATGAGGAGGTTTCCGTCGTGATGGGGAGCAGGGCGGGAGCTTCGGGGCGCGGGAGGTCGGGTCGCTTCACGCCTACGTTCGCGAGCGTGTCCCACGGAGGGATGCTCCCGATGAGGACGAGCACGGCGTCGAACTGAACGCGCTCGGAGCGAGCGCCAGCCGGCGCGGAGCCCGAGGGCCGAAGGACGACGTCTCCGCGTGTGATGCGCTCGGGCTCGGAGGAGAACACCAGGCGGACGCGCCCACCTCTTCGGAGGCGTTCGAGCTCGGCGATGTTGCGACTCTGACCACGGGAGTAAGTAGCCCCACGGTGGACGATTGTGACCGAAGTCCCCGGCTGCGCGGCCAGGGCGATCGCGGCCTCCATCGCCGAATCGCCCAGGCCGAGGACGACGATGCGCTGCCCCGCGAGGCTTCGTGCGTCGGCCAAGTGGTAGTAAAGCCTCGATTCTGCTTCGGGTTCGACCGGAACATGGATGCGCCGGGGGGTGCCTCGCGTGCCGATCGACACGACCACGGTGCGCGCCTCGATCTGGACCGGCGTCCCATCGGGGCCGACCGCCTCGACCAGGTGACCGCCAGAGGCGGCGCGGGAGACACGCACCATGCGCGTCTCTTCGCGAATGTCGAGGCGCTCGCGGCGCACGATCCGCATCCAGTGAAGAAGCAGCTCTTCTTTCGTGGACTCCGCGAGCGTGAGCTTGCCTGCGACCGGGAGCTCGAGCGGTTGATCGAACACGAGCTTGCCCCGCGGGAAGCTCTGGATGCTCTGCGCGACGCCGCCTTGCTCGAGGACGACGACGGATGCGCCGAGCTCTTTCGCGCGGAGGGCGGCACTGATTCCTGCGGGGCCCGCGCCGATGACGCAGACGTCGACCGGCGCCGGAGCGCGTCTCGAGAGGGAGCGGACGGCCGCTTCGGACGCGCGGGAGCCCTGGAGGATGGCGTTCTTGATCAACGGCACGCCGGTCACGTCGCCGGCGAGATAGAGCCCCGCGACCTCTTGGCTCTCGAGCTCCGGCGTGGTGCGAGGGCGATCGACGATGTCTTCGCCCTCGGTGACCACGAGCGAGCCGTTGGGGCAACGCTGCTCGCAGAGGACCAAGCCGCAACAGGCGTCGGGGCGCGCGACGACGGCGACGTAGCGCTCGACCTCGAGCACGCCGTAGGGGCACGCGTCGACGCACGCATAGCAGCCAAGGCAGCGATCGACGTGAATGAACGGCAGGCGACGCTTCGTCGGCGCGGCCGTGGGGGTCGGCTGTCCACCTGGCCCGCCCGCTGCTGCCACCTTCTTCTTCCGGCGGAGGAGACGCGCTGCGCCGAGCGCGCCCGCATAGCCGAGGAGACCCGCGAAACCACCGTACGCCAGCGGCGCGAGCGAGCCGCTCGACACCGCGCGCGGCGGAGGCGGCGTTCGCGAGACGGCTTCGCGCGCGATCGCCCAGGCGAAGCTTCGATCTTCGAAGTGCTGGTCGGCGCAGACCGAGTCGTCGCCGTTCTTGCGCTTGGTGAGGTTCGGTGCCGCGCCGCGCCCGCCGAGCGTAGAAACCGTCGCACGCGACTCGTCCGGGAGCGTCGTCCTGTGCTCGTCGAAGCAGATGCTCGGCTCTTTGTCGCCGGCGCCGGCGTGGCTGCGACAGCGCGCCAGAGGGTCGCTCGCGTCGTTCTTGTGGCATCCGAGGCAGACGCCGAGCGGAATCGTCGGCACGAGCACGGTGCGATCGGAGTGAAACGCGAGATCGTCGACCGGCGTCTCGCCCCACGTGCTGTATCGAACGACGGGCCCACGCTCAGGAAGGCGAACGCCGCTCTGCGCGCCGTGGATCGTGTGGCACGTGGTGCACTTCATCACGCCGTCTTCGGCGAGCTTCTTGTGGGGCGCGCGCGTCGACGGGTGGGGTCCGTGGCACGAAACGCAGGCCTTCTCGGCCGTCTTCTTGTGGCTGGCGGTGCCGATCTCGGTCTGCGCGTGGCACGACGTGCATGTGAGCTTCGCTTTGACGTGAGGAGGCGTGAGCGGCCCCGGTCCGCCGTAGACGGCGCCCGCGCTGGGGATGAACGCCCACGCGAAGACGATCGTGATCGCCGCGCACGCGGCGGCGACCCACGCGGGACGCATGCGCGTGACGTCGGTCGTCTTCGTGGCGCGTCGCGCGGCGGGCTGAAGCTTTCGCTCCGCCGTCGCAGGTGCCTGAAACAGCGCCTTCTTCGGCTCGCTCATCGAAAGCCCGCCCGAACCGAGACGACGTGGACGACGAGCAGCGCCAGCGCCAGCGCGAACGCGACGATGTGGACCGGCAGACCTACGCGGAGCAGCGCGAGCAGCGCTCGCTGGGCCGGGAGCGCGCGCATGTCGACGGCCGACCGAATCACGTCGTCGAGCCCACCGAGCCGCTCCGTCGCTCGGCCCTGGAGCATGTCGGCGGCGCGATCGCGGAGTCGGCGCGCCTCTTGGGAGAGATCGCGACCCGAGGCGACGAGCGCGATCGGACCGAGTCGGCTCCGCGCGTACGGGAGCACGAGCTTGTCCGCGAGCGCCTTGACCACGTCGCTCTTTCCAGAGACGGCGCGGTAGAGGCGCGTCGTCGTCGCTTCGCGCGCCTTCGCGAAGTCTTCCGGGAGGAGCGGCGCGCGTTCGACGCGAGAGAGCACGCGAGGAAGCAGCGCGTACGCCAATGACAGCAGCACGCCGCTCGTCCCGGCGACGAGGAGAGCGACGAAGAGCGCGCCCCCAGCCGTCGACTGCGCCCCAGGTGCATGCGAGAGCGCGAGGGCGATCGCGAGCACGCCGAGGATGAGGTGCGCGAGGTAGTGCGGGCGCGTGACCGATTTCGTGGGCCCCTTCTTTCGTTTCTCGAGGCGCATCCAGAAGCGAACGCCTCGCTTCGGCGCCGCGTAGGCCGCAAGCGCGAGCATCACGGCCGCCGTTGCCCAGCCCGCGGCGAGACCGACGCCACTGGCCGGCGTGAACGCGCCGCGCGACTGCATGACGATACCGACGCCCGCGATCGCCGTCGCCGCGATCAGCGCGCCGAGAAACATGGGGATCGTGCTCTCGAAAGCACGGCCCGCGTCTTTGGCAGCGTCGCCGCGTCGCTGCTTGCCGAGCACGGCGGCGACCTCCGCGAGCTCTTCGCTCGGATCGATGCGCACAATCGCCTCGACCGGACAGACCTGCACGCAGGCGGGACCGCGCGCGTAGGTCGTGCAGAGGTCGCATTTGACCGCGATGTCCTCGGCGGCGAACCCCGGGGGCCGCGGCGCGTCCTTCGGTCGCGGCGCCATTTGAATGTTGTTCCAAGGACACGCGCGGGCGCAGGCCCCGCAGCCCGTGCAGAGCGATTCCCGGATGAAGACCTCTCCAGAGGACTCCTTTCCAATCGCACCGGTCGGACAGTCGACCATGCACGCCGGGTTCTCGCAGTGTTGACACGAGCTCGGGAGGAGGAGGTTCTTCGGGCCGCGCACGGCGACCGGCTGTGGGCCGGCAAGGTGCTCGCCGCTCATGCGGAACACGTCGAACGTCGACTCGCTCCGCGGGCTCTCGACGACCTTGTCGCCGCGTCGCACGAGGCGGCTCGTCCCGTAAAGCGAGGCGCACGCCCACGCGCAGTGACCACAGCGGACGCAGTTGTCCAGATCGATGACGAGGAGCGAACGGGCGATCTGCAGGCGGTAGAGATCGCGAAAGAGGTGCTGCGTCGCGTTCCGAGCCGCGCGGCCGATGACGTGCTCTTGGCGACCTTGAGCGCCGACGGCGACGCGTCGGATCCGCGTGAAGAGGTCTGGCTCGGCTTCGGCGAGCCCGCGAACGACGCGACCCGGGATCGACAGCACCGTAGTGGGCCCGCTCGCGACGGCGCTCGCCGCGCGAGGGACGGCCGTCTCGAGCTCCTCGTCTCCGAAGAAGTCGCCGCGCGTGACGTAGGCATGCACGCGCAGGCGTTCGTCGTCGTCGGTCTGGATCTGCACCATGCCATCGCACACGACGAAGAGCGCCGTCGACGGCTCGCCGGAGCGATAGATCGCGCCGCCGCGAGGCACGGATTGAAAGGTTGCGGCGTCGAGCACGAGGTCGAAGCTCGCCGGATCGAGGTCGGCGGCGAGCGCGGAGCGTTCGAGGAGATCTCGCGCGGCGGCACGGCGAAGGGTTCGCTCGAGCTTGTCCGCGAGCTCGGCGCGCCCCGAGCGCACGGCGGCGCGTCGAAAGAGGTGCATGGGGATCTCGACGACCGCGGACGCGGCGAGGGCGCGGGCGGCGCTTTGTCGATTCCCGAACGCCGTCGCCTCTTCGCCGAAGGAGTCGCCCGGTTTGGCAAGTCGCAGGACAGCGCGGCCTGCGCCTGGACGTGGCTCGCGAGAGAGCTCGATCTCGCCCTCGGTAACGATGAAGAACGCGTCGCCTCGGGCGCCCTCTGCGTAGAGCTCGACGCCGGCGCCGTATCGCAGGACGCGCGCAGCGCCTTCGAGCTCGCGCAGCGCGCGCGCATCGAGCCCGCGAAAGAGCGGCGCTTCGAAGACGATCGCGGGGAGCGGCTCGTGGTCTGCCGTCGTCGACAGGCTCATCCTGCGGCGCTCTTCATCTCAGCGGAGGGACGTCTCGGCGCGTCCAACCTCGACGATCTCGATTCGCTTCAGCATCGAGTCATCGACGAGCGGGCCGCTCGGGCGCTTGCCGAGTCGATCCATCTCGCGCTCGTACGCGGCGAATGCGCGGACGAGATACGGCGGGAACGATCGGAACAGCAGCCGCGCCTGGACCTTGAATGGAGGCCGCGCTGCTCGCGCGTCGAGATCGTAGGTGTACGTGAGGGGCACGCCCGGGGGCATCGAGCGCGTGTCGATGATCGCGTCGGGCGCCTTTGCGAAGCCGCGCGACGCGTCGAGCGCGCCGACGGGGAAGTAGGTCTCGAAGAGCGCGGCGTTCCCGGAGAGGTTCGACGTGCACGTGCCGTCGTCCGCGTCGTAGACGCCGTCCTCGAAGCGATCGGCGCGGAAGATCCCTTGGCCAGGTCCGGGCTGGCACCGGCCGTCGGCGCCGATCTCGCCGATGCAGCGAAC
>Ga0164241_10005066_pt1 | contig 12491 bp, 6 predicted proteins | sample OricomyardsoilBY_FD_108780 | JGI IMG/M metagenome (GOLD analysis project Ga0164241, IMG submission 108780) | Backyard soil microbial communities from Emeryville, California, USA - Original compost - Back yard soil (BY) | ecosystem: Environmental > Terrestrial > Soil > Unclassified | place: USA...
CGATCTGCCTCCTTTCGATCCGGCGAAACCCGATGCGCCGGAAACGTTCTCGCTGCCGCCCAGCCCGACAGTCGCCGCGGCGAAGCCGGACGGCAGCTGACGGACGCGGATATTTCCTGAGCGCCGCGGTGGCCTCGGGTGGAGGATTTTTTTAGCGAACGTTTTCGCGGGCGTAGTGATCCTTTCGCGCGGCGCGCGGGGATGAAATCGACTTTGTCGAACTGGTCGCGGAGGCGATGGTTGAAGCGGATCGTGCGCGCCCGTTTTCCTTTTCGCTGCGTTCGAGCTGCGTTCAGCGTTCAGACCTTCCGGAATAAATCCTCCCCGCCCCTCACGAGATGAAAAAACCGATCCTTGCGCTTCTCTGTTTGCTCGTCGCACCGCTGGCGACAGTTGCCGCCGAAAAACCGGCAACCGCGTATTTATTCACCTATTTCACGGGAAACGGCGCCGACGGGCTGCACCTGGCGTGGAGCAACGACGGCTTGAAGTGGGAGGCGCTTGGCGGCGGGAAAAGTTTTCTCGTGCCCACGGTCGGTCAGTCGAAATTGATGCGCGATCCGTGCATGGTCGCAGGAGCCGACGACGTTTATCACCTGGTTTGGACTTCGGGGTGGCACGAAAACAACATCGGCTATGCCTCCACCAAAGACTTCACGCATTGGAGCAAGCAGCTCGAAATTCCTGTGATGGCGCAGGAGCCGACCGTGCGTAACACGTGGGCGCCGGAAGCCGTGTGGGACAAAGAGCGCGAGCAATTCCTGATCTTCTGGTCCTCCACGATTCCCGGACGTTTTCCGGAAACTGCCGGCACCTCCGAAGACGAACTCAATCACCGTATCTACGCCACCACGACGAAGGACTGGCGCTTTTTCACGCCGACGCGGCTCTACTATGATCCCGGTTTTTCCGTGATCGACGCGACGATCCTCCCGGTGGCGGGCGGCTACCAGTTGCTCGTGAAGGACGAGACGAAGAACCCGGTGAAGAAGCATCTGCTCCACGCCTTCGGAAAAGATGTGGAGGGTCCTTGGGATAAACTGAGCGAGCCATTCACGCGCGACTGGGTCGAGGGACCGACAGTGCTGAAGATCGGCGACGCGTGGATCGTGTATTTCGATGTCTATAAAGAGAAACACTACGGCGCTCTGCGCACGAGGGACTGGAAAACCTTTGAGGATATCACCGCTCAACTCGTCATGCCGGAAGGCCTCCGCCACGGCACCGCGATCGAAGTCCCGTATGCGCTGATCGAGCGTCTGCTGAAGGACTAATTGGATTTTGGACAGGATTTCAGGATTAACAGGATGGAGGATCGTACGGATCCAATCCTGTTAATTCTCTTAATCCTGTCCCGACTTCTGTTCGTCGCTGCCCGGTCTGTACCTCCGATATTTCCTCTTAAATTCCAGACTGAACCCACCAAAGTTAATCAAAAGCCCCACGTCTTTTCCCGTCGCACTCAGGTAGTTCACTAGCTGCACCTCGTGCGCGGGTACCAACGCCCGCACGGCCTTGTTTTCCACCAGCACCGTCTCTTCTATTACCATGTCTGCGGAAAATTCCCCGACCACGATTCCATCGTACATCACGACCAGCGGCCTTTCACACAACACTCCAATCCCGGCCTTCCGCAGTTCGTGCGCGAGAGCCTTTTGATAGACTGACTCCAAAAACCCCGGACCGAGTTTGCGATGCACAGTCATGGCACAGCCAATGACTCTTCCCGTCAGTTCCTCCTGTTCCATTTCCGAATTCTGCAACTCCTGTTAATCCTGCCAAAACAAAACCCATGAAACGCGTCCTGGCCTTCTGCCTCACCCTTGGGCTTTTCATTCCCGCCTTCTCCCAATCCGACCGTCCTGTCTGGCAGGATGAAACGAAACTCCACGAAGGCACCGAACCGCCCGCCGCCACGTTCACGCGCTTCCCCGACGCGGCTTCCGCTCGCGCGTATCCATTTCCTGGAGCCACGTCGCCCTTCGTTCGCTCGCTCAACGGCGATTGGAAATTTCACTGGTCGCGCGACGTCACCGCGCGCATCGAAGGCTTCGAAGCGCCCGCGTTCGACGACTCCGCTTGGAAAACCATCCGCGTGCCTTCGAACGTGGAGATCGAGGGCTACGGCGTGCCGATCTACACGAACATCAATTACCCGTGGCACGAGATTACGCCGCCGCTCATTCCGGCCAGGGTCGACAACGCGGTCTCGTCCTATCGTCGCACGTTCACCGTCCCCGCCGATTGGTCGGGCCGGGAAATCCATCTCACCTTCAACGGCGTGAACTCGTTTTTCACGGCGTGGCTCAACGGCAAGCAACTCGGCTTCAGCAAGGACAGCCGCACACCCGCCACGTTTCGGCTCACACCGTATTTGAAAACGGGCGACAACGTCCTCGCGGTCGAAGTCATCCGCTGGTGCGACGGATCGTACCTGGAAGATCAGGATTTCTGGCGCCTCAGCGGCATTTTCCGCGACGTCACGCTGTGGTCGGCGAGCCCGCTGCACGTGCGGGACTTCACCGTGCGCACGCCGCTCGACGCGCAGTATCGCGACGCCACGCTCGATCTCTCGGTCGAGCTGGAAAACCTGAACTCCGATGCCCAGCCCGCGAAACTTTCCGCGCGCCTGCTTGATCCTTCCGGCAAGGAAGTTTTCAAAATCGCCCGCGCCGCGCCCACAGTGTCGCCGAAGGGCACCGCGACCGTGTCGTTGTCCCAACGCGTCGCGGATCCGCTCAAGTGGTCCGCCGAGACACCGCATCTCTACACGCTCGAACTCACCCTCGCCGCCGAGAACGGGCAGGTGCTCGAAGTGATTCCGTGGAAAGTAGGTTTCCGCTCCTCCGAAACGAAAAACGGCCAGTTCCTCATCAACGGAAAACCGGTGCTGGTTCGCGGCGTTAACCGCCATGAATGGGATCCCGATCTCGGGCAGGTCGTGACGCGCGAACGGATGATCCAGGACATCCGCTTGATGAAGCAGAACAACATCAACGCCGTCCGCTCCAGCCATTACCCGAACGTTCCTGAATGGTACGCGCTTTGCGACGAGTACGGCCTCTACATCGTCGATGAGGCCAACATTGAATCGCACGCGCAGATGAGCTTTGCCAACGCCACTGGCGCCACGGCGCTGGCCGACGAACCCACGTGGATTGGCGCGCATCTCGATCGCACGCAACGCATGTATCAGCGCGACAAAAACCACGCCTCCATCGTGATCTGGTCGCTCGGCAACGAGTCCCATTTCGGCGAAGCTTTCCGCCAGACTTATCGCTGGCTGAAAGATCGCGACGTGTCGCGGCCGGTTCAATACGAGGCGCACACCAGCGGCGAAGTCACCGACATCCTCTGCCCGATGTATCCCGGCGTGCAGTCGATGATCAACTACAGCGCGCTCCCTCGCGAAAAGCCCTTCATCATGTGCGAGTACGCTCACGCGATGGGCAACAGCACGGGCGACATCTGGGCGTATTGGAAACCCATCTACGACGGCGCGCCTCATCTTCAAGGCGGCTTCATCTGGGATTGGGTCGATCAAGGTCTGCGCACGCCCGTGCCCGCTTCGCGCCAGATCGAGCAGATCGAAAACGCCCGCGCGCTCCCGCTCGATCCGAAGCTCGGAACATTCTTCGCCTATGGCGGCACCTTCGGTCCTCCCGGCACCGCGACGGATGGAAATTTTTGCGCCAACGGTCTCGTCAACGCCGACCGCGTCCCGCATCCCGGCCTCGCCGAGGTGAAGAAAGTTTACCAGCCGATCCAGATGCGTGCGGGCGATCTCGCGCGCGGGAAAATCGTGCTCACCAACTGGGCCGATTTTCAAAACGCGGAAGACTGGCTGACGCCTCACTGGCGACTCATGGCGGACGGAAAAACGCTTCAGGAAGGCGTGTTGAAAAACCTCACGCTCGCACCTCGTGAGACGAAGGAAATCACGGTTCCGCTGAAAGCGTTCGAGCCCGCGGCCGGCACCGAGTATTTTCTGGAAATCAGTTTCGTTTTAAAAGCGGCGACACCGTGGGCTGACCTGGGACACGAAGTGGCGTGGGCGCAGTTCACGCTGCCGTCGGGGAAAGCGGTCGCAGTTTCTCCTGCCGCCGATGGGCCGGCGCTCGCGTTGGAAAAAACGCCCGCGTCGATCATCGTGAAGGGAACCGGTTTCACCGCCGCGTTCGATGGGAAGAGCGGGTTGCTGGCGTCATTGAAAACCGGTGACACGGAGCTTTTGGAAAAACCCTTGGCACCGAATTTCTGGCGCGCGCCGGTGGATAACGACCGTGGCAACCGCATGACCGAAACCGAGGTGAAGAATTCCTGGAATCCGCCGCCGGGGCTTTGGCGGCACGCCGGGGAAACCTGGACCGCCACCCGCATCGACGTTCGTAAGGCCGGCCGGTCGCGCGTGGTCGTCGAGGTCGAAGGCGAGGTGACCCTGGCGAAAAACATGGTCGCGACCGAGCGCATCGTCTGGACCGTGCTGGGCACTGGCGACGTGTTGGTGGAAACACATTTCCGTCCCGCCGCCGCGCGCATGTCGCCGGAGATGCCGCGGTACGGATTGCAGACGATGCTTCGCGCCGGTTTCGACCGGCTCGCGTGGTATGGAAAAGGCCCGCAGGAAACGTATTGGGATCGCCAGGACGCGCGCGTCGGCCGGTACCAAGGCTCGGTCGCGGAGCAGGCGTTTCCCTACATCAAGCCGCAGGAGACGGGTAACAAAGAAGGCGTGCGCTGGCTCACGCTGACGGACGCGCAAGGCCGGGGCCTGCTCGCGGTGGGCGATCCGCTGTTGAGCGCGAACGCGCTGCACCACACGACGGAGGATCTTTTCTGTGCGACGCAGCAGGAGAATTTTTATCCGTATCAACTGCCCGAGCGGAAAACGGTGACGCTGGATCTCGATCTCCAGCAACGCGGACTCGGCGGGGACAACTCGTGGGGCGCGTTGCCGCACGAGGAATTCCGCCTCACGGCGTGGCCGGTGAATTTTAGTTTCCGCCTGCGCGTGCTGGCTGGAGGCGAGGATGTCGTCGCGCTGGCGAAACAGCGCTTCGAGTGATTTCCCGCTGGGAGCGCCGGCCGTCGGGGCTCCCAGGTTCCCTATTCCCATCCCAACATTTCCCCTCATGAACCTCCGCCTCGCGTCCGTTTTTAGTCTCGTGCTCACGCTTACCGCGTCCGCCTCCACGATTTGGTTCGATGCGCCGGCGGAGCATTTCACAGAGTCCGCGCCGCTCGGCAATGGGCGGCTCGGAGCGATGGTTTTTGGTGGCGTGGAGGAAGAGCGGATTATTCTCAATGAGACCGGCATGTGGTCGGGGTCGCCGCAGGATGCCGATCGTCCGAACGCCGCCGCCGCGCTCCCGGAGATTCGCCGGCTTTTGCTGGAGGGGAAAAACGTCGAGGCGGAAAAATTGGTGAGCGACAACTTCACCTGCGCGGGAGCCGGCTCGGGGTATGGACGCGGCGCGAACGTGCCGTACGGTTCGTATCAAGTTCTCGGAGACGTGAAGATCGCGTTTGATGGGGATGCGTCGGCTCCAGTGTCCGATTATCGGCGCGAGCTGGATCTCGCCACGGCGATCGCGCGCACGACTTACACGCGCGGCGGCGTGCATTTCACGCGCGAGGTTTTTGTGAGCGCGCCTGGCGAGGCCGTGGTGGTACGGCTGTCCGCGGATCGCCCCGGAGCGATTAGCGGCACGATCCGCCTGACGCGTTCTGAAAATGCCACGACGGTCGCGACGCACGACGGCGGCCTTCATCTGGCCGGCCAGTTGCCAGACGGCCGGGGCGGAAACGCAGGCGTTAAGTTCGCGGCCGATCTCGCGGTTCGCGCGAAAGGCGGCGCGGTGAAAACCGCTGATGGCACGCTCATCGTGGATCACGCGGACGACGTTCTCCTCGTGCTGACCGCGGCCACCGACATCAAGACCTTCGCCGGCCGTCATCTCGACGATGCGGCCAAAGGGTCTGCGGGCGATCTTGCGCGGGCGCTGGCGCAGTCGTTCGAGCAATTGCGCGATGCGCATGTCGCGGACCATCGCCGCTTCTTCGACCGCGTGGCGTTAAACCTCGATGGCGGTGACGCCGGCGCGGCGGCGAAACCCACCCCCGAACGCCTTCGCGCGTTTGCCACCGGCGCAAACGACCCCGCGCTCGTCGCGCTGTATTTCGACTTCGGTCGCTATCTGCTGATCTCGTCGTCGCGGCCGGGCGGACTGCCGGCGAATCTCCAAGGGCTCTGGGCCGACGGCGTGCAGACGCCGTGGAACGGCGACTGGCATCTCAATGTGAACGTGCAGATGAACTACTGGCCGGCGGAAATCTGTAATCTCTCGGAGCTCACCGATCCGCTGTTCGCCTTCATTCAATCGCTGCGCGAGCCCGGAGCGAAGACGGCGAAAGCGTACTATGATGCGCGCGGCTGGGTCGCGCATGTACTGGGCAATCCGTGGGGTTTCACCTCGCCGGGCGAAGGCGCGAGCTGGGGCGCGACGACGACCGGTTCGGCGTGGCTCTGCCATCATCTGTGGGAGCATTATTTGTTCACGGGCGACCGGGAATTTTTGAAGGCGGCTTACCCGGTGATGCGCGGGTCGGCGCTGTTTTATACCGACATGCTAATCGAGGAACCGACGCACCACTGGCTCGTCACCGCCCCGTCGAACTCGCCGGAAAACGCGTTTCTCCTGGCCGACGGCAGCAAGGCCAACATCACGCTCGGTGCGACGATGGACATGCAACTGCTCCGCTTTCTCTTCGGCGCCACGGCGGAGGCGGCGCGTATCCTGGATGTCGATGCAGACCTCCGGAAAGAACTCGTGGAGAAACAAGCGCGGCTCGTGCCCACGCGGATCGCGGCCGACGGACGCGTGATGGAGTGGATCGAGAACTACCGCGAAACCGATCCGCATCACCGCCACGTCTCGCATCTGTGGGGTCTTTATCCCGGCGACGAAATTTCAACCGCGTCCACGCCGGAGCTCGCGGCGGCGGCGCGCAAGACGCTCGATGTACGCGGCGACGGCGGCACCGGCTGGGGCATCGCGTTCAAGTTGAACCTGTGGGCGCGGCTGGACGACGGCGACCGCGCGCTAGCCTTGATCCACTCGCTGCTGAAGCCGGCCGGCAAAGTGGCCGGCATCAACGTCAAGGGCGGGGGGACGTATCCGAATCTCTTCGACGCGCATCCGCCGTTTCAGATCGACGGAAATTTCGGTGGCACCGCCGGCATCGCCGAAATGCTTGTGCAGAGCAGCGCGAGCGCGGACGGCATGAAGCCCGCGGAGATTTATCTGCTGCCCGCATTGCCCTCGTCGTGGAAGGACGGCGACGTCCGTGGATTGCGCACGCGTGGCGGCTTTGAAATCGATGTCGCTTGGAAAGACGGGAAGCTGGCTTCGGCGACCGTTCGTTCCGTTTCGGGAAAACGTGTGAATCTCCACTACGGGGAAAACGTGGTAGCGCTCGCGCAGTTCACTGATCCGACGGGCGTGCGTCTCGATGGGTCGTTGCGCGTGCGTTGAGGTGGAGCGCGCACTCCGAGCGCGTTGAGCGATGGGGAATGGAAGAAGTCATCAAACGCGGGTTGGATGTCGCACAGCGCGCTCGGAGTGCGCGCTTCACCCGAAAAATGTCTGCTGCGAAATCTTAAATGACGGGACGATGAATCCTGTCGTGCTTCCCGTGCGTCCTGACTGACACTCATTTTTTCATATGAAGAACCCACTCCGCCTCCTCCTGGCGTGCGTCGTTTCGACCGCGGCCTTGTTTGCCGCCGACTCCGCACCGCGCGAACGCATCTCCTTTAATGCCGACTGGCGCTTCACCAAAGGCGATCCGGGCGCGGTGGGCGAAGGGCTCGTTTACGAGCGCATCAAAGCGTGGGTGCTGCCGACTGGAAATGAACTGCTCAACTATGTGCCACCGGATCAGGTAACGCGGCCGGCCGGCAATCCGGCGGGGGATGTTTCCTACACGCGGGTGAAGTTCGACGACTCCGCGTGGCGCTCGCTCGATCTACCGCATGACTGGGGTATTGAAGGACCGTTTCAGCAGGAACTCTCGGGCGACACCGGGAAGCTGCCGTGGTTTGGCACGGCGTGGTATCGAAAAAAATTTGACGCGCCGGCCTCCGACGCCGGGCGCAACGTGTATCTGGAAATTGATGGCGCGATGGCGTACGCGATGGTCTGGCTCAACGGACATTTCGTCGGTGGCTGGCCTTACGGCTACTCGTCGTGGCGCGTGGATCTCACGCCGTACTTAAAACCGGGCGCGCAAAACGTGCTCGCGATCCGGCTCGATAATCCGCGCGAGTCGTCACGCTGGTATCCGGGTGGCGGCATTTATCGGAACGTGTGGTTGCTGAAAACGTCGCCCGTACAAGTCGCGCAATGGGGCGTTTTTGTGACGACGCCGTCGATCACGCCGCAGACGGCTCTCGTGGATGTGGGCATCACGCTCGATAATAAAACCGAGGCGCGCGCGGAGGTGCAGGTGGGCGTGAGCATTTTTGCGGCGGATGAAGCGGGACAGCCGACGGGCGATGCGGTGGTGACGAGCGAGCCGCGGCCGTTGCGCTTGGAGCCGGGCCGGCAGGCGAATATTTCCCACACGGTTTCGGTGGCGTCGCCGAAGCTGTGGAGTCTCGAAGAACGTCATCGCTACGTCGCGGAGACGACCGTCATGCAGGGCGGAAAAACGGTGGACCGCGTGCTGACGCCGTTCGGCATTCGCACGATCGAGGCCACGGTGGATCGCGGGTTTTTGCTCAATGGGAAACGCGTCCAACTCAACGGCGTTTGTGATCACCACGATCTCGGCGCGCTCGGTGCGGCGATCAACACGCGGGCGATCGAGCGGCAGTTGGAGATTCTTCAATCGATGGGCTGTAACGCGATCCGCACGAGTCACAATCCGCCCGCGCCGGAGCTGCTCGAGCTCTGCGACCGCATGGGATTTCTCGTCATGGACGAGCCGTTCGATTGCTGGGCGATGGGGAAGAAGCGCGATGACTACAGCCGCGTTTTCCACGACTGGCACGAGAAGGATTTGCGCGCGATGCTGCGCCGCGACCGCAATCACCCGAGCGTGATTCAGTGGAGCATCGGCAACGAAGTGCGCGAGCAGTTCGAGCCCGACGGCTGGAAACTCGCGGCACATCTCGCGGCGATCGTGCGCGAGGAGGATCGCACGCGGCCTGTGGTTGGCGGCTTCAATAACATCCAGTCCGGCTACAACGGTTTCCAGCGCGTGGTGGATGTCGTGGGTTACAACTACAAGCCGGCGGAGTACGCGCCGTTGCGGGAACGTCACCCGCAGGTCATGCAGATGGGGGCGGAAACCGCTTCCACGCTGAGCACGCGCGGGGAATATTTTTTTCCGGTCAGCGAGGACAAGCTCGAAGGCCGCTCGGATTTCCAGATGAGCAGCTACGATCTCTATGCGGCGCGCTGGTCGAATCCGCCTGAAAACGAGTGGCACGGGCTCGACGAAAATCCGTTCGTCATGGGCGAGTTCGTGTGGACCGGTTTCGATTATCTCGGCGAGCCGACGCCGTATAACGCGGACCTGACGAACCTGATGAATTACGCGAATCCGGCGGATCGCGATCGCGCGGCGAAGGAGCTCGCGGAGCTCGGGAAGATCCGCGTGCCGTCGCGCAGTTCATATTTCGGGATCATCGATCTGGCGGGTTTTCCGAAGGATCGATTCTATCTTTATCAAGCGCGCTGGCGGCCTGAATTGCGGATGGCGCACATCCTGCCGCATTGGAACTGGCCGGAGCGCGTGGGCGAAGTGACGCCGGTGTTCGTGTATTCGTCGGGCGATGAAGCGGAGTTGTTTCTCAATGGGAAATCACTTGGCCGCCAGAAACGCGGTGCGCTGGAATATCGGTTTCGTTGGAACGACGTGAAGTACGCGCCGGGCGAGCTGAAGGTCGTTGTTTATAAGAAGGGCGAGAAGTGGGCGGAGTCGGTGATGCGGACGACGGGCGCAGCGGCCAAGCTCACGCTGGTGCCCGATCGCGCGACGATTCACGCGGACGGAAAAGATCTGTCGTTCATCACCGTGACGGTGGCGGACAATGATGGGTTGATGGTGCCGCGCGCGAAGAATGCGCTGACGTTTACGATCAGTGGGCCGGGCGAAATCGTCGCGACGGACAACGGCGATCCGACGAGCTTCGAGTCGTTTCAATCGCCGCAGCGGAAAGCCTTCAACGGGCTCGCGCTGGTGATCGTCCGTTCGAAGGCGGGCGATGCGGGCAAGATCACGGTCAAGGCGAGCGGTGACGGACTCGCGGGCGAAGTTACGCTGACGAGCGAGTGAGCGAATAATCCGATGCGCGCGGCCGGCGGAAGCGACCGGCCCGCGCATCGCGGCTTGCGTGCAGGTGAAGCGATCAGGAAACGCGGGTGACAGTGAGGTTCACGCTGCCGCGGTTGTTCTCGTAGAAATGCCAGGCGTCGTTGCCGAACGCATACAAGTAGCCGGCCTCGGTCGGCTTGATGAGAAGCGGCGCGGTGATGCCGGCACCGATGAGGAATGTCTGGTGCGGATACGGTGAACCGTCGCCGTTGGGATTGGTGCCGTGTTGCGGGCCGTCGTTGGCGATCGCGCCGATGAGCGAGAGCCAGGGAAACTGTTCGCAGCGGCGGGTGCCGATGAAATCGGCTTGCTCGTTGTTCGTCGCTTTCTTGAAAGCGCCTTCGAGTTTGCCGAAGAGCGAACTGGCGACGTTGACGAGTTCGCCGAGCTTGAACTTTCCGTCCTTCGTGCCGCCCGGGCCGCAAGGGACATTGCCGTCGAGCCATTCGCCATCGGCTTGGAACGTGTAGCTCGCGCCGTCTTCGAGGAAGAGGCCGGTTTCATTCCAGTGGTTGCGGGCGTAGATCGGGATGGGCGCGGAGGTTTCGCCCGGTTTCAGGCGGAGGCTGGTTTGATGGTAGGGCGATTGGGTGAGTGGCGGGGCTTGATCGCGATCGACCGCGGCGGAGTGATACGCGGTCGCGGTGGTGAGGATGGGGCGGTTGCGCGGGCGGGAGCGCATGGCCTTGAATGCGCCGGTGAGGGAATCGTGCAGCAGGCCTTGGAAATCCGGGCGTAGTTGTTTTGTGAATGCCGGATCGAAGGCGAGGCCGGAGAGCCCGGTCTGCTTGATCATCCAGTCGAGCGCGAGATCGGAGAGACCGCATTCAACGTAGCCGCCGCCGACATCGGAATGCACGCCGGGGAACCAGACCTGGCGGACGCGGCCGGTGTCGTCGGGATCGTTGAGCACGTTGTCGTTTTCATCGGTCCAGAGCGTGGGCGTGAAGCTGGCGCGCATCTCGTCCATGGCGACAGCGTGGCGGGCTTTGAGGATATGAGCGCCAAGAGTGGTGTCGTGGAAGGACCAGTTTTTGGCCTTATCGAGGAGGTTGAGGATCGCGAGATCGTCGGGCAGGCCGAGGGAGCCGACGGTGTCCCAGACGCCGAGGAAATCCACTTTCGGCTGGGTGATCGACCACGAGGCGTCGTGCCAGTGGGCGTCGCGGTTGCGGTAACCTTTTTCGTAGGCGGCCTGGACGCGGGCCCAAGCTTCGTTCGGGGAAAGTGCGCCGAGCGTGAGCAGGCCGCAGTGTCCGATGAAACCAGCGAGACTGCGCGCGGTGTAGGCGCCGCGGCTGAAACCGAGCAGGAAAATCTGGTCTCCGTCGGCGTAGTTTCGCGCGAGCCAGTTGTACGCGCTCATGATGTTTTTATCGAGGCCGAGACCGACGGCGCCGCCGAGGGCGCGTTGCAACGCGGAGCCATCGGTGCCGACGCCGGGATGGTAATACTTGAGCTGTTCCGCGCCGTCGGCGGACGTGGCGGCGAGGCAGTTGTGGAAACGAACGACGTTGGTCGGCGATGGGACCTCGTGGTCTTTTTGCTCCGAGGTGTTCCAGGTGCCGTCGGAGGAAACGATGAGTTTTTTCATGGGGAAGCGAATGATGCGGATCGGGCGAATGAGGCGAGGAAGAGCGGGGATGGGGAAGAAAGACGGGGATAATTAATCGCGAACGGATGCTAAGGGATGCGAATTTTTCGTCGCGCGTCACAGAGGACGCGGCACCCAGAAACAGAGAGAGAACCGGGCGCGGAGGAATGAAAGACTGAAAGGGAAGCGGCGGAGTGGACGAACTGGTTTCCGGATGAGCGTTTCGGGTTTCCCGGAAATAAAAATGCGGAGTAACTGAGCGGCTCGCGTGTGGTCCGAGGAGATGCGAATGAGTCATGGAAAACCGAACGAAGGCACGCTGAGCGGGACGGCGGCGGAGTTGATTCCGCCGCACGCGACGTTGCGGAAGCTGCGGGAAGCGGCGGCGGATTGCCGGGCGTGTCCGCTGTGGAGGAATGCGACGCAGACGGTGTTTGGGGAAGGACCGGCGAAGGCGCGGATCGTGATGATTGGCGAGCAGCCGGGAGATCACGAGGACGGGACGGGAAAGCCG
>Ga0164241_10005067_pt1 | contig 12490 bp, 23 predicted proteins | sample OricomyardsoilBY_FD_108780 | JGI IMG/M metagenome (GOLD analysis project Ga0164241, IMG submission 108780) | Backyard soil microbial communities from Emeryville, California, USA - Original compost - Back yard soil (BY) | ecosystem: Environmental > Terrestrial > Soil > Unclassified | place: USA...
CCCTTCTGCACGGGCTTGAGGCTGGAGAGCGGCGGCGCCGACTCGTAGACGTCGATCGCCCAGCTGGCACCGACCCCGCCCGCGATCACGATCGCGGCGGCGAGGATCCCAATGGGGACCATCAGCTTTTTCTTGAGCGAGGTGTGCGACCTGCGACGTCGCACTCGGGTACGGCGCGCCATTCGGCTGCAAATTGTAGGGAGGCCGGTAGCCTTGCCCACGAATGCCGACCTTCTTGCACACCTGCTACCGCATCGGCGACATCGACCGCTCGGTCGCCTTCTACGAAAAGCTCGGCTTCGAAGTGGCCGGCCGCATGCCGATCGGCGACGAGGCGATCAACGTCTTCATGAACCTGCCCGGCGAGGATCCAGTCCTCGAGCTGACCTACAACCACGGCATCACCGAGTACGAGCACGGCACCGGCTACAACCACATCGCCCTCGCCGTCGACGACCTCGATGCCACGATCGAGCAGCTCGCCGCCGCCGGCGTCGAGCCCGAAAAGCCCCCCTACCGCCCCGGCGGTCGCAGCGAGGGCCACCGCATCTGCTTCTTCCGCGACCCTGACGAGGAACGAACGCTCGCGGACTGACGAGCTAGGCATCAAGCAGTCGGAGGGAATGTGCCGGAGTCAAGCTCCTGGCGTCCCTATGCCGCAGTGGAGGCCCTGCGAAGCCCTGGCTAGTGCCTGGCATCGGGACCGGCCAACCGTCGTCTAGTCCTCGCGCTCAAGCGTCGCTCCGAGCCGACGACCGCAACGGGAGAGGTTCACGGCCGACGGCTCGGGGCGAGGGGGTGGCGTTGGAGGAAGTTGGGACTACGCTGGGATCAACTCGGCGTCTTGAAGGACGCGGACGTGGTACGCGACCGTGGACACCGACAGGTCGCCCTCCCCTGCTGTGCGGGCCGCTGTCAGCGTCGGCAGTAGATCCGGTGCGGCCAACGACCTCTCTAAGTCCTGCTGGTGCAAGGCGAGGATCTTGACCCGCAGCGGGTGGCTGCGTGCCTTCTCCCGACGCTGCTCCAAGCTCTTGCGCCTCCGTGGTGATTCCTCGTCGAACATCGGCCTCCCTCCCACTTCCCTGATTACCGGCAACTCAACTGCGTGGTCGATCAGGCTACCAGGCCCGCACGCCCTGAACCAGCGCGCTCCCGACCAGTACGCTCTTGGCCAATCGGTCGGGAGCCGCCACGCTCCCTTCCGCATGGCCGTCCCGTTCCACCAAGACCCCGTTGCAGCGAGCCGAGCATTCGGCCGTCGAGTCCGTGCGATCCGTAAGCGGCAGGACATGTCGCAGGACGATCTCGCCAGGGAGACGGACATTCATCCGACCAGCATCGGCCGGATCGAGCGTGGCGGTCGAGAGGTCAAGCTGACGACCATTCTCCGACTCGCCCACGGCCTGGATACCGAACCGGGCGAGCTGATCGACAAGCTCAAGGGCTAGGCGCGGACCTTCACAGGCATCCTCGCCGGGAGCGTGAGGACACAGAAGTTGCCCGGTGGCATCAACTCCACTCGGACCATCTCCCGACCGCCTGACTCTGGTGCAGGCTCGACGTGGGAGACCTCCAGCCCAACTCCAGGCTCGACCTCAACGCTGTCGTTGCCGTCCAACTCTCCCGCTGCCTTCATTTGCCAATCGGTATCGCTAGCCATCAGGGCCTCCTTCGTAGACGGGGCATCGGCGGCATCCTAACCGCCGAATGTCGCCGCACAATGTCACGCTGGCACCGATCGGCAGGTGGCAGCGGCGAGTGACGAAGGCAAGTTTCAAGGGCTGAAAGTTCAATCCCCTTTAGGCTTCAAGCCTCAGCGATCCGATGGCTGAGGCTGACGACTGGCAAGTACCGCTTGGGGCTTCGGCGCTTTGGAGGTCGGAGTCATAGCCCACCTGCACATGGATGATCTTCTGGAGGCTGGTTCTAGGACGCAGGGCGGCCTACCCTATCGCCGGCCAGTTGATGGTGTCGCTGGCCCTTAAATACGGTGGAAATGCGTCCGTTTCTGAGTGCCTGGCTTCCGAGTAAGGCCCTGGCCAAGTGGAGGTTCTTCACAAACCTTCCCCGGATGCCGCGTGAAGAAGGCTTGGCGGCTAGGCACTCACTCTCTTGTTCAATCCAGTTGATGGTGTCGCTAGCCCTTAAATGGGCCTCCCAACTCGGAAGGCGCATCAGCTAGCATCTGCATTGCTTCACCAACGGTTACACGTCTATCGCGGCGTGGCCTAAGAATTGCGACGGGAGGCCGGGCACCCGACTCCAGAACGGTGCTCGGTCCTCGTCGTTACAAATCTGCGCCACTGGAGGGCGATATGTCTTACACACTCCCTTGGCGCCAGCTCCTAGAGACTGGCGCTTGTCAATTACGAAACTTGGTCCGTCATGGCCGGTAAGAAGACGGTCCCTCTGCCTATCCGCTGGAGGGACGCCGTCACCGAGCATCCGGACATTAGCTCTGTCGAGTGGGCCGTCGCTATGGCCCTGTCGATGAGGATGGACAACAAATCGGGTGAGTGCTACCCCGGCTTCGGCTCTCTTGGACGAGTAACCCGCCTGAGCAGAACGTCTGTCAAGAAGGCGATCAAGGGCCTGGAGGCGAAGGGTCTGATCCGGGTTCGTCGTCGCCGGCTCTCCTCCACCCACAACAACACGAACTACTACACGGCCCTGATGCCTAGGGCGCAGGGCGATACAGGGGTAGGGCGCCAGGCGACCCCAGACTCTTCAGAGTCTCAGGCTGACGGGCAGTCTGTCCCTGCGGGACAGCCCGAAGCTCAAGCCCACCTGGACAAGAGGTTCAAGTGTCGTGATGGCTGTGGCAGGTCAGTCTCCAGGGAGGGTGCCCGCTGCCACGACTGCACCATGAAGCGTGAGCGCAAGGCCGACAGGTCAGAGATCCCGGCTACTTGGATGGAGGAGTGATGGCCGTCCTTGCAGACCAATGCGTCACGCCTGGCTGCATCAACCTTGGGGAGTCGTGTGGCAAGAACAGGCCCAGACGGGCGGAGTGTTGCACTTGTCGCGCTGGGAGACTACCCGCCAAGGCTGCCACTAGGAGGAGAGCCAGTCGCAGGCGCCACGTCACTGGAGCAAGGGCAGCGAACAAGCTGGTGCGGCGTGAGCGTGTGCTATGTGCCTCGGAACACCACAGAGGCATGCGCCGACTGCTCGGAGGTTCAGTGGGTGACGGCGATACTGTCAGTCGGACTTGCCCTCCTGACTGCCCTGACAGCTACACAGGCCATAGCCGCAGGGATGGTGCCAAAGTGGCCTACCCCCTGTGCCTGAACCCAGAGCACTATGTCCTGGAGAGTCTGGACGCGAACAGGGCCAGAGGCTCGCACTCGCTCTAAACTTGGCGCGTCGGCACCGGCACGCCTACAACTTAAAGCCCGATCATTGCTAGGTCCAGGAGTGTCCCTAGCGTCCCTATGGGTGATCGGGCCAGGGACGGCAGAGTTACTCCTAACCTGCCGTCCCGTAATTCTTCCTGCGACCTGAGCCATAGACAACGGCTCCCCCGTGTCCCCAGGTCGCACGGCCACAGCCGGTAAATGCACGGCTGGCTGTGGCCAGACTTCAGCAGTGGTGCCCAGAAGAGGGCACTTACAGTTGCCGGACTGACTCCGGCGAACCGATGGAAGAAGATCCATGATGACTGAGATTGATAACGCTGTTGATGGTATGCAGAGTCTCTGTGTGACTAATCTGGCGGAGGGTAGGCTGACGGATGACGATGCTCCGCCGGAAGTTAGAGCCGCAGCGTCCGTAGCCGCTGAAGCCACTAACTCCCTGCTGGCCCTGACCGATTCCACTAAAGAGAAGCTGGATGAGATCGCCGTGAGAGAGCAGCGCGGAGAACTCCCTAAGCAGGGCGCTGAAACCTTGCGATCAGAAGTAACGGCTGAGGCCACTGCTCTCCTCGAACAGGCAGACGAGTTCTTCGAGGAAGCTCACCAGGAAGCTCTGGGGATTGCCTTGGACTATTTCCAGCCGCAGGTGGAGTCTGATCGGGAGGCACTTGCTAGGGATTCATTCAACGTGGCTCTAGGAGACGACGGCAAAGCGGCTGCGGCCAGGCTGCTTGGCATGGCAACTCACTCGGAGGATGGAGAGGCCCTTGCCGTACTTTCCACCCCATACGCTAGGACTAAGCTCATGTCCCTAGGCGTAAGTGACATTGACGAGCAACTGCATCAGGCTCGCTGTCTCGTGGCAGAACGTGTTGAAGGCGTCCCTGAGCTTCTGTCCAAGCTGGAGAAGACCGAAACGGCGCACCAAGCAGGCCAGAAGGTACTCCAGTTCGCCATTGGGATCTGACAGTGGACAAGCAACTGGAGATCATTGCTGGCCAACTGAGTTCGTTGCTCCCAGGGGAGTCCAAATCTTCCCTGGTGAGCAAGGCCTACGAAGAATGTCGTGACCAAGGTGACTTGGAGTCTGTCGAGGAGAGGATGATGGAATCCCTCCACGACAGGTGTGTCGCTGCAACTCGCAGGGTTCAAGGTCTGGATCAGCTAAGGGCTGGAGTCTCCCAGTTCAGAGGTAAGCAAGTAGTTCCAGAGAGTGTCCTTGCGGCCAACAGACTCCGAATTAGGGAACACGGTGGCCTCACTAATGAGCTGAAACGTGAGCTTGGAATGGAAACTGCCTCTGAGACTAAGGCTAGAGAAAGTGCAGAGAGCCTTGGACACCAGGAACGTAAGGGTCGTTCTCCTAAGGGTGTGGACGATGAGTGATCCCAAGTTGGGTCGCTTCATCCAGCGGTAACACTTTAGTCGCAGGTGTCAGCGGCACTCGTCACTTGCCACCTGCCGCTTACCGCTTGTCGCCTAAGGGCTTCTGAGGTTCTAGGCCGTGCAGGTGAGCTTCAAGCTGCTGCCCAGCCTGGAGAACCTGATGGACTCTCACAGCTTGGGTGGGATAAGACAAGCGGCTAGTACCTGGAGTCGAGGGACGGATGGGTCAGAGACCGCTCCCCCTTGCAGACTGGCGTCATATACGTAGCCGCTCAAGTAGCGGGTACTGAACTCGACTGAAAGGCGAGATACGGCATGACCTCCGCCGAGAAGTACGCAGAACTTGAGGCGCTAGGTCAGAGCCGGCCAGTCTGCAAGTGCCACGGTGTCACCATGAGGTGGCGGTGTGTAACTGGCAGGCGCTCAGGAGGCAACTGGCGGTGCGTCGTTGCCGACATGGTGAGGCAGAAGGAGGCGCGTGCCACCTATGCCCTGCCACTGAGGGAATGCGCCCTCCACACTTGCGATGCGACCTTCAAGCCTGTCCAGAAGACTCAGAAGTTCTGCTGTCCCAAGCATCAGCGGCAAGCTTGGGATCGGCATGACCCTGCAACTGACAACCCTGCCGAGGAGCAGCATGACTGACACTGAAATTGCCAACCTCTCCGACCTGGACCTACTCAAGCAGTACCTAATTGCTCGCGGTAGATACGGTGAGAAGCCCTCCTGGCTCACCAACCTGGAATGGGACGATAGTGGCATCCGAGAGCTTGGCCGGGAGATAACCCGCCGTGGACTCAAGACGCCGCGATGCCAGTCCATTGGCAGGCAGGCGACGAGTGAGTACACCCAGGAGGAACATGACGCTTGGGTGCAGCTAGTTGAAGATTGGGACGGTAGCTCGACGGCTCCTGTCGGCTCCGACCTCTCGTAGTGGCAGGTGGGACGCTCGGTCTGACTGACGCTGAGGAGGACCACGTTGAAGCCATCACCGCCTTGATGGAAGATGCCAACACTGGCCACGGCTACAAGACCACTTCCACCGCTAAGGCTGACGGCACTCCCAGGGAGAGCAGAGTGTCCCTGAGTTGCGAGGACGCAGCGGCGATGGACTACGCCAAAGCTCAGGTTGGGGTCAGCTCCTTCGGGAGGTCACACTTCCGAGACAAGGGACTGGTAACTCACTGGAAGCGGTCGGACAGTACCCGCACCCTGGGCAGTAAGGAACTCGGCGAGCTGACGGACAGTGACAAGGACCGGATCAAAGCTCACGTACTAGCCAAGATGGGACTGACCCTTGCTGACTGGGATCGTCTGAACCAAGTACCTTGCCTGGATAAGGGCTTGGTGGCCAAGTTCGACGCTGCCGTCTATGAGATCAAGGTGTCAGGTGGGCGCTTGCATGACTTGGCCCGGTGCCTGGAGATACCGATGAGGTCGCGGACCAGGGGCGACACCTCAGGTAGAAGTTGCCCGAGATTGCAGGATGCGATCAGGAGACACAAGCAGAGGTTGGCCCAGCCTGAGTCTCATGGTGTCACCCCTTGCGCTGCCGAAGGGTGCAACTCCAGGTTCTACAGGTCCAAGCCGTCTCACAAGTTCTGCTCCGTCAGGTGCCAGCAGAAGGACGCTCGCAAGAGATTGTCCCTACCTATCGAGACAGAGAGTGCCATCTGTGCCGGAGACGACTGCAATGCGGAGTTCCAGCGCACCGTAGTGGGCAAGAAGCCTCCACAAGAGTACTGCTCCCCTAGATGTAGGAGACGCGGCGCTCGGCTGAGGGCCAGAGCCAGAAGGCGTAGTGAATGAGCCTTCGGGATCGGCGTACCGCTTGCTGACAGGCAATGCCGATCTCAGGCCGGTGAATCGAGCCAGGGTGCGAGACCTGGCGTCCTCGCCGGCCATTAACACTTAACACTTGACCGAGTACCGTTCCCCTGCCTATGCCGCTGGCGAGAACTGCTCGGTTGGACCGACACTCAGTGCGGCCTCCTATGCCTGTGACGCTGAGTGTCGGTCACTACTTCCGACGAGAGGATGTGCAGTATGGACACTATGACGCCTAAGCAGAGACGTGAAGCTGAGAGACGTGTCCAAGAAGCGTCCATGTTTGCATGTGCCAGGTGCGGCCGTCGCTTCTCTACCAGCGATGAGTTCCACGGACACCGGGATCGGGATGACAAGTGCCTCCCGGATGCCAGCACATAGCCAGGGCTTCGCAGGGCCTAGAATTCGCCTAACAACCGGGTCACCCCCGTAGTCAGGCCGACCCACATCCTCATGGTCATAGCCGGCGATTAGGACGCACGGCGCCAGACTAATCACATAGTCCCAGGCAGCTTGCCCTAGCTGACCTGGGACTATCTGTGTAACTATCCGTGCAGGTGGGCTAGAGTCACAGTCTCCCCTCGGCGGGCTCTAGCAATGGCGGCTTGTATCTCCCTCACCTGCTCATCGGCCTCAGACGTATCGGAACCGTACTCCCTGGCGCTATCCAAGTAATCCTTGCGAGCCTCCAGCACAGTCTCGGCAATGTCAGCGTTGTCTGGATTGACGGTAAGGTCCATACCGGCTGCGTCGGAGAAGTCGTCGTCTCTAGGGTCTTCGCGGGGTATTCTTGCTGGGAATCTCATCACCCTCCAATCTCTACCATGTCGGGGAATACTCTAGGTGGTTATGCTCATGGGCAGCGAGTAGTGCAGTCTCGGCCCTATGGGCATCAGGGATTCCAACTCCACCCCCTGGCAGTTCGTAGAGGTACCATCGCAGCCTGGTAGCAACCTCGGCGGCAGTAGGCTCGATGCCCATGAAGTGCAATTCCCCCACTGCAACTGCCGCATGGTGCATGTCACCGAAGATCATCCTAGACACGATCCGCCTCGGTCTTGTCGGACCTGACACCCTTGTACCGCGTGTGGATTAGGAGACCCGTCTTGCTGATGGAGGCGTATTCGATCTCGACAAGCGGCCACTCTCCCGACTCCGCCCAGGACAGGACAGCCTCAATGTCAGCGTCGGAGAATCCGGTACCTACCTGGCCACGGTGGACTCCCTCCGCATCCTCGAAGGTCACAGCGCCGAACGAGTCAGACCTAGCCCCGTTGCCCTTCGTGATCCCGGTAGCTCTGACCGTCGCCCTCTGAGTCACCTTGAACTTGAGCCAATCCGACGACCGCTTACCGAATCGGTAGGTGCTGCCTCGGCGCTTGGCCACCGCTCCCTCCCACTCAGGAGCCACCGCCGCTACGTCTTCGGGAGGCTGGAAGTCAGTCCCCTCCAGTAGCTCTCCTAGGGCCTCTAGCCTGTCCTCCAGGGCGTAGCCGGAGATATCCCGGTAGTCCACGGCCAAGGCGTCGAAGAAGACGGCAGTGACCGGTATCTCCTCTCGGCGCCGAGCCTGCTTGTCCTGAATCCGCAGCTGCAACCTCTCCAAGCTGTCTCGGCCCTGGTCGTCCATTACTAGTACCTCCCCGTCCAGCAGGCACGGAGTGGGTATCCGTAGGTGGAGGTCCAGCAACTCGGGGAACTGAGGCCCGAAGTCCTGGCCCGTCCTCGACCGGATCGAAGTGCCCTCCTCGGACAGGTGGAACAGGGCACGAGCTCCGTCGTACTTCCTCTGGACGATCCAGTCCGTAGAGGTCAGAGTCTCATCCAGGCTGGGTGAGGTCGCCGTTGGGGGCCGAGCCAGCATCGGCTGGATCATCAGGGCTGCATCTTCCTGATGACCCAAGTGCCGTGTCGGGTGTAGTCGATGGAGCAACTGTCCTCGGAGGGACAGAGGCCCGACACCACTACCCGATCAGGCAGTACGCTCACCCTAGTAGTGGATCGGGCAGATGCCACTACGGCAAGGCACGCTATTGCTACGCACAGCATGACGATCGCAGTGGCGATGATCGCTGCACGTTGGTACTGCCTGAGGGGCGAGAAGATGCTAGACCCCCTCACGATCCTCTCAGCTCCTCAGCGAGCATGATCTCGGCAAGTTCATCCTCCACCTTCGACTTGCCAAGCGCTGCTCCGAGCATGAAGCCCGTTCCGAAGACCAGGCTGACTACGGCCCAGGCTCCGACTAGTACGATCAGGGTGTTGCTGTCCATTGGACTACCTCCATTGGATAGGGCGGGTGGGTGTTAGTGGCACCGCGACCCGCAGTTCTCAACCAGCTACGACTCATCCAAGCCGTAGATCCTGCGGATGAAGGTCTCTCGGTCCTCGCCCTTGTGGCGGGATTTCTTAGTGTGCAGCTTGTCGGAAATGGTCTTATGCTCTAGGAGGTACCTCCCTAGCTCCTCACCCTCCAGGTCTCGCCAACTAGGAGCCTTGGCAGTCGAGGACTTGGCACTTGACGCGCTGCCACCCGAGGATTTGGCAGCCGGGGATTTACGGGGCACTTTGGCCTCCTTGCTAGTAGTGGACTGTCGGGGAAGTTGGGACTCCTTGTCAACTATCTGCAACTCGGCGGCCGTGGCGTGTCGGACTTCACCCGATGGGAGGTCTACGAACACGATCCCGTACTGGCCCGCCTCCGGATTCAGCCATAGTGGGTGTCCATCGGGACTGAGCCGCATGAACTCAGCGCTGTCCGGCAACAGTGGAGGGCGCTCGGGGTAGCGTGGCTTACCCACGGTGGTCCTTAAGGCCGAAGCGGAGGACATCCACCCTGTCTGCCAGATCGCCCGGGAACACTGAACCCACGCCGTGGACCGTCTCCAACAGGGCCAGCTTGGGTAGTACGGACCTGGCGGATACGAAGTCACCGGCATCTAGGAAGGTCTCGGCCTCCTGTATCAGTGACTCGGCAAGCGCCACAGGTGGGGGCTCTTGGGATTCCGGCTTGTGCAGGTGAGCGAACCAGATGGCATCCCACCTTCTGGCCAGCGCCTTGTCATGGGCCAGTTTCCGAGCAGTGAACTCCTCCATTGCGATCTCCGCAAGCACATGGACAGTCAGGCTCAGGGCGTAGAACTCCTTCTGCTGCAAGTGCTGCTCCGCTTGCCAGAGCAGAGCCGAGAACAACTTGTAGGCAGTGAAGAAGGGCACTAGCCCTCACTGTCCGTTGAGGCCCACACTGCATCCCATCGCCACCGAAGCTGATCGTCAGCGGCCAGGCGTCTAGCCACCGGATCGGTCTGGGCCGAGTCGGACAGCATCTGGACGAGCGGACTGTCCTCCCTAAGCCAACCGGGACCGTGGGCAGCAAGTCCCGCCTCCGCTATCTCCAGCTTCTCGATCCACAGCAGGACCGTGTCACCCTGTGCGATCTCCATACCACCCTCTCTGTCGGGAGCGTGCATGGAAATATTTTGCGTACGGCTTACAGAGGCGCGAGCTGCGGTAGGTACTACGGGGAAGGAGCTAAGCGCTACTTCCAGTTGAGCGTCAGGCGGGACTCAATCGAATCCCATTTGCCCCGCTTGGACTTGGCCAGAGTGACGCTATCCAGTAGCCGGCGAGCAAGCTCCCGCCTGCCCTGGATACCGTCAGTCTCCACAAGGGCCTCCTGAGACTGGAGGGCCTGCCGATAGTCCTCAGTGGCAACTCTCAGAGCCTCGCGGCGCCTAGATATCTCGGACGCGTACAGGTCAGGTCCGAGGTCCGCGATCTTGGCACCCTCCAAGAACGCCTGTAGCTCTCGGTCGGCTTCATTCATGGCCACCCCTGCGTCGTGGAACTCGATCAGGGCCTCCTCCAAGTCCACGCTGCTCGTCCTCTCCGTCAGCAGAGGCCACACGTAGTCATCGACCCGCGTAATTAGACCAGAGGCTCTAGCGGTGCAGAAGTTGCCGACTCGCCTGCCTCTGCAACTGTAAGAGGCTTGGTGACTCTTGCCGGTGCCTCTGCCGGTGACCGAGAGGACATAGCCGCAAGCCTCGCAAGTGATGAGACCGGCCAGGATTCCCTTGTCTGCCAGTGAGCCGTCCCGGACGTTCATCACCCCATCGACCTGTGCCAGTTGCCAAGTCCTCACCGGCACAAGCGGAGCGTGGGCGTTCTCGTTGAGCATGTCGCCCATACGAATGTGACCGAGATAGGTGGTGCTGCGAAGCAGAGTGGTGACGCCGCTCTTGCTCATGCCAAGAATGTCGGCAGTCTCTTGCAGGCTGGCTCCATTGGCTCGGGCCTGGAATGCCTTGAGGACTCGATCGGCGGTCTCAGGATCAGGGACGAGAGTGCCCGCCTCCGTTCGGAGATAGCCAATCGGGGTCTTCGTTGGCTGAACTCCTCGGGCGACTGCCCTTGACTGGGCCTCCCTCCACCCTGCCCGGCGAGCGTCCCTCTCCTCCTCTGCCCATCCGAGAAGGAATCCCAGGATTACCTTGCCCATCGGCTGCGATGAGTCGTAATCGCCCGCCAGAAGCCTCCCACCGGCCTTAGAGACCCTGTCGGCGACAGTCACTCCATCCAACAAGTTGCGGCTGAACCTGGAGAGCTTCCAGACCACAATCCCGCCGCTCTTGCCCTCCTCCACATCCCGCACCAGCCGACCCAGCTTCCTATCGTCTATGGCCTTGCCACCGGAGACGTCTAGCTCCTGCACTATCTCGCTGATCTCGATGCCGTGGGCCTTAGACAAGCGCTCAATCGTCTCGATCTGCACGTCCGGGGAGATGAAGGAATCTCCAGACCTGCCGCTGACTTTGCTGATTCGGACGTAGCCAGAGAACTTCATCGGTAGAGGACTTCTCCGTTCTCGTCTACATCCAGCAGACCAACCTTGACTAGCTGGATCGTCTGGGCAAGGTTGCGAGCTGAGTTCTCAATGCCCGACTCCCAGATGTAGTCCTCCGGGTCGGTGGATAGTCGGCACGGTCCCCTCCGGCCGCCGAGATTGCCCCAGTAGGTATTGGGACTCACGGGATTGAGCAGGCTAAGGACTGCACCGGCCGGTGCGGGACCAGAGATCTCCTCCTTCCAGGCGCGCATGGCCTTGTGATGGCTAACACGAGACTTCAATTGGCTGCCCGCCTTCAGGGATCTCAGAGCCGTAGCCTCCCGGTTGCTCTGTGCCCTGACGGCGCACCTCCACTGCTGGATACCATTGGGAGACCGGCTGTGCTTCGACATTGGCCTACCGTGGCATTGACAATTTGGCCTGTCCATGACCAATATTCTCGCTTGCGGCTACTCTGGCGTCAATCCGCGATCGGTCGCTTCGTGGACGGGTATCGCATCGAGATCATTGGGAACTGAGCTCTGTGGAGCTGTTCGCGGTATCGACGGGGGTCGCGATCGCCTACGGAGTCGGCCTTTGGGTCGTACTGATCATCGGGCCGGCAACGGTCACGGCGGTAAAGGGTCAGTGGCCCCTGTTCGACGCGGGCTTCAACACGGTGGGCTTTGTTTGGTGGATCGCCGCCTTCAGGCTGGCGCGACCTGAGTCCTGGTGGGCCCGTCATCTCTACGGGCCGAGGAAACTCGCGCGCGCAGAAGCTCGGTACCCAGAAAGCTTGGATGAGGAAGAAGAACGGGAATAGCCCCACCCGCTCAGCGCAACTCGCTGCCCCGCGCGTAACCGGCTCAGCGGCCGCGGTGTATATATCTCGTAACTATCCGCATTATCTCCTTAGGAGGAAGAGATGGAGATGGTCAAGCGGTTCGAGCCCGTCGCCCTGTTGCTTATGGTGATCGGCGCTCTCAACTGGGGGATGGTCGGGCTGTTCGACACGAACGTGATCTCGGACGTCTTCGGGAGCGGCACGCTCACCGACATCGTCTACGTCCTGGTCGGCGTCTGCGGCCTC
>Ga0164241_10005068_pt1 | contig 12489 bp, 13 predicted proteins | sample OricomyardsoilBY_FD_108780 | JGI IMG/M metagenome (GOLD analysis project Ga0164241, IMG submission 108780) | Backyard soil microbial communities from Emeryville, California, USA - Original compost - Back yard soil (BY) | ecosystem: Environmental > Terrestrial > Soil > Unclassified | place: USA...
GTGGAAGACGCAGTACATGCCGGACAAAGCGCCGTACCGGCACGAGGTCAGCGCATCCGGCTGGTCGTGGGTGGCGATCCGGCGGACTACCTGGAGCAACCCGAGGCGCTGGTCATTCAGCTCGGTGCCGAGAAGCCGGCCGCCGACTTCGGCGTCCTGTGGCGCCCCGCACGTGCGGCGGTCGAGGCCGTGGAACTCGGCGTCGAGATCGCCAGAGACCTGGCGCTGCAGGGAGTCGGGGAGTTCTGGGTCCAGGTCGTCGAGGAGTCCGACCTGGCCGACTCGATGGGGCGCGGGCTGCGGGTCGGTGCGTCGGCCTGTGGCGTGAGCTGCGGCGGTGAGCCGGCGGAGATGCCACACTCCTCGGCATGAGCGTTCCACCGCAGGGCCCGTCGATCATGTATGTGCCGGCGTTCTCGATGAAGCAGCGCATCACGTTGATGGCGAACAAGTACGAACTGATCGCGACCAACCCGGACGGTTCCGACGGCCCGCTGCTGGCCTTCGCGCAGCAGAAGCGGATGGCGTTCAAGGAGCACGTCACGTTCTACACCGATGACACCAAGACCCGGCCGGTGTTCTCGTTCAGGGCGCGCAAGGCGATCGACCTGAGCTCCGGGTACGACGTGACGGACGCGGACGGGCGGCCGATCGGGTGGTTCAAGAAGGAGTTCGGCAAGAGCCTGTTGCGCTCGAGCTGGCAGCTGGGCGGGGGCGACGTGCAGGCGAACGGCACGGAGCGTAACCCCACGATCGCGATCATGCGCCGGGTCTGGGACTTCGTGCCGTTCGTCGGCGAGATCCCGCTGCCGTTCATCTTCCACTTCGACTACACCGACGTGGCCACCGGTCAGCCGGTGCTGTCGGTGGAGCGCAGGATGTCGGTCCGGGACCGCTATCGCATCACCGTCCCGGACCAGCGACTCGACTTCCGGCTCGCAGGCGCGATGGCAGTGGCACTGGACGCGCTCCAGAGCCGCTGAACGCCGTGATCTGGCCCCGCGTACGACCCTGGTCGTACGCGGGGCTCACTCTTTTGGGTGAACCCACCCTGAGACCCCTTGGTTCCGCCCCGGCGCGGTGCGAGTCTTGTCCCATGGGGATAACGCAGCGCGGTCGACGGTGGTTGGTTCCGGTCACGGCAGTCGCGGTGGTCGCAGGTGTAGGGGCACTCGGGCCAGTGGTCGCGGACGCCTCGCCGAAGCTGCCAGGCATCTCCGCGCAGGATCTGCTGGCCAACGTGCAGACAGCCAAGGTCGACGGTCTCAGCGGCACCGTCCGCTCCTCGGCGGACCTCGGCCTCCCGGCGCTGCCCGGTGTCGAGGGCGGCAACCAGGCGATGGAGCTGCTGAGCGGTGAGCACACCGCCCGCGTGGCGTTCGCGACCCCGGACAAGGCCCGGGTGTCCGTGCTCGACCGGATGGCCGAGCGGGTCTGGACGACCGACGGCAAGTCCGCCTGGGCGTACGACTCGTCCAAGCGTGAGGCCGTCAAGCTGACGCTCCCGGCGCGCTCCGCGAAGCCGGACAAGGCCGCCCCGCGGTCCTACGACCCGCAGGCGGTCGCGAAGCAGTTCCTGGACGCGATCGACCCGACCACCAAGGTCGCCGTGAGCGGCACGGAGAAGGTCGCCGGCCGGGACGCCTACAAGCTGCGCCTGACACCGAAGACGGACCGTACGACGGTCGGCTCGGTGACGCTGGCGATCGACTCGAAGACGTGGGTCCCACTCGAGGTGACCGTGATGCCGCGGACCGGCAACGACCCGGCCGTGCAACTTGGCTTCTCCGCGGTGTCGTTCGACGTACCGGCGGCGAGCACGTTCAGCTTCACCCCGCCGAAGGGTGTGAAGGTGACCGAGGAGAAGGTGCCTGCGACCCGTGAGCACCCGGTCGAGCCGCCGAAGGCCGTCGGGCCGAAGGGTGAGAAGACCCCGGCTCAGCGCGGCGACAAGCCGGTCGTGATCGGTCAGGGCTGGGACAGCGTGGTGATGGTGCGCGGCGTGAAGACCACCGGCAACGGACCGGTCGACCAGCTGCTCGCCAACGCCCGCACCGTCGAGGGCCCGTGGGGCAAGGGCAAGATCCTGACCAGCAAGATGGTCACCGCTCTGATCACCGACGACGGCCGCGTCTTCGCCGGCCTCGTCACCGCCGACGCCTTGCAGGCCGCCGCAGCCAAGGCTCCTCGCTGACGTGAGCGCCGCCCAGGAGCCTCCGCCCGCACCGGCCCCCGCCCTACCCATCGTCACGCGGGGACTGACCAAGAGGTTCCGGGGCGGGCAGGTGGCGGTGGACCAGGTGGATCTGGAGGTACCGGCCGGGAGCGTGTTCGGGTTCCTCGGGCCCAACGGGTCGGGGAAGACGACGACGATCCGGATGCTGCTGGGGCTGATCACGCCGACCTCGGGGTCGGTGGAGCTGCTCGGCGAAGCGATGCCGAAGGCCCAGTTGAAGGTCTTGCCGCGGGTCGGAGCGCTGGTCGAAGGACCGGCGTTCTACCCGTTCTGGACCGGTCAGGCGAACCTGCTGCGCTTCGACGCGGCCGACCGGACCGCTGATCCGAGGACCCGCAAGGCTCGTGCGGCGGAAGCACTCGAGCGCGTCGGTCTGTCCAACGCGGCAGGGAAGAAGGTCCGCGCGTACTCGCTCGGCATGCGGCAGCGGCTGGCGATCGCGGTCGCGCTGATGCAGCGCAGGGACCTGCTCGTGCTGGACGAGCCGACCAACGGTCTCGACCCGCAGGGCACCCGCGAGGTCCGGAACCTGATCCGCGAGCTCGCGAGCGACGGAACCACGGTCTTCACCTCGACCCACCTGCTGGCCGAGGTCGAGCAGGTGTGCACCCACGCGGCCGTGATGAGCCGCGGCAAACTCGTCCGCCAGTCCACGGTCGCCGAGCTCCGCGCCGAGCTCCGGCCGCGCCTGATCGTCCGTACGCCGGATCTCGCGCAAGCCGCCGAGACCCTCACGAACCTCGGTGCGACCGATCTGAAGACCACGCAGGAGACCGTCGAGGGTGATGCCGGCGACCTGCCGATCGACAAGTTCGCCGCCGCGCTGGTCGCCGCCGACGTCCGGATCCACGGCTTCGGCCTGGAACGTCCCAGTCTCGAAGACGCCTTCGTCGCACTCACGGGGGAGGGGTTCGATGTCGCTGAGTAGCACTGCCGAGGTCGCGCGGCCGAGCGCGGGCCGGCACACCCTCGGGCTGTTCCGGTCCGAGCTGCGCCTGGTCTTCGGCCGGGCCCGCACGCAGGCCGGACTCGGCGTCCTCGCCGCCGTCCCGCTGCTGATCGGGATCGCGATCAGGCTGTCCGGTCCCGAGGGCGGCGAGGGATTCCTCGGTCAGGTCGCCGGGAACGGGCTGTTCCTGATCGTCGCGAGTCTCGGCCTGTCGTTGCCGTTCTTCCTGCCGACCGCCGTGACGGTGGTGTCGGGGGAGTCGCTCGCGGGCGAGTCGAGCCTCGGCACGCTGCGCACCATGCTCACCGCACCGGCCGGGCGGTCCCGGTTGCTCGCGGCCAAGATGGTCGCGCTCGCCGTGTTCTGCCTGGCCGCCACGATGACGATCTGGGTGTCCGGGCTGATCGTCGGCTTCGTACTGTTCCCGGTCGGCGACGTACTCCTGCTCTCGGGGACCACGGTCTCGCTGGCCGAGGGCTTGCTGCGCGCGCTCGGGATCGCTGTGGTGATCTCGCTGTCGCTGCTCGGGCTGGCCGGGATCGGCCTGTTCGTGTCGTCGCTGACATCGACCCCGCTGGCCGCGATGGCCGCCACGTTCGGCGCGTTCATCGTGCTCGGCATCCTGACCGCGATCCCGCAGCTGCACGCGATCCACCCGTGGGTGCTGATGTATCGCTGGTCGTCGTTCGCCGACCTGCTCCGCGATCCGCCGTACTGGAACGAGATCGGCAAGAACCTGTTGCTGCAGGGCGGCTACCTCGCGGTCTTCTACGCCGCCGCCTGGGCTCGCCTCACCAGCCGCGACATCACCTGACTGAGACACTGGTCCGGTGGATGCCGACCTCGTCGCCGTACTGCGCTGTCCCGTCTGCGCGGACAGCCTCGCCCTGACCGACCGTACGGCGCGGTGCCCGCGGGGGCACGCGTACGACCTGGCCAAGCAGGGCTACCTGAATCTGTTGCCCTCGGCATCCACCGGCATCGACGGCGACTCGGCCGCGATGATCGGGGCCCGCACGGTCTTCCTCGGTGGTGGCCACTACACACCGATCCGGGACGCGCTGATCCTCGAGTCCGCCGCCCGTCTGCAGCCGGACGGCGAGGAACTGGTCGTCGAGGTCGGCGCCGGCACCGGTTACTACCTCGCCGGTGTGATGGGCGCAGCCGCCGGCCGACGCGGTATCGCCCTGGACGTCTCCAGGTACGCCGCTCGCCGCGCGGCCAAGGTGGATCCGCGGGTCGGATCCGTGGTGTGCGACGCGTGGCAGCAGCTGCCGTTGGTGGACGGCTCCGCCCAGTTGATGCTGAACGTGTTCGCGCCGCGCAACGCCGCCGAGATGGCCCGGGTCCTCGCGCCCGGCGGCACGCTGCTGGTGGTCACACCGAATCCGGAGCACCTGGCCGAACTGGTCGGCGTACTCGGGCTCGTCACGGTCGATGCGGAGAAGGATCGCCGGCTGCGCGACTCACTCGCCGGCTCGTTCACCGAGACGGGCCGCGAGGTCGTCGAGGAGACGATGCGGCTCGACCGGATCGCGATGGAGCAACTGGTCCTGATGACACCGAGCGCGCGCCACCTGAACTATCGCGAACTGGCGCAACAGATCGCCCTGCTGCCCGAACCCGCCTTCGTCACGCTCTCGGTCACCTTGTCGGCCTGGAAGGTCACCTGACCCGATGCCGGCTAGCACGGCACCGCATCAGGCGGGTGTCAGGCCGGGACGTCAGGCCGCGTTGCCGACCAGTTCGCGGGCCACGACGGCCCCGTGCTGCTCGGCGGTGGCGTGTGCCTCCGACTCGGACACCTTGGAGGCGTCGATGAGCTCCTCCATCCCCGGGGTGATCGGAGCGAGGGTGAGCTCGGCGACGGCGGTGCGGATGTTCATCCCGAAGATGTCGCCGAAGACGCGCTCCAGGTACGCCGTGGCGTGGTCCCAGCCGTGCTTCGGGGTGCCGGGGCTGTAGCCGCCGCCCCGGGCGAGGGTGAAGATCACCGGGCGACCCGCGACCGGGCTGGGTCCGCGGACCAGCTCCGGGTCGATCAGCAGCAGGTCGATCCAGGTCTTCACGGTGTTGGCGATGCCGTAGTTGTACAGCGGAACCGCGAGCAGGATCGCGTCCGCCGTCTTGACCTCGGTCGCGAGCTCCTCGGCGATGGCCCTGGCCTCGGCCAGCGGGATGCGGTCACCGGCGTCGGTGGGTTCCTCGCCCACCTGGGCCGCGGCCAGCGTCGGCCAGACGGTCGACGGCAGCGGGTGCAACCCGAGGTCGCGACGGACCACGACGCCGTCCGGGTGCTCCGCCTTCCAAGCTGCCTCGGCGCTGTCCGCCAGGGCGCGGCTCACCGATCCTTCGACCCGGATGCTGGCGTCGACACGTAACAGGGTGGTCATTCGTTCATCTCCATCGTGGTTCGGGGCTGGCTCGTTGAAGAGCTGGCCTCAAGATAATCTGTGGAGCAGAACATATTCAAGGCAGATCGTATTCCGAGTGGCGTACACCACGTACGATGGACGCGTGACCAGTACTTCGCCCGAACTCGGGACCAGAGGAGCCAGGGGGGCGCCGCACCGGACCGCCAGCGGCGCTCCGGTCGAATCCGACCTCGGGTGGGCCCTGGGGGTGGTGTTCCGGCGGTACGTCAAGGCGTCCGCCGCGATGCTCGAGGATCTGCCGGGCGGTCCGCGTGGCTACCAGGTGCTGGCGACCGCGCACGCCGACGGCCCGAAGCGGCAGCTCGACCTGGCCGCGCAGCTCGGCGTCGACCGCACTGTCATGACCTACCTGCTGGACGACCTGGAGAAGGCCGGCCTGGTCCAGCGGCAGCCCGACCCCGCCGATCGCCGGGCGCGGCTGATCGTGGCGACCGAGCACGGCCAGGAAACCCTCTGCGACCTGGAGCAGCGGCTCCGGACGGCCGAGGAAGAGGTCTTGGGCAGCCTGGACGACGCCGAGCGGGCCAGCTTCCGGATGCTGCTGCAGCGCGTCGCGGTGAAGGCGGACACGGTCGACCCGCTGCACAACGCCTGTGTTCTGGCCGACGAGACTGTGGATCTGGCCGACACCTGAGCGGTGTGGGGTCAGTGCAGCGGGACGAAGCCTGACTCGTAGGCCCGGATGACCGCCTGGGTGCGGTCGCGGGCGTTCAACTTGGCCAGGACGTTCGCCACATGGGTCTTGACCGTCTGCAGGCCGAGGATGAGTTCCGCCGCGATCTCCGCGTTCGACAGTCCGCGCGCCATCAACCGCAGTACCTCTTGCTCGCGTTCGGTCAGCTGGTACTCGTCCAGGCCGGTCGGGCGGGAGGGCTGCGCGCCGGCGTGGGCGAGCGCCAGCGCCCGGATCGCCTCCGGGAACAGCAGCGACTCGCTCCCGGCGACCGTGCGGATCGCGGCGATGATGTCGTCCGGCGGCGTGCGCTTCAACAGGAACCCGGATGCCCCCGCGCGCAGGGCGTCGTACACGTAGTCGTCGTTCTCGAAGGTCGTCACGACGAGCACGCGCGGCGGCGGGTCGAGGTTGTCCAGCAGCAGCCGGGTCGCCTGGATCCCGTCCAGCGCGGGCATCCGGACGTCCATCAGCACCACGTCGGGGCCGGTACGGCGGACCACCGGCAGCACCTCGGCGCCGTCACCGGCCTCGCCGACGACCGTGAGGTCGGGTTCGGCGTTGATGATGGCGCGCAGCCCGCTGCGGATCAACGGCTCGTCGTCGACCACGACCACCGACAGGTTCATGTCATCCCTTCGTCGTCACGGCGACCGGGAGCGTCACCGCGAGCCGCCAGAGTGTTCCGTCCGCCCCGGTTTCGAGGCCGGCCACCACGGTGCCTTGCAGTACGGCGACCCTTTCACGGATGCCGGCCAGACCACGCCCGCCACCCGAGTGGTCCGACGTACCGCTGACCGGGTTCGTCAGCTCGAGCCGGAGGCCTGACGTGTCGAGCCTGATGGAGAGGTCGACCGTGAGCTCTCCGGCTCGGCGTCCGGCGTGCCGGATCGCGTTGGTCAGGCCCTCCTGGATGATCCGGTAGGCCTCCCGTGACACCGCGGCAGGGAGCTGGTCCAATTCGCCGTGCCGCTGGACGTCGACCGTGATGCCGCCGGCACGGGTGGCGTCGACGAGCCGGTCCAGCTCGCCGAGGGTCGCCTGCGGCGTCGTCTGCGAACCCGTACGCCGGTCGTCGCGCAGCAGGCCGAGTACATGGTCGAGATCGGCCAGGGCTGCCCGGGCGGACGCCTCCATCGCGGCCAGCGCGGTCTCGGCGAACTCGGGGTCCGTGGCCAGCACCCGGCGCGCCGCGGCCGCCTGGATGGTGACCAGGCTCAGCGCGTGCCCCACGCTGTCGTGCAGTTCCCGGGCCAGACGGTTGCGCTCGGCAAGTGTCGCCGTACGGCGCTCGAGCAGCTCGATGCGCTCCGCGGCAGTAGGGCCGAGGACTCGCGGCGCCAGGTGGGCGAGCAGCGCTCCCACGGCCGCGGAGAGCAGGAACAACCCGACAACCCCGCCGACCGCGGCAGCCGGCATCCACAGGTCGCTCCAGCCGCCGCTGATCTCGTACGACACGCCGGGCACGATGTCCCGGGTGCCGGGGGAGCGGAACGGGACCGCGAGCCAGATCGCGCCGACGCCGAACACGACCGTGCTGAGGGAGCCCACCACGCCGCCCGCGATCAGGTGCAGGCAGAACCACACCGCCGTACGGCGGCGCTGCGGCCAGGTCCGCGCAGGGCCGAGCGGGCGCTCGTCGAAGCGGACACCGAGCAGCGACTCGACCGCGATCCCCTCGACCTCGCGGACCGCGGGCAGCACTCCGAGCGCGATCGGCGGGCCGGCGATCAGGACGGCGTAAAGGATGCCGGCGGCAACCTTCGGCAGATCCAGGTCCTGGACGACGGAGCCGAGCGCACTCTGGACCAGGATGAACGCGAGCACCAGCGCGGCACCCAGCAGCAGGTAGACCCAGCGCAGGTACGTCGACGCCCGGCCGAGGCAGGTCAGCGCGTGCACCAGCGGCGACGCGCCTCGCGCCGATCCGCGCACCAGCCCGTTCGCCACCCCTCCATGGTGTCAAACCCCGGGGCCGGTCACCTCCCTCCGGTGGGTGAACGGACCCGGGTCGCCGGTCAACCCTGGTCGCGGTTCCGGTCACGTGGGGTGCGTCACTCAAAACTGAGGGTTTACACAAATTTGACACCGCAGGGACCGGTTCGCGGGCCGCGGGCGTCGCGATCTGCTGTCCGGACGGGTACGGTCTGTGGTCGGGGCGGGATGCCGGTCCGGTGACGGACAGGTATGGGGAACGGCTCCAGGACGGGTGGCCGAAGGGCTCTGCGGGGACCCGGCACAGGGACGTAAAGTCCCGGTGAAGTCCCCGGAGGCCGATTGACCACCTTTCCGCATTTGATGTTTGATCAAATATCGGACGAGAGAGGTCGATATGAGGTTGAGGCGTTCCGTCATCGCGTTGGTGGCGGTCCTGGGGCTCGCCCTGGTCAGCGCATGTAACAACGGCGATGACGGCAAACAGGCCGATACCGGTCTGACCAAGGTCAGCTACCTGACCTCCTTCAACGCCTTCGGCCGTGAGGCGTATGCCTACGTCGCCCTGGAGAAGGGCTACTTCAAGGACGCCGGGTTCGACGTCACGATCAACCGGGGCTCCGGCACGGTCGACGTGATGAAACTGGTGGCCGGCGGCCAGGCCGACTACGGCATCGGTGACTTCACCGGCACCGTGATCACCCTGGGCAAGCAGAAGCTGCCGGTGACCACGGTCGGGATGATCCACCAGCGTTCGCTGGCCGCGATCGTCTCGCTGGACGGCTACGGCATCAGCAAGCCGCAGGACCTGGTCGGCAAGTCCGTCGGCGACCAGCCGGGTTCGACCAACACCGTGATGTTCCCGGTCTACGCCAAGGCGGCCGGCATTCCTGCCGACAAGACCGAGTTCATCCCGTCCCCGCCGCCCGCCCTGCCGCAGCTGCTCGCGTCCGGGAAGGTGCCGGCCATCGGCCAGTTCGTCGTCGGCGTGCCGTTGGTCGAGAAGGCCGACTCCAAGCACCGCAAGGCCGTCGTACTGCCGTACGGCGACAAGCTGCCGGACCTCTACGGCAACGCGATCATCACCCGGACCGACCTGGCCAAGGACCACCCGGACCAGGTGCAGAAGTTCTCCGCCGCGCTGCTCAAGGGGCTGCAGGACACCATCGACGACCCGGCTGCCGCCGCGGCGACGCTGAAGAAGTACGTCCCGGAGACCGATCTCGGCGTGGCCACCAAAGAGCTCGAGCTGATGAAGCCGTACGTCAAGCCGCAGGGCTTCAACGAGCCGCTCGGCTCGGTCGACCCCGAGCGCGTGAAGACGATCCTCAAGCTGCTCGACGAGGCCGGCGCGATCACCCCGAAGGGCTCGGTCAAGTCCGAGGACGTGGTCGACCTCGACCTCGCGCCGAAGGGCTGACCGCACTCGATGATCCGGCTGGACGGTGTGGGTCAGGTCTTCGACGGACGCGAGGGCCAGGTCACGGCCCTCGAGGAGATCGACCTGCACGTCCGGCAGAACGAGTTCGTCACGCTGATCGGCCGGTCCGGGTGCGGCAAGTCCACCCTGCTCCGGCTGATCGCGGGACTGATCTCGCCGACGTCCGGCACGGTCCGGGTGGCGGGTGAGCCCGTCACTGGTCCGCGCCGCGACGTCTCGTTCATGTTCCAGCGGCCGGCGCTGCTGCCGTGGCGGTCGGTGCTGTCGAACGTGATGCTGCCGATCGAGATCGACGGCGGCGAGGGCGACCGGGGCCGGGCGGCCTACCGGGACCGCGCCCACCAGTTGCTGGAGCTGGTCGGGCTGACCGGGTTCGAGCGGCGGCTGCCGCACGAGCTGTCCGGCGGCATGCAGCAACGCGTCTCGCTGTGCCGCTCGCTGATCCGCGAGCCGCAGGTGATGCTGATGGACGAGCCGTTCTCCGCGCTCGACGCGCTCACCCGAACAGAGCTGTCCGACGAGTTGCAGCGGATCAAGATGGAGCTGTCGACCACGATCGTCTTCGTCACCCACTCGATCGAGGAAGCCGTCCTGCTGGCCGACCGGGTGGTCGTCCTTACCCCGCGGCCGGGCCGGCTGCGCGAGATCGTCGACATCGACATCCCGCGGCCGCGCAGCCTCGGCCAGAACGCGCACCTCACCGAGGTCGCGCAGACCAGCGGCCTGCTGCACGGTCTGCTCGCCGAGAAGACCGCACCGGCCGATGCCGCGCCGGCCTCCGGGGTGCGCGCCGTCGACGAGGTGCGGCCGCGATGACCCGACGGTCCTGGCTGAAGGACTCGCCGGTCGCGGCGGTGCTGCTGCCGATCGTCGGCCTGGCCGGCGCGATCGGGCTGTGGTGGCTGGCCACGGTCGTGTTCTCGATTGATTCGTACCTGCTCCCCAGCCCGAAGGACGTCGTCGCCAAGTTCGGCGAACAGCCGTCGTACCTGCTGACCGAGACCGGGACGTCGTTCCTGGAGACGATCGAAGGCTTCCTGCTGGCGATCGTCATCGGCGTGCCGATCGCGATCGTGATCGTCCGGTCGGTGCTGCTGGAACGACTCGTCTACCCGCTGCTCCTGATGGTGAACGCGATCCCGAAGATCGCGATCGCTCCGCTGCTGGTGGTCTGGTGGGGCTTCGGCCAGTGGCCGAAGGTGTTCATGGTGCTGCTGGTCTGCTTCTTCCCGATCGTCATCTCGACCGCCCAGGGGATGAAGTCGACGCCGGTGGAGCTGGTCGAGCTGCTCCGGTCGCTGAACGCGAGCCGGGCGCAGGAGTTCTTCAAGCTGCGGTTGCGGTACGCGATGCCGCAGATCTTCACCGGGCTGAAGGTGGCGATCTCGCTGGCGGTGATCGGCTCGGTGATCGCGGAGTTCGTTGGCGCGACCCACGGCCTGGGCTACGTCATCTCCCAGTCCGGTGCGAGTGCGGACACGTCGCTGGCGTTCGCGGCGATCACGCTGCTCAGCATCATGAGCATCGTCTTGTTCTACGCGCTGGTCCTGCTGGAGCACCTGTTGCTGCCCTGGGCACAGGAATCGCGGTGAGGGCCCGGTGACCGCGCAAGCCTCCGACTCCGACCGTCGGGTCCTGGTCCGTCCCGCCTGGCTGGAAGCCACCGTCTCGGCCGTCTTCAGCGCGCTGGGCTTCGACCCGGCCGACTCCGCGAAGATCGCGGCCGCCCTCGTCGAGGCGGACCTGCGCGGTGTGAGTTCGCACGGCATCATGCTCGTCCCGATGTACGTCGAGCGCCTCAACGCCGGCGGCGTCACCCGGGAACGCGAGCTGGACATGCTGTACGACGCCGGCGCGGCGATGGTCGTGGACGCGCGCGGAGCGATGGGTCAACTGTCCAGCCCGCAGGCCATGGGCCACGCGATCGAGCGGGCCGGGCGCTACGGCATCGGAATCGTGTCGGTCCGCAACGCCCACCACTTCGGTGCGGCCAGCCGCTGGGCCATGCAGGCCGGGCAGGCGGGCTGCATCGGGGTGGCGATGTCCAACACCACGCCGCTGATGCCGGCTCCGGGTGGGGCCGAGCGGATCGTCGGCAACAACCCGCTGGCGATCGCGGTGCCCACCTCGGCCGGGGTCGAGATCGTCCTCGACATGGCGCTGTCGGCGGTTGCCTTGGGCAAGATCCGGCTGGCGGCCTCGGCCGGACGCCCGATCCCGGAGACCTGGGCCACCGACCCGTCCGGCACACCGACCACGGATCCGGACGAGGCCGTGCTGGGGATGTTGCTGCCGGCCGCCGGGCACAAGGGATTCGGCCTGGCCTTGATGATCGACGTGCTCACCGGAGTGTTGAGCGGTGGCGGCTGGGGCGACCAGGTCCGCCCGCTCTACCGGGAGCCGGACCGGCCGAACGACTGCGCCCACCTGTTCCTGGCGATCGACCCGGAACTGATGGGCGGGGTGGAGAGCTTCCGGCGGCGCTCGTCGGGGCTGGCGGCTCGGGTCCGCGGCAGCGCGACCGCGCCCGGGGTGAACCGGCTGCACCTGCCGGGGGAGATCGAGGCGGAACGGGCAGCACACCAGAGGCGTCACGGCGTACTGATCGAGAGGTCGGGGCTGGACGCGCTGCTGGCTGCCGCACGGGCGGTCGGCGCCGTCGTTCCGGCGGGAGGGGTACTGAGCTGATGCCGAAGACACAGATCTCGACGGACACGCTGCGCAGCCCGAACGGGGTGTTCTCACAGGCCACCACGATCGAGGCGACGGGGCGGCTGGTGTTCGTCTCCGGGATGACCGCGCGCCGTCCGGACGGCAGCA
>Ga0164241_10005069_pt1 | contig 12489 bp, 9 predicted proteins | sample OricomyardsoilBY_FD_108780 | JGI IMG/M metagenome (GOLD analysis project Ga0164241, IMG submission 108780) | Backyard soil microbial communities from Emeryville, California, USA - Original compost - Back yard soil (BY) | ecosystem: Environmental > Terrestrial > Soil > Unclassified | place: USA...
AGCCGTCGGCCTCGAGTGGTGCCGCTGGTTCGGGCGGGTACCTGTCGCCGGTCCAACGGGTGCCGTCCTGGTCGATCGTGTCGAACCCGGGTCCGGTGTCGGTATCGGTCTTGTTCTTGACGTAGCGGTCCAGCCAGGCGAACGAAGCCTCCGCCACCCGCTCGGGGTCGCCGGTCTCGGTGAGGCAGGCGCCGTGGCCGCCGAAGAACCACAGCATCTTCACCGGGACACCGCTCTTGGCGATCATCGTGTAGTTGGTGACGGCCTCGTCGAGGGTGAACAGGGTGTCCACGGTGCCCTGGATCAGCAGCGTCGGGATCTTGATGTCGGCCACGTTGTCACCGGGCCCGCGGGCTTCGAACCACGCCTTGCTCTCTGCGCCGACGGTCCCGGTCTTCTTACCCGACTCGAACGCGTCGGTGACGTGCGGGTCGACGTGGTCGGGAGGGACCGAGCCGACCAGAAAGCCCGCCCACCCCTCCTTCAAGGTGTCGGCTTTGCCGAGGGAGGTCACCAGCGAGTGCCAGGCGATTCCCGGGACGATGGCGTCCACCCGGCAGTCGATCGATGCCAGCACCAGTTGTATGCCACCGCCGTAGGAGTAGCCGACCATGCCGACCCTCGGGTCGCCCTCGCGGTCCGTCTGGGCCTCGGGCCGGGCGGCCACCCAGTCCAGCAGCATCTGGGTGTCGCGGCCCTCGTGGGCCGGATCGTCCACGTTCGCCTGCCCGGTGGACTCGCCGAACCCGCGGGGATCCCAGGTCAACACGTTGTAGCCCTCCTTGTTCTGGGCGCCGATGCCCAGGGCTCCGAACAGGGCCGCGCCGTCGACCGAGGTGTCACCGCCGAGAGACCAGCCGGGGCCCATGAGGACCGTCGGTGCGGGCTTGTCAGGTGTAGCGCTGGGCGCTGGGAACCAGTGGATGCGGATCTTGGTGCCGTCGAAGGAGGTCAGGGTCCGGTCGCTGGCCACCCCGTCGACCGGCGTCTCCTCGATGCTTTCCATCGTGGGCCCCTGGTTGCACGAGTGTCCGCTGTATGTGGTCGAGGGTGCCGAGGTTGCCGCGGTGATCGAGGTTGTGGAGCCGTCGGTGGCGTCACTGCCGCTGTCCGATGAGCACCCGGCCGCGATGACGGCGAAGCTCACTGCCGCCGCCGCGGTGACCAGCCCGATCCGTCGCCTGGGTCGGTCGAACATCCCTTGCCGGTTCATCTGACGTCCCTGCCTCCTCGACGCAGCCTCTTGCCGCGCAACAGCGCTCGAACCTACGTGACCGACGTCGGGGTGACAGCGACCCTCCAGCGCCTGGCCGCGCGTCCGCTCGGGTCGTCAGAAGCGAGCGACATCCACAAGCCTCGACGCGACCGAGGCGTTGCCCACGACGTCTACGGAGTCGAGCGGGCGCCGACGCCAGCACACCAGGAAGAGGTCCTCCGCCCGGCCCCGAAGCGCGACGTCCCCCTTGGCGTGCGTGGCGGCCACCTCGACACCGCTGGGCTCGAACTCGATGAGCCATTCCACCCCTTCGCCGGGTGAGGGTTCATCGGTCCCGTGGATGTGAACCGATCGGCCGGTGAGACCATCGGTGGCATCACGGTCGAGCGAAGGCCAACGCGAGGCGAGGAACACCCGGGCCCACTCGTCGATTCCGTCGGCTGAGCCGTCGACCGTCAACGGATCAGGCGTTGGACCACCGGCGGAGTACACGGCGTCGGCGGCATCGATGCGGTGCACCGCCACCTCATGCGCCTGACGACGGACCCAGAAGGCGACGGTCCCGGACCCGGCGAAAGTTCTGACCGGCTCGCCGAAGTCATGCTCCGCGAACGCGGCGAGGAGGGCATCCAGCTCGTGACGGTAGGCCGGCAGGCAATCGGGACCCTTGGGAAGACCGGGAAGGTTCCGGGCGATCTGGTCGAGGTCAGCGCCAGGATCGGCACCGAGCAGAGCGGTGACCCACTGATGGGTCCGCCCTGTGTGGCGTAGGACCTTCTCGAGGTTCCAGCCGTCCACGGTCGGTACCGGCGCATCGAGAGCTTCCACCGGCATCGCGGCCAGCAGGTCGCCTTCGCGGGCCAGGATCTCCAGATTTCGTTCGGGGAGCACATCGGCAGTATCGACGATGGTCGGCCGTTGGGCCATCGCCCGCGGTTTCATGGGGGAAACGGGCCGCGAATAGGTTGCTCCCATGCCCGAGCACCCCATTGGCGAGCGCCTTGACGACCTGCTGGCCCGCAAGGAAGAAGCCCGCAACCCTGGTTCGGAGAGATCGGTCAAGCGTCAGCACGACCGCGGCAAGATGCTGGCCCGGGAGCGCATCGAGTACCTGCTCGACGACGGGTCCTTTCGTGAGCTGGACATGTTGGCCCGTCACCGCAGTCCCGACGTCGCCGACCGGCCGTACACCGACGGTGTGATCACCGGGTGGGGCACCGTCGACGGACGCAAGGTCTTCGTGTTCTCCCAGGACTTCACCCTTTTCGGTGGCGCCCTGGGTGAGGTGTTCGCCGAGAAGATCCACAAGGTCATGGACATGGCCCTCAAGGTCGGTGCCCCGGTGGTCGGGCTCAACGACGGAGCCGGAGCGCGCATCCAGGAGGGCCCGGTCAGCCTGGCCTCCTACGGCGGGATCTTCCACCGCAACGTCCTGGCCTCAGGGGTGACCCCCCAGATCAGCGTGATCATGGGCCCGTGTGCGGGTGGGGCCGTCTACAGCCCGGCGCTGACCGACTTCGTGTTCATGGTCGAGGACACGTCCTACATGTTCATCACCGGACCCGATGTCGTGAAGACGGTGACCGGGGAGGATGTCACCCAGCAGGAGCTCGGCGGTGCGCTGCCCCACGCCACCAAGTCCGGCATCGCCGCGTTCACCGCGACCGACGATCGGGCCTGCCTCGATGATGTCCGTTTCCTGTTGTCCTTCCTCCCGTCCAACAACCTCGAAACGGCCCCCACCCTCGACGGTGGCGATCCCCACGACCGGTCGACGCCGGAGCTGTTGGAGCTGATCCCGGCCAGCGCCAACGTTCCCTACGACATGCGTCAGGTGGTCGAGGCGGTCGCCGACGACAATGAGTTCTTCGAGTACTTCCCCCGCTGGGCCACGAACATCGTCTGTGGGTTCATCCGGTTGGGCGGCCAGTCGGTCGGCGTGGTCGGGAACCAGCCGGCGGCCTATGCCGGGGTGCTCGACATCGAGGCGTCGGAGAAGGCGGCCCGTTTCGTGCGGACCTGCGATGCGTTCAACATCCCACTGCTGACGTTCGTCGATGTGCCCGGGTTCCTGCCCGGGGTCGAGCAGGAGTACAACGGGATCATCCGCCACGGGGCCAAGCTGCTCTACGCCTACTGCGAGGCGACCGTTCCCCGGATCCAGGTCATCACCCGCAAGGCCTACGGCGGCGCTTACGTGGTCATGGACTCCAAGTCGATCGGTGCCGACCTCGCCTTCGCCTGGCCCTCGGCCGAGCTGGCCGTGATGGGTGCCCAGGGCGCGGTGGAGATCTTGAACCGAACCGAGATCGCCGAAGCCGACGACAAGGACGCCAAGAAGGCCGAGCTGGTCGACGCATATTCCGAGAAGTGGCTCAACCCCTACGTGGCGGCCGAGCGAGGGTATGTGGATGACGTGATCGACCCGTCCGAAACCCGCCGTCTGTTGATCGACGGCTTCGCCATGTTGGAGTCCAAGCGCGAGGAACTGCCGCCACGCAAGCACGGGAACATGCCGCTGTGAGCGAGCTTCGCATCACGCCTGATGCTTCGCCCGAGGAGGTGGCTGCCATCGTGGCCGCAGTCGAAGGAGCGTGGCCCCGTTCCGGGACCTCGATACAGCCCGAGACGCCCCGTTGGCGTTGGTCGGGCCGCTGGTGGTCGCGTCCGATCCCGCAGCGTCGCGTCCGGCCCTGGTGAGTCTGAAACGCTTCCCCGGCCGTCTGGGCTGGTGAATCCTCGACGGGGCCGGCTTGTAGGGTCGCCCCATGTCCGCCGAAGACCCTGTCCTGAACGACGCGGTGGACGATTGGGTGGAGGCCATCGGCGTCCATGAACCAGAACCCGAGCTGTCCACGGTCGGTCCCCGGTTCGCCGTGGTCCACCAGGGCACACATGTTCACCGCCACGAGGGTCTCGAGCCCGGGTCCGATTACGAACGAGACGGAATCTCGTTCACGACCCTGCCCGAACCTGGCCGGCTCCTCACCACGTTCGCGACCGTCAACGACGTGCATTTCGGTGAGACCGAGTGCGGCATCATCGACGGTTCGGACATCGGTCCGGTCCTGCGTGTCGCTCCCGGCGCTCCGCCGTTCCCCGAGACGATGAACCGTGGGGCGGTGGCGGAGATGGCTGCCATCGGACCCTCGGTCGTGATCGTCAAGGGCGACCTGACCAGCAATGGAACCGAGGCCGAGTACGAGGCGTTCCGCGCAGTGTACGAGCCACCGTTCGGCGACCGTCTGATGGTTGTACGCGGCAATCACGAGTCCTACAACCACGCCGTCTACGCCAGCGAAGCGTTCCAGGTCCGCGTGCTCGACGGGGTGGTCGTGGTGTTGCTGGACACCTCGGTCGACGGAGCGGCGTCGGGCACCGTCACCACCGACCAACTCGATGCCATGGAGGCCGTGGCCGCGGAGGCGGACCGTCCCGTCCTGGTGTTCGGCCACCATCAACTGGGTGACCCGCGCTCGCGGGAGCGAGCCGACCGGACCTTCGGCATCGACCTGGAGGCCTCGGCCGCCTTCCTGGCCGCCGTCCCCCGCCAGCCGATGATCCGCGGGGTGTTCGCCGGTCACACCCACCGCAACCGGGTCCGTCGATTCACCGAGACGGGCGACGTGGTCTGGGCGGAGGTGGCCTGCGTGAAGGACTATCCCGGTTCCTGGGCCGAGTACCGAGTCCACGAGGACGGGATCCTCCAGATCCATCACCGGATCTCGACCCCCGAGGCACTGGCCTGGTCCGAACAGGCCCGGCACATGTACGCCGGGCTCTACCACGACTACGCCTTCGGTCGGATCGAGGATCGCTGCTTCGTCCTCCCGGCGAGTCCTAAGGAGACGACTTGATAGACCACCTCTTCGCCGAGGGCGAGGCCGCCGAGGCATACCGCTTCGCCAGTCACTGGTGGCGGTCGATAGTCGGAGCGGTCGAAGACCACCAGTGGAGCCAGCGCGGGCTCGGTGACTGGACTGTTCGTGAGCTCGTGGCCCACACCGACCGGGCCTACAAGACCGTGGTGGAGTACCTGGAACCCGGCACCACGGACATCACCGAGATCTACACCGCGGCCGAGTACTTCCGGGTGGTCATGGCCGAAGAGACACCCCACGTCCACATAGCGGCAAGAGCCCGGTCCGAGGCGGCCGAACGGTCGGACTGGTTGGTCGCCACCGATGAGATGGCCGAGCAGGCGCTGCGGACCGTCGCCGAAGCGCCCAGCGACGCGGTCGTCCATCTCTTCGTCGGTGAGATGCAACTCGACCAGTACCTGGCCACCCGGGTCGTCGAGTTGGTCGTTCACGGCTTGGACCTCTCGGCGGCGATCGGCCTGGACGTCACCCCGCCGTCCACCGCCACCAGGGTGACGCTCCGCGTCCTGACCGACCTGGCCGGCGACGCGACCAGCACCGCCATGTTGCGCCTGCTGACCGGTCGCGATGCGGTCCTGCCGCCCACCAACGTGCTGGCGTGACCGGACCAGAGCCCGAGCGGGCCGGCCCCCTGGGAGACCTCCGGGTCATCGACCTGTCGACGGTGGTGGCCGGCCCCGGCTGTGCCCGCTACATGGCCGACTTCGGGGCCGACGTCATCAAGGTGGAGCGCCCCGGCACCGGTGACACCACCCGCGCCCTGGGCTGGCGCGACCCGGCCGACGATGTCACGTTGTGGTGGAAGCTGATCGGCCGCAACAAGCGTTCCATCGTGCTGGATCTGAAGGACGCCTCGGACCTGGCGGTGCTGAAGAGGTTGTTGGCCGATGCCGACGTGCTGGTGGAGAACTTCCGCCCGGGAACGCTCGAGCGGCTCGGCCTCGAACCGAGCCAGTTGATCGCCCTCAACCCGAAGCTGGTCATCACCCGGGTAACCGGGTTCGGCCAGGACGGCCCGTACGCCAACAGGCCGGGCTTCGCCACCCTGGCCGAAGCGATGTCGGGCTTCGCGGCGATCAACGGTGAGCCCGACGGTGGCCCGCTGCTACCTCCTATAGCGCTCACCGACGAGGTGACCGCCCTGGTCGCTGCGTTCGCCACGATGGTCGCCGTCCACTCCGGGGTCGGCCAGGTCGTCGACGTCAGCCTGCTCGAATCGCTGTTCCAACTGATGGGCCCCCTGATGTCGAACTGGGTGGTCAACGGCGAGCTTCAGCCCCGGCTCGGGTCGGGGATCCCCTATACGGTCCCGAGGGGCACCTACCGGTGCGGCGACGGGAAGTGGGTGGCGATCTCCACCAGCGCCGAGTCGGTGGCCCAGCGGGTGATGGAGATCGTGGGACTGGCCGAGGACCCACGATTCGAAGGATTCGAAGGGCGCGTCGCCCACCGGGACGAGGTCGACGGCCGGGTCGCGCAGTGGTGTGCCCAGCGCCCGCTGGACGATGTGTTGGCGACGTTCGAGGCTGCCCATGCTGCCGCGGCACCGGTCTACGACATGAGCGAGTTGGCGACCGACCCGCACGTGATCGCCCGCGGAATGGTTCAGTCGGTCGACGGAGTTTCCATGCAGGGTCTGGTGGCCAGACTCTCGCAGACCCCGGGGCGGCTGCGGTGGGCGGGCCGGCCCCTCGGGGCCGACTCCGCTGAGATCATCGCTGAGCTGTCACCAGATCCAGGACCTCGGACATGAGGCGGGTCAGCTCGAAGTCCTTCGGCGTGTAGACCGCCGCCACGCCCTGGCTCAACAGCCGAGGGCGGTCGTCCTCGGGGATGATCCCTCCGGCGATCACGGGGGCATCCACACCCTCGGCCCTGATCAGCCTGACGACCTCGGGGACCAGTTCGAGATGGCTCCCCGACAGGATCGAGAGTCCGACCACGTCGACATCCTCATCGCGGGCCACCGCGGCGATCTGTTCCGGCGTCAGGCGGATCCCCTGGTAGATGACCTCGAATCCGGCGTCACGGGCCGCTACCGCGATCTGCTCGGCCCCGTTGGAGTGGCCATCGAGGCCGGGCTTGGCCACCAGGAAGCGCGGCGGTCCGCCGGGAAGGGAGGCCACCCGCTCGGCCACACCCCTCAGACCGTCGGAGCCGCCGCCCACGCCCGAGGCCGCGGCCACGCCGGTGGGTGCCCGGTATTCGCCGAACTCCTCGCGCAGGATGGCGGCCCATTCGCCGGTCGTGCCCCCGGCGTGGGCCAGGTCGATGGTGGCGGGCATCACGTTCTCGCCGCTGTTGGCCACCCGGCGCAGCTCTTCCAGGCTCCGCTTCACCGCGTCGTTGTCGCGTTGTTCCCGCCAGGCCGCCAGGGCCTCGGTGGCCTGGTCGGCGACCTTCGGGTCGACCTTCAAGATGTTGTCGTCACCGTCGAGCGGTGACGGGGCCGTCTCGGTGAACCGGTTGACACCGATCACGGCCAGGTCTCCCGACTCGATGCGCCGCATCCGCTCGGCGTGGCTGCGAACCAAGCGCCCCTTGAGCTCGTCGATGGCCTCGAACGCCCCGCCGAGGGCGAGGACCTCATCGAGCTCGGCCTGGGCCTCGTCCACCAGGGCGGAGGTCTTGGCCTCGATGACCTTGGAGCCGTCGAAGATGTCGTCGTACTCCAACAGGTCGGTCTCGAAGGCCAGGACCTGTTGGATGCGTAGCGCCCATTGCTGATCCCACGGCCGGGGCAGTCCCAGCGCCTCGTTCCAGGCGGGCAACTGCAATGACCGGGCCCTGGCTCCCTTCGACAGGGTCACCCCGAGCATCTCGAGCACGATCCGCTGAACGTTGTTCTCGGGCTGGGCCTCGGTGAGCCCGAGGCTGTTCACCTGGACGCCGTAGCGGAAGCGGCGGGCCTTGGGGTCGGTCACCCCGTAACGCTCGAGCGTGATGCGGTCCCACATCTGGGTGAAGGCCCGCATCTTGCAGGTCTCCTCGACGAAACGGATTCCGGCGTTCACGAAGAAGCTGATCGAGGCGACGACGTTGGGCATGCGCTCGGCGGGAACCTGCCCTGATTCGGCAACGGCATCGAGGACGCCGATGGCGGTGGCCAGCGAGTAGGCGACCTCCTGCACCGGTGTCGCTCCGGCCTCTTGAAGGTGGTAGCTGCACACGTTCATGGGGTTCCAGTGAGGGACCCATTCCTGGCAGAACGCGAACATGTCGACGATCAGCCTTCGTGACGGCAGGGGCGGGTAGATGTAGGTGCCCCGGCTCAGGGACTCCTTGACGATGTCGGTCGGGGTGGTACCGCGCAACACCTTGGATTCCACGGCCTGGCGTTCGGCGTTGGCCACGTAGAGGCCGAGCATCCATGCCGCCACTGCGTTGATGGTCATCGACGTGTTCATCTCGCCGACCGGGATGCCGTCGAGCAGGGTCTCCATGTCGCCCAGGTGGGCTACGGGCACGCCGACCTTGCCGACCTCGCCCCGGGCTTTGGGGTCGTCGCTGTCGTACCCGGTCTGAGTCGGTAGATCGAACGCGATCGACAACCCGGTCTGGCCCTTGGAAAGGTTCGTCCGGTACAGCTCGTTGGAGGCCTTGGCGGTGGAGTGGCCCGAGTAGGTCCGCATCATCCAGGGGCGGTCCGGGTGTTGCTGATCGGTCATCCGCCCATTCTCTGCCGCGGAGACCGACCGTGTCACGCCGGTGCTCGACGGCCGGACGACCCCGAACTAGTCGGGCAGGGTGATTTCACGCTCCGCCGCGACGCGGGCGACGTCGTCGGGAAAGACGTTCTTCAACAGATAGATGTCCCGTGCCAGTACGTAATCGGGGGCGAGCACTCTGGAGTAGCGCTCGAAGTAGAGGAGTTGCTTGGAGATGAGCACCAACTCACGGGGGGTGCTGGTCCCGAACTGCTCGGCCAGCTCCATGTTGGACTTGAGGGTCTCGCCCAGGCTGACCGCACCGAGGCCCTGACTGAGCATCGGCTCCATGACCATGGCGATCTGTGGGCCTGCGATATCGGGATCGATGTCGGCCGGCATCACGCCGACCCGTTGATAGGCCCGCACCACCCGGCTGTAGTCCTGGTCGATCATGGAGGTGTAGAGGATGTCCCGCATCGTCTCCTTCCACTCCGGCGGCAGTTCACCCATGATTCCGAAGTCCAGGTAGGTGGCCCTGCCGTCGTCGAGGACCCACAGGTTTCCGGCGTGGACGTCACCGTGGAACGGACCGTGGATCAGGGCCGCCTCTACCCAGACCTTGATCCCTCGGCGCAGGACCAGCTCACCGTCGATCTCCCGCTCGGCGATGACCCCGAACTCGTCCATCGGGACGCCCGACATCCGCTCCATGCAGATGACATGGGGGCCGCAGTAGTCCCAGTACACCTCGGGGGCGGTGATCCCCTCGTTGTCGCCGAAGGCGCTGATCTGATCACGGAACCGGGTCTGACGGTGTGCCTCCAGGGCGGCGTTCAGCTCCTGGTTGGTGACGTGGTGGAGGTCCTCGATGATCCCGATGATGTTGGCCCGCTTGAATCCGTCGAGCCGGCTGAGCAACTTGGCCAGCAGGTACTGGATCCGCAGGTCGGTGTTCATGCGGTTGGCGATGTCGGGACGCTGGAGCTTCACGACGGCGTCGCGTCCGTCGGGCAGAACCACCGAGTGGACCTGGGCGATCGATGCTGCCGACAGCGGCTGGTCGTCGAAGCGGCTGAAGATCTGACCCACCGGGCGGCCGAGGTCTTCTGCTATCAGTCGTCTGGCGGTCTCAGCGGGAAACGGGCTGACCTCGTCGAGGGTCCTCACGCAGGCTTCGGCGAGAGGTGCCGGGAAAAGGCTGGGGGAAGACGCGATGAGTTGACCGAGCTTCACGAACGTCGGCCCGAGCTGCTCGAAGCCATCCACGAGGCCGACCGCCGCGGCCTGGGCCAGGCTTCTTCCCCGACGGCGCAGGACCCAGGCGACGCTGGCGCGCAGGACCGCGGCCACCAGCACGAAGGCGCTGAGGACACTTCGCCGCAACTCGGCGATCCCGAACTTGTCCAGCTCCGGAGCGTGGACCTCGAGCGCTGCAGGCGGTGGCCCGTCGGCGTAGGGCCCGCGGAAATGTGAGACGAGTCCGGCGGCGTCGGTGCCGCTGGGGGCCAGGTCCGGCTCGCGCTCGATGTGATCCACCGGGTCAAGGTAACGCCTCTCCCGGGCTCCGCCGGTCGGGGCCAGCCCTCGCCTCACACGGCGTGAGGCGCGGGTTGCCGACCGTGAATGTCTTCAGCTACCACCGAAAGCGGGCGGGAGCGGAAGCTCGATGGCCGTGGCGAGCAGATCCAGATAGAGCGTCCGGGGTATGTCCACCGCACCCATGGAGATCAGATGGTCGGTCGTCCACTGCACATCGAGCAGCGTGGCGCCGCCGTCCCGCAACCGGTCGACCAGGCCGACCAGTGCGACCTTCGACGCGTCGGTGGCCCGGTGGAACATCGACTCACCGGCGAAGAGCCCGCCGATGGCTACGCCGTACAGGCCGCCGACCAGATCACCTTCGGAGTCCCAGGCCTCGACGCTGTGGGCCCACCCCAGTCCGTGAAGCGTGCGATACGCATCGCGGATCTTGTCGTCGATCCAACCGTGCGGTCGTTTCGGATCGGCACAGGCGTCGATGACAGCATCGAACGCCCCATCGACGGTCACCTCGTAGCGGTCACACGAACGTCGCAGTGATCTGGAAACCCGCAGACCATCCAACGGGATCACGCCCCGGGGATCGGGAGACCACCAGTTGAGTGAATAGGGACGGCGCAGGGGCATCGGGAACAGTCCCTGGCGGTAGGCGGCGAGGATCGTGCCGGGTTCCAGATCCGCGCCGTGGCCCACGATCCCGTGCGCGTCGGCCCGGGACGCCTTGGGTAGCTGCCAAGGGGTCTTGGGCGGTTCGACCGGCGGACCGGCCGGGCGGGGGCTACTTCTTGGCGTAGTCGTAGAACCCGAGGCCGGACTTGCGGCCGAGTTGTCCGGCGGTGACCATGCGGCGCAGGGCCGGTACCGCGGCGTAGTTGGGGTCGCGGAACTCGTCGTAGAGCGCGTCGAGGATAGACAGCGAGGTGTCGAGACCCACGAGGTCCAACAGCGCCAGCGGACCCATCGGGAAGTTGCAGCCGCCCTTCATGGCAGTGTCGATGTCGTCGCGGCTGGCGGTGCCGTTCTCCAGCATCCGTACCGCGTTGTTGAGGTACGGGAACAGCAGGTGGTTCACGATGAAGCCAGCCCGGTCCTTGACCTCGACCGGGTCCTTTCCGCAGGTGCGGGCGAACTCCGTCACGGCGGTGACGGTCTCGTCCGAAGCGGTCAGCGGGCGGACGATCTCCACCAGGGACATCATCGGGGCGGGGTTGAAGAAGTGGACGCCGACGACCTTGTCGGGGCGGCCGGTGGCCACCGCCATGTTCACCACGGACAGGGTCGAGGTGTTGGTGGCGAGGATGGCGCTTTCCTTCACCACTCCGTCGAGCTCCGCGAAAAGGGTGGTCTTGACGTTCAGGTCCTCGACGACCGACTCGATCACCAGGTCACAGTCCGACAGGGCCCCGATGTGGTCGGTGGCGGTGACCCTCGCCATAGTGTCGGCTTTGTCGTCCTCGCTCAGCTTGCCCCTCTCAACCTGCTTGGTGAGGGACTTCTCGAGGGCCGCCACCATCGCGTCGGCCGAAGCCTGCTTACGGGAGCGGAGCACCACCTGATGGCCGGTCTTGGCCGCCACCTCGGCGATGCCCGATCCCATGATCCCCGAACCCAAAATGCCGACGCTCTTGATGGTCATGGCGGGCCAAGCTATCGACCGCGGCAAGCGCCCGCCCAACTGGGTACCGACACCGGCGAGCGATCCCGGGCGGTCGCGTGGCCCTGGGTAGGGTCAGGTTCATGACCGGGACGTTGGCATTGGTGGGTGGCGCAGAGTTCAGCGACGGGTGCTCGTTCGATGCCGGGCTGCTCGAATCGAGCGGCGCGACCGACGTGGTGGTGGTCCCGACGGCTGCTGCCTACGAACACCCCGGCCGGCTGGTCGAAGCGGCCACCACCTGGTTCGGTCGGCTCGGAGCAGACGCCCGCGGTCTTGACCTCCTGGCCCGGCCCGATGCCGAGGATCCGGCCATCGTCGAGGCGTTGCGCAGCTCGCGTTTCACCTACCTGGTGGGCGGGTCTCCGATGCACCTGCGTTCAGTGCTGAAGGACTCCCCTGCATGGGAGGCCATGGTCGCGGCCTGGCGGGACGGCGGGGTGCTGGCCGCGTCCTCGGCCGGGGCGATGGTGGTGGGAGATCCCATGGTGGACCCGCGGGGCGGGGCCTTCACCCTGGGTCTGGGAATGGTGCCGGGTCTGGCGGTCA
>Ga0164241_10005070_pt1 | contig 12485 bp, 14 predicted proteins | sample OricomyardsoilBY_FD_108780 | JGI IMG/M metagenome (GOLD analysis project Ga0164241, IMG submission 108780) | Backyard soil microbial communities from Emeryville, California, USA - Original compost - Back yard soil (BY) | ecosystem: Environmental > Terrestrial > Soil > Unclassified | place: USA...
ATGAGGGGCTCTGCCTCGGCGGATCGTCCGCCATCAACATCGCGGGCGCGGTGCGCCTCGGCAAGGATCTGGGGCCGGGCAAGACCATCGTCACGGTGCTGTGCGACTACGGCAACCGGTACCAGAGTAAGCTCTACAACCCGGAGTTCCTCAAATCGAAGGGACTGCCGGTTCCGCATTGGCTCACGGAGCCGGCTTCGATAGATTGGCGCGCTGTAGTGGAACCCGAGCCGGTCTGATTGCTCCTCGCCATTGACGCCTGGCTCTCGAGCCTGATCCCCGACCGCGGGATCATCTATTGGGTGTTCTTCGCCAATTATCTGCTCGCGCTCGGCTTTGCGGTCAGCGAGATCGTGCATTCGCGCACGTCGCAGGGCTCGATCGCGTGGATCCTGGGGCTGCTGACCCTGCCCTTCCCCATGACGTTCTTCTACGCCGTGTTCGGGCTCAAGCTCTTCGACGACTACGCGGCGATCCAGACACATTCCGGACGCGTGCTGCGCAAGGTGCGGGCCGCCAAGACCAAAATCCTCGACCAGCCCTCGGCCGAGGAATGGCCGGTGCTCGTCAACGTCTCGCAGATCCCGTTCCTCAAGGGCAACGATGTCGAGCTCCTGATCGACGGCGAGGCGACCTTCGACTCGATCTTTGCCGGCATCTCGCGCGCCGAGGAGACGCTGCTCATCCAGTTCTACATCATCCACGACGACGAACTCGGGCGCGAGTTCGCCGACCGGCTGATCGAGCGGGCCAATGCGGGCGTCAAGATCTACCTGCTCTACGACGATGTGGGCTGTTTCTGGCTGCCGCGCGCCTACAAGAACCGGCTGCGCCAGGCCGGCATCAACATGCATGGCTTCAACCATCGCCATCGCATCCTGCGCTTTCTCGGACCGACGCGCATCCAGTACCGCAACCATCGGAAGGTCGTCGTCGTCGACGGCAAGGAGGCCTGGATCGGCGGGCTCAATGTCGGCGACGAGTATATGGGGCGGTCCAAGCGCTTCGGGCCGTGGCGCGATACGCATGTGCGGATCAAGGGGCCGGCGGTACTGGCGGCGGACCTGAGCTTCCGCGAAGACTGGCAATGGGCGACGGGCGAGGAACTGACGGGGCTGCCCACCTCGACCGAGGTCGCCGGCGACCAGTCGGTGCTCATCATGCCGACGGGACCGGCCGACAAGCTCGAAAGCTGCGCCATCGCGTTCGACGACGTGATCGGCCAGTCCAAGGAGCGGCTCTGGATCGTGAGCCCCTATTTCGTGCCGGACGTGTCGATGGAGACGGCGCTCTATGCGGCGGCGCTGCGCGGGGTGGATGTGCGCATCCTGATCCCCGAGAAGCCGGACCATCGGATCGTGTGGCTCGCGAGCATCGCGCACGCCTATCGCATGATCGAGCACGGCATCAGCATCTACCGCTATCCGAGCGGGTTCCTGCACACCAAGGCGATCCTCGTCGATGACCGGATCGCCGGGGTGGGGACGGTGAATTTCGACAACCGCTCGTTCCGCATCAATTTCGAGGTGACGATGTGGTTCACCCATGAGACGACGATCAGGGAGGTCGAAAAGATGCTCAAGAGGGACTTCGCGGCGGCCAGGAAGGTCGATCTCGACAAGCGCGGAACACGGCCGGCTCTGGTGATGCGCTTCATGACGGAAGCCGCGCGGCTGCTGTCGCCGATCTTGTGAAGGATGCCATGACCGAGTTCGTCTTCCGCGCCGACAGCTATCTCAGATCGCTCGATGCGACCGTAACCGGGATCGCGCCGGAGGGCGGCATCGAGCTCGATAGAACGATCTTCTATGCGGCATCGGGCGGGCAGCCCAACGACACGGGGCGGATCGTGCGGGCGGATAGCAGCGCAGTGTCGATCGTCAATGTGGTGCATCCGGAGGGCGACAAGGCGCGGATCGTTCACATGGTGGCGGACGGGGCGCCGGCGCTGAGCTTGGGCGAGCGGGTGACGCTCGAGATCGACTGGGACAAGCGCTACCGGTTGATGCGGATGCATACGGCGCTGCACCTGCTGTCGGTCGTGTTCCCCTTCCCGGTCACCGGTGGGTCGATCGGCGAAGACAAGGGACGGCTCGATTTCGACATGCCGGAGGTGCCCGACAACCTCCCCGAACTCGAGGCGAGGCTCAACGCGATGGTGAGCGGCAACCATGCCGTGACGTCCGAATGGATCACCGATGCACAGATGGCGGCCAATCCGGGGCTCATCAAGACCATGAAGGTGAAGCCACCGATGGGTCAGGGCCGCGTGCGGCTGGTGCGCATCGGTGACGTCGACCTCCAGCCCTGCGGCGGCACGCATGTCGCCAACACGTCCGAGATCGGGCCGCTCAAGCTCGGCAAGATCGAGAAGAAGGGCGCGCAGAACCGCCGCGTGGCGCTGCTGTTTGCCTGACTACTCGATGTTGGGCGCGTAGATCAGGCCGCCATTGAGCCAGAGGGCGTTCTGGCCGCGCGGCACGGCCGCTCCGGTGCTGGCGCCGAAATTGCGGTCGAACACCTCGCCGTAATTGCCGACGGCTGCGATAACGTTCTTCATGAAGTCGGACTTGAGCCCGATGGCAGGGCCGAACGTTCCCTCGAGGCCGAGGAGGCGCCGGATGCGATGTGTCTTGGCCGCCGACAGCGACTGGATGTTGAGCGAGGTGACGCCGGCCTCTTCGGCGTTGATCAGCGCAAAGAGCGTCCATTGCACGATCTTGAACCATTGCTCGTCGTCGGCGCGCACCACCGGGCCGAACACCGATTTGCTGATGCGCTCGGGCAGGATGCGATGGGTCTGCGGGTCGGGCAGGCTGCGGCGCATGGCGTTGAGCCAGCTCGCGGGCGCCGAGACGGCTTCGCAGAGGCCCTGCTGGTAGGCGACCGCGAGATCCTCGCGATCCTCGTAGAGCACCTCAATGTAATTGGCCTGGTTGACGAAGGCGAACTCCTGCAGCGCCTGCTGCTCCTCGCCCTCATCGAGAATGCACACCCGAAGGCTGTCGAGCTGGTAAGCCGATACGACGCCGAGCTGCTGGGGGACCATGAAGGCCTGGCCGTCGTAAAACAGCGGCGCCGTGTAGCGGGCGCCGAACGTCGTGTCGCGGCGCATCGTCCAGGGCGCGTTGCGCGCGACCAGGTCGATCTCGCCGTTCTGGAGCTGGGCGAAGCGGCTGGTGCCCGAGAGCGCGCGGAATTCGAGCTTGCTCGGATCGCCGAACACGGCCGCCGCGACCGCGCGGCAGAAATCGACATCGAACCCGACCCACCGGCCCTCGGCATTGATCTGCGCGAAGCCGGGCAGCGGGTCGGTTCCGGCGCAAACGACGTGCCCGCGGGCCCGCACGGCGGCAAGCGTCGGGCCGTCGGGGGCCGTCGCCTGCGCGAGGACCGGCGTGGCCGCCAACACGATCAACAAAAGCGCGGCGCCGAGGCGCGCGGTGAGGCTCAACGAATGCTCCATCCCAGCTCGGCGGGCATCTTCCCCACCAGGCCCCGCCGGTCAAGGCGGTGCGGCGACGCGGGGATCAGTGGAGTATCTGGCTGAGGAACAGCTTGGTGCGTTCGTGACGCGGATTGTGGAAGAACTCCTCGGGCTCGTTCTGCTCGATGATCTGGCCCTGATCCATGAAGATCACGCGGTTCGCCACCTGGCGGGCAAAGCCCATTTCGTGGGTCACGCAGATCATCGTCATGCCGCTTTCGGCGAGCGAGATCATCACCTCGAGGACTTCCTTGACCATTTCGGGATCGAGCGCCGAGGTGGGCTCGTCGAACAGCATGATCTTGGGGCTCATGCAGAGGGACCGGGCGATGGCGACGCGCTGTTGCTGGCCGCCCGACAATTGGCCCGGGAACTTGCTGGCCTGCTCCGGAATCTTGACGCGTTCGAGATAGTGCATGGCCGTTTCTTCGGCCTCCGCCCTGGGCGTGCCGCGCACCCAGATCGGGGCGAGCGTGAGGTTCTGCAGGATCGTCAGGTGCGGGAAGAGGTTGAAGTGCTGGAACACCATGCCGACTTCGCGGCGCACTTCGTCGATGCGCTTCAGATCGTTGGTGAGCTCGATGCCGTCGACGACGATCTTGCCCTTCTGATGCTCTTCGAGACGGTTGACGCAGCGGATCAGCGTCGACTTGCCCGAGCCCGAGGGACCGGCGATGACGATGCGCTCGCCCTTCATCACGCGCAGATCGATGTCGCGCAGCACGTGGAAGTCGCCGTACCATTTGTTCATGCCCACGATGTCGATCGCGACCTCGCTGGCCGACACCTTCATGTTCGAGCGGTCGATGTCCATGCTTTCAGCGGCTGACATGAGTTACCTCTTATGTCCGGTGTTCAGACGATCTTCCATGTACTTGGCGTAGCGCGAGAGCGAGAAGCACAGCACGAAGTAGATGGCGATCGCGAAGGTGTAGCCCGTGAAGGCCTTGGTTGGTGAAGCCCATTCGGCACTGGCGCCGGCGGCGTTGATGGCGTTGATGAGATCGAGCAGGCCGACGATCGAAACCAGCGACGTGTCCTTCACCAGCGAGATGAAGGTGCCCACGATGCCGGGGATCACATATTTCAGCGCCTGCGGCAGGATGATGAAGATCGTCGACTTCCAGTAGTTGAGGCCAAGCGCCGCCGCCGCTTCGAACTGCCCCCGCGGCAGGGCCTGGAGGCCGCCGCGGATCGTCTCGGCCATGTATGCGCCGTAAAAGATCGTGATGCCGATCATCGCGCGGACGAGCTTGTCAACCGTGAAGCCGTTGGGGACGAACAGCGGCAACATGACCGACGCCATGAACAGCACCGTGATCAGTGGCACAGCGCGCCACAGCTCGATCGTCAGGATGCAGAGCGTCTTGATGATCGGCAGGTTTGAGCGGCGCCCGAGCGCCAAGAGAATGCCGATGGGGAACGAGCCGACGACGCCGACGACCGAGAGCGCCAGGGTGAGCATCAGGCCGCCCCACATTTCGGTGGGCACGTACGGAAGCCCGAACACGCCGCCGGCGAGCAGGATCACCGCGACGATCGGATAGACGACGAGGAAGGCGATGATGTTGGGCACCTTGTAGGGAGCCCTCGGCATCAGCAGCGGTATGATGAGCGCCAGACCGAGCACGAACACCGTGTTGGGCCGCCAATACTCCGCAATCGGATAGAAGCCATAGACCATGAAACTGGCCCGCGCCTGGATGTAAACCCAGCAAGCGCCGGCGGGGTGGGCGCGGCAATCGTCCATCGTGCCGGCAAAGACTGCCTCGCCAACCAGGAAGTTGTAGAGGATGGGCAGTATCCAGGCGAGGAAGACGATCGTAACGACGGTGAGTACCGTGTTGCCGAGGCTCGAGAACAAGTTGCTGCGCAGCCAGTAGCCCAGGCCCGTCTCGCGCCGCGGCGGCGGCGACACCGGTGCTTCGGTTTCGCGAACGTAGAGGAAATTGCTCTCTATGGTCATGGCCGCCTCACCGTTCCACCAGCGCGACACGCGCGTTGTAGATATTCATGAGGAACGACGTGATCAGCGAGAAGGTCAGATAGACGAGCATCGTCATGGCGATGATCTCGATCGCTCGGCCGGACTGATTGAGCGCGGTCCCCGCATAGACCGAGACAAGCTCCGGGAATGCGATCGCGGCACCCAGCGACGAGTTCTTGATGAGGCTGAGAAATTCGCTCGTCGTGGGCGGGATGATGACACGCATCGCCTGCGGGATGACCACGAGGCGCAACCGATCGTTGTCCTGAAGCCCCAGCGATTGCGCGGCTTCCGTCTGCCCGTGGCTGACGGCCTGGATGCCGGCGCGAACGTTCTCGCCGATGAAGGTCGCGTGATAGAGGGCGAGCCCGATGACGAGTGCGGTGAACTCCGGTGGAGCGGTAAAGCCGCCTTTGAAGTTGAAACCCGCAAGCGCCGGAATCTCGAATTCGATGCGCGTACCCGACACGAGATAGGCCATCGCGGTCACCACGACGACGATGGCGATGGCCGTGATGACAACCGGGAACCGCTGGCCCGTCGTCTCGAGCCGCCGCTTGGCCCAGAGCCGCATCGCGATGGCGAGGACGATCGAGACGGCAACGGCAATCATCACCCATCCGAAGCGGTCATCGAAGATGGGCGACGGGCCGTAGAGGCCGCGGCCATTGAGAAAGAACACGTCCCACGCATTGAGGCTCTGCTTGACCGGCGGCATCACCTTGAGCACCGCGAAATACCAGATGAACAGTTGCAGCAGGAGCGGCATGTTGCGCGTCACTTCGACATAGACGGCCGCGATGTTCGCGATGAGCCAGTTCTTCGACAGGCGCGCGATGCCGAGAAGAAAGCCCAGGGCGGTAGCGATCACAATGCTGATCACCGAGACAAAGAGTGTGTTGACGAGGCCAACCTTGAACACATCGAAATAGGTCGATGCGCGTTCGTATGGGACGAGCTTGAAGGCGATATCAAAGCCTGCGGTCTGCCACAGGAAATCGAAACCGAAGGTCTTGCCCTGCGCCCGCAGGTTCACGATCGCGTTGCTGATCAGCCAATATCCGAACGCCACCACGAGCAGGACCATCACGCCCTGATACAGGTAACCCCGGATGACCGGATCGTTGTAGAAAACTGCGCGCGGTGGCGCCAAGCGCCCGGCGGTTTCAGTTGCCATGAGGAATTGCACCCAGCCTGCCCGTTAGGTGGCGCCCGGCGCTTACGCCAGGCGCAGAAGCCTTACACGAGCCCCTCTCCTCAGAGGAGCCGAGACCGCTTAGCGGATCGGCGGCGAGTACTGGATACCACCGTCTTTCCAGAGGGCGTTCAGGCCGCGCGTCAGGCCGATCGGAGTGCCGGCGCCGACGTTGCGGTCGAACATTTCGCCGTAATTGCCCATGTGCTTGATCACGCGATAGGCCCAATCCTTGTCGAGGCCGATCGGGGTACCGAAGTCGCCTTCGACGCCGAGCAGACGGCGGATCGACGGGTTCTCGGACGCGAGCATCTCATCGACGTTGCCCTGGGTGACGCCGAGCTCTTCAGCTTCGAGCATCGCGTTGAAGACCCAGCGATTGATCTTGAACCACAGATCGTCGCCCTGGCGAACCATCGAGGTCAGGGGCTCCTTCGAGATGATCTCGGGGAGCACGACGTGGTCGTCGGGGATCGCGAGGGTCAGGCGGTTGCCCGCCAGCGCCGAACGGTCGGTGGTGAGCGTGTCGCAACGGCCTTCTTCGTAGGCCTTGTAGACTTCGTTCTGGTCGACGAACGTGACCGGATTGTATTCCATGTTGTTGGCCGCGAAGTAGTCTGCGGCGTTCAACTCGGTGGTGGTACCGGCCTCGATGCAGATCGTGGCGCCGCCGAGCTCGAGAGCCGACGAGATGCCCAGCGACTTCTTCACCATGAAGCCTTGGCCGTCATAGTAGATCGGCGCGACGAAGGTGAGGCCGTAAGTCGTATCGCGCGACATCGTCCAGGTCGTGGTACGTGCCAGCACGTCGACTTCGCGCGATCCCAACACCTGGAAGCGGTTGGTCGAAGTGGTCTGGGTGAAGCGAACGGCGGTCGGATCGTTGAAGATCGCTGCCGCGAGAGCGCGGCAATAGTCGACGTCGATGCCGTAGTTCTCGTTCTTGTCGTTCACCATGGCGAAGCCGTTGGTGCCTTCGGAGACGGCGCACAGCAGATGGCCGCGCGCCTTCACGTCGGCAAGCGTATCGGCAAACGAAGCGGTTGTCGTGAGACCCAACGCGGCTGCGAGCGCCACGCCTGCAATCATTTTTTTCATTGTGGTCTTGCCCTTGTTTCCTGACCTGTTGTGACGGCGACGATTTCCCGGTGTCGCCGGTCGAACCACTGCTTTTCATCGAAGCGGTGATGCTGGTAGTCATGGAAGCGGCAATTGACCATTTGGTCAAGCGTTGTGACGGCATTGTGGCAGCATCGCTGACTGTGTTTCGATCAATCGCGCCGTTCTGTCGAATTGTTGGGCATGGTGCACACAGAGATGGCTGAAAAGTACGACACCGCGAGCAAGCAAAGCCCCGACACCACCGTGACGCATGCTGGACGGAACCCGGCCGAGCATTGGGGCTATGTCAACACACCGGTCTATCGCGGCTCGACGATTGTGTTTTCCACACTCGACGAGATCGAAAGCACCGAGCCGCGCTTCGACTACGGACGGACGGGCAATCCATCATCGGCGGCGGTCGAGGAGTGCGTCAGTGAACTCGAGGGCGCGGCAGACACCGTGCTCTCGCCATCGGGCCTCGCGGCGATCTCGCTGGCGCTGCTGACCGTGCTGCGCGCCGGCGACGACGTGCTGATCACCGACAGTTCGTATCAGCCGACGCGACGTGTATCGGACGGCGTTCTGAAGCGCATGGGCGTAACGGTCCGCTACTACGACCCCCGGCTCGGGCCGAGGCTGGCCGAGCTGATCACGGATAAGACGCGGGCGATCTTTGTCGAGAGCCCCGGCTCGCTGACCTACGAGATGCAGGATCTGCCGGCGATCGCCGCGCTCGCAAAGCCGCGCGACATCGCGGTGATCGTCGACAATTCGTGGGCCACGCCGATCTATCACAATCCGCTCGCGCTCGGCGCCGACCTCGTCGTGCACGCCGGCACCAAGATGTTCGTCGGGCACTCGGATGCGATGTTCGGCACGACCTCGGCGAACGAGAAATGGGCCAAGGAGCTGAGGAAAACGCACATGCTCCTGGGCCTCTGCGCCTCGCCCGACGATTGCTTCCTCGCGGCGCGCGGGCTGAGGACGCTGGCGCTGAGGATGCGCGAGCACAGCGCGCATTCGACCGCGATTGCGGGCTGGCTGGAGCAGCAGGCGGGAGTGCGGCGGGTGATCCACCCTGCCCTGCCGAGCCATCCCGATCACGCGATTTTCACGCGCGATTTCCGCGGCGCCGGCAGTGTGTTCTCCATCCTGCTCGAGCCGAAACCGCGCGCGGCGCTGGCGGCGATGGTGGACGGGTTCAAGCTGTTCTCGATGGGCTGGTCGTGGGGCGGCTACGAGAGCCTGGCGCTGCCCATCCGTCCCGAACGGATTCGCACCGCGACAAAGTGGACGGAGCCCGGGCCGATGCTGCGATTGCATATCGGGCTCGAGGGCCTCGACGACCTCAAGTCCGACCTTGCAGCGGCGCTCGAGCGGTATCGCGCCGCTTGAGAATGAGGTAGCGGCGAAGCGACGACATCGCCCGCTGACGGATTGAACCGTCGGGTCGGATGCGAAAACCCCAGCCACGCCAGGCGAAGAGCAACCGGACCCCGTAGGCGCCTAGAGTGCCGAGGACGGCGCCCGCAATGACGTCGCTGGGGTAGTGATCGCCGAGAACGACGCGCGATACGGCGACGAGTCCACCAAAGATCAGCGCGACATAGGTCCAGCGCGGCGCGATGAACGCCAGCACCATCGCCAAAGCGAAGGCGGTGGTCGCATGGCCCGAGGGGAAGCTCTGAAAGCCGTACCGATCCCAGTTGAGCTGAAAGTGCAGCAACCCGAACTGGTCGAAATTCTCGGGACGTCCGCGGCCGATGAGGCGCTTGAGGAGCGTCGCGATCAGGCTGGGGATGCCGACGCCGAGGAAGATGAAGCCATAGAGCGCGGTGAACTGCCACAACATCGTCCGCATCAGCCTCCAGCGCACGAAGAACGCGACGGCGGCAGTCAGCACCAAGAGGACGCCGGCCGGGATCAGAATCCAGTCGGATTCGCCGTATCGCGTGATGCCTTCGAAGAACTGGACGATTGCGGGATCGAAGCTGCGCCCATACACCGACAGCTCGCGGTCGTAGACGAGGGTGGCCCCGAGGGCGGCAAGGGCCACGACAGCTGGAATCCACCATTTGGGAGAGCCCAGCCCGAACGGCCAGCGTGTTGAGAGATCGACCATATTGCCCTTTTGACCGCCCTCCGGTAACGGATCAAGGCGGAATTCGGGGTATAGCTCAGCCTGGTAGAGCACCGGTTTTGGGAACCGGGGGTCGAGTGTTCGAATCACTTTGCCCCGACCATTCAATGGGAGCGCGCAAAATGGACGCCGGTTTCGCGTTCAGCGACGCTCAGAACTGAGGACGCCATGACGGCACGTATTTTCCGCCCTGCCCCCAACGCCATGCAGTCGGGCCGCGGCAAATCCAAGACCTGGATCCTCGTGCATGAGCCGGCCGTCGCGCGCGAGATCGAGCCGCTGATGGGCTACACGGCGTCGGCCGATATGAACGCGCAGGTGCGGCTGAGCTTCGATACGCTCGAGGACGCCGAGCGCTACGCCCGCGATAACGGCATCCCCTACACCGTTCAGCCCGCGCATACGCCGACGCCCAAGCGCGCGAGCTACCCCGACAATTTCCGCTTCGATCGCAAGACGCCCTGGACGCACTGAACGGCGTGCGCCCGCTGCTCGCAGCTCTCGGGCTTGCTCTGCTGACATCCGGCGCCACGGCCGCGCCGGCGCTCTGGGAAGCGCGCGACGCCGACAGCCGCGTTGTGATCTTCGGGTCGGTACATGCCCTGCCGCCTGACTTACAATGGCGCACGCCCCTGCTCGATCAAGCCGTGGCCGATGCGGACCTCGTCTATTTCGAGACGGACATCGGACCGCTGGGCATGACGGCATTGGCCATCAAGATCCTAGTCCAGCAGTTCCAGACCATGCGCGAGCCCTGGCTCGACCGGCTGACGGCCGAGCAGAGGGATTTGCTGATGGAAGCGATCGGGCCACTGGGCGTCAGCCTCGAGGAAGTGGCGATCACCCCGCCCTGGGTCGTGGCGATGGAATTGACCGACCTTTCCCTCCGCCAGGACGAAATGGGCGGAACGATGGACATGGCGTCAGGCGTCGAGTCGGTGCTCCAGTGGGAATTGCCCAAGGAGCGCAAGGGCTATTTCGAGACGCCGGGACAGCAGTTCGACATGCTCGCGGGCGGCACGCTCGACGAGCAGATCGAGCAATTGTTCATGACCATCGAAGACGGCGGCATCGGCGGTGGCGACGAGGATCTCGGCGACATCGTCCGGGCCTGGGCCGCCGGCGAGCCGGAAAAGCTCGAGATGGTGCCCAAGAGCGACGATGAGGCGGCCGTGCTCGACCTGCTGGTCGTCCAGCGCAACCGCAACTGGATCCCGGCGATCGAGACGATGCTCAAAGACAACCGCGAGAACCTGATCGTCGTCGGAGCGGGCCATCTCTCCGGCGAAGACAGTGTGCTCGACCTGCTGAGCGAGGCGGGCTACACGGTGACCCGCATCCAATAAGGACTACGCCGTGTCCGTCGCTTCCGAACTCACGCGCCTCAAGCGCGATCTCGCTTCGCTCGAAGAGGAGATCGCGGTGAACACCGGACCGCGCGCCAAAGCCCCACTCTCAGCGCCCGAGAAACGGGCGCTGAAGGCGGAAATGCAGGGATTGATCCAGAAGCTCGACGAGCTGGGCGGACGGCTGAACTAGCTACTCGGCTGCAACGCGCGAGACGTTGCTGAACCCGGCCAACAGGCCCAGGACCGAAATATCCTCATCGATATCCGGCCAATGAATGCCCTCGCCTCGGCCGATCAGTCGCCAATTGGCCCGCTGTTCCGGCGTCGCTTTACGGAGCCGCGAGAACCATTCTATCGGAATCGAAAGCTCGCGACCGTCATCGAGGGCAACTCGAAACGAGGCGTCACCGAACACGACATCGGTCGCCAGGGGTTCAACGTTCAGTGTCAAAGTACTCATGCCACGCTCCGAGAAGCTGGTCCCTATGCTCCTCTACGAGCCGACGAACCGCAGACAACTCGTGATCCTTGAGCTTGTCCCCCCACTCAACGTGGACATGCGGCGGCTCGTTTGTTTCGCGGCTGTAGAAGTAGAAGCGATACTGCTTGAAGGAGAACACGGTCGGCATGAGCGCTTCCCCTACCGACCGTATCTCAGATTACACGTCGCTGAACTTCGTCCATTTGCCGTCGGCCTTGGATGAGGCGATGGCGGCGGTGATGAACTCGACGCCTTCGACGCCGTCTGCAAGCGTGGGGAGCAGCGGTATGTACTCCTTGCCCTTGCCGCGGATAATTTCGGCGAACTGGCTGTAGAGCGTCGCGAAGGCTTCGAGATAACCTTCGGGATGGCCGCCCGGGATGCGCACGTTCATCGAGGCCGCCGGAGGCTGGCTGATGGCGCCGCCGCGGGTCAGGAGCTGGGCGGGTTTGCCGAGCTCGGTGAACCACATGTAGTTCGGGTTGTCCTGCCGCCACGAAATGCCGGCTTTGTCGCCATAGACGCGCAGTTGCAGGCCGTTCTCGTTGCCGGGCGCCACCTGGCTCGCCCAGAGCATGCCGCGGGCACCGCCCTGGAAGCGGAGCAGGATGTGGACGTTGTCGTCGACCTTGCGGCCCTTAACGAAGCTCTGGAGGTCCGCGCTGACCGCCTCGGTCTTGAGGCCGGTGACGTAGCGGGCGAGGTTGTAGGCGTGCGTGCCGATGTCGCCGATGGCGCCGCC
>Ga0164241_10005071_pt1 | contig 12485 bp, 9 predicted proteins | sample OricomyardsoilBY_FD_108780 | JGI IMG/M metagenome (GOLD analysis project Ga0164241, IMG submission 108780) | Backyard soil microbial communities from Emeryville, California, USA - Original compost - Back yard soil (BY) | ecosystem: Environmental > Terrestrial > Soil > Unclassified | place: USA...
CGCCGGCCCTCCTCGACCGGCGCGAGACCGCCCAGCTCGAGCCGGCAGAGCTCGACGCGCCCCTGCGAGCGCACGCGGGTGAATCCGAACTCGTCGAGGAAGTCACGCGGAAAGACCGTGCGGTGCACGAGGAACCGCTCCTCGACCGACTCGCCCTCCGGATAGCGGTAGGCAAACGCCTCGATCGCCTTCGCACCGCGGTCGCGCGACTCGCCGATGGCGGCGAGCAGAAGCGACTTCTCGATCCATTCGACCCCTTCCCGCACGAGGTACGCGCACGTCACGAGCACGGCGTCGTCCGACGCCGGCCCCGCGGGCAGGTCGGCGGCGCGGGGGAAGAGGTGCGATGGCCCGTACTGCATCGAGCCGAGCAGGCGGCCGTCGTCGTCGAGGTAAATCGTCCCCCATTCGCCGAAGTCCTCCTCGGCACGCTCCGCCCAGCGCTCCTTCGACGCTGTCTTGTTCCCGCGGGACTGCCACCACACACAATTCCGGCAGACGACTGGAGCCCTGTCGACCGTCGCTCGGGTGAGGGCGGAGACGCCTCCGCGCATCAGGCGCCCGCGGCAATGCCGTCGACGACCACGTCGACCGTCACCGAGGGGAGACGGGCAGTGCGGGTCAGGTACTCGGCCACTCGCCGTTGCACCTCCGCACCCACCGCGGCCGCGTCAACACCCCAGTCCAGCGAGACGTGCAGCTCGACGGTGGTCTGCCCGTCCTCCTCGACGATCTGTACACCGCCGCTCCGCCGCGGCCGCGCAACGAGATTGTCGACCCCGTCGACCTCCCGAGCCGCGTCCCGAGCATAGGCGGCGAGCACCTCGTGCGAGATGACCGCGTGACCTTCCACGCAGCCCAGTCTAGTGCGGCGGCGCGGCGGGTGACCTCGCGGTCTGGCTAGAACGCGCGCCGGGGCCGAAGCAGCGAGGGGACGGTCAGCAGGATCAGCCTGATGTCCTCGCGCAGCGACCAGTTCGTGACGTAGACGTAGTCGAGCTTCGTCATCTCGTCGAACGGGATGTCGCTGCGGCCGAGCACCTGCCAGAGACCGGTGATCCCCGGCTTCAGATCGAGCCGCTTCCGCGCCCACTCCTGCACGAAGGCGTCCTCCTCGAGGATGAGCGGTCGCGGGCCGACCAGGGACATCTCCCCCTTGATGACGTTGATGAGCTGCGGCAGCTCGTCGATGGAGGTCCGCCGCAGGAACCGCCCCACACGCGTGACGCGTGGGTCGTCGGGGATCTTCGTCATCCGCGGGTCGCGTTCGCGATGCATGTTGAGATGCACGACGTCTACCTTCTTCTCCTCCGCTTCGGCGACCATCGTCCGGAACTTGTAGATCCGGAACGTCGTGCCGTTCGACCCGCGGCGGACCTGCCGGAAGAACACCGGCCCCCGCGACTCGAGCTTGATACAGAGCGCAGCGGCGGCGAAAAGCGGCGCGAGGAACAGCAGCCCAAGCGTTGCGGCAACCAGGTCGAACGCCCGCTTGAGGATCCTCGACGAGCGTGAGAGCCTCATTGGCCTGAGTCCCACGAGCGGGATTCCTTCGAGCGTGTGCACCTCGGCGCCGCCTCCGAAGACCTCGAAGTACCGCGGGACGATGTCGATCTGGACGTCGAGATCCCGGATCGCGCGGATGTTCGCGAGCACGGCCTCGTGCGAGTCGTTGGAGAAGGCGAAGATTACGCGCTCGACCCCGTGCTCCAGGACGCATTCACGAAGACGATCCGGGCCGCCGAGCAGCAATGGCAGCCTCTGCGCAAGCTCGTCGTCGAGCCCAGTGGGGCGATCGTCGACGAAGCCGACGAGGTTGATCCCGTACTCGCGATGGTTCGTCAGCTTGAGCGCGAGCTGCTGGCCGACGTGTCCCGCACCGACGATGACCGCGTTCTGCTCGTATCCGGGCAGGTGGCGGCATAGCGTCCGAGCCAAGGAGCGAAGCGTCGGGATCAGGACGACCGCGGCCAGCCAGAAGACTCCGAGCCGGGCGAGCACCGGCTGCACGAGGTGCGTAGCAACGCCGAAGAGTGCGAAGATCCACACACCGATGGTGACGCTGCGGAAGACACCGACGATGTCATCGACGGTCGAGTGGTCTGTCCGCTCCTCGTCCCGGTCGTAGAGCCCTTCGAGCCGCAGGAGCAGGAGCCAGAGCGGGATCGCGAGCAGGAAGGCGACATACTCGAAGCCGGGTGTCACACGGTCGCCCGACGCGCCGCTGGATGAGACGATCGCGGTCGCGAGGACGAACGCGAGGACGAGGCCCATGACGTCGGCGACGAGGAGGCTTCGACGCACGAGAGCGCCCCGCCGGTAGCGACGGCGCACAGTTACTGGCTCGAGGAACTCCTCCTCAAACGGTGCCACAAGGTCCAGAGCGTCCCCACGGACGCGCCAGCCCTCGACAGTAAGGCTTTCGCTCATCCCCTCCCCCTTACGACGTTCCCCGCGAGGCCCAAGGCCCCCGCCGTTCCCTTCACTTCCTCTCCCCCGTGCCGCGTGCGACTCCCGTCACACGCTACCCAAAGATACTGATTCGCCAGGAAACCGCAAGTGTGGTGCGCAGCGCCTACCGAGGCCGCCGAGGCGTCGCGGCGAGTGTGGTGGTCAGCGGAGGCGCTTCAAGGAGCTCTTCGCGACGAGCCATGCCCTCCGTGACGTCGGCGGATCGGACAGCGCGTCACGCTGGACGCTCTCGGCCGTGTCGTTGGCGAGCACGCTGAATCTCGGCTGGAGCCACGCGCCCTCCTTGCCGACCATCCGTTCGCTCGTATGAACGGCGGTGTACCGGAGTCGCTCCAGGTCGGCTAGCAGCCGGCGGTCGTAGAGACCGAGCGGCACCGCAGCCTCATCCACGGGCCGACCGATGAGCTCCGCGATCCGTCCGCGCGCGACGATCAGCTCGCGTTCCCTGTCGAGCGGCAAGAGCCGACGCCACGGGCGGTGATCCATCCCGTGCGTCCCGATCGTCATTCCATGCCGAGCGAGTTCGCACAGCCCGTCGGCGTCGAGGCTGCCCGGCGTTCCGATCCGACCCGCGAGCACGAAGAACGAGCCCACGAGGCCGCGTTCCAGCAGCGCCGGCAGACCGATGTCGAGGTCCGACGCGTTCGCGTCGTCGAAGGTGATCCGCACGTCCTGCCTTCCGACGACGAGGTCCAAGATCTCGTGGAACGCGCCGACGGTGATCCAGTAACGCTCCTCGCGCGGAGCGAGCACACGCCCGGGTGTGCCGATCCCGTGGAAGAGAATTCCGCGGACGGCCGAGTCTTTCGTTCGAACTTCCATCAACTGAATCGTAGGGCGAGCACCGTTCGCGCGCAGCGCCCTGGCTACTGCCGGTCCGCGGTCACCGACGGGAGCTTAGGGGGCGCGTCGTGCGTCGGTTTCCTTTTCCGACTGGATTGCGACAAGCGCTGCGCCGAGCCCGAGGAGCGTCCAGAAGACGAACGTCTCCTGGACGAACGCAAGCGAGTCGTACGTAAACATCGCGACCGCAAATCCCGTGACCGCGGCAACAATGGCAGCGGCGAGCAAGCCGTCGGGGCTTCCCCGCGTACGGGCGACATGACCGAGGCGACGCACGACTCGGAGGATCAGCCACACCCATCCGATGACACCGAGCAGGCCCACGTCCAGGAACAGCCCGAGCCACTGGTTGTCGAGAATCGGCGAGTTCCGCAAAGGATTGGTGTCTCCGGTCTGCCTCGTGCCGACACCTTGCCCGAGGAGAGGCCTCCGCATTCCCTCCTTGATCTTCGGGACGAGATTGGCGCGACCGCTGATGAGTGTCGGATCACCAGCAAGCGTCTTTTCCTGGGCAATGAGGCTCTGGCCCGATTCCGGGAAGAAGAGGCCCTTGACGGTCGCGATCGATCCTGGGGCGGCGATCTTGATCACGATCAACATCGGGATCGTCAGCGGCAGGAGCGGGAGGATGTCCCGCGGTCGGAGCCACAGGAAGACGACGGTAGCGGTGAGGATCGCGAGGATCGGCGTCCGAGATGCTGTCGAGGCGATACCGACGACTATCACGACGGTCGGAATCCACCAAGCGGTCGACAGCGACCTGGCGAGAGCCACACCGAGGGGGATGCCCATCGCGAAGAGCACCCCGAGCGCAATCGGGTGATCGGCAGATCCGACCGCGCGTATCAGCCCGAAGCGAACCGAGGTGATCGATCCTTCGAATTGCAGAAACGGAAAGATGCTCCGAATGTGATCGAAGACGTTGAACCCCGTCCTCTGCTCGACGACCGAGAAGAACGCGACCACGGCGATACCGGACACGAGAAACTTCGTCATCGCGACAACGCCGCCGACGGTCCTCACCACGCTGACGATGAAGTAGAAGAAGATGATGAACGAGAGAAAGAGAGTGACGCTCTTGAGAACAGCAGACGCGAGAGGCGCCACCCTGCCGAAGTTGAGGACGACGGAGCCGAGCGACGCGAAGACGATGAGCGCCACCGGACCATCGAGTGGTGAATGCCGGAGGCGAACCGCCGGATCGACGAGGAGTGAAGCCGTCCACGTGAGCAGGGCGAGCGCGACCGCGACCCGGTAGAACTCGAGTCCGAACGGGAGCTGAATCGCCATCGAGTAGCGACCGACCGGGACGAACAGCACGACCCCGATCACGAAACACAGCACCACGTGCCACGTGAAGATCGAGCGGTGCCAGGCAACGACCGCCGACGAGATCACGAGCATCGCCGCAGCAGGCTGAACGCCACGGTCCACCACGACAGCCGCAGCGAGAACCATCGCGCACGCGACGATCAGACCGGACCCGAGATCCGGCGTCCAGTCGGGACCACCAACCTGTCCCGCTGCTCGAGCCTGCATCAACCCCCGCATCCCGGAGCTAGCGAATCTCCCTCGACGACGCTCGCTCGCCTAACTGCGGGGGCGTCCAGAGGCTTTTCGACGCGGCGACGGCGCCTGCGCGGCGCCGCGAGGAACGTCACGTTCCCGTCCAGCTGCGGGGTCCGAGCGCGGAACGGACCCGAGCGTCGAGCGGTCACGGGCAGAGGCAATCGACGAACCTGTGTGTTCGCGCGTCGGAGCCGAGTCCGGGCGCGGCACGGCCCCGAGTGCCGTACGAGTGACGCCGGTCGAAGGATCGGCATCGGCCGCCTCGCCAGGAGGGGCGGCTGCAAGGACCGGGGCCGCACTTGTCTTGCGCGTGACGTTGTCCCGGGTGAACGCCACCGCGGCAGTTGCGATCAATCCAGCGAGAAGAACGAGCATCGGAATCGCTTTGCTCCTCGGCTTGACGAGCTTCGGCTCGTCGGCGGCCTTGACGACCCGAAGCTGGATCCTTTCCTTGACGGGGATCTTGGCAGCAGACTGTCGCGTCGTGACCTCGGCCAGGAAGGCCGTCGTAGCCGCCCGAGTCAGAGCGGTCGCCTCTGCGCTGGTCGGGGCGGTTGCAGAGATCATTAGCATCGGCGTCGTGCCACCGCCGACCGTAGACACGACCGGCACCGCGGTGATCGGGCTTTTCCCGTTCGCCATCTCCGCCGCGTCGATGAGGCCGAGGCGCTCGAGCTTTCGGATGACCGGATCACTCGTCGCGAGCGTCGTGTAGACGTCGATCAGGCCGGCGAACCGGCTCGTGTCGGCGAGGGAGGAGGTGCCTCCCGCGACCGGTGTCGGAAGCACCGAGCGCAACTCGGGGGCACCTTCCTGCGTCAGCACCAGCGTCGCCTGGTTCGACCAGATCTGGGGCGACCGATAGGAGATCCCCGATGGGGAGATCCGAGCGACGGACAGCACCACGAGCGCGAACGTCAGCGCGACGCCGACGAGCACGATCTTGCGATGGCGCCGAAGAACGTTCGCGTACAGTGCGATGTCGATCTCGATCCCTCCCAACCTTGACAGACGGCGACTGCCACTCACCGCGCTCCGAGAGCTGGCCCTGGCTTATCGTAGCCGTCTGCTCGATGTACGCAAGGGCTCGGAGCGGAAACCTCTTGCAACCACGGGATGGGTGGCATCTCTGCGTGTCTCAGGTACTTTCTCCAGCCGAAACACGTCATTGCGGCCATTGCGACTGGGGAGACAACTTCGCGGATGAACGTCGTCGTCGTCGGTCTGGGATACGTCGGTGCCGTCACGGCAGCGTGCCTCTCGAAGCTGGGGCACACGGTCGTCGGCGTCGACGTCGACCCACAGAAGCTCGAGCCCCTGGCGAGAGGGACGAGCCCGATCGTCGAGCCTGGCCTCGACGAACTGGTCAGATCGGGTAGGGCATCGAACCGCCTGCAGGTGTCATCCGATCTTGCGGCATCGGCGCGCGATGCCGACCTCGTCCTCGTCTCTGTCGGGACACCGGCACGGAGCGACGGCACGGTAGACCTGGGCTTCGTCGAGCGGGTGACCGAAGAACTCGGGGCCGTCATCGCCAACCGGTCGCCCTTCCTCGCGATCGTCTACCGCAGCACGGTCCCCCCCGGGACGGTCGACGGCCGCCTGCGTCCACTCCTCGAGCGGACGTCCGGGCGACGGGCCGACGATGACTTCGGGGTGGGGATGGTGCCCGAGTTCCTCCGCGAGGGAAGCGGGGTCGACGACTTCTTCGCACCCCCGTTCACTGTCGCCGGCGTCCGGGACGACCGCACGCTCGATCTCGTGACGCGGACGTTCGCCGCAATCGAGCAGCCAGTGCACGCTGTCTCGGTCGAGGCGGCCGAGTCGATCAAGTACGCGTGCAACGCGTTTCACGCGGTCAAGATCACCTTCGCGAACGAGATCGGACGCCTGCTCTCGGCCATCGACATCGACACGCGGGAGGTCATGCGCGTGTTCTGCGAGGACCGGCACCTCAACATCTCGCCCGCCTACCTCCGACCCGGGTTCTCGTTCGGCGGGTCGTGTCTCCCCAAGGATCTGAGGGCCTTGATGCACATCGCGCGGATCGCAGACGTCGACCTGCCCATGCTCAACGGTGTGATGCGGAGCAACGAGTCGCACCTTCGTCTCGCGACCCGCCGGATTCTCGACTCGGGCGAGCGAGTCGTCGCGTTGCTCGGGCTGAGCTTCAAGCCACAGACGGACGATCTTCGCGAAAGCCCGTACGTCGAGCTCGCCGAGTACCTGGGCGGCAAAGGCCTCGAGGTCAGGATCTTCGACCCGATCATCCGGCCCGAGCGACTGTTCGGGACGAACCGCCAGTACGTCGAACGGCACCTCCCGCACCTGCAGCGCATGCTGTGCTCGTCCCCGGAGGACGCGCTTTGTGACGCCGGTGCCGCGGTCGTCGCCACATCGGATCCCACCGCCGTTCGCGCGGTGGTCGACGCGTCGCCCCACGTCGTGCTGGATCTCCACGGGTCGGTCGGCGCCGAGCTGGAGGCGCTGCCGGGCTACTCCGGAATCGCGTGGTGACGTCAGACGACGTGCGCGGCCGGCGTGTCGTCATCATCGTGCAGAACCTCTCTGTCCCGTTCGACCGCCGAGTCTGGCTCGAGGCGTGCTCGCTCCGCGATGCCGGGTACCAGGTCTCAGTCGTGTGTCCGATGGGTGCCGGCGAGACGGCCCACGAGCTTCTCGACGGCGTCCTGATCAGGCGGTATCCGCCGCCACCCGACGCACGAGACGTGGGCACTTACCTGTACGAGTTTGTCTACTGCTGGCTGCGCACGGGCCGCCTGGTGCTCCGCGCCCACCGAGCCGAGGGCTTCGACATCATCCAGGCGTGCAACCCGCCCGACACCTTCTGGGCGCTCGCACTGCCGTTCAAGCTCGCCGGCAAGAAGTTCGTCTTCGACCAGCACGACCTCTGCCCCGAGGTGTACGAATCGCGGTTTCCGAGCGGATCGCGCGCTCTGCTCTGCTGCCTGCGTCTCTTGGAGAGGGCGACCTACGCAGTCGCCGACCACGTGATCTCGACGAACGACTCGTATCGAGCCACGGCGATCCGCCGAGGAAGGGTGCCGACCGAGGATGTCACCGTCGTTCGGACAGGCCCAGATCCAGAGCGACTGCGCCGCGGCACCCCCAAGCCGGACTGGCGACGCGGGCGTTCCTACCTGTGCGCGTACCTCGGCGTCATGGGGCCCCAGGACGGCGTCGATCTCGCGATCCACGCTGCTGCGGAGCTCGCCGGGGCAGGCCGCGACGACATCCAGTTCGTCTTCATGGGAAAGGGCGATAGCACGAACGAGCTCATCGAGCTCTCTGAGCAGCTCGGGATCGCCGACATCTGTACTTTCACCGGGAGAGTCCCGGACGAGGTCGTCTCCGACGTACTCTCGACCGCCGACCTAGGGCTCTCACCCGATCCGCTGAACCCTCTGAACGACGTCTCGACAATGAACAAGACGATGGAGTACATGGCCTTCGCGCTCCCGGTGGTCGCCTTTGACCTGAAGGAGACGCGGGTCTCCGCCGACGATGCCGCCATCTATGTCGAACCGAACGACGTCGCCGCGTACGCGCAGGCGGTCAGCGACCTCCTCGCCGATCCAGAGCGCCGCCGGCAGATGGGTGAACACGGACGGCGCCGCGTAGTCGAGGTTCTCGCGTGGCGACATCAGGCGCCACGCTTCGTCGGAGCGTACGAGCGGCTCTCGGGCGAGCTTCGCCGGCGTCCAGGCGATACCGCTCGGCCGACCTGACGTGCGTCGCGGGACCCGGGCCGTTTCGTCGCGTGAGCACCACTGCGCTCAATGTGTCCGCCGGCGCACGGCCCGTTGGACGCGTCGGACGGCGGACGACGACCGCGCGACCTCGACGAGAGCCGATCTGACGCGTCGCGCCGCAAGCGCGGGCCGACTGCTCGTGACAAAGCCCTGGCAAACGACCGTCTCGCCGGTCTTGGCCCGTCGCTTGTATTCGTCGTCGCCCCGTCCCAGATCGAGTCGTGTCACGCCGAGCGCCGGCGCGGCAGCCGCGAGCTCACGCAGCAGGATCCACCCCGGCGCGAAGCCGGCGAACTCGGGGTCGTACACGGGAAACCACCAGTGCAGCACGCTTCCCGACCTGATCCCGAAGTGCGCAGCCAGCAGCCGTGAACCGACGTGGGCCGTCGAGAGAATGCCGGCGAACCCGTCGACCCGGGTCTCGAGCAGCCGCTGCACGAGGGCGACGCGCTCCGTCGCGGCGAAATAGTCCCTCGCGCCGGTCGCGGCGTACTGCGCGCGTTTGAGCGCGATGAGCTCGTCGAGAACCGCGGCGTCCGTGCTGTCCGCGACGAACTCGATCGGCCCGTGGGTCTTCTCGGCCTTCCTGGCTTTGCGACGGGCCTGGCCCATGTTGTCCCTGCCGCTCCGTGAAGCCCGCGCCACGTAACCCTCCAGTCCGCCCGACAGGTCGACGTACGGCGAGTCGCGCCGGCTCTCGATCCACGGCTCCAGGCCCGGCACCTCGAGGAGGTGGTCGAACTCGAGGCTTCGCAGGCCAGTGGCCTTCAAAAGCCGGAGCGGATCAACCGCGATACCGAGGCGTGTGATTGGGGCCTGAAAGTCCGCTCCTGGCCAGCCGACCGGCTTGAACTGCGACGCCAGACAGTGCCCCGGAAACAGCGAGCGCACACCCTCGTCGTCGCGCTCCACGACGACGTGGACCGGCGCCCCCGCCTCGTGAACCGCACGCGCGAACGCCGGATGGAAGTACGGGCTGTCGAGTTTGGGGTTCGCGTTCCTGAGGGCGTGCCACTCATCGATATCGCCGTCGGCAAGATCGTCCAGTCCGACGACCTCCACAGATCCCGTGTCGCGATCCGCCGCCATACGCCCGCTCAGTCTCTCTCGACGGGTCCGAGGCAAAGGTGCCGTCTGACGTTGGCACGGTCGGACGACACAGGGCCAAGCACGGCCATGACGGTAGCCAACCGGCACGCGGTCCAGGCTCCATACGTATGGAAGCGTGAGGCGCAGTCGTCCTTGAGAGCAAGAGTCATCGCCGGACGGGGACCCGCGACGACTGGTCGCTCTCCCACACGTACTCGTCGATCGATGCTGCCTGGGTGCGGGCACGACGACGCGTCTGGACGACAACCGCTGCGTAGAGGATCGCGGCGGGCCACAGCCACGGTCGAACGAGAACCATCCGCCCGACGCTGCGATAGGACTTCGTCTCACGCTCACGCTCTGCGAGGTCTGGAAAGCACCGCCTGAGCTGATCCCGACCGAGACGACTCCGCGTTTTGATCCGGATGAGGCCGGACAGCCGTCGCGGCGCATAGATCCGCACCGGCGCGTCGTCGACGTGGATGCGCTCGCAGGCGCTGAAGAGCATGCGAACGTATCCGTCATCGGCGATCACGTCGGGGAACGGTCCGAAGCGTTGGCGTCCCTCCTCCGAGAGGGCATAGACCCCGACGCCGATCATGCCCTCGCGGACGTACGGCAGACGCAGCCAGATTCGGTAATAGGCGCGAACCGCGAGGCTGCATCCGCGGAGATCGAGGCTCATGGCCGGTGACGCCGCCGGGGCACGTACCTCGGCAAGACGCGCCCTGATGCGCCTGATCGACTCGATGGGAAGCCTGACGTCGGCGTCGACGTAGTAGCGGGGAAAGCCCTGAACGCGAGCGTCGCCCAGGTTGAGCGCCCCTGTCTTCGAGGGTTTGGCGACCTCGACTACCTCGACGCGTCCGTCGTAGCCCCTGGCGATGTCAGCCGTTCGATCCGTGCAGCCGTTGCAGACGACCACGATCTCGAGCTCGCCGGGCCGCGCATCCTGTAACAGCGCGTCGAGGCAGCGCGCGAGGACGGCTTCCTCGTTGTGCGCGGCGATCACCACGGAGGTCGGCACGCCCGTACTCATAGCGGCTACACCGTACGCGCGTTCGCTCCGCGGCATCGAACTGTTGTGACAACAACCCCTAATGGGGGGACAAGGTCTCTGACGTGTCAGGCGACAAGTACAGCATGCTTACTCGCCGCCGCCCGTCAGTCGCGACCCTCGTCGCGGTTATCGTCACGCTTGCACTGGGAAGTCAGACCGGTCTCGCCGCACGGTCGAGCCACAGCAGCCGTGCGCCACAACCGGTCGCATCGGTCGAGGTGATGACCACAGACTCTTCGAGCCTCACCATCGGCTGGCAGCCGTCGCGTAACAGCGACAGGGTGGTCAACTACGGGCTCTATCTCAACGGCGACCGAGTGGACACGCAGCCCGCTGAGCAGATGAAGCGCTGGCGCGACAAGCAGACGCTCACGTACACGTTCGGGCAGCTGAAATGCGGTACGGGTTACACCGTCGGCGTCGACGCGATCGACCCTGACGACGACCACTCCGAGATCACATCCACGACCGTCTCCACGGCGGCCTGCCCCGACACGACACCACCGTCGGCGCCCGCGGGCATGCATCAGGTCGCGGCGACCGAGAATTCGGTAGTGCTCGCGTGGACACCATCCTCCGACAACGTAGGAGTCGTCGAATACGGCCTCTATGCCTCCGGCGTGCGCGTCTCCACCGTCACTGACGCAAACGCGACGCTCGTCAGCCTCAAGTGCGGCACGAGCTACCTCATCGCGATCGACGCGGCTGACGCGGCGGGCAACCGCTCCGCACAGGTCAGCTCCTTCTTCAAGACGTCTGCGTGCCCCTCCACCAACCAGCCTCCGACTACCCCGACGGGGCTCAAGATCACCTCGTCGACCACGACGAGCGTGACGCTCGCTTGGAACGCGGCGACCGACGACGTGGCCGTCACCGGATACGGGCTTTACGTCGCAGGGCAACGCACGGGCAACACCACCAGCATCAACTCCACCTTCTCCGGCATGCAATGCGGCACCACGTACACGCTTGGTGTCGACGCCTATGACAGCACCGGCAAGCGCTCGACGGTTGCCGAGCTCTCCGCCGCAACCTCCCCGTGCGCGCCCCCGCCGCCGACCTCGACGGCCACCGTGACCCAGTCGATCGCGAACGGCTCGACCGTGTCGGGCGCGGTCAATTGGCGTGCGGTCTACGACGCCAACGGTGACAAGGTCCCGGACGACCCGGGCTCGGTGCGGTTCGTCGTCGACGGAATCGGAGTGCTGACCGAGCAAAGCATGCCGTTCGGTGACGCTGCAGGCTTCTGGAACTCGAGCTCTGTCGCGAACGGCTCACACACCTTCCGGGTCCTGGCCGTCAGCGACAGCGGGACGGTCCTCGCTTCGAACACCGTAACCGCATCGGTCGGTAACGCCGCCGCACCCACAGCCGACACGACGTCTCCGTCGGTGCCGGGCAACCTCCGTGTCGTCTCTGCGACCGCAACTAGCGTCACGATCGGGTGGAACGCCGCGACCGACAATGTTGGCGTGGCAGGCTACGGTCTGTATAGAGGCTCGAGCTCGACCGGGCAGACGCAGCAACTCACCGCCAGCTACAGCGGGCTCACCTGTGGGACCGCCTACCAGGTCGGCGTGGACGCCTACGACGCGGCCGGCAACCGATCCCCGCAATCCGGCCTCTCGGTGACGACCGCTGCATGCGCCGACTCTCAGGCACCGACCGCGCCGGCCAAC
>Ga0164241_10005072_pt1 | contig 12480 bp, 6 predicted proteins | sample OricomyardsoilBY_FD_108780 | JGI IMG/M metagenome (GOLD analysis project Ga0164241, IMG submission 108780) | Backyard soil microbial communities from Emeryville, California, USA - Original compost - Back yard soil (BY) | ecosystem: Environmental > Terrestrial > Soil > Unclassified | place: USA...
GCTTTCTCCTGCATGGTTATGCGGGGCCGGCCGGCATGATCGCTGAATTCACCGCTCTGGGTGCCTATTTCTCCTTCAACATCCAGCTGCTCGAACCGCGGCACGCGGATCGCCTGGCCAACTTCAACTCCATTCCCGAAGACCGCCTGCTGGTCGAAACCGATGCCCCGACGAAGGCACCGCCGCCCGGGCGCAACCACTTTCCCTTGCCCGCCGCAGCCGACGGATCCCCGGTCAACCATCCCGCCAATATCCTCGAAGCCTATAAAGCCCTGGCCGAACTGCGCAATCTCCCGCTCAGCGCCCTGGCCGTCACGGTGGAAAGAAACTTCCGCAGTCTTTTTCTCTGATCCCGGGACCTGCCCGGGATTCCAATCCACGAATAGCCGCGGCCGCTTGTTGAAAGCTTAAAAACCGGGGAACAATTCGATTCGGACATCGGGCGGCGCGGCGCGACTTGATCCAAATCAACAGTATTGGCGGACATCCAATTCCACCCTTCTATTCCGCAAAACCATATCGTACTCGTGGAACGCCGTACGCGAACCACACGAACCTCGCGGGGCGTGTTTCCATGACAAATCCGATTATCATACAGGGCGGAATGGGGGTGGGTGTCTCCGGCTGGCGACTGGCGCAAGCCGTGGGGCGCGCCGGCCAGTTGGGTGTGGTCTCCGGCACCGCCCTTCCGCTCGTCCTCGCACGGCAATTGCAACTGGGCGATCCCGGCGGCCATCTTGCCCGCGCACTCGGTCACTTTCCGGTTCCCGCCATTGCCAGCCGCATTTTGCACGACTATCGCATCCCGGAAGGCAAACCGGCGGCGGCGCCGTTCAAAAACATTCCGATGCCCACGATGCAGCCCGGCCGGGAATTTCTCGACCTCGCCGTGGCGGGCGCGTTTTGCGAAGTGTACCTCGCCAAGGAAGGCCATCCCGGAATCGTCGGGATAAACCTGCTGGAGAAAATCCAACTTCCGACCCTGCCGACCCTCTATGGGGCCATGCTTGCCGGCGTGGATTACGTCCTGATGGGCGCCGGTATCCCTCGCAGCATCCCGGGGGTGCTCGACTGCTTTTCCCGCGGCGAAGCGGCTGCCATAAAAATCGATATTTCCGGCTCCTCCGGGGAAGACGACTGCCTGAATCGCTTTGACCCGGCTGAATATTTCGGCGCCCCGCCCCCCGTGCTCACCCGGCCGAAATTCCTGGCGATCATCTCCTCCGCCACCCTCGCCCTCACCCTTGCCCGCAAGTCCAACGGCCGCGTGGACGGCTTCATCGTGGAAGGCTCCGTCGCCGGCGGCCATAACGCTCCGCCGCGCGGACCGATGGTGCTCGATGAACTCGGCGAGCCCGTTTATGGTCCGCGCGATGTTGCGGAGTTGCCCAAAATCAGGGAACTCGGCCTGCCCTTCTGGCTCGCCGGAGCCTGCGCCCGTCCCGAAAAAATCGCCGGGGCGCGGGCCCAAGGCGCGGCGGGAGTCCAGATCGGCACGCCCTTCGCGTACTGCAACGAGTCGGGAATTTCCGCCGACTTGAAACGCCGCGTCTGCGCCCTCAGTCGCAACCCCGGGGCCCTGCATGTCCGCACCGACCCGCGCGCCTCGCCGACCGGGTTTCCCTTCAAGGTCCTCCAGTTGATCGACACTCTCTCCGAGGAAACCCACGTCGCCGCCCGTGAGCGCGTCTGCGACCTCGGCTATCTTCGTCAACCCTACCGCCGCGCCGACGGTTCGGTCGGTTACCGTTGTGCCAGCGAACCCGAGTCCGACTATGTTCGCAAGGGCGGCAATCTCGACGAGACCAAGGGCCGCCTTTGCCTCTGCAACGGCCTGATGGCTACCATCGGCCTCGGCCAGCAACGCGACAACGGTGTCGAACTCCCGCTCGTCACCGCCGGGGATGATGTCGTCAATCTCGCCCGTTTCCTTCCCGCGGAATCCGATGCCTATAGTGCGGCCGACGTGATCCGCTCCTTGCTGGGCGAACCCGCCACCGCCTGATTCGCTGCAATCAGCCGCACAATCTCGCCCGTCGCAACGAAACCGAAGGCGCCGGTGACAAACACGGGGTTGTCCAAACCCGTGCGTGAAATACCTGGGGGAATGCCCCGGTATTGCCTTCAGTTCAACCGAAGGCGCGCCCGCTCGAATTGTTCCTGGATGAAAGTCAGCGCGTCGGGCGGACGGGTGGACGTATCGCCATGCAACACCGGTTTTCCACCTGCGCCGCCATAGGACACGATGCAGGTGAGATGTAGTTTATCCATGCGCTCCTTCAGCCGCACACCGAACAGCGGGTTGTGGATGATGACGCCGATGTCGGTGGCGGGCGTAATCGGTTCGAGCGGGAAGCCGTAGGTCAGCATGACGGGCGGATCGTCCGTTGTGAGATAGTTGATGGGCGCGGCTTCCTCGTAGAGCCGGTAGGCGCGCGGCGTGTCGTATTCGTCCGGCTTCAATCCGTAGAACGCCCCGAAGAACTGGTGCCGCTCCAGGTTCGGACGCGCGGCCCCCATCTGCTCGACGAAACGGGGATCGTACGAGCACTGCGCGTTTTTCAACGCAACGCAGACCAGGCGCGTCGATTCGCGCGCCACCGGATCGTTGCTCGACGGATCGGCCATGTCGTCGTGAAACGCGATCCACAGGGCCGTGCCTGCGCCCGCGGATCCACCAATGGCGGCGACGCGCGCGGGATCGAGATTCCACTCCGCCGCACGATGTCGCAGATACTGGATCGCCCGGGCGCAGTCCATGTAGGCGGCCGGCATCGGCGCGACGTCGCTGAGCCGGTAGTTGAGCGAGGCGACGGAAATTCCCGCGGCGAGGAACTCCCGCGTCCGGTCCGGGCTCAGCATGCGCTTGTCGCCCCGGCTGAATCCGCCCCCGTGAATGAACACGACCAGTGGCGCCGGCCGGTCGGAGCGGGCGAGGAAAAGGTCGAACACCTGCTGCTCGTGCGGGCCGTAGTGCACATTCGCGTGCGTGGGCGGCTGTCGCGGAGCCGACGAACTGGCGGCCGCTCCTGCCGCGTAGTTTGCGCGCACGAACGCCGCGGCCTTGTCCACGAATTCGCCCGGCGACCGGGCGAATTCGGCGCTGTCGGTCTCGATCGCCATGACGCCATTCCAGTTCGCCTGGCGGAGTTCGGCGAACAGACCGGCGTAGTTCGAAACGCCGGCGCCGATTGCGACGTCCTTGCTGACATCCTTGCCGCCGGCGGACTTCTCGATGCGCTTGTCCTTGAGGTGCAGGTCGAAAACGCGGTCCGCGCCGTATTCGCGGAATACTTGCGCAACATCGTAGCCGGCCCCGCTGGCATGGCCGATGTCGAGGCAGACGCCGATGCGCGGATCGCGGTCGGCGAGGACCGTCTTGACCTGCTCCGGATCGCCATACGTGGTGCCCCGCCCATGGTTGTGGATGGCCAGGCGGATGTCGTATTCCCGCACCAGTTCCTCGAGATTGTCCCAGATCGCCTGATCCCGCGGTTCGACCACGATAAGCTTGATCCCCATCAGCCGGGCGAATTCGAAGAGCCGCCGGTTCTGCTCCTTGTCGGGGAACGTAGCGGCGACGCCGAAGGTATAGCAGACGAGGCCGTGGGCCTCGAGGACGGCCTTCTTGCGCAGGTTTTCCCCGGGCGGGTCAAACGGATCGATGTGCCGATCGATTAACTGCAGATACTTGATGCCATGCGCGCCGGCGAAGGCGACGACCTCGTCGAAACCCATGTTGCGACAAGTCCAGGATTGCAGGCCGATGCGCGGAGCCGCTTCCGTCGCGGCCGGGGCAAGCGCGGCCAACGTGAAACAGGCGAACAACAGACAGAGAAGACGGATTTCCATGGGAAACGACGGGCGGTTTTTCTCAACGTTCAGCGGTCTCATACCGCGTAGGCCGCGCGCATCGGACGCGACAACATCGCGTTGGCGGCGGCGTCGCCGGGAATGGTCTCCGTGACCGGATTCCACGGCAGGCTGCTGCGGCCGAGCCGGATCGCGATGTTGGCAAGATGCGCGATGGTGATGGAGCGATGACCGGCTTCGACCGGGGCGATCGGCGCCTGGCCGCTGTAGACGCAATCGATGAAGTTCCGCTCGTGCTGCCTGCTTTCGTAGAGGTGGATTTCACCGGGTTCGATCTTCTGGCGGCGGAGCTCAGCCGGGGTCATTTCGAGGACGCCGCGAGCCACAAAAATGGATTTGCCGTCCTCACCCTCGAAAAGCAGGCCGTGGCGATTCTCATTCGAGACGTTCGCACGCACGCCGCTGGCGTAGACCGCGTCGAACGAGAATGCCGTCGGCGTGTTGTAGAGATCGTTCTCGGGCGGGAGCGTGGCGACGACGTTTTCGACGCGCACAGGGCCACCCGCATCCTCGCCGAGCGCCCACTGCAGGATGTCGAGATGGTGGGCTCCCCAGTCCGTCAGCCAGCCGCCGGAGAAATCCCAGTTGTGGCGCCAGTTGACTTGCTGCAGGGCGGGTACGTACCGCCGTTCCGGCGCGGGGCCGAGCCAGAGATCATAGTTCAACTGCGGCGGCACGGGCTCGGGCTGGTTGCGCGAAGCGAGGCCCGACCAGTCGGTGTGGCCCGAGCCAAAGCCGATCTTCACCTCGCGCACCTTGCCGATGCGGCCATTGCGAACGAATTCGCAGGCGGTGCGAAAGTGAATCGAGCTGCGCTGCTGCGAACCGGTCTGGAACGTGACACCGGCTTCCGCCACCGCCCGGGCCATGCGCCGGCCCTCCGCGATCGTGAGGGAGAGAGGCTTTTGTCCGTAGATGTGCCTGCCCTTGCCCGCGGCGATGATCGTGGCCGCGCAGTGCCAGTGGTCCGGCGTGGCGATGTAGACCGCGTCGAGATCCTCGCGCGCGATCATCTCGCGGAAATCCTCGTAGGCGCGGCAGCCCTGGTAGCCGCCCGACTTCCGCCATTCCGCGTAGTAGGCGTCGACGGTCTGCTGGCCGAAAAGGTGGCCGCCGCGCAGCTCCCCTTTGTAACCGTAGTTGCCGAGATCGCTGACCGGATCAGCCACGGCCACGACCTGCACGCGATCATCGCGGAGAAAATTCTTCGCCGTGCCGTTCGCGATGGTGCCAAATCCGATGATACCGAGGGTCATTCGCCCGGAGGGAGCAGGTCGTCGCGCCATCGCCCGCTGCGGAGAGGCGCAGGACGTCAACCACGACGGCGCGGAAAGCAGTCCGGCGGCGGCGACGGCGGACCGGCTCAAGAATTCACGACGGTTCCAGGACAGGGATTTTTTCATGGAAAATAGTGCGAGTTGGCGTCCGGCCTTCAGATTGAGGAACGAGCGGGCAGCAGCCGGTTCCGGCGTGATTCCCCTTCACTTCTCGTTCCTCCTTTTTCCCGGAGGCACGTTGGGGGCGTTGTTGGTCGGAAGCCACCTGGCCAGTTCCTGTTTCTGGACCGCAAAATGCGGATTGGAAGCGAGATTTCTCCATTCATTCGGGTCGGCGGTCTCGTCGTAGAATTCCTCGCCGCCGTTGGCGTAACGGATGTAGCGCCATCCCGCCGCGCGTACGGCGTGGTTGTTGAATCCCCACGTCACGATCGCAGGCCGATCCCATGCGGCGGCAGGATCGGCGAGCAATGGCCGGAGACTTTCCCCATCCACGTGCCGGGGGGGCGGGATGCCGCACAGGTCCGTGATCGTCGGATACAGCGCCATCAGGTCGACCGGCCGGAAGCAACGGGTGTCGGGTTTGGTGAGGCCGGGAGCGACGACGATCAGCGGCGCGCGGGTCGTTTCCTCCCACAAGGCGAACTTCCGCCAGTGCTCCTTTTCACCGAGATTCCAGCCATGGTCGCTCCAGAGGATGACGATGGTGTTGTCCCGGTATTCACTGCGGTCGAAGGCATCGAGCAGCCGGCCGAGCATCGCGTCGACGAAACTGATGGTCGCGAGATAACCGCGCACGGCGTCCTTCCATTTGCCGGCCTCCACGATGTTTTCGTGATCCTTGGGCTGGTGCGCCATGGCGACGCCGGCGTCGGGGATGTCGTCGAGGTCGCTGGCCAGGGTGGGTGGCAGTTGGATCGTCTCGAGCGGGTGGAGATCGTAGTACTTGCGGGGCACGCTCCACGGCAGGTGCGGCTTGTGAAAGCCGATGCACAGGAAGAACGGCCGGTCGTGCTTCCGGGAGAGCTGGCGGACGCCGTAGGCGGCGACCGCGCTGTCCCGCATGTCCTCGTCGGTGCAGTCGAGCGGGGTGAAATTGATCGAGCCGACCGCGTCCACCGGCCCGACCGGTTCCGGTTCGCTCGAGCGCTCGGGAGCGTAGTCCTCCCACTCGCTCCGGCGGTCCCAGTGGCCATGGTAGATCTTTCCCGCAGCGAGCGTCTCGTAGCCGGCGTTGTGCATGGTTGTCACCAGCGTGAGGTCCGTCGGGATGTAAGGACGCCAGTCCTCCGGATTCAGATAAACCCCCGACGTCGAGGGGCGCAGCCCCGACATCAACGCCGCCCGTGATGGATTGCAGGACGGCGCCGCGCAGTAGGCGCGGTCGAAGACGACGCCGCGAGCCGCGAGCCGGTCAAAATTCGGCGTCACCGCCTGCGGGTGATGGTTGAGATATCCGACCCAGTCACGCAGGTCGTCGACGGAGATGAACAGGACGTTCGGCCGCGAGGATTTCGCAGGCTCTGCGGACACGCCGGTCGGCGCCGTGATCGCCACAAGTAGTGACAGAAGTGCAACGAGTTTTGCTTTCATTGACGAGGACTGAGGTTGAGGATGAACTATTCGGTCTTGGATGGGGTTGAAGCGCCCGAGACTGCGGCGGCCTCCGGTGAAAACGTCAGCGCGGACGCCGCCGCGCCCCCGCTGAAGACAATGTCGCCGGGGTGGCCGGCTCCAGCGCGGTCGAGGACAATGCCGCCGGATCGCGCGCCCTGGACTTCGAGCAGCGGCCCGGCCGGCTGCTCGACCGTGAGCATGGAAAGCGAAATCCGCCGGCCATCATCGATCGTGACCGCAGGGCCCTTCCCGAGCCGCAGCGCGAGGTGGCTCAACCTGCTGTCGGTAATGTGCCGACACACGACTCCGCGCCCCGCCGTGACATCGAGATCCTCGAACGAAATGTGCCCGGGCGGCATCTCGGGCAGGCCGTTCAAGAGAACCGCCGCGGTCGATGTCGCGGGATGCTCGATGCGGATGCGGCGGAAATGGATGTTGCGAAAACGCGGCGTACGTTCGCCGACGGGCTCCGGCGGCGCCGGATCGATGGCCGCCCAGTATTCCATGTCCATCCGGATGGCGGGCCCCGGGGTCGGGGCGATCGCGACGTCCTCGACCCAGACGTTTTCCACGATGCCGCCGCGACCGCGCCGGGTCTTGATGAAAATGCCGTGGCTGAGTCCGCCCGTGACCTCGCAATCGTGCATGTAGACGTTGCGCACCCCGCCCGACATTTCGCTGCCGATGGCAAAACGCCGACCGCGCACCCGGCGGACGATGACGTTTTCGCACGGGAGCCCGCGCCGGCGTCCGGCCTCGTCGAGTCCCGACTTGATCGCCACCGCGTCGTCGCCCGTGTCGATGTCGCAATCCTCGATCAGCACGTTCCGGCAGGATTCCGGATCGATGCCGTCCGTATTTGGCGCGTGCGACGGCCATGGCGGTGGACATTGCGCACGGATCGTCAGTCCCCGGATAACGACGTTCTCGCAGCCCGCGGGATTCACGGTCCAGAACGGGCTGTCGATCGCGGTGAAACCCTCCAACCAAACGTTGCGGCAATTGATCGGTCGAACCAGACGGGGCCGCGCGGGAGAGCTCGCGGGGTCGAGGCCGCGCCACGCGCGCTCGCGCACCTCGGGCGGAATCGCGCCCTCGACCCGTTTCCACCACAGTCGGTGCAGCGGCCACCATCCGATTCCCTGTCCGTCCAGCGTTCCCTTTCCCGTCACCGCGATGTCGGCGCAATCGTAGGCGGCGATCAGCGGCTTCGGGAGCAGCCCGGGGTCAGCCTTCATCTGGGGATCCGGCGGATAGTTCTGCGTCCACGGCCGCAACCGCGCGGCGATCCCGGGTCCGAAGTAGAATTGTTTCTCGATCGTGAACACCAGGACCGAGCCCTCCTCCAGATGCAGGTCCACGCCGCCTTTCAGCTCCAACGGAGTCGTCAGCCACCGGCCGGCCGGCACCACGACGTGACCGCCGCCCGCCTCATGGCATGCGTCGATCGCCCGTTGGATGGCATCGACGTTCAAGGTGTCCCCTCCGGCGACCGCTCCGAAATCCGCAATGGAAAAGCGGCGGTCGGGAAATTCCGGCCGCGGCAAGTGCGGCATCGGGAACGGCGCGACGTTGGCTTCGAGTCGGCGCTGATAGGATTCCAGGCGTCCGACGTCAGCGACCTTTTGATAGCCCGCGGGAAGCTCGGCAAAACTTCCCCCCATGGAGAGGATCTTATCGAGCGTCTGATAAAGCCCGGACGCGCCGCCCCCGAGGCGCGGCAGCGTGCGGGTCTGAAAACCCTTGGGTCCGTCGATCGCCTGGAGGAACGCGAAGTGATTGGTCCCGGTCGTCCCGGCGGAGGGGTCGGCATCCAGTCCGGTGCCGTTGTTCTGCAGGACGAGCTTCGGCCCCATCTTCGCGCGCGCCCACCGGACGAGCGCGGCAGTCGGGGCGAAATCGGAACGCCAATGGGGAGGCGTGGTCTCGATGACGTCCCAGGCGTTGATCGCGAGCGAAGTCCGGGTGTGCCGGAATTCACGATCGTGAATCTCGATCACCCGGCGCTGCGCCGCCTCGTCGCGGGCGAAGTCGAGCCCTGCGGCCAACAACCGCGCATTGGTGCCGGAATCGCGCGTGCCACGATAGAACGGCTCGGCGTAGAGCGTCATCGCGCCGGACGCGACGACCTCGCAGATTTCCGGCGCGTCGTCGTAACGCCGCGCGACCTCGCGCATGAGCTGCTCATACTGGTCGAGCACGACCGCTTCCCAGAAGCGGGGAATCGTGCCCCCCCGCCGGGACGAGAGGTTCCAGATCGCAACGCCGCCGGTCGCGCTGGCATCCGTGCCGTGCTCGGGGTCCGAAATCGGCGGACCCGCGAGCTTCTTCACGAATACCGGCGATTGCGTGCCCGCAAAGATGCGCAGTCGCAGCCGCAGTCCGGAACGGCGCGCCGCTTCAATCCTCCCCCACCCCGGGCCGTCGAACACCTGGTCGCTCGACTCCAACTCCGTCCATCCGACCTCGAGCACGGCGCTCCGCATGAACCCGGGTACCGGCTCTCCCGGACGGTAGTGGCGAATCATCAGGCCGATGCACGGCGGCTTCAGATCCGGGGATTCCTCCGCCGCGCCAGCCAGCGCCGGGCCCATTGCCAGCGCCGACGCCGCAAGCACGGGCGTGGCGGCGCGAAGCGCCGCCGTCAGGATTCCCCCGGAGCTTTGAATCAACCGCTTCATTCCATCGGGATGGGATCGCTGCGTTTGACCGTTTCGCCCTCCCAGATGGCCTCATCGGTTTTGGGATCGTAGGTCAGCACGCGGTCGGCGCTGCCCGGCGCCGGCGGCAGGTCGATGCGCGGCAGCCAGCGACGATGCTCGGCGAGGACTTCGGCATGGCGGAGCTGGCCGGCGAGGTTGGTCAGTTCACCGGGATCGTTGACCTCGTCGTAGAGTTCCTCCGTGCCGTCAGCGTAATGAATGTAGCGCCAGTTCTTGCTGCGCACGCTGTGATTGCCCTGATTGTGCGTGGTGATGGCCGGCCGCGTGCGAACGGCCTCGCCGCGCATTTGCGGAACGAGGCTCACCCCCTCAAGATCGGAACGCGGGGGCAGGCCGCACAGATCGATCAACGTGGGATACAGGTCGAGCAATTCCGCGGGATCGTTGATGCGTCGCCCCGGTTCTATACCCGGTCCCGCCATGAGCAAGGGGACCCGGGTCGACCGTTCCCAGAGGGTGTTCTTCCCGCTGATGTCCTTCTCGCCAAGGTGAAACCCGTGGTCTCCCCACACCACGATGACCGTGTTGTCGGCGCGGCCGGAATCTTCCAGCGCCTGCAGCAATCTTCCGACCTGCGCATCGACGAAGCTCGTGCACGCGAGATACGAGCGGACGAGATTCCGCCATTGATGGTTTTCTTTCAGCCACGCCAGGCGCGGCTCCGGCAGGCGCCAGTGGAGATACCAGGAGAAACGCGGCGTGTCGTCGCGGTCTCCCGCCAGGACGGGCGGCAGGACGCTGTCGTCGTCCGGATAGAGATCGAACCACTTCTGCGTGGCGTAGCAGGGCACGTGCGGCAGAAAAAATCCCGCGGCGAGAAAGAGCGGCTGGTCGCGCGGCGCGGTGCGAAGCTGCCCGGCCGCCCAACTGGCGACCTGATAGTCGCCCTTGTCCTCGTCGCGGTGCGGAAACACCCCCCAGTCCATCAGCGGATGATTGCCATTCGGGGTCGGTGGGATGAGCTTGTGGGGCGGCAGCGCGCCGATGCCGCCGTGCCGGTCCCAGACATCGAACTCGCGACCGGGCTCCGTAATGGCGTCCGGCTTGTAGTGATACACCTTGCCCGTGGCCATCGTCCGGTAGCCCTGTGCGTGGAAATATTGCGGCAGCGTCACGCGATCGTGAAGCGCCCCGACCGTGCGAAACCACGGCGCCAGGCCATGGATTCCGGTGGTGCTCGGCCGCAACCCGAGCATCACGCTGGTTCGCGACGGATTGCACAGCGGCGCCTGGCAGTGCGCGTTGAGGAAAATGGCGCCGCGCTTCGCGAGCGCGTCGAGGTTTGGCGTCTTCGCGAGCGGATGTCCGCCAAAGGCGCCAATCCAGTCGTTCTGGTCGTCGATCACGACGAACAAGACATCAGGGTGTTTGGCGGACTCCGTCGCCCAAGCCGAAGCAATGCCGATCGGGAGGACGAACGAGAGGAGCAGCGCGGGAGTGATTTTCATAATCAAGCGGTGAAAGCAGATTCAACGCGCAATGAACACGTAGTCGCCGGATCCGACGTCGATCCGCGGGTGCCCGGCGGCAAACCCCACCTTCCGGACGCCGGAGGCGGCAGCGGCCGGCCGACCGCCTTCCGTGATCGTGGCGTCGGCGGCGACCGGGAGCACGATCGTGGCGGTGCAGTTGGCCGGCACCGTAACCCGCAGCTCAAAGCCGCCGCCGCCGGGGCGGCGCCATCCGCTGGTGATCCTTCCGCGAACGGAATCATAGGACCCTCGGGCCCACTCCAACTCGGCGGGCGGTTGCGGCGCGATGATGACGTTGCGAAACCCGGGCGCGGATGGATCGGGCGCGATCCCGGCCAGATACTTCATCATCCACGCGTTCACATCGCCGAAGAAGGTGTGGTTGAGCGAACCCGCACCGTCGCGACGGCCGGCGGTGCCGCCGGCGTTCCAGTTTTCCCAGAGCGTGGTCGCACCCTGCGCCACCTGCACCGCGTAGCTGGGCTCGGTTGGCTGCAGGTTCATCCGGTACGCAAGCGCGGCGTGGCCGCGGGCGGCCAGCGCGGTGGGAACCCATTTCGAGCCGAGATAACCGTAATCGAGATGATCGCCGTTTCGCGAGATCGATGTCACCAGCGCCTCGACGATTCTCGCCTCCTCCGCCGGTTCCGCCAACCCGTGAAACAGCGCCGCGCCGAACGCAGTCTGCGTGCCTGCAGCGTAGGTGGCGGTGTCGGCATGATAGAACGCGCGGTTGAACGCCGCGCGGATCCGGTCCGCCAGCGCATCGTATTTCACCCCCTCGTCCTTCTCCCCCAGCATCCGTGCGACCGCAGCGACGATGCGCGCATCGCGGTAGTAGTAGGCGGTGTCGGTCAACGCAGAGGGCGTCCGGGCCTTCCAGGGGCTCCAATCACCCAGCCCGATGTCCACGATATCGTCCTTGGCGCGGCCGGTCAGATAATCGACATACTTTCTGAAGCCCGCGAAATTCCGCCGGAGCGCGGTGCTGTCGCCGTAGTACTCGTACAGGTACCATGGCACCCAGAGGAAGGCGCTGTCCCACGCGGGGCCGCTGCCAAAGCCATACCCCCATCCTCCGGTCGGAACGATGCCTGGCAGCGCGCCCGTGACGAATTGCTCGTCAGCGAGGTCCGCGACCCATTTCTCGTAGACCGTGATGCCATCCTGATAGAACAGGCCCTGCTCGCACGCGATCAGGGCGTCGCCCGTCCAGCCGTTCTTCTCGCGATGCGGACAATCGGTCGGAAATGCGAAGAGATTGCTGAGATACGACCACCTTCCGTTCGCCCAGATTTTTTCGAGCACGGGATTGGCCGCGGCAAATTCGCCCGCCGCCGGCACGTCGGCATGAAAAACACGGATGGCGAGGTTGTCGGCGGTCAGCCCGGCGGGGGCGCCGGTGACCTCGACGTAGCAAAACCCGTGATAGGTGAAACGCGAGTGCCAGCGCTCGACGCCGTCTCCCCTGCACGTGTAGCTGTCGGTCTGGAACTGCTGCGTCTTGTCGAATCGAAC
>Ga0164241_10005073_pt1 | contig 12479 bp, 10 predicted proteins | sample OricomyardsoilBY_FD_108780 | JGI IMG/M metagenome (GOLD analysis project Ga0164241, IMG submission 108780) | Backyard soil microbial communities from Emeryville, California, USA - Original compost - Back yard soil (BY) | ecosystem: Environmental > Terrestrial > Soil > Unclassified | place: USA...
CGTAGAACTTGCCCTCCTCGCCCTCGCTGTCGGCGTCGAGCGACGACCAGAGGCCGCCCTCGGGATCGGACAGCTCGCGGCCGAGGAACGCGACCGTCTCGGCGATGACTTCTTCGGCGCGCGGCGCGAGCGGGCCGGCCATCGCGCACACGCCGGCGTAGATCCCGAGCAGCTGCGCCTGGTCGTACAGCATCTTCTCGAAGTGCGGCACGCGCCATTCGGCGTCCACCGAGTAGCGATGAAAGCCGCCGCCGACGTGGTCGCGCATGCCGCCGTACGCCATGGCGCGCAGCGTCTCGAGCGCCATCTCCCGCGCCTTGCGATCGCCCGCCGTCGCGTGCGCCCTGAGGAGGAACAGCAGCTCCGCGGGCCGCGGGAACTTCGGCGCCCCGCCGAAGCCGCCGTGCCGGGCATCGAACGTCTGCGCAAACGCGGTGATGCCGGTCGTGATGGCATCGCGCCCGGCCACGGGCGCACGATCGGGCGCCGCCTCACCCGCCCCGCTCTGCTCGCGCAGCTGCGTGATGATGTCGGCGGCAGACTTGTCGATGTCGCCGCGATCGCTCCGCCACGCGCTCGCCAGCCGCTCGAGAATCTCGACGAATCCCGGACGCCCCCACTTCGACGTCGGCGGAAAGTACGTGCCTCCGAAGAATGGCTTCAGGTCCGGCGTGAGCCACACGCTCATTGGCCAGCCGCCGGCGCCGGTGGTGGCCTGCACGAACATCATGTAGACGCGGTCCACGTCCGGCCGCTCCTCGCGGTCGACCTTGATCGACACGAAGTGTTCGTTCAGCACCCGCGCGACCGCGGGATCCTCGAACGACTCGTGCTCCATGACGTGGCACCAGTGACACGTCGAGTAGCCGATGGAGAGAAAGATCGGCTTGTCCTCCGCCCGCGCCCGGGCGAACGCCTCCTCCCCCCAGGCGTACCAATCGACAGGGTTGTTGGCGTGCTGGAGAAGATACGGACTGCGTTCGAGCGACAGACGATTAGGCATAACAGCGTTCAGTTGACGGTGGGACGCGGTGGACCCGCCGCGGCGTCCTCAGCCTTCCAGCGGCGGCGCGGCCGGCGCGCCCGTCGGCAGGTCCTTGCGGAGCCGCGCGACGGCGGCCGTGATCTCCACGCCGTACAGCAGGATGACAGAAGACACATACACCCAGATCAGGAACACGACCACGGCGGCGATCGATCCGTGGACGGTGAAGCGCGACAGGTCGCGGACGTACCACGCGAACCCCTCGAACGCGAGGCGCCACAGCACGCCCGCGAAGGCGGCGCCGAACCACACATCGCGCAGGCGCACCTGCGCGTTCGGCACGAAATAGTAGATGAGCCCCGCGATCAGGATGAAGATCGGCGTCGCGGAGTTCCGGTAGAAGAACGTGCTGAACTCCCAGAGCTGCGGAAACCGGTAGACGACGCCGGCGAACCAGCGCGCTTCCACCAGCTGCGCCGCGCTGACCAGAACCAGCGCAGTGACGGTCAGCGCGCCGGCCACCAACATCATGAGGAACGCGACGAGCTTGTGTTTCCAGAAGCTGTAATTGCGCTCCACGGCCCAGGCATGGTTGACGGCCGAGGTGACCGCGCCGAAGACGCCCATGGATGCCCACGCAGTCAGGACGGTGCCGGCGACGCTCAGCTTCAACGGCGCATTGGCCATGTCGTGGACCTGGGCCGTCAGGAAATCAAAACGGCTCGGCAGTGATCGCACGAAGATGTGAAGGAGGTTTTCGGTTTCCACGTCACTGGTCACCGCAATGCGGCTGAGGACGATGAGCACGAGGAGCAGGAACGGAAAGAGCGACAGCAGCGCGTAGTACGCGATGGACGCCGCGAACGTCAGGTTGCTGCTGTTGTAGAAGTCGACGAAGCCGCGGACGAGCGCGCGCAGACCCAGGTGGCACGTCGTACCGCACCAGCGCGCAGCTCTGATGTGAAGACGCGGCTGAAGGACCGCGACGCCGGCGTTGCCGCCGCCCCCGCGCGGATGCACCTGCACTGACAATCATTGTACTGAAGCCTCCTATAATCTCCGCGTGCGCATCCACGACCGCGCGCTGCTGCCCATCCGGCCGCAGGCGCCTGCACCGCGTCAGCCTGCCGAACTCGTCGGCGACGACGTGGAATGCCGGACAGCGGTGGTCGAATCCCGCACGCCCGTTGAAGCCCGCACGTCGGCCCCGGCACCTCGAGCCGACAGTGCCTTTCCCTGCGAGCGCTGCGGCACGGCCATGTATCGGATGCATGCGGTGTGGCGCTGTCCATCCTGCCGGTTCAAGACCGATTGCTGCGGCTGGTGAACCCGGACATCGAGGCGTGGATGGAGGACGTGCGGTCGCGCTTCACGCGCGACCTGTCGACGCCCGAGTTTCTCAAGGCCGTGCGTGCGTTGTCGGCGCGGTACGTCGAACGCCGCGACACGCTCGGCCGGCGATCGGCAGCCGACTCGGCGGGCAAACGCGCGGCCTTCGCGGCCTTCTTCGCGCCCCTGCATTTCCTCACCACGCAGGCGGTCGTCCGCCAACTCGACGCCGCCCGCCGGCCGGTGGAGACCATCGTGGACCTCGGCTGCGGCACGGGCGTCGCGGGTGCCGCCTGGGCACTCGCCTTCCCTCGTCGACCGCGGATCGTCGGGATCGATCGCGAGGGGTGGGCACTCGACGAGGCCGCACGGACATGGCGTGCACTCGGCCTCGAGGGCCGCACGAAGCGGGCAGATATCGGCCGGCCTCTTTCGTCGCTCGTCACGCCGTTCTTTCGACACCCTCCGGCGACGGGCATCGTCCTAGGATGGAGCGCCAACGAGCTCACCGGCGCGGCGCGTGCGGCGCTGTTGCCGGATCTTGTGGCGCTGGCGGAACGGGGCGCGTCGCTGCTCGTCATCGAGCCGATCGCGCGGACCGCCGTCCCCTGGTGGGATGACTGGAGCCGGACATGGACGCGGGCGGGTGGCCGATCGGATCTCTGGAAACTGAACGAGCCGCTGCCGTCGTCGCTGGCGGTGCTGAGCGAGTCCGCCGGTTTTCGCCGCGAAGGGCTGACCGCGCGCACGCTGTGGCGATGAGCCGCGTGCCGGCCGCGCCGACCTTTCGGTATACGATGCAGACTATGGAACCCGTGGAGTCACCGGCGCCGGAAGACGCCGAACTCGTCTCCGGCCTGCGCGCCGGAGATCCGCGCGTTTTCGAGCTGATGGTCCGGCAGTACGGCCCGCGGCTGCTCTCCACGACCCGCCGCATCCTGAACAACGACGAAGACGCCCGCGATGCCGTGCAGGATGCGTTCATCTCCGCGTTTCGCGCGCGCGCGCAGTTCGCCGGCGACTCGAAGATCTCGACGTGGCTGCACCGGATCGCGGTCAACGCCGCACTGACGCGGCTGAGATCCCGCCAGCGGAAGTCCGAGGACGCCCTCGACGACCTGCTGCCCCAGTTTCAGCCGAACGGGCACTATGCGGAGAAGCTCGTCGCCTGGAACGAACCAGCCGACGAGGCGGTCTCCCGTAAGGAAACCAAGACTCTCGTCCGCGGCAAGATCGACGAGCTGCCGGAGTCATACCGGACCGTTCTTCTCCTGCGCGACATCGAAGGATTGTCGACGGAGGAGGCCGCACGCATGCTGCAGATCACTCCCAACGCGGTGAAACTCAGACTGCATCGCGCCAGGCTGGCGCTCCGGGCCCTGCTCAGGCCCCATTTCCAGGGAGCTGTCGCATGACGACCTGCCGCGACCTGACGGCTTTTCTCGCGGAGTACGTCGGCGGCGAACTCGACGCCGCCATCCGCGACAACTTCGAAGCCCACATCGCCCGCTGTCCGGACTGTGTCGTCTTCATTGCGCAGTACCGCCGCACCATCCAGGTCAGCCACGCCGCCTTCGACGAAGTCCAGCACGAACCCCTTCCGGAAGGTCTCGTCAAAGCCATTGTTCAGGCCATGAAGAAGGCTTGAAGACTGAAGACTTGAAGACTTGAAGGCTTGAAGGCTTGAAGGCTTGAAGACCATGAGGCTGAAGACTTGAAGACTTGAACGTTCAAGCGCTCAACTCTTCAAGTCCCCAAGCCTCCCTCCCATGGGTAACGCGGCGCTATCCGCAACCAATCTCCCACCACGTCAATCGAGCCAATAGCGGCCGAGGCCAGGCATTGCTCTTGCACAACGTGAGTCGTGCTCGTGCAAGTTTCTCCTCTCAGAGGTGCCCCATGCGTATTCGTGTTCTGACGACCTGGCTGTCCATCGTGGCGCTCGTCGGCGCTTCGCCGGCCTGGGCCAAACAGCAGATCGCCGACCCAGCCGTGCAGCAGGCCGCCATCGCCGACAAGGCGAATGCTGACGCGGCGGCGCGGCAGACCGTCACGGCGGTGCTGCAGCGTTCCGACGTGAAGGAAATGGCAGGAAAGCTTGGCGTGGATCTCAAACGCGCCGAATCGGCGGTGAAGACGATGCCGGCCGATCAGGTCAGTGACCTGGCGCAGCAGCTGCTGAATGCCGACCCCGATCTCGCGGGCGGCAACACGACGGTGACGATCTCGATCACCACCCTGCTGCTGAACATCATTATCATTCTGCTCGTTGCAGACTGACCCGTCACCTCCGGCGGCGGCCGCGCCACACGCGCGTGCCGCCGCCTGCGCGCTGCTCCTTCTGCTGGTGCTGCCGGCAGGAGCGGCGGCGCGCGCGGGCGTGCTGCTCGACCTGCCGTACCTCGCCCAGACCGAGCAGCTGTGCGGCGGCGCATCGGCCGCCATGATCCTCCGCTACTGGGGCGAGACGACGGCCGCGCCGCAGGACTTCTCCGGTTTCGTCGAGCGCACGCGCGGAGGGATCCGCACGACCGTGCTCGCGGCCGCCCTGCGCGATCGAGGCTGGCGCGTGGATCGGCTGCCCGGCGCTGCAGCGCCGAGCGCGGCGGTTCGCGTGGAACTCGACGCCGCACGCCCCGTCCTCGCACTCATCGAAGATCGCCCCGGCGCCTTCCACTACGTCGTGGTCGTGGGGTACACGTCGGACGCTATCGTGTTCCACGACCCCGCGCGCGCGCCGTTTCGCGTGATGCCGGCCGCGGAGTTCGATCGGCGGTCCACCGCGGCCGATGGCTGGATGGCTCGCGTGCAGCCGGCGCCCGACCGCGCGGACCGCGATGGTGCGCGAGCAACGACACCCACGATCCAATCTGCAGGTCCGCCTGACACCACCTGTTCACCACTTGTGGATGAGAGCGTTCGCGCGGCGACAACGGGCGATCTGCCGAAGGCGGAGCGCGGCCTGCTCGATGCGCTCACACGATGTCCGGAGGACGCTGACGCGTGGCGCGAACTGGGCGGACTCCGTTTCGTGCAGAAACGATACACAGACGCATATCTGCTCGTCGAGAAAGCCACCATGCTGCGTCCGGCCGATCGTGACGCGTGGCAGCTGCTCGGGTCCTCGCAGTTTCTTCGCGAGAACCTCACCGGTGCGCTCGAGGCCTGGAACCGCATCGGCGCGCCCCGCATCCTGGACGTTTCGTTCACCGGCCTTCAACGCACCCGTCATCCCGCGGCGATCGGCGCGTTGGGACTGACGGCAGGCGCACTGCTGACCCCGCGCTCGTTCCACCTCGCCGCCCGCAGACTTGGGGACTTGCCGACCACGGCCGCGACAGGGCTTCGATTCCAGCCCCTGGCCGATTCACGCGTGAGTGTCGAGGCGACCGCCATCGAGGCTCCCCTCATTCCTCAGGGGTGGCCTGCCTGGGTGGCCTTCGCGACGACGTCTGGATTCCGGCGCGAGGTGCAGCTCGATCTCTCGAGTCCCGCAGGTGCCGGTGATCTGTGGACGATCGCGCACCGGTGGGCGCGCGAACGGCCGCGAACACGCTTCGCGCTGCAGGTGCCGCCAGTCCCTCATCTGCCGGTGTTCATGGGCGTGGATCTGCTGGACGAACGACAGGCGTATGACGTGCCGGCACTGGGCGACGGGGAGCCGTTTCGCGAGTCGCGCCGGCGTGCGCGCGTCAGCCTCTCGAACTGGGCGGCGCCCTGGCTGCGATGGGAAGGCAGCTTTTCGATCGATCGCATCGGCGCGTCACGATACACGGCCTTCTCGGGCCGGATCGTCGCCCGAGCGCTGAACGATCGCGTCGCGGTTACGACCGAGGCCGGCCGATGGATCGCCCGCGGCGATGCGCGCGGGTTTGACACCGGCACGGCTATCGTCTGGTGGCGTTCAACGGCGCGTGCGGGCGTACCCGTGTGGTCGGCGCGCGCTGGCGAGTCGATCGCGAGCGCCGAGGCGCCGCTGGCCACCTGGCCGGCCGCGGGCGCCAGCGACGGACGAGGCGTCTTTCTTCGCGGCCACTCGCTGTTCGACGACGGCGTCATCACAACGCCCGCGCTGGGTCGTTCCCTCGCATTCGGCACCATGGAATACACCCATCCTGTCTACACGAGCCCGTACGGCATGCTCGCGATCGCGGGCTTCGCGGACGTGGCACGTGCCACAGATCGGCTCTCAGGCGCCGCCAACGGGCGTGTGCATGTGGATATTGGCGCCGGACTCCGCGTCGGCTCACCGACTTTCGGCGGCTCGGTTCGTCTCGACGTGGGATACGGCGTGCGCGATGGCGCGCACAAATTCTCAGCCGGATATCTCGTGCCCTGGGGCCGCTGACATAGTGAGATCCCGCACGTCCGCAACGGGCATGTGGATGCCCTGATCGTCACATCGCTTCTCCCGCACGCCCGAAACTACCTGCCGGCGCGTGCCGTGAGGCCACGGCGTCTGGCACGTCAGTTGCTCAATTCCAGGCATGGGAGGACGTTTCACATGCGGAAACTATTGCTGACGGCCGGACTCGTTTGCGCACTCGCCGGTGCGCTGCCTTCGCGAGCCGACGCTCAGGCGTTCATCACGCCGTTTGCCGGCGCCACCTTCAAGGGGGACGCACCGGCGTCCAAACTGACATATGGCGCCAGCTTCACATTCATGGGTAAAGCGGCGGGTTTGGAACTGGACTTCGGCTACACGCCGGACTTCTTCAATCAGGACCAGGGCGACGTCGTCGTCGTCGGGGACAACAACGTCACGACCGCGATGGCCTCGCTCGTCGTCGGTCCCGGGGACGGCCCGGTGCGGCCGTATGGCGTGTTCGGCGCCGGGCTCATACGCAGCGCACTCAGTGCGACTGACTTCTTCGACGACGTGTCGACAAACGACTTCGGCGTGAACGCCGGATTCGGCGTGCTGGGCAAAATCACCGATCACGTGTGGGTGCGCGGCGACATTCGCTACTTCCGCAGCCTGCAGGATCCAACAGACGATAACGATGTGGATCTGACGCTTGGTAAGTTCGACTTCTGGCGCGGGACGCTCGGCATCTCGTTCCATCTGTAAGTCGAGAGCGGTCACATACAGGAAGGAAGAAGCTGGAAGTGAGGAAGGTAACGACCTTCTCACTTCCGGCTTCGACCTTCCGGAGCACGTTGCGACACGCACGCTAACGGTGTCACGTGTTCTCGCGCCGGCGGCCGCTTCATGATGGGCAGTGCGCCGCGGTCCACTCCCCATCCCGGTCCTTCCGGAAGCGCTCTTCATCCACGCCGCCGACACACCCGATCGCGTCGCGTTTTGCGCCGCGGTGAATCGGCGACGTGGCCCGAGGCGCTCACGGGCCGGACGGAGCCGCCGTGAGGGGGCCACGAGCGAGGCACGGCAGGAGCAATACAAATCCATCCGACCCGCGGTGCGCGACCCCGCTCGTACGTGCCACAATGTTGCGCCATGAAACGCATCGTCGCTCTCACGCCCGGCGGCCCCGACCATCTCACTGTGCAGGACGTTCCCGTTCCTGAACCCGGTCCCGGCGAAGTGCTCGTCAAGCTTGCGGCGAGCGGCGTCAATTTCATCGACGCGTACTTCCGTAGCGGGTTGTACAAAAGCGACCTGCCGATCGTTCTCGGCAGCGAAGGCGCCGGCGTTGTCGAACGGGCCGCGGCCGATGTGACGGACCTCCGCGCGGGCGATCGCGTCGTGTACGCCATGCATCGCGGCTCGTACGCGGAATATGCCGTCGTGCCCGCGCGGCTCGTGGCAAAGATCCCGGATGCCGTGGAGTTCGCGACGGCCGCTGCGGTCATGTTGCAGGGGGCGACGGCGCACTATCTGACGCACTCGACCTTTCCGCTCGGGCCCGCGCACACGTGTGTTGTTCACGCGGCGGCGGGCGGCGCCGGCGGTCTGACCGTGCAGATGGCGAAAGACCGCGGCGCGCGCGTGATCGGCACGACCTCGACCGAGGCGAAAGCGCAGGAGGTACGCGCGCTCGGCGCCGACGAGGTCATCGTGCACGAAACCCACGACTTCGAAGCAGAAGTGAAGCGCCTGACCGGCGGCCGCGGCGTCGATGTCGTCTACGATTCCGTCGGCAAGACCACGTTCGATCGCAGCCTGAAGGTCATCCGCCCGCGCGGGACGATGGTGCTGTTCGGGCAGTCGAGCGGCCCGGTGCCGCCGATCGATCTCAACCTCCTGAACCAGCGCGGCTCGCTGTACGTCACCCGTCCGAGCCTGGCGCACTATCTGGCGACGCGTGAGGAAGTGCAGTGGCGCGCTGACGAGGTGTTCGCGCGCGTCGTCTCCGGGGCGCTCAAGGTGCGGATTTCCGGCACCTACGGCCTGGACAACGTCGGCGACGCCCATCGCGCCATCGAGAGCGGCAAGACAACCGGCAAGCTGGTGGTGAGCCTGTCCTGATGCGCGGGGTTCCTGGAGTGCATCGCGAAACTGCGCGCCTGTGGACCGCGCTGACGGCCGGCCCTGCGCCGATTTCGCTACGTTTTCTTGCGGTCGCGGTTCTCGTCGCCGCGCTGGTCGTCATCGGGCAGCCCAGACCGGCCGCGCAGGAGTCTCAGTCCGGGCAGGCAGCGCAACCGCCGAAGACGGTGGTCGGCTCGCAGGAAGACGTGACGCGCCTGCGCGAATACCAGACCCTGCTGGCCAGTCGCATGAACGACCTGGTCACCGAGACTTCGCTGACCGCGCTCATCAAGACCACGATGGGACTCGCGTTCCTGCGATCGACAGGCGGCGCCGGCCCTGACGAGAACCGGGCGGCGCTGGTCGCCATCATGTTCTACCTGAACCGCTGGCCCATCGAGGCGGTCGTGCCCGAGGCCCGCTCCTGGCCACGCATCCCGCAGCGTACCTTCGCCCTGCGCGGGCGCACCGACCTCGCTCAGCACTTCATCACGTCCGCCGCGATCGCGGCCGCTGCCGGCGTGCCGTTTGCCGACTGGGCGGGTCTCTACAAGGAGTTGAGCGACGCGCGCGGCGGCAGCGGTTTTTCGTTCTCGGATCTCGCCGCCGATCGGGCCGGCAGGGCATTCGGGCAGCTCGCCACGCGGGATCACGAGTCGGCGCGGCGTCTCCAGGCGCTCGCCGGCGAGCGTCTCACGGAGGACGACATCATGCCGAATGTGAGCGGACTCGCGGATAACCTCAGCGAGAGCGAGTTCGGCCGGCGCTTCGGCGGCGTCGGATCGCCGAAATACAACGAGGTCGTCCTGGAGATCGACGCGCGAATTTCGGCGCTGCCGCTCCACAAGTAGATCGGCGTGTGCAAACGCGCGCTGCGATCCCGTTCCTCCGTAAGCCGTAAGCCTGTCTAACTCCGTCGCTCGAGCACGATGTAGGGCAGGTTGAGGCGGTCGGGAGCGAAACCCGGATACAGCCACGCGTCCGTGGGCGTGCTGCGGAACTCGACGTAGTACTGAAGAGCAAATGGCGCGTCGGCGTACGCCGCCGGGATCGTCGCCTGATAGCTGTTGCCGGCGCGCACGAGTGCGACGCTCTCGTAGCGTTCCGCCTGATTCACGTGGCGATAGAACAGGCGGCCGGAGGTCACCGGCGCTTCTCCACCAGGGACGAACCGCAGGGAGACGCCAGCGCCGCGCGTGAGCGCGGGCGGCTGGTGCGTGACCGACGCGTTCTTGCGCGGCGGCGGAGCCAGCGCCTCGGAGACGGCCCGCTGAACTGCCGGATCGGCCGACCTCGCCGCCGTCGCAAGCTTCTCTTCCATGCGGGCGATGTCCTGATCGATGGCCGGCAGCCGGTCGGCCCACGCCCCGCGGTTGGAAATCTTGTCGCTGGCGGAGAGATCGGGTGCGTAGACCCGACTTCCGACAGCGGCCAGTTGCGCCCACGCCTCCCGTGCCTCGCGATACGCCTTGACCGCTTCCTGCAACGCCTGGCTGTCCGACGTCTTCTCGTAGATGGCGTACAAAACGCCGGCGCGCAGTTTTGACGCGAAGAACTTCCCCAGGCCGCGCTGGATGTCGATGTCGGCCAGCAGCCGCGGGACGGCGCCGGCGTCTCCCACCGTTGTCAGGATCGAAAACACCTGCCGGCCTGCCGGCGCCGCAGACAGTTCGTTCAGCCACGCCGCGACCTCGAGCGGCGAGTACTTTCCGCTGCGCTCGTTCTTCAACAACTCATCCGCATGCTCGACCATCCGGGAGAACAACTGCGGATCGAGCGGGCTCGCGTTCTGAAAGGTGCGCGGCTGAGGCGAGTCGCCGTACGGGTTGGGCTGCGGCTGCGCGACCAGCGGCTGATTCCAGTAGACCTCGGGCCAATAGGCATCGCAGGCGGCCGACGGCAAGTATGCGGTCGTCACGATCGGAAGTATCCGGCTGACTCTGGCGAGCCCATCCTGGAGCGCCCGCCCGCCGGCAAAGCCCCGCTCCATGACGTCGGCGGTCGTGTCGGGGTTGTAGCTGAGACGGCCCCACGTGCGATAGACGTAGTCGTACTTCTGCCAATCTCGTCGCGGTTCAAGCGCGGCTTCGATGTAGCCGCTGCGCCGCGTGCCCTCGATGCCGGTGCCTCTCCGGCCCCGGCAGGTCAGCGGCTCCATGTAGTCGAACCCAGTCGACCCGCAGAACGAGAACATGCGCGAGTACGACCGCATGGCTTCCGGATCACCCGACAGCAGCAGCCGCTGCGTTCCGGCGAAGATGCGATGCCGGACGGTGTACTTCCGGTCCTCGCGCAGCAGATCGGCGTATCCGTACCGCGTGAACGACCGCTGCCCTTCACTGAGCGTCATCAACCCGCGGCCGACCCGCCCGGGCGCCGGCATCTCGAGATCGCGTATCGCGGCCTGGTGGTATGGCATGCCGAGATGCTCGGCCCAGTACTTCGGCGAGACGTTCACCGGCATCCTGGTCGCGAGCGCGTGGTCGATCATCTGCGCGTCGATGCCCTTCGCGTGGAGATCGATCTCGACGCTCCGTCCCGACTTCGGCACGCCGTCGAACACGGTCTTCCAGAACTCGTAGCTGCCTTCCGCAATGCCGCTCTCGCCGTGGATGCGAAGCGCCACGGACGAAATGGCCGGGCACGCCTTCAGTAGCGCGGCCAGAGAGTCGCGGCAATATGCGGCATGCCGATCGTCGGTCAGCCCTTCGACGACGTACTTCGCGCGGGGGCTGTTCGGCATCTTGTAGCCGTGCATCCAGATGCCCAGCTGGAAGTCGAGGCCGCGAGCCACGGCTTCTTCGCTGATGTACTTCAGCATCTCCAGGTTCTTCGCGCGGTCGGCATCCGTGATGTTCGACATGCGCACGCCGTAGCCTGGCGTGTCGACGAGGAACGGATACAGGAAGACGAGGTACGAATCCGCGACGTTGTTCAGCGTGTCGTACCCGAGGCCGAATGCCAGGTGCAGCCGATTGAACCGGTACGCGGCGAGCATCGAGAGGTACTCGGGCCAGAAGGCGCGATCGAACAGCCACGGCGTGTCCAGCGTCTCGCTGGTGAACTGCCGCATGACGCTGCGGACGGTGTTGGCGGGGCGTTCCACGACAGGCTGCGCGATGTTGAAGAAGGCGTCCGGCGCGCCGCCGCGTCCCACCCGATCGGCAATCTCGAGGAGCGCATACGTCAGACCGCGCGGATCCGACCCGGCGGCCAGCAGGACGCGGCGGCTCGACAACCCGGTTGGGAGCAGCGCCAGGCGCTCCGCTCCCTGCGAGATGACGATACGCTCGCGCGCGAGCTCCGCCGCCGCGAGCGGTGACGTATGCCCGCACGCTGCGATACACCAATCGCCGGCTGAGGTGTCGGCAAGCCGATCCACGCGCTTGACCGCGAAATTCGCAGCGCGAAGCCGCTGCCCGAGTTCGCCGAGCGCCCACGTGACCGGCGCGGACGCCGCGACACGATCCAACGGATCGACAACGAGCGCGACCGTCTGTCCCTGGCCGATCAGTTTCGTCGCGAACGGTTGGAGCGCCAGGGCGCTTCCACCCGCTATGCCGGTTCGCAGGAAGTCTCTTCGGTGCATGGGGACAAGGTATAACGGCTTGCGGTTGAGGGCTTGAGGACTTGAGACATGGGACATGAGACATGGGTTGAAGCCTGTCCCCTCTCGGCCGCCTCCTGCCCTGGTTGCCCTGCGCCCTGAGCCCGAGCCCTGAGCCCTGAGCC
>Ga0164241_10005074_pt1 | contig 12478 bp, 15 predicted proteins | sample OricomyardsoilBY_FD_108780 | JGI IMG/M metagenome (GOLD analysis project Ga0164241, IMG submission 108780) | Backyard soil microbial communities from Emeryville, California, USA - Original compost - Back yard soil (BY) | ecosystem: Environmental > Terrestrial > Soil > Unclassified | place: USA...
AGCGAGTCGGTCGTGTCGGTCGTGCACCTGCCGAGCGACGACATGAAGGGCCGGATCATCGGTCGCGAGGGCCGCAACATCCGGTCGTTCGAGCAGACCACCGGTGTGAACCTGATCATCGACGACACCCCCGAGGCGGTGCTGCTGTCCTGCTTCGATCCGGTACGACGGGAGACCGCGCGGCTGACGCTGGATTCGCTGGTGCTGGACGGCCGGATCCACCCGAGCCGGATCGAGGAGATCTACGAGCGCAGCAAGGGTGAGGTCGCGGAGCTGTGCGAGCGCGCGGCCGAGGACGCGATGGCGGAGGTCGGCATCACCGACCTGCACCCCGAGCTTGTCCGGACGATGGGGCTGTTGCGGTATCGCACGTCGTATGGGCAGAACGTGCTCAAGCACCTGATCGAGTCCGCGCACATCGCCGGGATGATGGCGGCCGAGCTCGGCCTGGATCCGAAGCTGTGCAAGCGCGGAGCGTTCCTGCACGACATCGGCAAGGCGCTCACGCACGAGTCCGAGGGCAGTCACGCGATCGTGGGTGCGGAGCTGGCGCGCAAGTACGGCGAGCAGGACGACGTCGTGCACTGCATCGAGGCGCACCACAACGAGGTCGAGGTGCGCACTGTCGAGGCCGTGCTGACCCAGGCGGCGGACGCGGTCAGCGGTGGTCGGCCGGGTGCGCGGCGGGAGTCGTTGGAGGCCTACGTGCAGCGGCTCGAGCGGCTCGAGGAGATCGCGATGCACCACGACGGCGTGGAGAAGGTGTTCGCGATGCAGGCCGGCCGGGAGATCCGGGTGATGGTGCTGCCGGACGCGGTCGACGACATCGCAGCGCAGGTGATGGCGCGCGACATCGCCAAGCAGGTCGAGGAGGAGCTGACCTACCCCGGTCAGATCCGGGTGACGGTCGTCCGCGAGTCCCGCGCCACCGAGGTCGCCAAGTAGATCGAGTCCGGCCGACCGAAGACTGCAGTCGCGAAGTAGACCGAGGCCGCGAAGCAGTCAGTCAGTCAGTCAGTCCGCGTACTTCGCCCGCCACTCAGGCGGATCGAACGGCGAGCCGTAGATCCGGGTCTCGCGCGCGATCCGTCCGTCGCGGAACTCGACGACGTTCGCGACGTAGTAGATGTCGCCGCCGTAGTCGGAGCGCCCGAGCACGACGAAGTGGTCGCCCGCGCCGGTGATCCGCAGGATCTGGATCGACGGCGGCGCGGGGTACTCCCGCTGCATCGCCCGCATCCGGTCGCGCCCGACGATGCGCTCGCCGGACTGCGGCATCTCCAGCACGTAGTCCTCGGCCCGCAGTTCGTGCTCCGCCTCCGCGGACAGCGCGAGCCGGTCGTCGGTCGGCCACAGCCGCTCCAGCAGTTCCCGATTCCGGTCCATGCCCCTACTGTGCACCCCCGGGCTTAAAGCAGATGCGATCCGCGACGCACTCGCCGTACGGTCTCGAGATGGACATCAGACCGGCCACCCAGGACGACGTCGCCCGCCTGATCGCCGCACGCGCTGAACACCCGGCCGCGCAACACCACATCCGCGCCCGCTGGGAAACCCAGGAATGCGGCGAAGGCCTCTACCTGCTGGCCCACCGCGACGGCGAGCTCGTCGGCCACACGTTGCTCCTCCGCGAGTCGAAGTACGCCGAGGTCCGGGCCGCCGAGAACCCTGCCGAGATCAATGCTCTGGACGCCTACGTCCGCAACCAGGGCATCGGTACGGCGATCATCCGCGCGGCCGAGGCGATCGCGGCGGAGTGGAACCGCCCTGCGATCGGCATGGGCGTCGCCCCTGACAACCCGGCCGCCCGGCGGCTCTACGAACGCCTGGGCTACCACCTGTGGTCCGGTCCACGCGTCATCGACGAGTGGACCGAGCAGGCAGCCGACGGCACGGTCGTCCGGGCCCACGCCGACGAGTGCGACTACCTCCTGAAGTCCTTGTGATCCTCGCGCAGATGTGACGGGGTCACGTCGATGGGATGGTCGGCGACCTGTTCGGGCGGGGTGGTGTCGTACTGCTTCTCGACCTCTGGGTCGATGACGGTGATGTCGTCGTGGTGGCGTGGGTTGGACAGCCGGTAGGACAGCCAGATTCCGGCCGCACCGGCCAGCATGATGATGATCCCCAGGGCGGTGAGGTTCAGAGTGTCGGACGTGTCGCGGATGGCGAACGCGATGATGGCGCCCGCGGCCATGAGCGCGATTCCGGCTCCGATCCTCATACCGGCTCCTTCCTGAAACCTCGAAAGGCATCACGTTGAGTAACTGATCTCACTCCCGGTACCCGAAAGGTTGCCAGGTCATGCGTCAGCGGAACGCGGCGTGCCCGGTCAGGGACTGGCCGATGACGAGCTGGTGGACCTCGGACGTGCCCTCGTAGGTGAGGACGGACTCGAGGTTGTTGGCGTGCCGCATGATCGGGTACTCGCCGCTGATGCCGTTCGCGGCCAGGATCGTGCGGCACTCGCGGGCGATCGCGATCGCCTCGCGGACGTTGTTCAGCTTGCCGACGCTGACCTGCTCGGGCCGCAGCGTGCCCTTCTCCTTCAGCCGGCCGAGGTGGACGGCGAGCAGGATGCCCTTGTTCAGCTCGACCGCCATGTCGGCGATCTTGGCCTGGGTCAACTGGTAGGCCGCCAGCGGTTTGTCGAACACGATCCGCTCACCGGCGTACGCGATCGCCGTCTCGAGGCAGTCGCGGGCCGCGCCCATCGCACCGAAGATGATGCCGAAGCGGGCCTCGTTCAGGCAGCCGAGCGGACCGGACAGGCCGCGTGTCTGCGGCAGCATCGCCGACGCGGGCAGCCGCATGTCTTCGAGCACCAGCTCCGACGTGACCGACGCCCGCAGCGACATCTTCTGCCTGATCTCCGGCGCCGAGAATCCGGGCGTCGAGGTCGGTACGACGAAGCCGCGCACACCGTCGTCGGTCCGGGCCCAGACGACCGCGACGTCGGCGACGGAGCCGTTGGTGATCCACATCTTCGAGCCGTTCAGAACCCAGTCGTCACCGTCGCGGCGCGCGGTGGTGCGCATGCCGCCCGGGTTGGAGCCGAAGTCCGGCTCGGTCAGCCCGAAGCAGCCGATCGCCTCGCCCGCGGACATCCGGGGGAGCCACTCGTCCTTCTGCTCGTCGCTGCCGTACTTCCAGATCCCGTACATCGCCAGCGACCCCTGCACCGACACGAGCGACCGCATCCCGGAGTCCGCCGCCTCGATCTCCAGGCAGGCGAGGCCGTAGGCGACCGGTCCGACCCCGGCGCATCCGTAGCCGGTCAGGTGCATCCCGAGGAACCCGAGGGCTCCGAGTTCCTTGGCCAGCTCGCGCGCCGGAATGTTCGCGGTCTCGAACCACTCCGGCAACGACGGCCGCAACCGCTCGTCCGCGAACCGCCGAGCCGTCGCCCGGACGTCGACCTCCTCCTCGCTCAGCAACGAGTCGACATCCACGACATCCAACGAAGCACTCATGCCCTCACGCTAGCCGGTCTCCGGCATCAACAAGATCCAGCGAAACGGTCATGGCGCCTCCCGGCCTGGACTGAGGAGCGCAGGGAGCGAAGCGACCGGAGTGACGAGGGAAGGCCGGGAGCCGAGGCCCCATGACCACGCCGGTGCCGGAGGCCCGGCCAAAAGCATCCTCACTTGCGGTACCAGGGCCACCACCAGTGGCGTTTGCGGGGGTGGCGGATGGTGATGCTGCCGTGGCGGGCCTGGCCGGTGACGTGGAGGCGGACGCCGCCGGGTCGTGGCGGGCCGGCCTTGTTCTTGGCTGAGCTGTGGACCATGTCGACCTGGTCGATGTCGACGCTCCAGCCCTCCGGGATCACCATCACGACCGAGCTGTGCTTGGCGTGCGCGTCCACGTGGATCACGGCCCACTGCACCAGCGCGTCGGTGAAGTCGAGCTTCACCGAAGAGTGCTCCGCGATCGCCGTCATCTTCTCCGGCACCGTCCACGCACCCTCACGCTTCTGCGCGCTGTGCTTCGCCCGGAGGGTGAGCTCGGTGGAGCTGCCGTGCGCGACCGGCACCAGGTCGGCCGTCGCGTCGCGGAGCTGCAACTGCGTCTTGGCCGTGTAGATCTGGGTCAGCCGCTCGTCGAGCTCCTGGAAATCCAGCCGCCCGTCGGTGTGTGCTTCCTGAACCACGGCGGCGGCGCGCTCGCGGTCGTTGTCGGACGCCCTTTGCCCGGGCGGCGGCTGCTCCAGACTCATGCCCCCAAAGGTAGCGCCGCGGCGCGGTCAGTCAGCGGCGAGATCCAGGAACCGACCGAACAACCCGGACCAGGTCTGCTCCAGCTCGGCTTCGTGCTGCTCGGCCTCGGCGATGACCACTTCCGGGCTGAAGCCCCACGACCGCAGGGTGTCCTGGTTCCAGCGCCGTACCCGGTCCACTGTGACCTCGGGATGGAACTGGACGCCCCAGCTACGACCGATCCGCAGCATCTGGTGCGGGCAGCGCTCGCTGGACATCAGCAGTACGGCGTCCGCCGGCAGGCGGGTGATCTGATCCTGGTGGCTCTCGATCCCACGCACCGTCGACGGCAGACCGGCGAGCAACGGGTCGTCCTCGGCGCCGGGCAGCAGGCTCAGTTCGGTGACGCCCTTCTCCGGGAGGCCGTACTTGCCGAGCACCTCACCGCCGAACGTGTGCGCCAGCAACTGAGCGCCCAGGCAGATGCCAAGGGCCGGCACGCGGCCTTCCTCGGTCGTTGTCCGCAGCAACTCGCGCTCGGCCTTCAGCCACGGCGACGCGGTGTCCGCGTCGGGCAGCATCGGGCCGCCCAGGAGGATCAGCGCGACGTGGCCGTCGGGGCGGTCCGGGATCGGTTCGTCGGCCCAGGCGCGGACGACGACGGGAACGAAGCCTCGGTCGTCGAGCCAGTCGAGCAATCGGCCCGGGCCACTGCCGGGATCGTTCTCGATGATCAGCACGGTCTTCGCCGGAGGGGTGACAGCTGCGCACACAAGCGCCAAAGATATGCCACGCGGCACACCGCGTTCCGCCGTACCGGAGTGTCGGTTCCGCGATACTGAGTTGCTGGGGGTGTGCCGATGGAGCCGATCAGTGGGTTCGTGCGGGCCGTGGTGGGGGACGTGACCTTCACCTTCGGCAAGGGCATGGTGTCCGCGTTCCTGGAGGCGAGGCGCAAGGCGCGCGCGTCCGGAGACGACAGGACCGTGCAGCCGCAGCTGGATGTCCTCATCCGGGCTCACGGCCAGTACGAGCCGCTCTTCGTCCCGGCGGGAACGGTCCCCGCGGTGGACCGGTTGGCCGGGCTGCAGCAGCCCTCGCCGGCGCCGCTGCTGACTGTGGAGTTCACTCCCGGCGACGGTGGGGCGCAGGCGCGTCTGGCGGCCAACGACCCGGTGCTCGTCACCATCACCGACATCAGCCACCCGGAGTTCGACGCCCTGGTGCTGACCACGTCGCTCGGCAGTGCGACGTCCGCGCGGCTGCCTCCCGGCTATTACCACGTGTCCGCCGTCGTGATCGACGAGTACGAGGACCTGCTGCTCGGGTACGGCGCCCAGCACAACCTGCACCTGGACAGTGGCGACGACCTGATCCTGTCGTTGTCCATCCACACCGGGGGCATGGCGGAGATCGAGTCGGCGCTGTCCGCACCCCGGCAGCCGGTGCTGGTCGGGCCGGACGGGGACGCGATGCCGATCCTGGACCTGGTGCTGATCGGCCGGTCCCCGGACTGCGACCTGATCCTGGACCACCCGCAGGTCAGCCGGCACCACGCCGAACTGCTCCGGATCGACCAGGTCACCTACGAGCTCCGCGACCTCGGCTCGACCAACGGCACCACGGTCAACGGCGTACCGGTCCGCTCGATCCACGTCGGCGACGGCGACGAAATCCGGCTGGGCAACTTTCCCCTCCATCTCTACGTCTCCTGATGCACCGCGTCGTCACGCGCTGTGGCGACCTGGGAGGATGGGGGCGTGAACGTGCGAACCGTTGTGATTCTCGGCTCGACCGGCTCTGTCGGCACTCAGGCGCTCGAGCTGATCGGGCGCAACCGCGACCGGTTCCGGGTGCTCGCGCTCTCGGCCGGCGGCGACAACGTCGGGCTGCTCGCGGCGCAGGCGCTCGAGTTCGGGGTCGAGGTGGTGGCGGTCGCGAAGGCCACTGTCGCCCAGGATCTGCAGCTCGCGTTCTACGCCGAGGCGCAGCGCAAGGGCTACGCGCAGGGCGAGTTCAGGATCCCGAAGATCATCACCGGGCCGGACGGCTCCAGCGAGCTCGCGGCGACGCCGTGTGACGTGGTCCTCAATGCGATCACCGGATCGGTCGGGCTGAAGCCGACGCTGGCGGCGCTCGACGCCGGTAACACGCTGGCGCTGGCCAACAAGGAGTCGTTGGTGGTCGGCGGCCCGATCGTGACCCGCCGGGTCAAGCCCGGGCAGATCGTGCCGGTCGATTCCGAGCACAGCGCGATCGCCCAGTGCCTGCGCGGCGGCTCCGCCGGCGAGGTGAGCAAGCTGCTGCTGACCGCGAGCGGTGGGCCGTTCCTCGGCAGACCTCGCGGCGAGCTCGCCGAGGTCACGGTCGAACAGGCCCTGGCTCACCCGAACTTCGCGATGGGTCCGGTCAACACGATCAACTCCGCCACCTTGGTCAACAAGGGTCTGGAGCTCATCGAGGCACACCTCCTCTTCGGGATCCCGATGGATCGCGTGGGCGTCGTCGTACACCCGCAGCAGGCGATCCACTCGATGGTCGAGTTCACCGACGGCTCCACGCTCGCCCAGGTGGGGCTGCAGACGATGACCGTGCCGATCGCGCTCGGCCTGGGGTGGCCTGACCGGATACCGGACGCGTCGCCGCCGTGGAACTGGGCCGAGGCGAGCAGCTGGCAGTTCCTGCCGCTGGACGACGAGGCGTTCCCCGCGGTCGAGCTGGCCCGCGCGGCCGGAATGCGCGGCGGGACCGCGCCGGCCGTCTACAACGCGGCGAACGAGGTCTGTGTCCAGGCGTTCCGCGACGGCCGGTTGCCGTTCCTGGGGATCGTCGACACCGTGGCCCGGGTGGTGACCGAACACGACGTACCCTCGTATGAGGAATTGTCCATCGACGACGTACTCGCCGCGGACGGCTGGGCCCGCGCCCGGGCCCGCGAACTGACCGGCGTACAGGAGACCACCAAGGCATGAGCGCGCTTCTCACCCTCATCGGCATCGTGCTGTTCGTGGTCGGCATCCTGACCTCGGTCGCACTGCACGAAATGGGCCACATGCTGCCCGCCAAGGCCTTCGGGATGAAGGTGACGCAGTTCTTCGTCGGCTTCGGCCGGACCGTGTGGTCGACCAAGCGCGGCGAGACCGAGTACGGCTTCAAGCTGATCCCGGCCGGCGGCTTCGTCCGGATCATCGGGATGATGCCGCCCGCCAAGGGCGAGGACCCGACCAAGGTCCGCAAGGCCAACACCGGCCCGATCCAGTCGATGGTGGAGAACGCGCGCACCGCCGAGTTCGAGACGATCGCGCCCGAGGACGACGGCCGGCTGTTCTACCAGAAGGTGTGGTGGAAGAAGCTGATCGTGATGGCGTCCGGGCCGCTGGTCAACGTGGTCATCGCGTTCGTGCTGTTCGGCGGCCTGTTCATGCTGTACGGCGCCAACGTCGCGCAGACGACCGTGTCCACGGTCACCGACTGTGTGATCCCGGCCTCGCAGGCGACCACCGACCGCAAGTGCCAGGACGGCGACAAGGTGTCCCCGGCCAAGGAGGCCGGGTTCCAGGTCGGCGACAAGATCGTCGCGTTCAACGGCACCGCGATCACCAGCTGGGACCAGCTGACCCCGCTGATCCGGGCGAACACCGACAAGGCAGCCACCATCGTTGTCGAGCGCAACGGTCAGCAGACCACGCTGCAGACGCACACGATCGTCAACCAGGTCCCCGACGAGGCCGGCTCGGACAAGATCGTCTCGGTGGGCTTCCTCGGCGTCTCGCCGGAGATGGTGGTCCAGCGGCAGGACTTCGGCTTCGTGGTCGACAAGATGGGCGAGCTGACCGTGGCCACGGTCAAGGCCATCGGCAACTTCCCGGAGAAGCTGGTCGGCGTCGCGAAGTCGATCGTCGGCGGCGACCGGGACGAGAACAGCCCGATGAGCGTCGTCGGTGCCAGCCGGGTAGCCGGCGAGATCGCGTCGAACCAGTCACTGACCGGCGGCGAGCGGATCGCGTTCCTGATCTCGCTGCTCGCCTCGCTGAACCTGTTCCTTGCCCTGTTCAACTTCATCCCGCTGCTGCCGCTGGACGGCGGCCACATGATCGGCGCGATCTGGGAGGGCATCCGGCGCGGCTTCGCCAAGCTGTTCGGCCGCCCCGACCCCGGGTACGTCGACGTCGCCAAGCTGCTGCCGATCGCCTACGTCGCGGCCAGTGTGATCGTGGTGATGGGCGTCCTGCTCGTCATCGCCGACATCGTCAACCCGATCAAGCTCTTCAACGGATAACCAGCGCTCTTCAACGGATAAGGACAGATGAGCATCAACCTGGGCATGCCCGCGCTGCCACCGCCGACCCTCGCGCCGCGCCGCAAGACCCGCCAGATCAAGGTGGGCAAGGTGCTGGTGGGCGGTGACGCGGCGATCTCCGTCCAGTCGATGACGACGACGCTGACCGCCGACGTCAACACCACGCTGCAGCAGATCGCGGAGCTGACGGCGTCCGGCTGCGACATCGTCCGGGTCGCCTGTCCGTCGCAGGACGACGCGGACGCGCTGGCGGAGATCGCGAAGCATTCGCAGATCCCGGTGATCGCCGACATCCACTTCCAGCCGAAGTACGTCTTCGCCGCGATCGAGGCCGGCTGCGCGGCGGTCCGGGTGAACCCGGGCAACATCCGCAAGTTCGACGACCAGGTGAAGCAGATCGCGGCCGCCGCGAAGGACCACGGCACGTCGCTGCGGATCGGCGTCAACGCCGGCTCGCTGGACAAGCGGCTGCTGGAGAAGTACGGCAAGGCCACCCCGGAGGCGCTGGTCGAGTCCGCGGTCTGGGAGGCGTCGCTGTTCGAGGAGCACGACTTCCACGACTTCAAGATCTCGGTCAAGCACAACGACCCGGTGGTCATGGTCCGTGCCTACGAGATGCTGTCCGAGCGCGGCGACTGGCCGCTGCACCTCGGCGTGACCGAGGCCGGCCCGGCGTTCCAGGGCACGATCAAGTCGGCGACCGCATTCGGCGCGCTGCTGTCCAAGGGCATCGGCGACACGATCCGGGTGTCGCTGTCCGCCCCGCCGGTCGAGGAGGTCAAGGTCGGCCTGCAGATCCTGCAGTCGCTGAACCTGCGCGAGCGCAAGCTCGAGATCGTCTCCTGCCCGTCCTGCGGCCGCGCCCAGGTGGACGTCTACACCCTGGCCGAGCAGGTCACCGCCGGTCTGGAGGGGATGGAGGTCCCGCTCCGGGTCGCCGTCATGGGCTGCGTCGTGAACGGCCCCGGCGAGGCCCGCGAGGCCGACCTCGGCGTCGCCTCCGGCAACGGCAAGGGCCAGATCTTCGTCAAGGGCGAGGTGATCAAGACCGTCCCCGAGTCCGCCATCGTCGAGACCCTGATCGAGGAAGCGATGCGCATCGCCGAGGAAATGGGCGAGACCGCAGACCCGGGCACCCCCACCGTCACCGCAGGCTGACACCAGTCCGATCGCGATCATGGTGCACTCCGGGCATCATTCTTGGTGCCAAGTGCAGCGCGTGGGTGGTGTATGATTTGCGACATGACTCGCATCTCGGTGGACGTCAACGAAGAATGGCTGGACGCTGCCCGGGAGATGCTGGGGACTGACAGCAAGGTCGCAACGATCAATGCGGCGCTGCATGAGTTCGCCGTTCGAAAGCGGGCCAAGGACCTGATTGCCGCGCTCGACGACGTGCAGCTTGATGTCAGCGACTCGGCCGAGGCTTGGCGGTACGGCGGCGGCCGTGACCTGAGCAGCCTCGAAGAGGACGCCCGGCCGGCGCGAACCGCATGATGGCGGGGGCCGCCTACTTGGCGGACACCAGCGTCTTTGTTCTCCGTGGCCGACATGCGGCCGTCAGACAGCGCTTTGACACGTTGCTCGTCGAAGGACGTCTGGCGCTCTGCCAGATGGCGTTGCTCGAATGTCTCAACAACGCCCCCGATCCTGCGTCGTACGAGCGCCTGTGGACGAACCTTCACGGGCAACGCTGGGTGGATGTCACAACCGAGGCGATGGACAGGGCGCTGGACGTTCATCGGGAACTCGGGAAGCGGAGTCAGCACCGCGGGTTCAAGCTGCCAGACCTCATCATCGCGGCGACTGCCGAAATGGCTGGGCTCACGGTGCTGCACTACGACGAGGACTACGACAGGATCGCGAAGGTCACCGGGCAGTCAGTGGAGTGGGTCGTGCCGAAGGGGTCGCTCTGAGGTGACCGAGTACGTGGTGGTGAGTGCTGTGGCGGGGGAGGCTCGGTATGTGCCGGAGGGGATTCCGGTGGTGGTGACTGGGGTCGGGAAGACTGCGGCGGCGGTGGCTACTGCGCGGATGCTGGCGGGGCGGGACACGTCGCAGCTGGTGGTGCTGAACGTCGGTACGACGGGAGCCCTGAGGGACGGGCTGTCCGGGGTGTATCTGCCGAGCACGGTGATCAACCACGACCTGAACGCCGACGCGATCCGGGCGATCGGGCTGGATCCGCAGGAGGCGTTGCACGTCGAAGGCGGTGACGGGACTGTGCTCGCATCCGGCGATGTGTTCGTGACCGACCCGGTGGTCCGCTCGCGGCTGGCCGAGCAGGCTCATCTCGTCGACATGGAGGCGTACGGCGTCGTCTACGCCTGCCGGGAGTACGGCGTACCGGTCCGGGTCGTGAAGCATGTGTCCGACTCGGCGGACGAGGCGGCGCTCGACTGGCCGGCGCTGGTGGACGCCAGTGCGAAGGTGCTGGGGTAGTGGGTCAGCGACTACGTGCGCTGAGCCACTCCAGTACGGCGATCTCCCGCACCAGCCACCGCATCACCCCGACACCGCTCGCCAGCACCCGTCGATTAGCGGCCAGGGCCTCGTCCGCCGCTACCCACACTGGTGTCAGCTCGAGCTCCGCCTCATACCCCTCGAGTTGTTGGTCGCCGGCCGGCGACCCGTCGGAGCAGGCGAAGTAGTGCGAGGTCATGCCGAAGACGTCGTACTCCGGCTCGATCGCCGGCACCTCCTCGCGCGTCGTGCCGAGTTCGGCGCCGACGACCACGTCGGCGTACCCGCACTCCTCGCGGAACTCGCGGCGCAGCGCCGACACGAACGACTCGCCGGGCTCGACTCCACCGCCGGGGAACTTGTAGTCGCCGTGGCGCGAGGCGAGCAGCAGCAACTCCCGCCCGCGGAAGAGCACACCTCGGACCGCGGTCCGCTCGACCAGCCGTCCGCCAGGCGAGAGTCCGGGCGAACGGAAGGCCGCCAGCAGCATGCGGCCTATGCTGGCTGATCCTTGCCGCCGGGCGAAATCCTGGACGAGGTGGCGGTCGTCGCCCTAGCGTCGGGGAGTCTGGTACGCCACTCCTCCGGAGGTCCGCATGACCGGTTCGTCGCCCTTGTCGGTACTCGTCGCAGCACTCGCCGACGGGTCGGTCGAGGTGGTGGACCTGACGTCGTCGCTGTCCGCGTCGACGCCGGTCATCCAGCTGCCGCCGGAGTTCGGGCAGACGGCGCCGTTCGCACTCGAGGAGATCAGCAGGTACGACGACCGCGGGCCGGCGTGGTACTGGAACAACTTCACCAGCGGCGAGCACACCGGCACCCACTTCGACGCGCCGAACCACTGGGTCACGGGCAAGGACCTCGCCGACGTGGCGTCGGTCCCGGCCCGCAAGTTGATCGCGCCGGCGGTCGTGCTCGACTTCAGCGCCGAGGTCGAGAAGAACCCCGACTTCCTCGTCGAGGTCGACCACCTCAAGGCCTGGGAGGCGGAGAACGTACCTCTGCCCGCTGGCGGCTGGTTGCTCGTGCGCACGGGGTGGGAGGCGCGGTCACACTCGCAGGAGGCGTTCCTCAACGCCGACGAGACCGGGCCGCACACGCCAGGCCTGTCGCCGGAGTGCGCGCGGTGGGTGGCGCAGGAAACGCCCGTCCTCGGCCTCGGTGTCGAGACTGTCGGTACCGACGCCGGGCGGGCGCACTCGTTCGACCCGCCGTTCCCGTGTCACTCCTACCTGATGGGCAGTGACAAGTACGGGTTGACGCAGCTGCAGAACCTCGCCAAGCTCCCGCCGACCGGCGCCGTCGTGATCGCCGGACCGTTGCCGATCGTCAGCGGCTCCGGTGCTCCCGCACGGGTGCTCGCGCTGGTCGAATCCCGATGAACGTCGCGGTCGCCGTCGGCCGGACGTTGGCGGCCGCGGGCGTCCGCCAGGTCTTCGGCGTGATCGGGTCGGGCAACTTCCGCCTCACGAACGCGATGGTGGCCGCCGGTGCGCGGTTCGTCGCCGCGCGGCAC